>Ga0181579_10001307_pt1 | contig 20563 bp, 14 predicted proteins | sample 071ome_24_FD_132996 | JGI IMG/M metagenome (GOLD analysis project Ga0181579, IMG submission 132996) | Coastal salt marsh microbial communities from the Groves Creek Marsh, Skidaway Island, Georgia - 071402CT metaG (megahit assembly) | ecosystem: Environmental > Aquatic > Marine > Intertidal... | reverse complement strand
TTATCAAGGCGCGCAGGAAGATTACAGCAGTCAGAGCATCATCATTCGTGAAAAGCAGGGATCTACCGCTGCCACGGAAAAAGGTGCTTTCGTAGCAAGTGACTGGAAGATCGCCAACGGCACCGAAACGGCGGCGACAACGCCGGCAACCCTGGCTACGAATTTGGCGTTCCTTGGCCTTCAAAACCTTCACCGGCCAATGGAACTAACAGCGGCAGCAAGTGGAACAGCAGATTCAACGACCCTCACATGGTCTGATGGAACCAATAGCCTAGAAATCACCACAGCCGCACATACCGCCGCAACAGCTCATGCGCAGCTTGACGACATCAGGGATAAGCTTGATGCGCTGACCGATTTGAAGGGTTTCTCTTTCACCTTCCTTGACGCTTCGGACAATGTCGTTGACTCAACCAGCGGGTCGAATTGGCGTGACACTTCGGCACTGACGACCAATGCCGGTACGGCAGATATCGCTAAAATCATTGTATCTCGTGACGACAATGTTGATTTCAACGTTGTTGCCGGCGGTGCCACGGCGCTGGTCTCTTCTGTAGATGGCGGCGCGAATACAGCAACGGTGAACACGGTTGCCGCCACATCAACGATTTTGACAAAATCAGCAGTGGACTGGGTTAACGAGAAGAACCCACCTGTAAAGGTTGGTTATGACGCGACGAACCAGCGTTTGAGCTTCGAGGTTGACCGGACGGTTCTTGGTTCGGGTACGGACTCCAACTTCAACTCCTTCTCGGTTTACGGGTCCTCGACCCAGACAGGCACCAACAATCTTGGTCTGACCAATGCCGATAACGCGCAGCGGGTTCAGATCCGTGGTGGCGAGGTTCTGTATGGTGACTCCTTTGTCGCGACTGGCGAGGAGATCCAGCCGAACGACAAACGCTACGGCATCAAGGTGGCGTATAATTCGGAGCTCCAGAACTTCTCGATCTCCAGTGGCACCACCGGTGAGGCCATTGATGGCAACGGCGCCATCGGCGTGAGCGCGCAGCAGAAGGCCTCAAACATTCAGGTTGGCCGCTACGCGATCTCCGAGACGACCGGCGCACGCGTTGCCCAACCATACGATGTTGACGCGACGATCATCGGTAATGGTGACAACTCGCTGTTCGGTGTTGGCGCGACGAAGAATGACTTCCTGTTCACCGCCGGCACCGGCCTGAAGGCCACCTCGGCCCAGGCTGTTGGTGCCAGTGCCAACGAACCGCTGACCAACGTCTTCAAGCTGTCGACGCAGAATGGTGACAACATCTTCAACGTTTCGGTGAATGGCATCAGCGGTATCATCGAGGTGCCGGCCACCTCCTATGTTGGCACGACGCTGGCCGAGGCGCTGCAGACCCGCATCAACCAGATCGTTGATCCGGCCACCGGTGATACGATCGGCGGTGTGACGGTATCCTACAGCAGTGAGAGCAACAGCTTCACCTTCGCGACAGGCACGACCGGTACGGACTCGACCATCAAGGTGAAGGGCGCGGCCCGACTTGGCCTTGATGATGTTCCGCTTGGTGTCGGCACGGTTCCGGAGATTTACAACCTGGTGCAGGCCACCGATGCCGATGGCGTGGCTCTTTATGTCGACGCCAATGGTGAGGTGGTGACCAACCCGCCGGCGAACCTGGTCGAGGATTACTATCCCCTCTATATCGATGAGGGCGAATTGACCTTCGACAAGACCGGTAAGCTCGTCAGCCCGAAGAATCTGGTGCATTACGAGAAGCAGGAAGAGGGTTTCTCGATCGCCCTGGATGTCGATTTCTCGTCCTCCACCCAGCTTGCCCAGCCCTTCTCGGTTCTGACCGTTGAGCAGGACGGCTTCACCTCCGGACGGTTGGACGGTATCGAGATCGACTCCTCGGGAACCATTCGCGCCAACTATACCAACGGTCAGAACAACCCGCTTGGCAAGATCGTTGTCGCGAACTTCAACAACCAGAACGGTCTGAAGCAGATTGGTAACGCGACCTACACGGAAACGGCCGTTTCCGGTACACCGCAGGTCGGCGAGGCGGGTTCCGAGGGTTTCGGCACAATCCTGTCGGGTTCGCTGGAGCGCTCGAATGTTGATATCACCGAGGAGCTGGTGAACCTGATTACCGCGCAGCGGAACTTCCAGGCATCGGCGAAGGCGATTGAAACAACCACCGGCCTGACCCAGACCATCATCAACATCCGGATGTAATTGGACCGGCGGTTGGCAAAACCGGCCTGAAGGCCCGCACAAAGGCGCCGATTGAAGGGAGACTGTCATGGACAAGCTGATCTACACGGCGTTCAACACGGTCAACAACATCTACGACAATCGTGCCGTGCGGGCGCAGAACCTCGCCAACATCACGGTGCCGGGTTATAAGCGTGATATTGGGGCGAAATCGGTTGGAACGGCGTTTCTGGAAAGCATGGATACGTTGCAAAGCCGGGCCATGGCGATTCAGGATGATAACAACTACTTCAGTGCTGCGCCCGGCACACTCAGCCAGACCGATGTTGACACTGATATCGCTATCAGCGGCGATGGTTATTTCATTGTTCAGGGTCTTGGTGCCCCGTCACTGTCGCGGCGTGGTGATTTGCGGGTTTCAAATGAAGGCTTTCTTGAAAATGGCACAAGTCAGAAAATCCTGAACACCAACCTGCAGCCGATCAATGTGCCGGATCATCGGTTCATGACGGTTGCTGACGATGGAAATGTCGTGATCGAACCGCTTGGTTCTGCCCCCGGCACCAGACAGATTATCGGACAAATCGCGATGACGCTTGGCGCTGGTGAGGAATTGAAAAAATTTCCAGATGGCGAAATCCGTCTCAAGGATGGTGGATTGCCGGCGCTTGATAACGAAATCCGCGTGATCGCGAAACATATTGAGCTCAGCAACGTGAACATCACCGAGGAACTGATCAACTCTATCGAGGATCAACGCCAGTACGAAATCAACGTCAAGATGATCTCATCGGCAAGCGACCTGGATGAGGCCGGTTCCAGCCTGATGCGCCTGCCGAGCTAGGTCTCGCCGCGGCATTGGCGATACAGGGTCGATCGGACCCGTGCCCACAATCTGAAAAATCATTGATTGCTTGCGATGAAACCGGCCTGAGGCCGGCTTTGGCATGCGTCTTGCTACCTTGGTTGCAGGAAAGAATATCCCGCCGAGGAGAGGACACATGTCAACAAGTTCGATGCACGTCGCCAAAACAGGCCTGAATGCACAGCAGACCCGCATGCAGATCATCGCCAACAACCTGGCCAACGTGAACACAACCGGGTTCAAGCGTGACCGTGCAAATTTCGAAACCCTGCTGTATCAGGTGCGGCGTACGGCCGGCGAACAGGTGTCCGCCGACGCAAATCTGACATCATCCTTTTCGGTTGGTACCGGCGCGCGTATCGTCAATACGCAGAAGGCCCATACACAAGGTAGCCTGATCACCACTGACAATTCTCTCGATCTTGCCATCGAGGGTGGCGGTTTCTTTCAGGTCCTGCTGCCTGACGGCCGCGTTGGCTACACCCGTAACGGTGCCTTTTCGACCAATGCTGAAGGCGTGCTGACCACATCAAGCGGCTATGTCCTGCAGCCGGAGACTGCGCTTCCCGATGGCGTGTCCCAGATCAATATCTCGCGTGACGGAATCGTCAGTGTTCTTGTGGCGGGCGGCGTTGGTGCCGAGGCAGTTGGCCAGCTTCAGATTGCCGATTTCACGAATCGCAGCGGCCTGCAACCGATTGGTGAAAGCTTTTATGTGGAGACCGATAGTAGTGGCGCACCGATTGTCGGGAACCCTCAGGATGCTGGCCTTGGGCGGGTCATTCAGGGCGCGCTGGAGGCATCGAACGTGAATGTGGTCACCGAGCTTGTCTCGATGATCGAGACGCAGCGCGCCTATGAGGTGAGTTCGAAGTCGATCACCTCGGTTGACGAGATGCTGCGCTATATCTCGCAGAATCTGTAATCCCTTTCAGTGAGGTCCTTGTAATGGCGCGCGTTCTCGCAACAGCCCTTCTCCTTGGTGTAACCGGCCTTGTGTCCGGTTGCTCGACCTATGTTGAGAACGAGGCGTCACTTGCCTTTGAGCCGATTTATCCTTCGGCGCATATCGCACCTGAGGGTGAGGCCCCAACCGGCGGTATTTTCAAGACGAGCGGTGGCGGGCTGTTCGCCAGTGATATCAGGGCGCGCGAGGTTGGCGATATCCTCACCGTGGCCCTGAACGAGACCTTCTCGGCCACCAAGGCGCAGTCATCAGCATCGGCAAAGAATGACAATTTTGGTGTCACCCTTCCGACAGGGCTGCCGAATTTGCTTACCGGCGGCTATGACAAGAATGCCGCTGGTCTCAACGCCGGCACGGCGCGCACCTTTGCCGGTTCGGGGCAGGCGGCGCAGTCGAATACGCTGACAGGTCTCCTCACCGTGACGGTGACGCGTGTCTTCGATAACGGCAACATGGAGATCGCCGGGCAGAAAAAGCTGACATTGAATAATGGCGATGAATATGTGCGCCTGACCGGCCTGATCCGACCGGAGGACGTTTCGGCGACCAACACGGTGTTTTCAAACCGGATTGCCGATGCCGAAATCGTTTATGTGGGAGCTGGCGAGATCGCTGATTCAAGCCGGCAGGGTTGGTTGAGCCGGACGATGCGTTCCGTATCACCATTCTGATCCGGAGGCGGTCGCCATGATATTTAAGATAATGAAAAGACTGTGCCAGGTTTTTGTGACCCTGGGGCTGTTCGTCAGCCTTCTTGGTCAGCACGCGCTCGCCGACAGGCTGAAGGACATGACGTCCATTGCCGGCGTGCGTTCGAACCAGCTTGTCGGCTATGGCGTTGTTGTAGGACTTGCCGGTACCGGTGACGGGTCGTCGGGGCTGACACTGCAGTCGTTGCAGTCGATGGTCTCGCAGTTTGGCCTTGTGACCGATGCAAGCAATCTGAACGCCAAGAATGTTGCCTCGGTGATGGTCACGGCGGAAATGCCGGCATTCATGAAACCCGGCCAGCGTCTCGACATCACTGTCTCGACAATCAGCGGCGCGAAGTCGCTTCGCGGCGGCACCCTGCTGATGACCCCGATGCTTGGTGCCGACGGTGAAACCTACGCGATCGCACAGGGCAATCTTGTCGTTGGAGGGCTGGGGGTGGCTGGCAATGACGGATCGTCGGTGATCGTCAACATTCCGACGGTCGGCCGGATTCCGCGTGGTGCCTCGATCGAGAAGATGGTCGACACACCTTTCCAGTCGACCGAGAACGTGCTGCTGAACCTTCACCAGTCGGATTTCAGTACCGCAATGCGTGTTGCGGACGCCGTCAATGAGGTCTTCGGGCCTGAAGTGGCAGTCCCGCTCGACGCATCAACCATAAAGGTTCGGGCGCCTGTCGATCCGGCGCAGAAGGTGTCCTTTGTCAGCCTGCTGGAGAATATCGAGGTCGATCCGGCCCGGCCGGCCGCCAAGGTGATTGTGAATTCCCGCACTGGCACCATCGTCATTGGTGGTGATGTTCGTGTCACGCCTTCGGTTGTCACGCACGGGTCACTGACAGTGCGGATCAATGAGGACAAGCAGGTCACCCAGGCCAACAACATCGCCCAGAACGATCAGGGTGTTGTCATCGCGCCGGGTGAGGCGCAGGTCAATGATGACACCGAGATCATCATCGAGCAGGAACCGGCGCGGGCCTTCATCTTTGATCCGGGTGTCGAGCTGTCGGATGTTGTCGACGCCATCAACGGTGTCGGTGCCTCACCGGCTGATATGGTGGCAATCCTCGAGGCGCTGCGTGAGGCTGGATCGCTACGTGCCGAAATTATCGTGATCTAGGGAGGCGGCATTGCAGAGTGATCTGAACATCAATGGCATGATCGATGCGGCACGGGCGACAGCGGAAAACGCGTCACTGAAACCACCGGACCGCAATTCCAGCCTGCGTGAAGTGGCCGAACAATTCGAGGCAATCTTCCTGAATGAATTCATCAAGCAGTCGCGCAAGGCGAAGCTTGCTGAGGATATTCTCGGCAGTTCGGCGCAGGATACCTATCAGGAAATGATGGATCGCGAGCTGTCATCGCAGCTTTCAGGCAGGGTCAATCTTGGCATTGCAGAGGCGCTTGTGCGCCAGCTTGGGCCGGGAAAGGCTGACTGATGTCGAGCCTGTTTGACATTGGCCGTTCAGGTCTTCAGTCCTACCGCCGCGCGCTGTCAGTGACCGGCCAGAACATCGCCAATGTCAACACCGATGGCTACAAGCGCCGCGAGGCCGAGTTGAAGGAAGTTTCGGCTGGCCAGGGTGACATCTACGGTGTTAGCAGCAATAGCGGGCTTGGTGTGCGCGTGTCCGACATCAAGCGTTCCTTTGATGAATTCCTTTTGAACAAGGCGCGCAATGCCGGTGCCAATGCCGAAACCTCCACTGCCTATCTTGAAGCACTGGAACAGCTACAGGCGGTTCTGGTCCCGGGGGAGGGCAATATCGGCACGGTCCTCGAAGAGTTCTTTGCCAGCTTGCATGATGTGAGCAATGTGCCTGCCGAGATGGGGCCGCGTGTCGTGGCGCTGGAGCGAGGCAGGGCCGTTGCTGATGTTTTCAACGAAACGTCGCAGTCTATTACCACACTCAAAAATGGCCTGATCACCCAGACAAACCAGGGGCTCGACGATCTCAACGCGCTTGTCAAAGGGTTGCTGAATGTCAATCTGCAGCTGACAAAGGCCGAAGCGGGGGCGTCGAAATCCCTTCTCGACAGCCGTGACATGCTGATCGACAAGATCAGCGAGTTTGTCGAGGTCAATACATCTCTTGACGCCAAGGGACGCGCAACATTGCGGCTTGGGGGCTCGGTTGCGGGTCCGAAGATCATTGATGGGGCGAAGAGCTATAATGTGCGCATGACCGCACTGGATGATCGGTTTGTTTTCAAGGTTGGAGCTGCCGGTGTGGAGACAGTGACCAACCAGGTGGTTAACGGCCGGCTGGCTGGGCTTGAGCAAGGTTACCGCACGGCGCATGAGACCACTGGCAAGATCGATGATCTGGCGCATCTTGTGACGCGTGACATGAACGCTGTGCATCGCAAGGGGGTAACACTCGACGGTGATCTTGGTGGCGACCTGTTCCTTGCGCGACGCCCGATCATATCCTTCGGTCCCGCCAATGTCGGCCAGTCCTATGCCGAGGTTGATGTCGAGGATATGAATCTTGTCGATCCGCAACGCGTCACCTTTACCTATAATGCCAACCAGAACAAATGGGTCGGACGTGACGATCTTGGCGAGGTCGTCGCCTCCGGTGCGAGTTCGGTCAAGCTTTCCGGGATGACAGTCAGGTTTGTTGGCCAGGCATTTGACAATGACGAAATCATTGTCGATCCATCGCGGGGCGCCGCAGAATCGCTTGTTTTTGCGCTGAAGCGCGGTGAGGAATTTGCCGCCGCGGCAGCGCGGCTTGCCTATGCCGATAGCGCAAATGCCAGCACTTCTGTGATTGCTGCGAAGGATGGTGACGCGGTCGCTGCCTCGAACCTGCCGGCTCTGAATACGGTGTTTGGTGATGCCATCTCGTCGGTGGCCGCAACTGATTTCCTGAAGGATGGTGCTGTTGCCATCGTGCCCAAGAACGCCGACAAGCTGGACCTTGTCAGCCTCGTGCAGCAAGGCTCCTTCACCTTCTCGGTGGCGGCAGAGGATGTTCCCAATGTCAGCATGATGACCCTGTCCTATACCGATGCCAATGATGCCGCCGCCGCGGCAAGTTTCTCCATGAGCCATGTGCTTCACTATGGTGTTGCCGACGAGGCCGGCTGGACAGATATGGGGCAGATCGCCGACCTCCTGAATATCGGGGCGATCACGGGATCCGACGGTAGCAACACGGTCACGCTTGCCGATATCGGCGCGCGCGCCGCAGCCAGCGATGGCACGCTTGTCATCTCCATGGCTGACGGCGACCCGGTTTCCGGCAGCATGTTCACCGGCAGCGGTCCGATTGTCAGTGCCGATACGACAAGTCGCAACGAAACTGCCTCGACCATTCATATATTCACCCGCGAGGGACGCCACCTGGCCGGTGAGGCGCTGGACGCTGCCAGCCAGGCATCGCTTCTGACTACCGGCAATGGATTCGTTTCCGAAGTAGCGTATGACAGCACCTATCTGAATGGTGTCAGCCCCTATCTCGAGACTGGTGTGGTGAGGCGCTCGTCAGCTGCCGAGGCCATGATTCAGTCGAATATCTCCGGCGACAGCGGAACTTTTGATTTCACGCGACTGTCCGATGTCGATGGCGCTGTAAGCGCCACGGACGGGTCGATGGCGCATGCGGAATCCGCATCCTACACATTGACCATCGAGGGATTCACGAAGACGGTTACCGTGGCTGATTTCGGTGTCGACGGTACCAGCGATGATGTCGCCAAGGCGATGATCGAGAAGTTTCGTGATGATGCGCCGCGCGCCACGCTTGCCGGCAGTGCCGTTACAAATCTTCCGGTCGATGGCACAAGCGTTGCCATCAGCTTTGAAGGCAACACCTACAATATCACCATGATCGATGACGAGGTGTCTGTCAGTGGCGGTGAGGAGGGGCGTATCTACGCCTTCTTCAGCAATGACAACAAACTGTATGTATCCTCGACAAGCGGCAGCATCGGGGCCGAGGCGATAGAGGTTCTGGCCAACAGTGATGTTACTGGCAACAGCGATGCCGCATCGGCTTTCGGACTCAGTGTTGGGGTCGGGCCGACTCCGTCAGCGGACGATTTCAGCGCCTATGACTACAGGCTCAGCATCGATGGCGCCCAGATCGTCGCCACCCGCACCAGCTCTTCTGCCACGCTGAGCGCCAGTGCCTCTGCCACAAGTTCGGTTGGCGAGCGGTTGACGATGACCGATCTTCCAGATGAGGAGCTGATCGTGATCGTCACCGGGGGTGCGCGCAAGATCGCCGCCGGTTATGACATGCTTCCCGACAGTGGCCCGTCACTGGCATCCGACATCACGGTCAATATTGTTGATGCCACGGCAGGCACGGTCGAATTCCTCGACACGGCCACCGGTACCTCACTCGCCACGCGGACCCTGGATTCAAACCAGATCGCCGCGGCGCGAGGGATTGAGGTGAAACTGGACGGTATCCTCCAGACGGGTGACAAGTTCCATGTGACATCGAACAGCAACGGCATCGGTGATGCCCGCAACATGCTTGATCTTGCCGCGCTGCAGATGCCGATGGGTGATCGAGGCGGGTTTCAGGATGTCTTCAGCCGCGTTGTGTCGGGGGTAGGCTCCAGTCTGCAATCGACCCAGGTCACGAACAATGCGGCAACGGAGCTTTACAATGCCAGCCTTGAGATCGAATCATCCTTCTCTGGCGTGAGCCTCGATGCCGAGGCTGCCAATCTTATCCAGCAGCAGCAGGCCTATCAGGCTTCAGCGCGGATTCTGTCAACAGCACGCGAAATTTTCCGGACCCTGCTCGATTCCGTATAGGGCGGGCAGAGGCTGTGACCAAGAGGTAGAGACATGCAGGTAAGCACCAGGATTTTCAATAAACAGTCTGTCGAGACATTTTCCGACCTGACCGGTCAGATCCAGAAGAAGCAGGACCAGGTTGCAAGCGGCAAGGAGCTGACCAAGCCTTCCGATGATCCGGTGAAGGCCGCGCGGGTGATGGTTGTCAAGGAGCAGCGCGCCCAGAATGACCAGTTTCTGCGCAATATCGATATCAGCTATGTAAAGCTCAGCCTGACCGAAAGCGCGCTTGAACAGGCAACCAACCTTGCGACGCGTGCCTATGAGCTTGGCATTCAGGCACGCTCGGATACAAATGCGGGTGGCCGCACCGCGCTGGCCATCGAGATCAAGGGCGTTCTGGAAGGTATGCGTGATCTCGCCAATGCGACCGACGCCAGCGGACGGTCGATCTTTGGCGGCTTTCAGGTTGGGTCTGTGCCCTTCACCGTGGATGATGCTGGCACGACCAAGTTTGTTGGTGATCGCGGGATACATACCGTCAGAATCTCATCATCAATGGAATTGCGAACGGCTGTTGATGGTAGCACGGTGTTTGAGCGCATATCTTCTGAAGCCGGCGGTTTCACCTCGGTCTTCAGCATGCTTGACGCGATGGTCACCGATCTTGAAGCTGGCGATGCTTCAGACGTGCCTGTCGATGACCTGAAGAATGCGATTTCGCATTTTGCAGATCAGCGCGCGATTGTCGGTTCACAAATGAACAAGGCGGATAATCAGCGCGCGTTGCTGGAGAATCGCAACCTCATCCTGACCGAGAATATCGGCGAGATGGAGGATGCCGACCTTAGCAAGATCGTTACCGATCTGCAAAATCTACTGGTCAACAAGGAGGTAGCGCAGAAAGCTTTTTCAATGATCAGCCAGCTGAACCTGTTTGATATGATTGCCTGACTTTTCCGGCACCGGTGTGGTGCCGTCTTGATACGCAGCTTCAAAGTGACGAGGCATAGAAAAAGGGGCTATTGCCCCTTTTTCCTTTTCCTGCTTCCGGCGGTTACCCGGATTGGCGATCCACGGTCAGGCAGACTTTCTCATCAGCTGCATCATGTGATCAGGTCGCAGTAGCGTGGACGGATAGACCAGATCATTGGCCAGCTGGGAGGCAAAGAAATTCTCCAGCTTTTTCAAGCTGTCCTCTTCACCATGTAGAAGCTCAAGCGTGTATCTGATGCCGTTGGTCACGACATTGCGGATGATTGACGCGGTTTCCTTGTCATTGACATGATCGGCGAGGGTAAGAAGCACCTGCCAATTGTCGATAAAGGCAACCACCTCGGCATCCTGCTGTTCGGCCTTATGGTCAAAGAGCGAGCTGATCCGGCTTTGGTAGTGTAGCAACTCAGTCCAAATGCTCTTCTGTCCGAAGCGGAAGAAATGTGTGTCCCAGCTATTATCCTGTTTGAGGATATGTGCCAGTTCGACGAGCTCTCCGGCAATCATGAACATTTGCCTTGATTCAGAGATGTCGCTGTCTTCATCAAAGGTTGTTCCACGCTCCTGTGCTACCAGCTTGGAGTCGATCAGAAGGCCGGACGTATCAGCCAGTGCAAGATAGAGAAGCTGGCAATGTGTGAACGGGGTAATGCGAATGTCACCACTGCGCGCTTGTTCGGCCATCTCGGCAAGGTGCTTGCCAAAGGCCAGACGGAAGGCATCTGCGGTCAGGACCATCGCTGAGGGCGCGCCCAGAATTTCGAAGTAGCCATGCGACTCGCACAGGCTTTTCACGCTGGCCATTTGTGTGTAGCCGGTGTCATAGGATTTTGGTGCCAGACAGGCGTGGACAAAGCGCACATCCTTGTGCGCTGGCATGCCAAGCTGGGTGGTCAACTGCTCGAGGCTGAATTTCGAATAGAGGCTGGCGTCATCGGTAAGTGTCCAGACCCATTCAACATCTTCCGGTATGGCGGTGGCAAGCGCTGCCAACATGGAGGCGCGGCGTGCCTGAGGATGTGCGCTTTCAAGCGCCAGCGGGACTAGAAGGACTGACATATCGGTTCCTTCAAGTGCTGTCCTTACCCACTCTTCGGTCAGGCTGGCATCGTCATGCGCGATGATGATCTTTGTATTGATGTGGGCGCCAGTTTCCTGTGCGGCAATCGTCTTCAGGGTATGCGCAACCTTGTCGAGATCGTTCCCGGCAAGAAGGGCAAAGGCGAATGTGGTGCTGCTCATCTAGGCTCTCCTGAACATACAACTGTGTGGGCTAGCCGAGCAATAACCGTGCCAGTTATTGAAACTGGCGGTTCTGGCACTGGTGGCGGGTGGTGGTGGTGGCATGAAAATTGCTGTTTTGCTGCGAGGGAATTCCGATAGCGACAAGGTAGAGAACGAAGATGAATGAGATGACAGGCACTGACCTGGATGCTGAAGATATCACTGACAACACTACTGCTCGCGAGCGTCTTCAAACCATCATCAAGATGCAGTTCGATGGCAGGGTTCAGGAAGCGCACGACGCCTATGTCAGCTATTTCGAGCAACATGACATTAACTATCCAGCGCTCAATATGTTTGGGCTGTGTTGTATGGAACTTGGCCGATATGACAAGGCCAGAGGGCTGTTTCAGCATATTGTCCAGAACGCGCCAATGATTGAGGAAGCAGCGCTGTATCTTGCTGAATGCCATATCGAGCTGTCAGATGCAGATGCGGCGCTTCACGTTCTCGGGACGCATTGCAGCGACAAGTCTGGCGACCATAAGGCCCAGCTTCTGGCAGCACGCGCACACCTTCTCAATGAGGATCGGCTCGCCACCATCGAATGCCTGGAGATGGCGAGCAGGCTAGCAGATGGGGCCACCGATATCCTGCTGCTGATTGCGTCATTGCATATGGCGTGTCAGAATGCAGCGGTGGCAAACGAACTCTATGCTCGGGTGTTGTTTGAAGATCCGCAGAACACCGAGGCGCTTCTTGGTCAGAGTGAGGCTCTGTTTGACAGCGAGAGTTGGGATGCGATCGTGGCAAACAGTGCTAATGTGATCGAGCGGTTTCCCAAGCATCAGCGCGCCAGATATCTGCATTGTGTTGCCCTTTTTAAGCTGAAAAAATATGATGAGTTGCTGGCCTCGGCGAAAGCGATGGCCGCCGCGGCGCCGGAGAGCCCGAGGGCATTGGAAGTGTTGTCGCAGGCCTATGTTGAGACCGGTGACAATCATGCGGCTTTGATGGCCGGCAAGCGCCTTCTCGAACTGGAACCGGATCTGCTGGCTGCCCATCAGGTTGTAGCCTGCGCCTATTTCCGACTGGGCCAGCAGGAGCAATCGGTGAAGGCTAATGAAAACCTTCTGCGGGCGCATCCGGAGAACATCACCGCTATCGAAAACCTTGGCGTATCTCTTGAGCGATTGTGCCGGTTTGACGAGGCCATTGCCGCCTATGACCGGGTGCTGGCGGCACGGCCAAACCGACAGTCGGCAAAATTCAACAAATCCATCAGCCTGCTTCTGAAGGGGGAATTCAGAGAAGGGCTGCGGCTCTATGAAAGCCGGTTTAACTCAGAGCAGGACATGGTTCCTTTCTATATTGGTGACGAGCCCATCTGGGATGGTGAAGCCGGTATTGAGGGCAAGCATCTGCTGATCCACCCCGAACAGGGGCTTGGTGATACGATCATGTGCTGCCGATTCATAAAATTTCTGGAAGATCGTGGCGCCAGACTGACCTTCGCTGTGCAGCCAGCCCTTAACAGCATGATGAAGACGCTGGAAACTTCAGCGAACATCATTACCGTTGGAGAGGATCTGAAGGGCATAGACCTTCACGTTCCGCTGATGAGCCTTGCCCACATGACATATGATCAATGGGCGCATATCCCGGCAGCCAATGCCTATCTTCGGGTGCCGCCCGATACGCAGGACATCTGGACAAGCAAACTGGGATCTTCATCACAGCTCCGTGTCGGTTTTGTTTGCAGTGGCAATCCCAAACATTCGAATGATGCGGGGCGTAGTCTGAATATGGCGACCTTTGTGGACTCGCTGCCATTAGGCCCGGAATATCACCTGCTACAAAAGGATCTTCGTGATACCGACCTTGCAGCGATCAGGCGCCGCCCGGATATCGTCCGGCATAATCACGAGATCAATGACTTCGCCGATACGGCCGCCCTGTGTGCCAATATGGATCTGGTGGTCAGTGTTGATACAAGCGTCGCGCATCTGGCCGGTGCCATTGGCAAGCGGACCATGCTGATGCTGGCCTGGTGGCCGGACTGGCGTTGGGGCGTCGATCGCGGATCGAATATCTGGTACCCGAACATGGTGTCTCTACGGCAGAAGCAGGCTGGTGACTGGAGCCATGTACTTGAACAGCTTGACGCTAAAATCCGCGACGAAATGGCGAAGGGATCCTGAGGAATCCGTTTCTCCCCTGATGGCGGTCAAGACCCTAGCGGGCAGTCAAAAAGGCCCGCCATATGGCGGGCCTTTCTGTGTTCGAAATGGGACCGATTAACCCTGGATCAGAGACAGGATGGTCTGCTTTGAAGCGTTGGCCTGAGCCAGCATCGAGGTAGCTGCCTGTTGAAGGATCTGCGACTTGGCAAGTTCCGTGGTCTCAGCGGCGTAGTCGGTGTCCTCGATCCGGCCAAGGCTGGCCTTCACTGATTCAGAATTGGTCGCCAGGTTCGACATGACATGGTCAAGACGGTTGGAGTTGGCGCCATATTCTGCGCGGTAGTTTGCAATCGACGAGATAGCGTTGTTCACCGTGGTGATAAAGGCGGTAAAGCTTGCCGCCGCGGTCAGCGAACCAACATTGGTGCTACCGACTGACAGAGTGCTTGCAGCGATCGCTGTGGTGGTCACAGTGAGCGTCTCGTCTGCTTCATCACCGATCTGGAACTTGAAGGTGCTGGCCCCGGAAATCAGGGTGTTGCCAGCCCACTTGGTCTGGTTCTTGATCGCGTCGATTTCTTCATGAAGTTCGGTCAGCTCCTTGCGGATGTTGGTCCGGTCGGCAGTTCCATTCGTATCGTTGGCGCCTTGGACAGCCAGTTCGCGCATTCTTTGCAGAATGTTCTGAATTTCGCTGTGCGAGCTTTCAATCGTGTTGATCATCGCCTGGGCGTCGGCAGCATTCCGAGCTGCCATGTCGAGGCCGCGGGCTTCTGAAGTCAGGCGTGCGGCGATGGCTAAACCAGCCGAGTCATCAGCGGCGCTGTTGATGCGCTTGCCTGAAGACAGACGGGCCATGGATGTTTCCATTGCTGAGTTGACGGAGGAGGCTGCCTTGCTTGCGGCAAGCGCTCCGATGTTGGTTGCTACTGAAAGAGCCATTTCTTTCTCCTGTGTTGCACCGCTTCAAGCGGTTCGTTTGCCAAGCGGCCCAACAGTAGTTGAATGAGCCTGTTCACAGGAGTTAACGACTCGTGGCAAAAAATATTAGAAAAAAACTTAAAACGCCTAATTCACTGAAATAAATATGGAAATTTAGAATGTGGTAATGTCAATTTTCTTGAAAACTTGGAAAATTACAGCTATCTAGGGAAAGTAAGCAGCAACCTGAGGGCTTTTGCCGTGTTCTGTCCGTCATGGATCTTTGATATATCGGTCGCGCGTGTGGCTCAGGAGTTTCTGAGTGCAGAGGTTCCTCTGGAAGCCGTGGCAGCTAAATACGCCAATGGTCTCAGTGAAAAATACACCGCGATCACCATGGAAGAGATGGCTGAGAGTGCGCAACTCATCCTGGAGTTCCTGGCCGAGGTCGAGGCAGGCGAGAGCGCCGTACCTTTCATCAACGAGTACTGCCATTTCCGCCTCTATTTTGTAAAGGTCGGTGTTCCGCGAAAGATGAAATCGATGTTTGGCTCGATCGAGGATCCAGTCAAGCAGAAGGAATATTCTGGCGAATTGATGCTCAAGGCGTTTCGCACACACACATTCAATGTACGTGGCAACCCTGAAATTGCGGCCCCCGCAGGCTGGAAGCTCGAGGATGATCAGAACCTAATCGATTTTGGTGAACTGATCAGGACGCAGACAAGTATCCTGGATTCGCTCTAGAGACTCGCCCGGACGCTTGGGTCTATTGGTTCATTGAACCGCGCCAGCCATCCATCATCATATCCAGCGATTCTTTTGTCCGGTTGAGGCTGGCCACAGCCGCGTCCATGGCGGCGAACTGCGTGACATACTGGTCGCGCAGTTTTGTCATCTGCTTGTCGAAGTCACTCAGCGCCTTTGTGTAGTCGGAAATGTCCTCGTTATAGTCGGAGATCCGCTCATCGATATCATTCCCGAAGGCGAGGTTTGTCGACGCGAAATTCTCCAGCTGCTCCAGAAGACTGCGCCCAAGGCGAACGGTGGTGCTGGCGCCATTGCCGTCAAGCGTGATGGCAAGTCCGGAGGCATTGCCGGTGCTAACCGAGTAAATGTCGTCGGCAAGGGTCATGGCATCGCCGTCGATTGACGCGGATGAGCCAACCATTACGAAGCTGTAGTTCCCCGGTACATAATCATCGCCTGCGACGGTGCCGGCAACCATCGCGCTGTCCGTGCTGACGCGGCTGTTCAGGACGGCGTTGAATGAGTCGGGATCGGCCTCATATTGCTCTGTGAAGGTTGTACTGTTCAGACTGAGACTACCGTCACGATTGGTCATGATGCCGTAATTCGCCAGATAGACTGGCTCAGGCCCAAAGCCGACGATGGCCTCATTGGTCAGGTCCGTGATCTGGTTGATCATCGAACGAACCAGAGGATCACCTGCCAAATCACCAGCCTCGACAGTTTCTGACCCGCGCGCGGATTTTGACCTGAGCAGCATCACAAGGCTGTTGAGCTCGGCGACAAAGCCCTGCGCCGCGATCAAAGCGGTGTTGGTATCGAAGCTTGCAGAAATTGTCTCAGCACTGCTGGTCGTTGAATTGAGGGTCAATGTCACGCCATCGATGATATCGGTGATACTGTTGCTTGTGCGGGTCAGTGACACACCGTCAATGGTCAGGGTGGCGTTCGTGGCGGCTACAAGTTCTTTCGAGGCGTCGTAGCTTGAATAGGCCAGAAGATCGAGGCTCTCACTGGCGTCGTCCTCGGTAACGGTGATCTGCATCGCGTTGGCCGCGCCTTCGCTGGATTTCAGCATCAGATAGTAACTGCCATCCTCTTTCTTGACGACTGATGCGGTGACGCCGATGGCGGCGTCATTGATGCTTGCGGCGATGCCTTCAAGCGTGCCGTTACCGGTGGCGATTGTCACGGTGCTGGTCGTGCCGTTGCTGGCAAAGCTGCCGTCCGTCCATGTGCCAAAGTTGAAAGTCAGCGTGCCTGTACCGATGGACTGGTCGGCCGAAGTGAAGTCAGGGAAGGCCAGAACCTGTGATGTTGCAAGGCTGCTGACCGCGATGTCATGCGTAAAGGCGATGGCGTTGTCCGGGTTGGTTATCGAAGCTGTCACCGCGGTACCGTTGCTGCCCACGGTAATGCCGTTGATGCCGCTATAGAGCGCCATATTGGTCTGGAATGAGGACAGTGCGCTTTTGATTTCGGAAAAGCCCGAGGTCTGGGTTTCGCGCTCGGTGATGTTGCCGTTGATGATGTTTTCACGTGGCACCCGCCGTGCGTTCACGATGGCATCGACAATCTGGGTGGTGTCCAGACCCGATCCGATGTTTAGCGCCTTGAGGTAGTCAGAAGACATGGGTTCACGATCGTCAGTGGTTTGTCCGGATCAAACCGGGCCGGTTGATATATCTAACGACGCGTAGCTGCAAGATTTATGCCGGGCTCAGAAAAACCATGCACGAGCCGGGAATAAATATTAGCATAAATTTTAACAGCATCTGCGCATGTAATCCGTGCACTGCAGAATGACCGGACTCGTGGAACGCTGATGGACTGTCTCAACGGATGGGGGATGTAACGGGGAGTTGGTAGATCACGCCGAAAACAACAGCGGCACGCGTCGCAAAAGGTTATTCCAGCTTGCTGTAGGCATGGTGGTCGGGCTCGGGTTCGGGCTGGTGATGTCACTTGTCTCGAACGGATTTGTGGCCGGGGTCATCTGGCTGACAGCGCTTCGCGAGACACAGCTTGCCGCATGGCTCGGCCTTGACCCTGCTGTTGCATCGATGATGCCGCTGGCCTGCCTGTTGCTGGCGGCGTTTCTGATCCTGCAGATTCGCAGACTGTTCGGGATTACCCGGTGGCATGGACCTGCTGACAGTATTTTCGCCGCGCATCGAACCGATAACGAGCTTGATATCCGTTCAGGCTTTGGCTCAACGATTGCGGCATTGATTTCAGCGGGCGGCGGGGCATCGGTGGGCCAGTATGGGCCGCTTGTCCATTTCGGGGCCACCATGGGAAGCGCGTTTCGCACGCTGACCGGCGGTATGCTCACGACCGATGTGTTCATTGGATGCGGTGTTGCCGGCGCGATCGCCGCCGGGTTCAACGCACCAATCGCCGGGGTGGTGTTTGCGCATGAAGCCATTCTGCGGCATTTCTCGATGCGGGCCATTGCCCCCATTGCTGTCGCCAGCATCAGCTCCTCCTGGTTCTCGCAGCAGATTTTCGGGTCTAGCCCGTTACTGGATTTCGCCGGCATGGCGCTTGATCTGGCGGTTGTGCTGCCGACTGCGTTAGTGCTGGGTCCGCTCTTCGGGCTTGTTGCCGTGATGTTCATGGTTTGCGTCCGTGGTAGTCTGCGATTTGCCGCAAGCAGCGGCTGGTCGCCGGCGCGTCTTGTGTTTCTGGCAGCTGGCATCACCGGCCTTGCGGGGATCTTTGTTCCCGAGGTGCTTGGCCTTGGCAGCGGGCCGCTTCGCATCATTCTTGAAGGCGGTTATGCGCAGGGGTATCTGCTGGTGATGCTCATCGGCAAGATGCTTCTGACCGCGCTGTGCATCGGGTTCGGTCTTTTTGGCGGGGTGTTCTCACCAGCCTTGTTTGTTGGCGCTGTGGCCGGGGCCATTGGCGGCAGGATTGCAGCCGGTGTCATAGGCGTTGCAGCCGCGCCAGCGCTTGCCATTTGTGGCATGGCGGCTGTTGCAAGCGCGGTCATTGGCGCCCCCGTCGCGGGTGTCATGATCATCCTTGAAATGACGATGAATTACGAGCTGGCGCTGGCCGCCATGCTGAGCGTCGTGACATGCAGCATGGTCAGCCATCTGTTGTTTGGCCACTCCTTCTTTGATCGCCAGCTTCTTGATCGGGGAATCGATGTCTCGCAGGGGCGCGGCCATATTGAGATGATGGAAACGCCGGTTCTCGGCATTGTCAGCGATGATTTTGTGCGCATGGACAGTGCTGAAACGCCCAACCGCGCTGTGAAGAAGCTTGCCGCGGCGAACCAGTCAGAAGGCTATCTTGTCAGTGAAGGAAACAGGCTTGTAGGTAAGGTTGCGCTGCCACGGCTAGTTTCGCTCAAGACGGATGTAAATCTGGACGCCGTCGTGGATCCTGAACCGCTTTCGATCAAGCATGATGCCTCGCTGCAGCAGGCCATGGAGGTGGCGAGCGGGTTTGTCGGCGAAAGCATTCCTGTGGTTGATCGCGATACAGGGCAGCTATACGGGGTGGTGACCGAAGCTGACCTGTTCCAGCTCTATCTGTCGCTGCAGACGCGCATCACTGATCTTGAACGCAGCTGAAACGTGTGTCAGCCAACTGTGCTGACCTTGATGTCCAGATTTGCGGCGAAGTCATCAAACAGGTCATGCCGCTGAAGAAATCCATAGAAGGCGGCAAGGTCTTCCTCGGTGAGGGATGAGATCAATTGGCTCATCACACGAAGTTGCCAACCTCTGATTGGGGCAAGCCGATCCAGAAGCCCTGCTATGTCATGCTTGTGTTCGGCGATCAGCAGGGCCAGCCCGTGAAAGCCAAATGGCAGATCATCGAATTCGAAATCCCACTCGACGGAATAGCGCTGCGCTAGCATCCCTTTTGCGAATTCGATATTGTGCTCACTCTCAAGGCGCTCGCCCAGCGTCCGACAGATCAGTTCATCCTCGGGAGTCGTTTTCCAGTCTGGAACATCACCAAGCAGGTCATGCACGGCCTTCATCAGCTTTTTTGATCGCAGACTGAATCCACCATTGCCGACCCGGCGTGTTTTATGGTGTGGCCACACAGCACCTATATAATCGACCTCGAGGAATTGCGGGCGAAACGCATGTGGATTGATCACATGGCCGTCCCACTGGATGATCTGTACAAATTCGGTCTCGACATGCTTCCAGGCCTCGGCCAGCAGAAGCTCGTTATACTCCTCGATACTGGTGATCTTGGGTATTTTGAGGAATTCCGTTGCGTCCCAGCCGTCCGCCGTGTCGCTGAATACAATACGGCTCGCCAGTGGGAACAGATGCTGCGATACGTTCAGCGCATATTGCGCCATCTGATATTGCGAGGTGTCGACAATCAGATAGGAGATACGATCGGAATAGTCGGTCTGCATCGCGACGATCCTGGTTCAATGGCTAACTGGCCCGACATCGGGCTGACTAGCCGATGCTGCAAGACAAGTGCCAAATCTGTCAGTTGCGGGCTGTCAGGTAGAAATCGACCGTCTTGCCAAGCGCTGTATCAAAATCGAGATTCCCGATATCCGGAAAGTTTGATTTCAGCCGCCTGGTGTCGATGGCATAGCGCTGGTCATGTCCCTTCCGGTCCGTGACAAATTCGAAGACATCCTCGAAGGGGCGCGCGTGATTTGGTTGGCGCGTGTTGAAAGCTCTATGGATGCGCGCCGCCAGATCAAGATTTGTAAGTTCCATATCGCCGCCGATCAGATAGCTTTGGCCGAGTGTGCCACCGGCCATGATGGCCTCCAGATAGGCAACATGCGTGTCCACGAACAGCCAGTCGCGGATGTTTTGGCCTGTGCCATAGATCGGAATTTTGCGTCCTTGTGACAGCGAGTTGACGATGGTGGGGATCAGCTTTTCGGCATTCTGGCCGGGGCCAAAATTGTTCGAGCAATTTGTGACCATGCCGGGAAAGCCAAAAGTACGGTGCCAGGATTTGATGATGAAATCCGATGCTGCCTTGCTCGC
>Ga0181579_10001300_pt1 | contig 20622 bp, 21 predicted proteins | sample 071ome_24_FD_132996 | JGI IMG/M metagenome (GOLD analysis project Ga0181579, IMG submission 132996) | Coastal salt marsh microbial communities from the Groves Creek Marsh, Skidaway Island, Georgia - 071402CT metaG (megahit assembly) | ecosystem: Environmental > Aquatic > Marine > Intertidal... | reverse complement strand
GTATTTCTGGAAAAGCGCGAAATGGGTGCGGCGGATCGAGTTTGCGGTGGATGACCGGCCGGGATACTGGGAAGTCCGGGGCTACCATAATGAGGACGACCCCTGGAAAGAGGAACGCTACGACGATTAGCCGGTATCGGCGTCAAAAACCTTTTCCGGGATTCGTCATTATTCCGTAACCTGATTCTGGTACTCGTATGAGTGCCGCAGTTCAGGCGCTGGTCTCGACGTGAGTAGTACAATTCCTCGTCCCGACACATCAGGTTCGCACGAACCAACCTTGGATCCGGAAGCTCCCATTTTGGCGATGGGGGCTTTTTTGTTTCCCGGGGACGGCACCGCTCGGCATGTCTCGGCAAAACTGATGGAGGTTTAATTGGGCAAAAGGTCCCGTCGTAAGGCAACGCGTCACGAAGCCCGTGTCCACGCTTTGTATCCCGAAACAATGCGTCAGGAGCAACCCGGATTTTCCGGAACCGACACGCGCTATGTCCGGCATATCAAACCGAAGAGCGAAAAACAGGCGCTGTTGATTGACGCGCTCGACACCTCGGATGTCGTTCTGGCGCTTGGTCCCGCCGGAACGGGTAAGACTTTTATTGCCGTTTCCAAGGCCGTGGAAGCGCTGGAGGCCGGCGAAGTCCAGCGCATCATTCTATGCCGCCCGGCGGTGGAGGCCGGCGAGAGCCTTGGTTTCTTGCCGGGCGATATGGAAGCTAAAATCGCGCCCTATCTGCGGCCAATCTATGACGTGCTCTCCGACCGGTTGGGGGGGAAACGGCTCAAGGCGCTGATGGCGGAAGACGCGATCGAAGTGGCGCCCATCGCCTATATGCGCGGGCGCACGCTGAATAACGCCTATGTCGTCATCGATGAGGCGCAGAATTGCACCTATGGACAGCTAAAGATGCTGCTGACGCGTCTCGGCTGGAATTCAAAACTGGTTCTGACCGGTGATCCCGAACAGACTGATCTGCTGACCGGGATGTCGGGACTACGAGAGGCGGCAACGCGTCTTGATGATATGTGCGATCATGTTTCGGTCGTCAGGCTGGGACAGAAGGACGTTGTCCGGCATCCGCTGGTCGCGGCGATGCTGACCGTTCTTTGATTCTTTGCTGGGCGGTCCGGGAACCTACTGAGCGGGATCGCCCAGCAATGACCTGATTTCGGTAAACACGGCTTCGAACATTTCTTCCGTAAGCCGGCCGGTGTTCGTGTTGTAGCGCGAACAATGATAGCTGTTGGCCAGAACGAGCCCGTTGTCCAACAGGTGAAACGCGGCATGTCCGAATTTCCAGGCCGATTTTTTTTCACCCAATGCCGCCAGGGTCGCTCCATGCGACAAGGCACCCAGTGTCAGAATACAGCGTAAATTGGGCATCGCGGCGATTTCATTGATCAGAAACGGGCGGCAAGCGGTAACCTCCGCCCCGACCGGTTTGTTTTGCGGCGGCACACAGCGAACAGCATTGCTGATGCGGCAGTTTATCAGGTTAAGGCCGTCATCCCTGATTTTCGCGTAGCTGCCTTTGGCGAACCCGAACTTGTCGAGCGTTGCGTAAAGCAAATCGCCGGCATAGTCGCCCGTAAAGGGGCGGCCGGTTCGGTTCGCCCCTTTCAGGCCGGGGGCCAATCCGACGATCAGAAGTTGTGCATCGAGATTGCCAAAGGCGGGAACGGGAGCGTTGAACCATTCCGATTCGCGCCTCCGCCAGTCTTCCCGAAACGCGGCAAGTCTGGGGCATAGATCGCAATCGGGGTCCGGGTCTGAAAAGGGAAGACGGTCCAATGTCGTGCCTGTTAGGCGGGCTCCAGCATATCGTCCGGCGCCCCTGGAGGCGGATCGAAATCATCGGGATGACTGTCACCCTGCCGCGGCTGACGGGCGATCCGGTCGGCAAGATCACCGAGTTCGATGAAGTTGTCGGTCTGGCGGCGCAATTCGTCCGCGACCATCGGCGGCGAGGTGCGGAAGGTGCTGACCACTGTCACACGGCAACCACGACGCTGAACCGCATCGACCAACCGCCTGAAATCCCCGTCGCCAGAAAACAGCACGACATGGTCGATATGTTCCGCCATCTCGAGTACGTCGATGGCGAGTTCCATATCCATGTTGCCCTTGATCTTCCGTCGGCCGGCGGAGTCGGTGAATTCCTTCGTCGGCTTGGTGACCATTGTGTAGCCGTTATAGTCGAGCCAGTCGACAAGCGGACGGATTGGCAGATATTCCTGATCTTCCATCAGTGCGGTGTAGTAATAGGCGCGGACCAGCCGGCCGGATGAGGAGAAAATCTCCAGCAAATTCTTGTAATCGATATCGAAACCCAAAGCGCGCGCGGCGGCGTAGAGGTTGGAACCATCGATAAACAGACCGATCCGTTCTTCCGGATAGAATTTAACGTTTTTCATATCGGATCCTGAAATTTAGGGAATAAAGCAAGAAATCTGAATAAAATCGGATAAATAGGCGGCGCATCGCGCGCCACTCGAAAATAGATAATAACGCTTTTCTCACATAACAACCCGGCCATGCGAAAAAGGGGTGTTTTTCGATGATATTCATAGGGCTCGGCGCCAATTTGCCGCATCCTGAATTTGGTGCGCCCAAAGAGACGGTAAGGGCGGCAATTCGGGCGCTCGACGGTACGAATACGTCCGTTCTCGCCTGTGCGCCGCTTTACGAGAGCAGCCCGGTCCCGGTGTCCGCCGACCCCTGGTTCGTAAACACTGTATTATCTATTGAGACTGGGCTTTCCGCCTTGGATTTGCTGGAACTCATGCATGAGATAGAAGACCGTTTCGGAAGGGTTCGGGGCGGCCGCAACGCGCCGCGAGTCCTGGATATCGACCTGATCGCGTACGGGAATATCGTTTCCGGGCCTGATCAGCGTCCGGTCTTGCCGCATCCGAGAATGTCAGAGAGGGCATTTGTCCTGATGCCGCTAAGGGATATCGCACCGGATTGGCGTCACCCGAAAACAGGGGCCGGGCTCCATGAATTGTTGTCCGGTTTGCCGCCCGATCAGGAATGCCGCCGGATGTCCGGTTGATATTCGCTTGAATTCGGCAAAAAGCGATATAAACCACTTACATATCTTGCTTTTCGGGAGAGGTTTCCCCTATATTCCCGGCAATCTGGAAATTTCGTGCAGAAGGAGCGTGACGCATGGCCCGCGTGACAGTCGAAGATTGTGTTGAAAAGGTACCAAACCGGTTTGAACTGGTGCTTCTTGCCGCCCAGCGTGCGCGAGACCTGTCGGTCGGCGCCGAGATGCAGGTCGAGAAGGACAACGATAAAAATCCCGTCGTCGCCTTGCGTGAAATTGCCGAGGAAAAGGTTGAGAACGACGAACTTCAGGAAGAAATCATCCGCGGCATGCAGCGCCATATCGAGCGCGAGGACGCCGAAGAGGATGAGGACGATATCGAGGCGCTGGAAGCGGAAATGGCCGCGACCGCCGAAATTGAGGCGATGATCGAGGCCGCCGGTATCGATGCCACGCTTGCCGATACCCAGGCGGCACCGGAACAGTCCGAAGACGCCACGCCGACCGAGTCCGCGGATGACAACAAGGAGCAGGAATAGGACGGGTCCTCGCACCGCCCGTCCGGCAACCGCCCTGCTGACCAGCGGGAGGCGGCATGCTGCGCCAATATGAACTTGTAAACCGGGTCCGGGCCTATGATGCGGACGCGAATGAAGAGGCGCTGAACCGCGCCTACGTCTTTTCCATGATGGCGCACGGTTCGCAAAAGCGTGCGTCGGGCGATCCATATTTTTCCCATCCCGTCGAGGTCGCCGGAATTCTCAGCGACCTTAAGCTCGACAGCGACACGATCGTTACTGGTCTTCTTCACGATACCGTCGAAGATACGGTTGCGACGATCGAGGAAATCGAATCCCTTTTCGGAGAATCCGTCGCGGCTCTTGTCAATGGCGTGACCAAGCTCTCCAAGCTGGAGCTTCAGTCCGACGACAAGCGGCAGGTCGAGAATTTCCGAAAGCTGCTTCTGGCGACCTCGCGCGATATCCGCGTGTTGCTGGTCAAGCTGGCGGACCGTCAGCACAACATGCAGACCTTGCGCCATATCAAGAGCCCCGAAAAACGGGCGCGTATCGCGCGTGAGACGCTGGAAATCTTCGCGCCGCTGGCCGAACGGATCGGCATGCATGCGCTAAAGGACAATCTGGAGGATCTGGCCTTTGCGGAACTGCACACGGATGCGCGCGCTACCATCGTCGCGCGTCTGAATTTTCTGCGTGAAGAAGCCGTCGAGCAGGATATCGTTGCCCAGATCGGCAATGAGCTGACAGCTGTTCTTCAGGAAGCCGGTCTGCCCGCCATGGTATCGGGCCGGGAAAAGAGCCCCTATTCGATCTGGCGCAAGATGCAGCAGAAGAACGTCGAATTCGGACGTCTTTCCGATATTATGGCGTTTCGCATTGTGGTCGATAGCGTGGAGGATTGTTACCGCGCGCTGGGCGTCATTCATAACGCCTATCGCTGCGTGCCGGGCCGCTTCAAGGATTATATCTCAACGCCAAAACGCAACGGCTATCGTTCGATCCACACCGGGATCATCGGCCCGCTGCGCCACCGGATTGAAATCCAGTTCCGGACCCAGGAAATGCACGACGTCGCCGAATTCGGCGTCGCAGCCCATTGGCGCTACAAGCAAGGTGCCGACCCCATCGAGACCGTGGAGTATGGCTGGGTCAAGGAATTGCTCGAAATTCTGGATGACGCCGCCGATCAGGAAGAGTTTTTCGAGCGCACGCGCCTCGACCTCTATAAGGACCGGGTGTTCTGTTTTACCCCAAAGGGAGAACTGATCGCTTTGCCGCAAGGGGCGACACCTGTCGATTTCGCCTATGAGGTCCATTCCGAGGTCGGCGACGGTTGCGTCAGTGCGAAAATCAACGGGCGGATCGTTCCCTTGCGGACCAAGCTCCGAAATGGTGATCAGGTGGAAATCATTACCTCGCAACCCGGAACGCCGGAACCGGAATGGGAACACTATGTCGTTACCGGTAAGGCCCGCTCCCGCATCCGGGGCTTTGTCCGCAGTCAGCGCCGGAACGAATGTATCAAGCTTGGCACGGCGATATTGGAAAAGGCATTCGCCGCACGCGGATTTGACTTCTCCGAGGCAATTCTGACGGATGTGTTGCCGCGAATGGATCTGTCCAATATCGATCAGCTTTATTTCGAGGTCGGAGAAGGCCATCGCAACGCCGAGGCGGTGATGACGATCCTGTTCGGGGCTTCTGACGGCGTGGAGGCGGATAAGGGAGACGACGGACACGAAACTGAGGGAGGGGAACAGAACGGGCAGAGCTATGCCATCCCGTTACGTGGCCTGACTGCCGGTGTCGCGGTCCATTATGCGAGTTGTTGCCACCCGCTGCCGGGCGACCGGGTCGTCGGAATCCAGACACCTGGCAAGGGCGTCGCGATCCATACGATCGACTGCGTCACGCTGGAAAGTTTCTACGATATGCCCGAACGCTGGGTTGATGTGTCATGGGATTTGCCTTCCGCCGAGAAGCATGTCCATGTCGGACGGTTGCGGCTCAATGTCGAGAACCAGCGGGGAACGCTGGCCGAACTGGCGGCGGGTGTCGCAAACAATGAGGGCAATATCATCAATCTTAAAATAACGAACCGGGATCCTGACCTGTTTGAGATGGCGCTCGACATCGAAGTCAGGGATACTCGGCATCTGAACGAGATTATCGCGGCATTGCGCGGGCTGTCCGTGGTCAGCACGGTTGAGCGGGCGGACGCGTAACAGCAATACAGGGAGGAAAAAAATGGCTGTAATCGACGCGGACGCGCATGTGTTGGAAACGCCGGCGACCTGGGAATATCTGACTGGGGACGACGCGAAATACAAACCGATGATCGTGAGTCAGAGCTTCGGTAACGAGGTAAAGGCGAATGACGGCGTCAATGTTCAGAAAAATTACTGGATGATTGGTCCGCGGACCTTCGGAAAGGACCGGAATGTGGGCAATGAGATGACCCGGCAAATCCGCGAGATGGAGGACATTCCCGGCCGCCTGAAACATATGGATGAACTCGGCATCGATATTCAGGTTTTATATCCGACGCTTTATCTCCGGCCGATCACCGCCGATGTCGAGGCGGATTACGCGCTGATCAAGGCCTATAACCGCTGGGTCGCGGATATTTGCAAACAGGGTGAGGACCGCATGCGCTGGGTCGTCATGCCGCCGGTCCAGACCATGGATCGGGTCCGGGATGAGCTGGAATTCGGCAAGGAAAACGGCGCGTGCGGCGTATTTATGCGCGGGCTGGAGGGGGACCGGGCAATCGGCGACCCGTATTTTTATCCGCTCTATGAAATGGCGGAAGAGCTGGACTTGCCGATTTGTTACCATTCCGGCAATGGCAGTATTCGCCATCATGACATGTTCGAAACCGATACCACCTTTACCAAATTCAAGCTGGCGACGGTCGGCGCCTGCCATACGGTGATCGAGAAACGCTTGCCACAGATGTTTCCGAAATTGCGTTGGGGTTTCGTGGAAATCAGCGCCCAATGGGTGCCCTACGTACTGTGCGATCTGGAAGACCGTTTCCGCCGCAACCGGTGGGACTGGTTTGAAAACCCGCTCAAGGACAACAACATATTTGTCGCCTGTGAAAACACCGATGACCTGCCTTATGTGCTGGAACATGCGGGAGAAGATAATCTGGTGATCGGTACTGATTACGGCCACCATGATCCGTCGAGCGAGGTCCTCGCCGTGCACAAGCTGCGCGATGATAACCGGATCAACTCCGTGGTGTGCGAGAAGATACTCGAGGCCAACGCGGCCGCGCTCTACGGTCTGAACTGAACGGAAAAAGGCAAATGGACGACACCTATCTGCGGCTAGGGGTCAATATCGACCATGTCGCCACCATCCGAAACGCGCGGGGTGGCGATCATCCCGACCCGGTGCGCGCGGCGCATGCGGCGCGCGAAGCTGGCGCCGACGGAATCACCGCGCATCTCCGCGAAGACCGGCGGCATATCCGGGACGCGGACATACATCGTCTGTCATCCGAAATCGGCCTGCCCCTGAATCTGGAGATGGCGGCGACGCCGGAAATGCTTGGGATGGCCCTTCGGCACAGGCCGCACGCCGCCTGCATAGTTCCCGAGAAGAGGGAAGAACAGACGACGGAGGGCGGGCTGGATGTCGCCGGAAACAAGGCGGCGCTCGCCGATTATGTGGGGCAGATGACCGAAGCCGGTATTCGGGTGTCGATGTTTATTGAACCCGATTTGCGCCAGATCGATGCCTCGAGCGAAGTCGGCGCGCCGGTGATAGAGCTGCATACCGGACGGTATTGCCATGCCGCCGCCGGTTCCGAAGCGCGGGAGGCTGAACTGGTCCGGATTGTCGAGGCCGCCGCGCATGCGGAGTCTATCGGCACCGAATGTCATGCCGGGCACGGGCTGGGGTTCGATACGGTGATGCCGGTTGCCGCCATCGCCGGCATCAGGGAACTCAATATCGGCCATTTCCTGATTGGCGAGGCGATATTCGGCGGGCTCGACGGTGCGATCAAGCGCATGCGGACGCTGATGGATCAGGCGCGGGCAAGCGGTGCCGGGCAACGGAGCGCCTGAGATTGTGATCATCGGTATCGGCAATGACCTGATCAATATCGACAGGATCGAACGCACGCTGGGGCGGTATGGCGACCGCTTCATCAACCGTATTTTCACTGCTGTCGAACAGGAAAAATCGGAACGCCGCGCCAACCGGGTGGAAAGCTATGCAAAACGCTTTGCCGCCAAGGAAGCCTGTTCCAAGGCGCTCGGCACCGGGTTTCGCAAGGGCGTTTTCTGGCGCGATATGGGGGTGATCAATCTGCCGGGCGGCAAACCCACCATGAAGCTTACCGGCGGCGCGGCAAAACGGCTTGCAGAAATTACCCCCGACGGGATGCGGGCGCAGATCGATATCACCCTGACCGATGAACCGCCGATCGCCGAAGCCGTCGTCATTATTTCTGCTGTGCCGGGCACCGGTGAAGATGCTTAGGGATAGGCGCTTGACAGCATGCCGTCCCGCTGGCTTGATCGCGGCCGGTTAAGACCGCTGGTTTTATTGTATTTCAAAGGCTTATGAGTATTCGATATGGCGGATCCCTTAGAAGATATCGATAAGAAGGACGGCGGTTTGTGGGATACGGTCAAAACCATTGTCTATGCGGTTCTGATCGCGCTCTTGATTCGCAGCGTGGCGTTTGAACCTTTTAACATCCCCTCCGGGTCGATGATTCCTAACCTTCTGGTCGGGGACTACCTGTTCGTATCGAAATATTCCTACGGCTACAGCAAACATTCCCTGCCGCTCAGCCCGCCGATTTTTTCCGGCCGGATCATGGCAGAAGAGCCCGAGCGGGGCGATGTGGCCGTGTTCAAGCTGCCACGCGATAACGACACCGATTACATCAAGCGAGTGATCGGGCTGCCCGGCGATAAGATTCAGGTTATCCAGGGCCGGCTTCATATCAATGGCAAGTTGGTGCCGCGCAAGCGGATTGAAAATTTTATCGATGTCAGGGCGGGGCAAAGTTGGCCTCAATATATCGAAACCCTGCCAAACGGTCGTCAATACCGCATTCTTGAACAGCTCGGCGATGCGTCGCCGCTGGACAACACGCCGGTCTATACCGTACCGCCGGGCCATTATTTCATGATGGGCGATAACCGGGACAATTCCGCCGACAGCCGTGTCATTAACGGGCCGGACCGGGTCGGATTCGTTCCGTTTGAGAATTATGTGGGACGCGCGGAAATCCTGTTCTTTTCCACCGATGGCAGCGCAGAGCTATGGGAAATATGGCAATGGATTCCGGCCATGCGGTTCGGGCGTTTCTTCCAGGTGATCGAGTAGTGTGCTTGGGTGCCGACGCGCCTCAAGCCCTCGCCGAGAAGCTCGGTCATGGCTTTTCGCGGCCTGACCTTCTTATCCGGGCGCTGACCCATTCCAGCTTCGCCGACGGGGCGGAAGGTTCGAACGAACGGCTGGAATTTCTTGGTGACCGGGTCCTTGGGCTGGTCGTGGCCGATATGTTGTTGACCCGATTTCCGGATGAAGACGAAGGCAGCATCGCCCGCCGTTTCGCTTCGGTCATTGATCGCAACAGCCTGGCGGGTGTCGCCGGTTTTCTGGAACTTGGCGATTATCTGCGGGTGGGGAATGGCGATGCACAGAGCGGCACACGAGAACAGGCGGCGGTTTTGGCCGACGCGATGGAAGCGTTGATCGGCGCGATCTATAGAGATGCCGGGCTCGAAGCGGCGCGGGGCGTTATCGAACCCTTGTGGCAACCTCTGATCGATGCGGCGCCGAAGCCGCCTGTGGATGCCAAGACCGCGTTGCAGGAATGGGCTCAGGCGCGCGGTATGGCGTTGCCTGTCTACCGGGTGGTGGAATGTACCGGCCCGGATCATGCCCCGGAATTTTCCATTGAGGTTTCGCTCGACGGTCAGGGAACCGGCGCCGGAAAGGGCGGGTCCAAACGGCTGGCGGAACAGAATGCCGCGGCCGATCTCCTTTCCCGCATCGGGAGCGGCTCGTGACGGATCGGGTGGAATGCTGTGGCTATGTCGCGCTGGTCGGCGCGCCCAATGCCGGAAAATCGACCCTGATGAACCAGCTGATGGGCACCAAGGTTTCCATCGTCACGCACAAGGTCCAGACCACCCGCGCGCGGGTCATTGGCGTGTTGGTCAGGGATGCCGCGCAGATCGTCTTTGTCGACACGCCCGGGATATTCGACCCAAAGCGAAGACTGGAGCGGGCGATGGTTGCCGCCGCATGGAGCGGCGCCGCCGATGCTGATATCGTTGTCTTGCTGGTTGATGCCAGCAATCCCGATGACGCCGACGCACAACGCATTATCGAGGGACTGAAAAAGGCGGGCCGTAAGGCTGTTCTCGCGCTCAACAAGATCGACAAGGTGGACCGCACGGCGCTTTTGGCTTTGGCCGAACGGCTGAATGAAAGCGGCGTCTTTTCGGAAATTTTCATGATCTCCGCCCTCACCGGCGACGGGGTCGATGATCTGGTGTCGTCATTGGCGGCGGCGATCCCGGAGGGGCCGTGGCTCTATCCGCCTGATCATCTATCTGACATGAACGACCGTCTGTTTGCGGCGGAAATCACCCGTGAAAAGCTGTTTATGCAGTTGCATCAGGAATTGCCCTATTCCCTGACCGTGGAAACGGAAGGGTGGGAAGAACGCAAGGATGGCAGCGTCCGCATCGAACAGGTGGTCTATGTCACCCGTCCGGGACAGCGCGGTATTCTTCTCGGCAAGGGCGGGCAGCAGATCAAGCGTATTGGTGCGGAATCACGCAAGGAACTCGAAGCTCTTCTGGACCGGCGCGTGCATTTGTTCCTGTTCGTGAAGGTTCGCGAGAAATGGCGCGACGATCCGGAACGCTACCGCGAAATGGGGCTGGATTTCAGCGACTGAACCTGTCGATGATCATGTCCGTCGCATCCTCTGCCGCATCATAAGTGACCCGATAACAGGGCGCGGCTCCCAGCACATCGATGAAGGCTCTCAGCATATCCTCGCCTTGCAGCTGGTATGAAAAATTCCGGTTAATCGCATAGCGCATGGTGAGACCCTTGGTGATCGGTTCAATTTTCGGCGTCACCGGCGTTTCCGACCGGTCGAGCAACGCGGCCCCGACGATGGGGAGCCGTTCCCCGAACCGGGCGACATTGCTCGCTCCTGGGTCGATATAGCCGTATCGTTCGCCTTTCAGAACCAATGTGTCATCCACGAATTTCCTGAACTCCCGTCCGGAATTTTCTGGCAGTGGAAAGCGCAGCCGGGGCAGATATCCGGCGGCGATGGCGGTCCGGGATGTCGGATCGACCGGTACGATATCGTCGCACCAGACCCTGTGTCCTCGCATCGCCATGTGGCTGGTCAGGACCGATTTACCCGCGCGAAAAGTGTTGGGCACGATCACCACGCCGCTGCCGATGCGGAACGCGGCGCAATGCATGAACAGCACGCTATCAAGGTCGGCCAGATATTGGCGGCCCAACTCGGCCAGAATATCGCACACCGTATCGCCCATATCGGGGCAGGGGTCCATGATCGGATGTTTGTCGGAACTGATCCCCCAGCCTTGCAGCGTCCGCACAATACGGGCGGCCGGCCTGACATTCGGCATGCCCGGCCATCTTCGAATACGCCAGCCCCGCAAGGCCAGTTTTACCGCATCCAGCACCGGATCGGCATTGCGGAACTGAAACGGTCGCGTCAGATCGTTGAACTGATACAGCATCGCCTAATTTTGGCGTAATGCCGCAGCCGCGCAATCGGCTAAAATAAGATCATGGAATGGACGGATAACGGGTATGTTCTGACGGCGCGGCGGCATGGCGAGAACGCGCTGATCGTCACCCTTTTGACCGAGCAAAACGGCAGAAACGCGGGGTTGGTCCGGGGCGGGGCGTCGTCCAAGCGCCGGGGTCTTTACCAGCCGGGGAATCTGCTGCGCGCCACCTGGCGGGCGCGGTTAGCCGATCATCTCGGCAACTATGGCTGCGAGATGATTCGCGCCCATGCCGCCGGTTTCCTGGATACGCCGCTGCCGCTGCTGGCGCTGAGCTCGGCGGCAACCCTTCTTGACCGCGCCCTGCCGGAACGCGAACCGGTGCCGGAACTCTATGAAATGTTTGGTGGATTGCTGGCCGCGCTGCAACAGGATGGCTGGGCGGTTTCCTATGTCCGATGGGAACTCGAGCTGCTGGCCGTTCTCGGGTTCGGGCTCGATCTGTCGCAATGCGCGGCGACCGGCGTTACCGAAGAACTTACCCATGTCTCGCCAAGATCGGGCCGCGCGGTGTCGGCTGTAGCGGCGCGACCTTATGCCGGCAGGTTGCTCTCGCTTCCCGGATTTCTGTTGCGCGGCGATACGCGACCTGAACCGGGTGACCTGGCGGAAGGGCTTTCCTTGACCGGATATTTCCTGCGCCGGCACGTATTGGGCGACCGGCCCGACGCCTTGCCGCCGCCGCGTGAAAGGCTGATTGCGGGCCTGACCTGAATCGGCTGGGCGGTATATAAAGGGATCATGGCGGGAAAAGCGGAAATACCGGCGGAACCGAAAGACGTCGCGCTTGCCGATGCGCTGGGTGAGCGTTATCTGGCCTATGCGCTGTCGACCATTACCTCGCGGTCGTTGCCGGATGTCCGGGACGGGCTGAAACCCGTTCATCGGCGGCTTCTTTTCGCCATGCGCCAGCTTCGGCTGGATCCTAATCAGGGTTTCAAGAAATGCGCCCGCGTCGTCGGCGACGTTATCGGTAAATACCACCCTCATGGTGATACGGCGGTTTACGACGCGATGGTGCGGCTGGCCCAGGAATTCGCGGTCCGCTATCCGCTGGTTGAGGGGCAGGGCAATTTCGGCAATGTCGATGGCGATAGCGCCGCCGCAATGCGCTATACCGAAGCGCGGCTGACCGAATACGCGCTGGCCATGCTGGAGGGGATCGACGAAGACGCGGTTGATTTCCGAGAAAATTATGACGGAACGGAGCAGGAGCCGGTTCTGCTGCCCGGTGCCGTCCCCAACCTGCTGGCCAATGGGGCTGCCGGGATCGCGGTCGGGATGGCGACATCGATTCCGCCGCATAATCTGGATGAGATTTGCCGCGCATTGCTGCATCTCATCAAGTTTCCGAAAGCCACCATCGACAAGCTGATCGAATTCATGCCGGGGCCGGATTTTCCGACCGGCGGTGTGCTGGCCGAGACGGCGGAGAACATCAAGGAAGCCTATGCTTCCGGCCGGGGTGGTTTCCGCCTGCGGGCGCGGTGGGAAACGGAAAAGCTGGGCCGCGGCCAATGGCAGATCGTGGTAACGGAAATCCCCTATCAGGTGCAGAAAAGCCGTCTGGTCGAAAAGATCGCCGAGCTGATGCAGGCCCGCAAGCTGCCGATGCTGGAGGATATTCGGGACGAATCCGCCGCGGATATCAGGCTGGTTCTGGTGCCGCGCTCGCGCGCCATGGAACCGGAAATGCTGATGGAGGCGATTTTCCAGAATAGCGATCTGGAAACCCGGATCGGGCTTAATCTAAATGTTCTGGATTCGGAAACCGTGCCGCGCGTGATGAATTTGCGCGAGGCGCTGCAAAGTTTCCTAGATCATCGCCATGACGTGCTGGTCCGGCGGTCGAATAACCGGCTGGAAAAAATCGAGAACCGGCTGGAGGTTCTGGCCGGGTACATGATTGTCTATCTCAATCTCGATGAGGTCATCGCCATCATCCGCGAGGAAGACGAGCCCAAGCCGGTGCTGATGAAGCGCTGGGACCTGACCGAAAATCAGGCCGAAGCCATCCTCAATATGCGGCTGCGCAGCTTGCGCCGGCTGGAGGAAATTACCATCCGCGTGGAAATCGAACGGCTTGAAGCTGAACAAAAGGCGCTCAGGAAATTGCTGCGCGACAGGAAGCTGCGCTGGAAACAGATCGGTGAGGAAATCGGCGATATCCGCAAGCGCTTCGGCAAGAAGACGGAGCTGGGGGCGCGGCGAACCGAAATCGGCGAGGCGCCGAGCGCCACCGTCGTTCCGTTGACCGCCATGATCGAACGCGAGCCGATCACCATTATCTGTTCGCAGAAGGGCTGGATCCGCGCCGCCAAGGGGCATCTGGACGACGCATCGGGGCTGAAATTCAAGGAAGGTGATCGCGGCCGCTTTATTCTGAAGGCGCAGACGACGGACAAGCTCCTGATATTCGGCACCAATGGGCGGTTCTACACGATCGGTTGCGACAAGCTGCCTGGTGGGCGCGGCCATGGCGAACCTGTAAAGCTGATGGTCGATCTCGGTAACGATCACGACATCATCGGCATGATGGTGCACCAGCCGGAACGCAAGCTGGTGGTCGCGTCCAGTGACGGGCGCGGGTTTGTGGTGCCGGAAAACGAGGTCATCGCTCAGACCCGCACCGGCAAACAGGTGCTGAATGTATCGGGTGAGGTGGAGGCCCGGGCCTGCGCTGACGCGGAAGGCGATACGCTGGCGGTGGTCGGTGAGAACCACAAGCTGATCCTGTTTCCGCTCTCCGAACTGCCGGAAATGACCCGGGGGCGCGGCGTGAAGCTGCAAAGCTATAAGGATGGCGGGCTGGCCGATGTGAAGGCCTTTACCCTGAAAGACGGGTTAAGCTGGAAATCGGGTGAACGCACCCGGACGGAAACCGATCTGAAGCTCTATATCGGCAAGCGTGCCCAGGCCGGGCGTCTTGCGCCGCGCGGGTTCCCGCGTTCCAATAGGTTCGGATAGGAAAAGTATTTCTCAGACAGCTTGAGGGGGCAGGGTGGACGCGCTCGCCGGGTTCGTCCGGACAATCGACAAGATCAACGAAACAGTGGGCCGCGCCGTATCGTGGCTGACCCTCGCGATGGTGCTGATCACTTTCGCGGTCGTGGTGTTGCGTTATGTGTTCTCGCTCGGCTGGGTATGGATGCAGGAATTCTACGTCTGGTTACACGGCATCGTTTTCATGGTCGGGGCGGGGTACACGCTGCTGCATAACGGCCATGTCAGGGTAGATATTTTCTACCGGCCCGCGACCGACCGCTATCGCGCGCTCGTCGATCTTTGCGGCGCAATTCTGTTGCTGGCGCCGATGATCGTGATGGTGTTCATCGGCAGCTGGGATTACGTCATCAGGAGTTGGGCCGGGCTGGAGGAATCGCGCGAGGCAGGGGGGCTGCCCGGGCTTTTTCTGTTGAAATCCGTGCTCTGGATATTCTGCCTCCTTGTCGCTGCGCAGGGGCTGTCGCTGGCGGCACGGTCGATCCTGATCCTGAACGGGCGGACGGAGTTCGTACCGCATGGCGAAAAGGCCGGCTGACATGGGCGTTGAATATATCAGCCTGGTAATGTTCGCCGTGACCTGCGGTGTGTTGCTGCTGGGGTTCCCCGTTGCCTTTACGCTGGCGGGGGTCTCGCTGCTGTTTGCCTTCGGCGGCGCGGCGTTCGGGGTAATCGATCTTTCTTTTTTCGGCGCGGTGCCGTCGCGCTTTGTCGGGGTGATGACCAACGAAGTGCTGGTCGCCGTCCCTCTGTTCGTCTTCATGGGGGTGATGCTGGAACGCTCTCGCATTGCCGAACAGTTGCTGGAAACGATGGGGCTGATGTTCGGCCGGATGCGCGGCGGGCTCGGCGTTTCGGTCATCGCGGTGGGCGCGGTGCTCGCGGCCTCCACCGGTATTGTCGGGGCGACGGTGGTTACGATGGGATTGCTGTCGCTGCCCGCCATGCTGAAGGCCGGATACGATCCGAAGCTCGCCACCGGCGCGATCAGCGCCTCCGGCACGCTGGGGCAGGTCATTCCGCCCTCGATCGTACTCGTGCTGCTCGGCGACATTTTGCAGGGCGCCAATACCCAGGCCCAGCTCGCAAAGGGAAATTTCGCGCCGGACCCGGTTTCCGTGGTTGATCTGTTCGCGGGCGCCTTCATCCCCGGCATGGTGCTTGTGGTGCTTTATATGGGCTGGGTGTTTTTCAAGGCGGTGGCCGACCCGGAATCATGCCCCGCCCTGGTCGATGAGGGCGGGCGTCCCGACGATATGGGGAAACGGGTATTCAGCGTGCTGGTGCCGCCCACTCTGCTGATCGTGCTGGTACTGGGGTCGATTCTGGTGGGCGCGGCAACGCCGACCGAAAGCGCGGCGGTGGGCGCGGTCGGCGCGATGGTGCTGGCGGCGATGCGCGGTCAGCTCACTATGGACATATTGCGGAATGTGATGCGGTCGACCACGCAGATTTCCTGCATGGTATTTGTCATTTTGCTGGGTGCGTCGATTTTTTCCCTGACTTTTCGCGCCTATGGCGGTGACGATCTGGTGCATGAGTTGCTGAATGCCATGCCGGGCGGGGCGTTTGGCGCCATGTTGGCGATCATGGCGCTCATGTTCGTGATGGGATTCTTTCTCGATTTTATCGAGATTATTTTTGTCGTCGTTCCCATCGTAGGTCCGATCCTGCTCGGGATGGGGCTCGATCCCGTCTGGTTCGCGGTAATGATCGCGATAAATCTGCAGACCAGCTTCCTGACTCCGCCCTTTGGCTTCGCGCTGTTCTATCTGCGCGGTGTCGCGCCGGCCAGCGTTACCACGATGGATATCTATCGCGGCGTCATCCCGTTTGTGATCATCCAGCTGATCGGGCTCTGTATCGTCGCCTATTGGACCGGGCTCGCCACCTGGCTGCCCAAGCAGCTGTTCGGATAGGGCGCCGTATTCCATGAGTGCCATCGCACGTCTGCAGCATTTTGCCATCCGGCTCGCGCGGCAATATGCGCTGCGCGTGCGGGAACCGGAAACGATCCGCCTGTTTCATCCGTCATGCCGGCTCGGCCGGTCGCATGCGCTGCCCGGCATGTATGGCGGTATTTTTGTGAGTGGCGAATATTCGCCGCCGGTCGCGATGCCCGCGCGCCCCCGTATCGTCGATCTCGGTACATTCATCGGGCTCGCCTCGATCTGGTTTCTGGAGGAATTCCCCGATTGCCGTCTTACCTGTGTTGAGGCCAATCCCTATACATTCCGGGTACTGGAAAAAAATATGGCGAGCTATCTGGGCGGGCGCGACCGCGATGTCACGCTTCTCAACAAGGCTGTTGCGGACCGGCCCGGGACGGCAACCCTGACCGTCAATGCCGCCCAGCCGGTCAACGTGGCGACCCATCTTGGTGCACGCCCCGATATGGGATGGCGGGTGGAGGAAGTCGACGTGCCGTTGGTCGATTTCCACGAGATGCTGGCCGAGCCGATTGATTTCCTGAAAATGGATATTGAGGGGGCCGAATATCCGCTGCTCGCCATGGATGATTTCAATCCCGATAGCGTGCGCGCCATGTCGCTTGAAATTCACGATATCCCGGATCATAAGAGCGAAATCCGCGCCTTCTGCGACCGCGTCGCGCAGGCGGACGGATATCGCATCAGCACAATTACAGGTAGGCCCGTCAGCGTCGATTAGATACTCGCCGAACCGGAATCCGCCGTCTTCAAGTTCTTCCGGTGAGGAGAAGCCGCGCGGTTACGCGGCCCCCACATCTATATCGGCGTGCGGTTTGACGCCTTCGACCCAAAGACCCTGAATATTGTCGCGGAACACCTGCGGGATCGGGCGGGCATGTTCGTCGTCATTCAGCCACAACCGGTAAAGATGCCGCTTGCGTTCCGGTTCCGGCCAGTCCTCGAACGCGTCGCGCGAATGCAGCACCACGTGATTATGCAGAAAATTGATGTCACCCGGAATGACATCGACGGTTGTCGATACCGCGACGGCCGTTTCGCGGTATTTGTCGAATGCCTCCAGCCGCTTTTCGCTATAGCGCGGGACTTCGGGAATTGCCTGGGATTTCATGATGTGGGACGAAACCCCCTTGGCTGAAAAATAGCCGTCCTCGAAATTAAACACCGACAGATCGTACCAGGGTTTCTCGCCCGGATTGATCTCGCCATGCAGCGACCAGTGACTCGGCGCGGTCAGTTCGGGAAGCAGTTCCGGCGTCTGATTCAGAATTTCGTTATAGACGGTGACGGAACTGGCGATCCGGCTGGAGCCGCCCGTTTTCGCCTGTTGCAGGCAGAACAGCACCACGTAATCGCACTGATCGGCATGGAAGCCCATCCGCGCGTTGGTCAGATAGCCGCGTGTCTTTGGGTCACTGTAATCACCGCCGAGATCCTTGATATGGCCCAGCATGTCGCCGCCGCCATTCTGCGATAGCGGCCGTCCGAGATGCACGCCCAGCCCGTAAAAGGCAGCGGCGGCTTCCGCCTTCGACCATTTTTCGACCGGCATGCCGCGAATTTGGGTAAAGCCGAATCCGTTCTGAAGCTGTTCGCGGATTTGTCCCAGCGCGGCGCTGACTTTCGGCAGCGGGAAATCCTCTTTGGTGATATCCACGATATCCATGCCGCGTTCGCGCACGGACTGCACGGCGGCATCGATTTCCGCGATTTCTTCGCGGGACAGTACATAGCGCCAGTCCTCGCAGGCGGCGACATCTTCCGGATACCAGCCGGCGGGGTCGATAACCGGCTTACCGGCGGCGGCGGGTTGTCGTTCGGTTCTGGAGAGTTTGAACGGATTCTCGGACATCATGCGCCTCCTTGTTTGTGCCTTTTCTCTCTTGAAAGTATCTGATAGCGGGGTAAAGCACCATATGCGGCACGGTGTCGCGCGCGGTTCGTTCCATTGCCCGGTCCGAGCTTTGCTCAATCTGTCCGAGGGGCGTATAGTTTTGACGTCGTCAGAGTACCTGGCCAAACACAACTATAACCCGAGCCAGGGGCGACTACACACATTGAGAAGGGAGTCTCACGATGAAGATGACTGTTGCTGTGGCAGCTGCGCTTGGCGCTGCCCTGATGGCCACGTCGCCGGCAATCGCCGACGAGGTCGCCGATTTCTATAAGGGAAAGACCATTACGATCTGGTCCGGCTTGTCCCCGGGCGGGTCCTATACCGCTTACGCGCTGGCGCTTAAAGACCACATGCCGCGCCATATGCCGGGCAATCCAAACATCATCATTGGCAGCCGTACCGGTGGTTCCGGGCGAGTGCTTGCCAACTGGATGTATAATGTCGGGCCGCGCGACGGTTCCATGTTCGGGCTGATCCATGAACGGATGGGGCTTGAGCCGCATGTCTACCCCAAGGGCACCAAGTTCGATGGGCGTGAGATGAGCTGGATCGGCAGTCTCGCCAAGCAGAAGAGCGTCTGTTTCACCTGGCATACGTCCAAGGTGAAAACCTTTGAAGACGCCCAGAAGATGCAGGCGATCGTGGGCACGAGCTCCTCGACCGCGACGGGTTCGGTCATGCCGCGCATGCTCAACTCAATGGCGGGCACCAAGTTCAAGATCATCCGCGGTTACGATCCGGCAGAAGTTTTTCTTGCGATGGAGCGTGGCGAGCTGGACGGGTTGTGCGGCTATGGCTGGGGCAGTCTGAAAACGGCGCGTCCCGACTTCATCAAGGACAAGAAAGTCAACTTGCTGCTCCAGTTTTCCGATACATCTCATGCGGAGCTGGATGGCAAGGTTCCGGTGATGATGGATTACATCACCAATCCACGGGACCGGGCGATGCTCGAAATCGTTTTCGGGACGCAGGAAATGGGCCGCCCGTTCGTTGGCCCGCCCGGCATGCCGAAAGCACGCCTTGCCGCCATTCGGAAGGCGTTCATGGACACCGCGAAGGATCCGGTTTTCCTTAAAGATGCCGTGAAGCGCCGTCTCGAAATCGATCCGATTTCCGGTGAAGAAGTCGAACGGCTGGTCAAGCGTCTTTATAAGACCGACAAGAAAGTTGCTTCGTTGGTCGCCGGGTATCGCAAGCCCGCGAAAGTCGGTGAATCCAAGCGCAAGATTATCTGGAAAAAGGTCAATGTGGCGCTGACAAAGAAGAAAGGCCGCTATGTCTATTTCATGATTGACGGCAAGGAACAGCGCGCAAAGCTTCATGGTAAGCGGACCAAGGTCGAGATCGCCGGGAAAAAGGCGAAGACCAAGAATCTGAAAGCCGGTCTGATGTGCGAGGTGACCTTTCCCGGTCATCACGGGCTGGCGAAAAACATCGCCTGCAAATAAGGCTAAATCCGCGTAACGAAAAACCCGCCTCCGGAGTGGAGGCGGGTTTCTTTTTTTATCCGGATGTTGTCGGGCTCAGCCGCCGTAAAAGACGTTATCGCCCAGTTCGCCCATCAGCAGGATGGCTTCGTCCGGGCGTCCGTCGATGCCGTCCGTGCCATGCACATCGACCGCTTCGCCGACGACGATATGGTGATCGCCTTTCTCGACGATTTCAGCCACCTTGAACTCGACGCAGGCGGGCGCGCTTTGCAGCACCGGTGATCCGGTGGAGCCGTCATGATAGGGCTCGCCGCTGATCTTGCCGTCCTCGACATCGGCCGGTTTGAAGAAGGCGAAGGCCGCGCCCTGTTGGCCCTTGCCGAGCATGTTGAGCGCGAAGCAGCCCGCGCCCTTCAAGGCCTCATAGGCGCCGGAATCCGCCTTGACCCCGATGGCGACCAGCGGTGGGTCAAAAGAGGTTTGCGTCACCCAGTTAACGGTCGCCGCGGCGATATTGTCGCCGTCCTTGGCGGTCAGCACGTAAATCCCGTAGGGGATCATGCGAAGGGCGGTTTTTTTCTTGTCGGCATCCATAGATAGAATCTCCCTGAAACTGTCTGAAAAATTGCGGGGGAAAAATAGCGGGCGCGCGTGTCTCCCGCCACCGGGTCAGAGCGAAATAATCAATAAAACCCCGCCGATCACCGCCGTGTTGTTGCAGGCGATATAGAGCTTGCGGTTCTTCTCCATCGGGTCGGTTGTGTCCCAGAAATTGTGATGGACGTAAATCGCCGCCATGGTGAAGAGGATCAGCAGGACACTGCCATATTGGGCGTAATAATCGATGGCGACGGAGACTCCGCCGACCAGCATGAAGCCCAGCCCGAAGGTGAGGACAAAACCGGAAAACGGTATGCCCCGCGACGCGAGCCGGCTGGAATGTTCG
>Ga0181579_10001294_pt1 | contig 20699 bp, 19 predicted proteins | sample 071ome_24_FD_132996 | JGI IMG/M metagenome (GOLD analysis project Ga0181579, IMG submission 132996) | Coastal salt marsh microbial communities from the Groves Creek Marsh, Skidaway Island, Georgia - 071402CT metaG (megahit assembly) | ecosystem: Environmental > Aquatic > Marine > Intertidal... | reverse complement strand
TCGGTTGGATAACCGACCACTCGAAATCCGACATATCGTAACGGGACATGGCCAATCTCCTTTGGCCATGATGAATCAGATTCGTGCCTCTTTGGGAATCCCGTTAATGAGTGTACGGCCTAGCCGTGGCGAGTGGCATTCAGAAGTTGGATTGGACGGAAAAGAACTACCACGACCTGATCCTTACATCTGCTCTCCTGTCTACCGCCCACGTTGCTGATCTACCGAGATGCGCGCTCCGAGTGCCAGCGGAACTCAGCCCCGGCCTCGACGCGCGGCTGCAGTCCCTCGGCTTGAAGCCCGATCGATGGTTCGCGACCATGCATTGGCGCGAACCGAGCTACGAGTTCAAGAGAGTCAGCAATCCACGCGATGCCGATCCGCGCGGATTCCATCCGCTCGTGGACTTCGTGATCGATGCGCTCGGCGGGCAGGTGGTGTTACTCGGTCATCCGGAAATGCACCGTCCAGCACCACGCGAAGGGTTGATCGACCTGGCCGAGGTGGAGCACTGCTGGAACCTTCAAGCCCATGCCATGGCGAACGCACGCTTCTTCGCCGGTTCGCCTTCCGGCGCTCTCGCCATGGCGCATGCGTTCTTGATGCCCGCCGCGCAACTCGACACGATGGACTGGTACGCGTTCATCGATCACGACATCATGTTGACACCCAAACTCAAACTTCCAAACGGCGTTGTGTTGCGTCAGGAGGAATACTTCCGCTCCGGCTGGATGCAGAGCGCCAAGATCACAAGTGCATTGCGCGACGGAATAGCAATCGAGATTCAGAAATCAACGACAGACGAGATGAAACGAGCGATCCAGCAAATCTATATTGAGACGGATGGTGTTACGGGATGGCGTGAACCGGCCGCAACGCCTACAAGCCGACCAAACCGGATCGGCTTCCCGCCATCCGGCAAGCTGACGCCGCGCTTCCTGGATCTGGGTTAGGTGACAAGCTGGAGGCTCGGTGGCCGTCACAGCCATGGTTTGTTGGAGTTTCGATGCCAAGCGGACGCTATGATGACACTCCACTCGGGTAGGACGACGCGGGATGGTACCGCACCCTGCTGCGGCAACTCCGCTATGGAATGGGGCTCCAGAACCGCGGCGCGATGGCCGATGTCATCGCCAAGACTGTTCGCGAGACCTGTCGCTTGCGTTCGCCCGAACCGTCCAAGCCGGAAATCCGCGAGGCCATCGCGGTCGAGCTACGGGACGAAGGTGTCTGCCGACTCGGCGCGCTTTTGGATGGCGACGCCGTGGCACGCACCCGCGCGGTCATGGACAAGGCGCCGCTATCCGATGCGGCCACGGGGAACCGGACTTTCGCGCGTGACGAGGCTCTCGGTTCCGTGAACGTTGGAACGGTCGACGAGCGGGCGGGTCTCTCGGCGTGCGAGGAGCTTCTGGTCGCCGCCAACCATCCAAGCATCTTGGCCGGTGTGGAGGCGTTTCTCGGAGCGCCGCCGACGGTGCAGTATTATACCGCCTGGTGGTCCTTCGCCGGCCGCTCGGCGGCGCGCGAGGCGCAACTGTTCCACTACGACCGAAATTGCTTCCGGTTCGTGAAGCTGTTTATCTATCTGACCGATGTCGACGAAACCCATGGACCGCACGTCTATGTCCGTGGCTCGGCGAATGTCGCGGACTGGATGCGCCGCCTGGAGCACGCCAAGCGGGCGGACCCGGACAATGCCGAACGCTTTCTGGCCATGATCAACGCGGTCAGAAAGAACGATCAGGACGTGGAGGAATTCTTCGGTCGCGACCGGATCGAGACGTTGACCGGGCGGGCGGGCGAGGCGTTCCTCGTCGACACCTCGGGAATTCACAAGGGCCTGCTACCAGAGCAGGCGGACCGGTTGGTGTTTCAGGCGACCTACGCGCTGCTACCGATGCTGAAGGAGCCGGCGCGCCCGGTGCCGATGCCAGGGCACGCGGAGGCCTGCGACGCGCGCTATCGTGACGCGCTCGACAGGGAGTATCTCGCCTATGTCAACCGGATCGCCGTCTCCGACCAAGCGGGCTACAGAGGATCTTGATCGGGTGTGGACAGTATTCTCCACACTAGATTGAGTGAATCCGCTGTAACTTCAAACAGATCGAGCAAATCCGCGCCCGGCAACCATCTCATCCGCCACACGTCCGACGTCTTTCCCGATATCGTGGTCCGGGCCCGTGGCTCCTGGATCGGAGACCCGAATGGACGCGCGATCCTCGACTTCACGTCCAGCCAGAAGTGCTCAACCGTGGGGCATAAAAATTCAATTGGTAGCCTTGTCCACGGCGCCGATGATCAGATCGCCCCTGATCTCGCGCAAAAGCTTGACCCGCATGACCCTGGCGAAATCCTCGATCGAGGCCGCCGTCATCACGAAGGCGCCTGGTCCGGCGATGACCTGGGTTTCATAGTAGCCGGCCAGTTCCCTGTCCTCGGCGGTGATCGCCAGACCATTGATGGTGATGTTTCGATCAATCGCCGCGTGCCGCGCCTGATCCGGCGGAACGCTCCATTCCCGAAAGGTGGTCTCGCGTCCATCACCGGAGACATCGATGACGCGGCGCGTGCTTTCGAGACCGCTTGTCTCGAGCATCCGAACGGCGGTGAACATCACTTTGCCGACCCCCGTGCCGCCGCCCACCGGCCGCCCGAAACCACGGGTCAGATCGGCGAAAGCGTGAGCGTCGGCCGCCGAGGAAATGGTCCGCCAGGGCGTTCGCGCCTTCGGTCGCCGCGACTCCGCCCAAACCAGTAGCGAGACCGCGATCTTGCCGCGGGGACCGTCTCCGATCGCCTCGATCACCTCGGGATCGCGAAACGCCTGGGCAATCCCGTCCAATTGAAGCCGGTACTCGCGCTCATCGACACTCCTGGAAGCGTCAACGGCGAAGACGAGCTGAAGGTCGAGGGGCTCGGAGGCGATGGCGGGGTTGGAGACTTGCGCGAAAACCGCCGCGACCAGCCACATCGCGACCCAAGGACCGAACGCCTTCATGGCTGTCACCCTCTGGCGTTGAAGTGCTTCAAAAACCGCGCCACGTCCCTCTCTTCCGGTTCCACCCCGGTGAAACTCCGGACATAGGCGGCAGAGTAGCGGGCCCGGTATTCCAGGCTCTCGTTCAGCTCCAGGGCGTAGTAACCGATCTGCATGAAATACAGCACCCGCGCCCGCACAAAGGCGTCGGTATCCTCATAACCGTGGCGCAGGAACAGGGCCTTGATTGCCGCCACGCGCTCCTCGTCCGCCATATCCACGACCCGGCGCACCGGGCCGGACCGCCGCGCCCATTCGCGCACCGCGAAGTCGAGGCGCGGATCGAACAGCCTTTCGTCCACCCAGCATTGGAAGATATTGAACACCCCCTCGCCGATGGTGCGCGAGGCGAGCGCGGACTGGTCGACAATGGCCTTGGTGTTGGTGTCGCGCCAGATGTCGAGCAAGGCCGTCAGCAGATCCTGGCGGGATTTAAAATACCAATAGAAGCTCGACCGCGAGACCGAGAGCTTGACCGCCAGCGGCATCACCTTGACCTGTTCGACACCATCGCTGATCAAGGTGTCGAGCGCGACCCTCAGCCAATCCTCGCGGGTGGCCTTGGTGTGCGGATAGGCGCCGCCGTCATTCAGTTGCGTGGCGATCGTGGGTCTCCTCCTGGCGCCGCGGCATAACGCGACGGCGATATGATCAATCACAAGTTATAGCCGCCATTTCGCCGCCCGCCCTCGTGAAAAAGGGGGGGCGGGATGACGGAAAAAGTGCTTGAACGTCATTTCAACTCCCCCTGATCCAGCACCGGCAGGTCGGGGAGATCGTAATAGTCGCCCTTGGCCTCCACATGGATCTGGCCCGCCACGCGCAATCCGGTCTCACCGTCCAGAGACCCGGCGAAGATCGAGATATGTGGGTTGCCGTAACGCCGCCAGAACAGGGTGGAACCGCAATTGCCACAGAAACCACGCTCGGCGGCGTCGGACGACCGAAACCATTTCAAACTCTCTCCCGCGATCTCCATGTCCGAGGCCAAGGATTGAGTCGCGCCGATGAAATGCCCGGACATTTTGCGGCATTGCGTGCAGTGACAGACGATCACCGGCCGGAGCGGCCCGTTCAGCGTGTAGGTTACCTCGCCGCAAAGGCAGCTTCCCGCGCGTCGCTCCGTCATCCCAGTCCCTCCTCGTTCGTGTCGCGTATAAGCATAACGTCAATCCCTGTACACACCTGTACAAATTCCTTGGCGACCACTGGATGATTTTGGCATTGTTCAAGGCGCGCGGCGATGGCCGGCGAGCCAAGCGGGAGGGAAACATGACCAAGAGTTATGACGCGATCATCATCGGCGCCGGCGTCATCGGCGCGGCGATCGGGCTGGAACTCGCGCGGGCCGGGCGGCGGACCCTGAATATCGACAAGCTTCCGGCCGCCGGGTACGGGCCGACCAGCAATTCCTGCGCGATCATAAGGGTTCACTATTCGACCCTCGACGGAACGGCGCTGGCCTATGACGGCTATTACTACTGGAAGAAATGGGCCGAGCATATCGGCGTCGAGGACGAGCTTGGCCTCGCGAAGTTCCAGGACTGCGGCTGTCTGGTCATGAAAACCGAGGAAAACAAGCACCTCGCCAATGTCATGGGGCATGTCGAAGCGCTCGGCATCCCGCATGAGCATTGGGACGCGAAGACCGTTACCGAGAAGCTGCCGATGTATCGCATGCAAAGATTCTCGCCACCGAAGGCGATGAACGACCCGGCCTTCGGCCAGCCCTCGGGCGGCGAGCTTCCCGGCGGCGTGTTCTTCCCGACCGCCGGCTATATCAGCGACCCCCAGCTCTCCACCCACAATCTCCAGCGCGCCGCCGAGGCCGCCGGCGGAACCTTCCTGTTCAATCGTCGCGTCGACGAAATTCCGACCGAGAACAACCGCGTCACCGGCGTCGTGCTGGACGACGGCACAAGGATCGATGCACCGATCGTCGTCAATGTCTCGGGACCACACTCGACCCTGGTGAACCAGATGGTCGGCGCGGACGCGGACATGAAGATTTCAACCACGCCGGTCCGCCAAGAGGTGGTGCATGTCCCCGCGCCCACCGGGGTCGATTTCGAACGCGACGGCATGGTGGTCTCGGACAATGATATCGGCTGTTATATCCGCCCGGAAACCGGCAACCACATTCTGGTGGGAAGCGAGGACCCGGCCTGCGATCCGCGCGAAGTCGTGCATCCCGACGACTACAATCGCGACCTCACGGACCAGGCGCTGGCCCAGGCCTACCGCTATGCCCAGCGCGCGCCGACGCTGGAGGTCTCGCCTCGGCCTCGCGGCGTTGTCGATCTCTACGATGTCTCGGATGACTGGATTCCGATCTATGACCGCTCACGGGTCGACGGCTTCTACATGGCGATCGGCACCAGCGGTAATCAGTTCAAGAACGCCCCCTGCGCCGGCCGGATGATGGCCCAGCTCATCGACTATTGCGAAGCCGGCAACGACCACGACGCCGCGCCGTTTCAGTACAAGCTGGAATATGTCGACCGCACCATCGATACCGCGACCTTCTCTCGGCTGCGAGAGATCAATCCGGATAGCACATTCTCGGTTCTGGGTTAGCGGTACCGCGTTGCCACGCGCCATCATGCTGCCGATTCCTGAAATCGAAAGGACAATCGTCCGAGGCGGACGCCGACAATTTTGCTACCCTCCCCGTGAGGAATCTCGACAAGGAGGATCACCATGGCCGACGCCGCCGCGCGAATGTCCGCAACCGCCGATCACGTAACCGTCTCACCGCATCCCAACGGTTTCGCCGCCGAGATCTCCGGCGTCAGCCTCGCGGACGGGATTACCGACGCCGAGTTCGCCGTGATCCACAGGGCTTTTCTGGACCACAAGGTCCTGGTGTTCCGCGATCAGCCGCTGGAGGACGCGCCGCATCAGGCTTTCGCGGCGCGGTTCGGCGAATTGGACGGCCATATCAACAAATCGACTCGCCAGAAGGGAATGCCCAACGTTCAGGTGTTCTCGAACGTCAAGGCGGACGGCAAGACCACCGGCGTGCATCCGGAGAAGGGCACGCTGGTCTGGCACACCGATAAATCCTATACCGCGACCCCGTCGCTGACCACGGTGCTGCGATCGCCGGCGATCGCGAGCGAGGGTGGTGACACGCTTTTCGCCGACACCGCGCGTGCCTATGAGGCCTTGCCGGCGGAAACCAAGGCCAAGATCACCGGTTTGCGGGCCATTCACGACTGGGGCCGTAGTCGCCTGAAATCCGGCGAGCGTCCGGCAACCGAGGAAGAGATGGCCGCCGCGCCGCCGGTGGATCACCCCCTGGTCCGCACCCATCCGGAGACCGGCGCGAAGGCGATCTATGTCGGCAATCACGCCAGCCACGTTCTCGACATAGAACAGGCCGAGGGCGAGGCCCTGCTCGCCGATCTGGAAGCCCACGCGACCCAGCCGGATTACGTCTACCGCCACAAGTGGCGCGTCAACGACGTACTCATGTGGGACAATCGCTGCACCATGCACTGTGTCGAGCCCTATGACGCCGCCAAGGAGAAACGCGCGGTCCACCGGGTCGTGGTCAAGGGCGACAAGCCGGTCTGAGCGGCATGCCGATCCGAAGCGCGACAATCGATTAAAACGGACCCATCGTCGTCCTGGCGCAAGGCAGGACCTCGCGGTGGGAATCCAACGCGGTCACGGCTCTCATTCACGGAACCGTTTTCAAGGCCCTGCCGCGCGCCAGGGCGACGGGTGGATGAGGGCGGTACGAACCGTCGTCCTGGCGAAAGGCGGGACCTCGCGCCGGAGACACAAGCGAGGAAACCTCCGACGACGGTAACAGTCCCGGACCAGGGCCCTGCCGTGCGCCAGGGCGACGGTTAAGGAGGCCACAACTTTCTTCGTCGTCCCAGCGAAGGCTGGGACTCATTCCAAGGGCGGTCGCCACGGGTTTCGGTTTTCCGTGATTGCAACGATTTATGCGCGGCCAACCTTCCCAGCGGGAGCCCCAGCCTTCGCTGGGGCGACAGGGTTAAATCCGTCGGGTCGTTGTGCTGGCAAACGGGACCTCGCGGTGGGAGCCCGGGGCGGTAACAGCTCATCCACGGACCCGTTTTCCAGGCCCTGCCGCGCGCCAGAGCGACAGTGTGATGTTTGGGCGGACAACGGGGCAAACACGAATCGGTGTTCATGGCGCCAAGCCGTTCGGCAACCATTGAATTGCGAGGCGGCGCGCGCTTAGTGTGACGCTTCCTCTCATGCGCCCTGCCCCACGGAACAATCGTGCAAAGCTCCCCCATTCTAACGGACCTGGTGCTTGTCGGCGGCGGTCACTCGAATATCGAGGTGCTGCGCCGTTTCGCCATGTATCCGGTGGCGGGCGCCCGCGTGACCCTGATCTCCGAGAACTAGACCAGCACCTATTCCGGCATGCTCCCCGGCCATGTCGCCGGGCACTACGACGCGGACGACATCAGGATTGATCTGCGCCGACTGACCGCCGCCGCCGGCGCGCGGTTTCTTCGCGCCGCTGTCGTCGGCCTTGACCCGGACGCCAGACGGGTCCGGTTGTAGGGCCGGTCCTCGGTCGCCTTCGACTTGCTTTCTCTCAATGAGGGATCCACGCCGAACACGCGGGAAGTACCCGGAGCGGCCGAGCACGCGATCCCGGTAAAACCGATCGACGGTTTCCTCGATCGCTGGCCCGAGGCGTTCGCGGGAAACGACCCGATGCGTATCGCGGTCGTCGGGGGCGGCGCGGCGGGCGTGGAGATTGTCCTGGCGCTACATCACCGCTTGGGCGATCGCGCGGCCCATTCCCTCGCCCTGCTGGAAGCCGGACCAGAGATCCTGCCCGGTATCGGCGGTCGAGCCCGGCGGGACCTTGACAGGCGACTATCGCGCGCCGGCATCGAGCTCCACGGCGGACGCGCGGTATCTTCGGTCGACCAAACAGGTGTCATCCTCGACGACGGCGCGCGCCTTGAATTCGATATGGTTATCTGGGCGACCGGCGCCATCGCCCCACCTTGGCTGTCGGACACCGGCCTCGCGACGGACACGCGAGGTTTCCTCGCCGTCGATGAGCATCTGCGGTCCATCAGCCACCCGGCGGTTTTCGCGGCCGGCGACGCGGCGATGATCGAGGGAACGAAGCTACCGCGCTCGGGCGTCTACGCGGTACGCCAAGGCGTGGTGCTCGCCGACAATCTGCGCTGGGAGTTGCTGGGCCGCCCAACCCGTTCCTTCAAACCTCAGCGGCGTTTCCTAAGACTGATCGCCACCGGTCCGCGGCACGCCGTGGCGACGCGCGGCGGCCTCGCGGTTTCCGGTGAGTGGGCTTGGCGATGGAAGGACTGGATCGACCGGCGCTTCATGACCCGTTACGCCGCTCTCCCGGCGATGGACGGCGCGCGAGCCGGCGAGCCCATACCGGCGCTTAAAGCCGAGCCGACGGCGGACGGGATGCGTTGCAAGGGGTGCGGCTCCAAGCTCGGCACCAAGCCCTTGTCCGAGGCTCTGGCGCGACTGTCCTCGACCCACGCCTCGGTCGCGCCATCGGATCTCGACGACGCCGCGATCCTGGAGCCGCCGGAGGGGAGGACCATCCTTCAAAGCGTCGACTTCTTTCCGGCACCAATCTCCGATCCCTGGGTTTTCGGCGCCATCGCCGCGAATCACTGCCTTGGTGATCTGCATGCCATGGGCGCGACGCCCTGGACCGCGCTGGCCCTCGCTCAGATTCCGGCGGGGAAAGAGAGCGAGCAGTCGGAGGACCTGTTTCAGCTTCTCGCCGGCGCCTCCGGGGTCTTCGAGGCCGAGGATGTTCGGCTGATCGGTGGACACAGCGTCGAGGGCGACGCGTTGGGCCTGGGCTTCACGGTGAACGGTCTCGCCGAGCCGGGCGGCCTCAATCGCAAGTCCGACCTCCGCGACGGCGACGCGCTGATCCTGACCAAGCCGCTGGGCATCGGCGCGTTGCTCGCGGCGGAAATGCGCGGCCAGGCCAAGGCGCGATGGATCGACGGCGCGATCGAGCTGATGCTGCGGGGATGCGGCCCTGCCGCCCGCCTCCTCGTGGCGCATGGCGCGACGGCGATGACCGATGTCACGGGCTTCGGGCTCGCCGGTCATCTGACGGAAATGCTGCGCGCTTCGGATTGTGACGCCGAGCTTTTCGCCGATACGCTCCCCCGTCTCGGCGGCGTGGAGGAAGTTTTGGCGCGGGGTATCGAAAGTTCCCTCGCGCCGCGCAATCGGGAACGCGCGTTGGATCATCTCGCGGCGGCGGATCGATGGTCGAGCGGAGATCTTGCGTTGCTTTGCGATCCGCAGACCGCGGGAGGGCTGTTGGCCGGTGTACCGTCGGCTCGGGCCGAGGACTGTCTCGCCGCGCTCCGGTCAGGTGGTGACGAGGCTAGGATCATCGGTCGCGCCCTGCCTAGACAAGGCGCGACCGTCATGATCCACCGGGGTGAGCGGTAGCTCAGCCGTCCTTCGGCACCCATTCCCGCGGCACGATCAGCATCGAAAGCCGCTTAAAGTCCTTGTCGGAGCTGTCCTTGACCCGGCGCCAGAGCTTGATGATCGCCTCCCCGGCGGAGGTCGCGGTCCAGAACCACTCGTTCAACTGTTTGGGAGTGGCGGTACCCGGTTGCGCGCCCGCCGCCTCGAACAAGAAGGTTCTGAGATCATCCACCGACAAGCGCAGCATCCGCGCGGCCCCGACATCCGGGTTCGGCGACGGTGGGTCACCGCCCTCGGCGTGATCCGCCAGGAAGGCCGCCAAGGTCTCCAGATCCAATCCGGAAACACCGACGCTGGTGCGACCGCGTTTTTCGACATGCAAGTCATACCAGGTTCGATACTGTTGAACCTCGCGCCGCAGACGTTCGGCGAGGCTGACATCCTCCTCGCGGTTGAACGAGATCGGGCAAACCCACCCCTCGTCCTCGACCGCGACGTCGGGTGCCTCCTCGGGATAGTCCTCGAGGACCGGTCCCGCGGCCCTGTCAAACAACGCCAGCGCCGAACGCAGCACCCGCTTTTGAAAATCGCCGTCATCGGGCACGCCGAGCGGACGACCCAAAATGAAGGGAACCCAAAGCGCCCGCGGCGGCTTTATGATCTCGGTGTGCTCACGCACCAGGCTGATCTGTACCGTCGGCACGCCCTCGTCTTCCAGAAAATGTCCCAGCCCGCCCACGGCGCGCGTACAGAACGGTCAAACTGGAAGCAGGACCACCGCGTCGACTTGATCACCCTTCAGCAACCCGGCGAGATGGCGGGCCGTACCCTCCAACTGATCCGGGTGGGTCGAGCCCATGAAGGAGTAATGATAGTCGGCCACCGAGCCGATCTCTCCATCCGCCGCCATCTCGCGCAGGCGGTATAGCGGGAACGCGATGTTGTAATCCTGCTGGAAGCCCGAACGGTCATAGTTGCTGGAGATATGACTCATCACGATATCGCTCGGCGGCGTGTCGCCGGGGATGATGCGATAGTCATCGGCATCGAAGGCATAGGGGCGATAGCCGCGGCACTGCAAACCCGCGGTCGAGATGATCGCCACCCGACGCTCGGCCAGCGGAGGCCCGGCGACGAAGGGGTTGCCTTCATAGGTCGGGCACGGCGCGTTGGCGATGTGCGGGCGGCCCTCCTCTGGAAGATCGGCGAGCCTCACCATGGCGCGCCTCCCGGTGGGAAAAGGAAAATCCGTATCATGCTCACCTGCGTTCAATTGGCACCGGGCAAAGGTCGCGAGGGGCAACCGTCGCATATCGGAAACACGCGATCACCCCTTTCGACGCGAGGTCCAGATCGCCATCGCGAAGGGACTGGTGACAATTTCGCGCTTATGAGGCCGCTTGCTTGCAAAAGCGCTATCATGGCACGGACTCTCCACAGCGGATCTGCTCCGGGCCTCGCGCCATGAAACATTCACTTGTCGTCCACGACCCCGGCCACTTTCATGCCGCCCTCTTGTTTTTCGAGGACAATTCCAGGGTTGACCCGACCATCCATGTCTACGCGCCGGAGGGACCGGAAGTTGACGCCTTCATCGCTCTGATCGAGGGCTTCAATGCAAGACCCGACGCGCCGACGCGCTGGCGAATCAATTTATATCGCGGCGAGGACGCCCTGGAGAGATTGATCGCCGAGCGGCCCGGCGAGACCGTCATCCTGGCCGGACGCAACGGCACACGGCTGGCGCTAATGCATCGCCTGCACGACGCCGGGTTCAATATTCTGGCCGACAAACCCTGGATGACCGATAGCGTCAATCTCCCGCATCTCGACGCGATCACGGCGGGCGCGCCACCGGCGGTCGATATCATGACCGGACGGATCAACCGGCTCGCCGAGCTTAGAAACGCGGTCATCGCCGAGAAGTCGGTTTTCGGCGACCTCGTCACCCATGCCGACGCGCCGGCGATCGAACTGATTTCCCGCCATCACCTGCTCAAGAGGGTCGACGGCAGGCCGCTACTCCGTCCGCCCTGGTTCTACGACATCACCGTACAAGGCGACGGCATGGTCGACATCCATTCCCACTATGTCGATCAGGCGCAATGGATTTCGGAGACCTTGGGGCCAGACCATCCCTTCGACGCGGATCGTGACATGGAGGTCCTGGACGCGGAACGCTGGGTCACCGAGGTACCGCTGGCCTTGTTTCAAGAGAGCACCGGCGCGGACGTCTTCCCGGACGCGTTGGCCGGGGCGGTTGACGGTGATGTTCTGAATCTCGCCTGCAATGGCCGGATCGATTATCATCTGCGCGGTCTCTGGGTCCGGCATCTCTGCGAATGGGGCCACCGCGAGCCCGAGGACGGTAGCGACCTGCACGGCTTCACCGCCCGCGGCGAAAACGCCGAGCTTTCGATTCGGCACGGCCCGGAAACCGGTTTTGAGACCGAGTTTCGGCTCCATATCCAGGACACGACGGGTTTCGATGCCGCCCGCGAGGCCTGGCGCGCGCGTTTCCCGGGATTGGATATCAGCGGGGATGGAGATGAATTCCTTTTCACCCTCCCACCCGCCGCCCAAATACGGCACGAGGCGCAGTTCCCCCGGGTCTTGGACGAGTACCTATCTCTTCTGGAATCCAGCGTCTTCCCGACCAACCTCGCGGCTCGCATCCGATCCCGCTACACCCTGATCGCCCGCGCCCGCGACCACGCGCTCTCGAAGTGATGGATTGTCGGGAGTAGTGGTGGCGGAAGGAAGTGGGAGTCGAACCCACCAGACACGCCGCGCGCCCCTCGACGGGTTTGAAGCCCGCGCCCGTCACCGGACGGGAATTCCTTCCAACAGCGCGGCCCGAGGCTAAAGACGCGGAAACCGCCACGCAATAGCGGAAGGAGCGCGGCGGGCGACAGGGAGTACCCCGCGTCCTGAAAAACAAATCGTCATCCCGCCCCACCTCCGTCGCCCTGGCGCACGGCGGGGCCTCGGTCCACATACGCAGCGCAACCGCCAATCCAGCGCGACCGGGCCAAGCGGCGCGAGGTCCTGCCTTTTGCCAGGACGACGGAGGGTATCCACAACGCTTCCGTAACCGTCGCCCTGGCGCACGGCAGGGCCTCGGTCCACATACGCAGCGCAACCGCCAATCCAGCGCGACCGGGCCAAACGGCGCGAGGTCCTGCCTTTCGCCAGGACGACGGAAGGGGGGAGACGCTAGCGTCCGAACACCTCCGCCACACCGGCCAGCATGACCCGGCGCGCGCCGGCACGACGGGTCATGCGCTTGCGGTCGAGGAACTCGAGAAACTCGACCGCGAGGTTGCGTCCAACCCCCGCCCGAGCACGAAAACCGACCAACGTGAGGGCGCCGTCCTCGACCGCCGCCTCCGCCGCCCGGGCGAGGGCCGCGACGGTTTCCGGCGGGAGATAACGGTTGCGCGAGATCCGGATCACCAGCCCATGACGCTCTAAACGCCCGAGAAGCGAAAGAAGCTCCGCAATCTTCCAGTCATGGTTTCGGGCGATCTGGTGAGCGACGTCAGCCGGATGATCCGCATCGCCGAGAAGCGGACGCAGGCGCTCCCACGCCGTCTGATCCTTCGTCGCCAAACTCGGCGTGTGTGTCGGACGGCGATAGATACCGAATTCCAGTACCAGCACGCCGTCGTCGACCAGACCGGCGAGAACCGGGCGCGTGTCGACCAGTCGGCGCCCGATCGCCGCCGCGAGGCTCGGCGCGTCGAGGCCGAGGCGGTCGGGATGCTCTCGGTGATCCGCGTCCAGGGCCGCGAGCGCCGCCGCGCGCCAAGCCTCCCAGAAACCGGAATCGAAGGCGCGCTCGCCGACCCGGACCATGTCCATCTCGGAAAACATCGCGTTCGCTGTCTCTTCGAGGAGATTCCAGCGCCGCGCGAAGAGATCGAGATTCACCGGCCCGCCGTCCACTCCAAGCAACGCCCGCAGAGCCTCCCCCGGTGCTGTCTCGGCCATCGCCTTGAGGGCGCGCAGGCGTTCCGGCTTGGCCCGACCACGTTCCGCGCCCGCCGGGTCGACGACCCAGCCGCCGGCGATGGTCTCGCGCGCGGATTGATCGCGCAGAATGAACCGGTCGCCGCGCACCGAGCAGATCTCGCGATCCAGCAACAGTTGCCCCCAGGCCTCTTCCCCCGCCGCCAGACGCCGTCGATCCAACAATGCCAAGCGACCCAGCACATCCGCCGCGCCGATATGCAGGTGAACTGGTTGCTCGTGCTTTATCTCGCCGTCCATGCTCCGGGCCGGGCGAATCCGGACATCGACGCGCCGGCTGGCGATACCGGTATCAGGGGCACAGAGCCAATCACCCCGCCGCGCCACGGCGCGCCCGGCATCGCGTCCGCCGATTTGAATGGCCGCGCGGTCCCCGGTACGCGCGATCTCGTTTTCGGCGTCTTGCACCCGCAGACCGCGCGCCAACACGACCGCGCCGCCGGGCATGACCACCAGCTCGTCGCCCCGCGCGACCGTCCCGGACAATACCGGGCCCGCGAGGATCACGCCCACGCCCTCCAGGACAAAGGATCGGTCGACCGCGAGACGGAAGCAATGGTCCACGCCGCCGGCAAGCGGCGTCAATTCCGACAATCGTTCGCGCAGAACCTCGATGCCCAGGCCGGTCTCGGCGCTGGTTTCCATAACCGCGAGGTCGGCCATGGCGGTTCCCGCGACCAGACGCCTCGCCTCGGAAGCAACCGCCGCCAGCCGATCAGCGTCGACCTTGTCGGCCTTGGTGATCGCGATCACGCCGCGCTCAACGCCGAGCAGGTCGAGGATCGCCACATGCTCCCGGGTCTGCGGCATCACCCCGTCATCCGCCGCGATGACGATCAGGGCCGCGTCGACACCGGTGACGCCGGCGACCATGGTCGCGACGAAGCGATGATGCCCCAGCACGTCGACAAAGCCGATGCCCCCCCATCTGGCCGCCCTACGCCCGACCAGTCGGCATAAGCATAACGAAGCTCGATTGTCAGCCCGCGGCGCCTTTCCTCGGGCAGGCGGTCGGTGTCGATGCCGGTCAGCGCGCGCACCAGGGAGGTCTTGCCGTGATCGACATGCCCGGCGGTGGCGATAATCATCCCTCGGCTCCGCTTTCCCCGGCCAAGCCCGCGAGTTGGTCGACGAAAGCCGCCTCGTCATCGAGGCATCGAAGGTCGAGCCAGAAACCGCCATCGCCGACCCTTCCGATAACCGGCATCGGCAAGCCGCGAAACCGCGTCGACAGACGGTTCAACGCCGCGCCGCCGCGCCGCGCCTTCGAGCGGACAACCAGGGCGACACTGTCCAGCCCCGCGCCCGGCAAGGAGCCGCTGCCGATCTCGCTTTGGCAAGGCTCCACCGATACGGCCCAGCCGTCTCCGCGCGCACCGTCCAAGGCGTCACGCAACCGCGGCACCAAACGTTCGGCCTGTTCGGCAATCACCTCCAAGGGGCGGGTAAGATGGCGCAGGGTCGGGACATTCTCGACCAGCGTGTCCGGATTCTCATACAGCCCAAGCACCGCGTCGAGCGCCGCCAGGGTCATCTTGTCCAGCCGGAGCGCGCGTTTGAACGGGTTGCGCTTGAGCTTGGCGATGAGATCCTTGCGCCCGACGATCAGCCCCGCCTGCGGCCCACCAAGAAGCTTGTCGCCGCTGAAGGTCACCAGATCGGCACCGGCCTTCAAGGTCTCCGCCACCGTCGGTTCGCGCGGCAGGCCAAGGCGCGCCATATCGACCAAGGCGCCGCTGCCGAGATCCACCATCAGCGGGATCGCGTGTTCCCGCGCGAGATTCGCCAGCGCCCTCTCGCCCACCGATGCGGTGAAACCCTGGACCACGTAGTTCGAGGTATGGACCTTGAGCAGCATCGCCGTGCGTGGGCCGATCACCGCCTCGTAGTCCCGGAGATGGGTGCGGTTGGTGGTTCCGACCTCCCGCATCTTGCAGCCGGCCCGGCTCATGATATCGGGCATGCGGAACGCGCCGCCGATCTCAACCAGCTCACCTCGCGAGATCGGCACCTCGCGGCGTCGCGCCAGGGTATCCAGCGCCAGAACCACGGCGGCCGCGTTATTGTTGACGACGGTGGCGTCCTCGGCCCCGGTCAACCTTATCAGGCGCTCCACCAAGCCGCGTTCCCGGTCGCCGCGCCTGCCGCTTTCGATGTCGAATTCCAAGCTACTGGGCGAAGCCGCGGCGCGGGTGACGGCTTCAATCGCGCTCTCGGGCAAGATCGCGCGGCCGAGATTGGTATGCAGGATCGTGCCGGTCAGATTGATGACCGCGCGCAGCGGCGAGCCGGCGCTCTCGCTTAAGCGTTGTTTCGTCATCCCCGCGACAAGAGCAATTGTCGCCTCGGTGGTATCCGGCAAATCCTCGGGTCTCGCCCGCAGATCACCGACTACCCCGCGCAGGGTCTCGACCATCACCTGGCGGCCCCGAGCCTCGATCTCTCCCGCCAACGCGGCGGATCTCAGCATCGCGTCAAGCGAAGGCAGCACGGCGAAGGGATTGCTCCTCCCGGTCATGAGCGCGGAACTGGCCGGCCGCGCCCGATCACGAGAAATCCACTTTCATCCAGCGTTCGCGGCGGCGTTCCAGGCGAGAGCCCGCTGTTTCCTCATCATAGTGCGCCGCGACTGGATCGGCGATGCGCGTTGGGTCAAGCTCCAGCGTGTTGACCACGCAGGTCGCCAGGGTCTGGTCGTTCTCCGGGTCCTCCATGGTCGCGCCGATATAGACGCCGCAATCCCGGCAGACCAGAAAATCCGTGATCCCATGGCCCATGCGATAGCGTGAGAGCTTGCCCACGTCGGCGACCTTGATCTCTAACCGTCCGGCCGGATCGGCGGTGGCGCGCACATTGTGCTTGCGACAGAAGCTGCATTGGCAGGCGCGGATCGGCAAATCCTCGAACCGTCCCGAGGCGTGGAAGGCAAGCTTGAGATTGCCGCAATGGCAGCCACCGTTGATGATCTCGGCCATGAAGGGTCTCCCGATGTCCAGGCCGCGCAGCCTACGCCCGTCGCCGTTCCTGGTACAAGACATAGACCCCCGCCGATACGATCACGGCGGTCCCGATCCACATGTTCAAGCTCGGCACGTCATCGAAGAGCACATAGCCCAGCACGGCGACCCAGATGATCTTGGTGTAATTGTGCGGCGCCAATAGCGAGGCCTCGGCGCGGTTGAAGGCGCTTATCATGCAAAGATGCGCCATCGTCCCCATCACGCCGGTTCCGATGAACACCGCCCAATGGACCGCCGTCGGCGGGGTCCAGAAGAACGGCACCATCAAGCTGGTCCACAGCAACCCGCCGAGGCCGGTGTGAAACAGGGTGACATGCGTGCGCTCACTCGAGGCGAGAACCCGCGTGACCAGTTGAAAGCAGGCGAAGAACATCGCGCCGATCAACGGCATGACCGAGGCCCAGTGCCAAAGCCCGCCGCCCGGTCGCACGATGATCAGCACACCGACGAGACCAATCACCACCGCCGTCCAGCGATGCAAGCCGACCTTTTCCCGCAGGATCGGCACCGACAGCGCGGTGATGAACAGCGGTGCCGTAAACCCGATCGCGGTGGTCTCGGCGATCGGCAGATAGGTCAGCCCGATAAACAGCGACGTGATCGAGCCGACCAGAAACGCCGGCCGAGCCAGTTGCAGACGTCGTCTCTCGGTCTTCATCAGATCGCCCAGCCGCTCGCCTCGGATCGCGAAATAGATCGCCAGGGTAAGCGTGATGCCGACGAAATACCCCCAGACCAGTTGCACGGCGTGCAGGTCGGTCGTGTAGATCTTGCAAATTCCGTCGACCAGCGCGATCAACAGGATCGCGACACTGAAGTAACCAATCGCCTTGAGGGGATGCTGTTCGGTCACGCCAGCGCCGCCGCGTCTTCGAGGGACTGGATCATCGAGACCCGCTTGAGGAACGCGCGCTCGGCCTCGCGATCCGATTTCGCGGCCTTGAGTTCGGCGCGGAACGCCTCCTGTTCGGCGGGATCGGCTGTTTCCAAGTTGCGCTTGTTGCGGATTGTCAGGCGGTTGAAGTAGTCCAGCGCGATCGGACGGCGGCGCGCCTCATAGCGGTCCAGCACCGCCTCGCTCTCGCCTCTGGAAAGGACCCCAACAAGGGTCTCGGCCAACTCGACCGCGTCGTGGATGCCGCCATTCATGCCCATGCCGCCCAGCGGGTTGTTGATATGCGCGGCGTCCCCGGCGAGAAAACAGCGCTCGCCACGATAGCGCGCCGCGACCCTCTGATGCACCCGATAGAGGGTGGTGTGGTTGATTTCGTAGGGCTCGTCGCGGTCCAACACGCGGCGCAGCCGGGCCTGTACCCGCCGAGGGTCGAATATCTCGCCCTCGCTTTCATCGGGCCGGGTCGGGAACATGCAGCGCCAGAGGCCGGGCACCCGAAGCAGGAAGAACCACTCCTCGGGATCGGCGAAATAGTTCACCCAGTCCAGATCATCGAAATGGTCCTCGAAGGCAAAGGGTGTCGAGACCACGAGGAAATTGTCCGGCCAGGTGAAGCCGTCGAAGGCGATGCCCAGGACAGAGCGGACCACGCTGCGCGCGCCGTCGGCGCCGATGAGGTAGTCGCCGTTCACCGTCACCTGGCCATCCGGCGTGTCACAGGTCACTCGAACGCCATTTTCATCTTGTTCCACGGCGGCCACGGGATGAGAGAATCGGATCTCGGTCCGCCCGGTTCTGGCCAACCAATTCGCCAGCAATTGGTTCAGTTTGAACTGCTCGCATTGAACCCAATATGGGTGGCCCGTCAGATCGTCGATCAAACCGAAATCAAAGCTGGCGAGGAGGCCTTCCGCGCGTCCGCGATACTGAAAGGCCGGCGCGATAAGCCCCTGTTCGATCAGCCCGGCGGTCGCGTCGAACCGGTCGAGCATATCCAGGGTCGGCGGATGAAAAGTCGAGGCGCGCAGTTCCATCGGCAAGGCCGGCTCGGCCTCGAGCACGATCGCCTCGATCCCGGTCTCGGCAAGCACGGCCGCGGCGGTAAGACCCGCCGGCCCCGCGCCGGCGATGAAAACCGGGGCGTCTTTCCCGAAATGCGCGCGCACGGGGATGGCCTTTCGCTTCGAACGGGGATCGCGGCGCGATCCCGGAAGCCGCGACAGTAGTCGACCGGCGTGATTTTCGCCAACAACAACACCGCGCATATTGTTCTGTATGAAATACCCTTTCTCATCTCGTATGTCCCCGGAGCCCGAGCCGGTAATCCGTGTGGAATCGAGCTTGCGGAGCTTCCTGCCCCGGCATTATCGTCACATTGACGCTTGACCACAGTTTCCGCGATGTTTCACAACCGCCCAAGCGAGAAACCAGGAGTTTGACAATGGCCACCGAAGCCGACGGCTCGAACATATTCTCCGGCTGCATTCCGGCCCTCATGACCCCGTGCGGCGCCGACCGGGAACCGGATTTCGACGCGTTGGTGGCCAAGGGTCGGGAATTGATCGATCTCGGCATGTCGGCGGTGGTGTATTGCGGGTCGATGGGAGACTGGCCGCTTCTGACCGACGTCCAGCGGCGGACCGGCGTCGAACGGCTGGTGGATGCCGGTATCCCGGTGATCGTCGGCACCGGCGCCCAGAACCCGCGGCTTGCCGCCGAGCATGCCGCCCACGCCGCCAAGGTCGGCGCCAAGGGTCTGATGCTGATTCCCCGCGTGCTCTCGCGCGGCGCCTCGATCGCGGCGCAGCGGGCGCATTTCGCGGCGATCCTCGACGCCGCGCCGGATCTGCCGGCGGTGATCTATAACAGCCCCTATTACGGTTTCGAGACCAAGGCGGATCTGTTTTTCGAGCTGCGCCGGGCGCATGACAATCTCGTCGGCTTCAAGGAATTCGGCGGCGCCGCGGCCCTGCGGTACGCGGCCGAGCACATCACCGGCCAGGACGAGGCGCTCGCCCTGATGGTCGGCGTCGATACCAACGTCTTCCATGGCTATGTGAATTGCGGCGCGGTCGGCGCAATCACCGGTATCGGCAATGTCCTCCCCCGCGAGGTACTGCACATGATCGCGCTCTGTGAAAGCGCGGCGAAGGGCGATGTCGAGGCCCGCGCCCGCGCCCAGGAGCTGGAGGCGGCGCTCGACGTCCTATCCTCCTTCGACGAGGGCTGTGATTTGGTGCTGTATTACAAATACCTGATGCTGCTCGAGGGCGACGAGGCCTATCGATACCATTTCAACGAAACGGACGAACTCTCGGCCAGCCAGAAGAGCTACGCCGCCGATCAGCTCAAGCTGTTCAAGGCCTGGTACGCGAACTGGAACCAGGCCGCCGACCCGGCCCTCCGCGTGGCGTAGCGAAATCGCGCGGTCATTCGCCGTCCTGGCGAAGAACAGGACCTCGCAATGGGGGACCCGGGCGACCGGCTTTCAGCCTTGTTGCAGATGCCGAGAGGCCCTGCCGTGCGCCAGGGCGACGGGTTGCGTAGGGCCTACACCAGCCGTCGTCCTGGCGCAAGGCGGGACCTCGCGATGGATGACCCGAGCGGCGGGCTTTCAGCCTCGTGGCTGATGCCGAGTGGCCCTGCCGTTCGCCAGGGCGACGGGTTGCGTAGGGCCGACACCAGCCGTCGTCCTGGCGCAAGGCAGGACCTCGCGATGGGTGACCAGAGCGGCGGGCTTTCAACCTTGTGGCCGATGCCGAGAGGCCCTGCCGTGCGCCAGGGCGACGGGTTGCGTAGGGCCGACACCAGCCGTCGTCCTGGAGCAAGGCAGGACCTCGCGATGGGTGACCCGAGCGGCGGACTTTTCGGCCTTGTGGCAGATGCCGAGTGGCCCTGCCGTTCGCCAGGGCGACGGGTTGCGTAGGGCCGACACCAGCCGTCGTCCTGGCGCAAGGCAGGACCTCGCGATGGATGACCCGAGCGGCGGGCTTTCAGCCTCGTGGCAGATGCCGAGTGGCCCCGCCGTTCGCCAGGGCGACGGGGTGTTGGGCTGGGGTTTTTCAAGGCTAGGCCTCTCCCTGACCCGTCGTCCTGGCGCAAGGCGGGACCTCGCGATGGGTGACCCGAGCGGCGGACTTTTCGGCCTTGTGGCAGATGCCGAGAGACCCCGCCGTGCGCCAGGGCGACGATATTGACCTTGTCGGATATCAGCGCCCGAGATGACGCGGAACGGACCGAGGATGTCGCCTCGCGCAAAGTATCGGAC
>Ga0181579_10001289_pt1 | contig 20728 bp, 15 predicted proteins | sample 071ome_24_FD_132996 | JGI IMG/M metagenome (GOLD analysis project Ga0181579, IMG submission 132996) | Coastal salt marsh microbial communities from the Groves Creek Marsh, Skidaway Island, Georgia - 071402CT metaG (megahit assembly) | ecosystem: Environmental > Aquatic > Marine > Intertidal... | reverse complement strand
TGACAGAGGACGCCAATGGCAACTGGACACTCGCGGGGCTGGCGAGCAGCGGTGCCGATTACACCGATGCAATCCTCGATTTCCTGCTGACCACGGGCCGACTGCAGATCGTCGAGGCCGACCTGGCATTGTACTGGGCCGACGGGCGTGAACTGCTGCTCGACAATATCTATATCGATCTCAGCAACGATGGCAACCGGCACGAAGCGCTCATCCAGGCGCGCATCGCCGGCCAGCCCAGCCCGTTCCAGGTGCTTGCCACCATCGACGGTGACCCGCGCGGAAATTTCAGCGGCAATGTCTATCTCAATGCCAGTGATCTCGACCTGGGGGAGGTCGCCGGTATTTCGAACCTGGACATGGACACAGCCAGGCTCAGTGGTGATGTCTGGATGACCTTCAACCAGGGCTCGATCTTCGACCTGCAAGCCAACCTCGATAACGTGAATATCGCCGCCACAGGAACCGGGGACAGTGCCGTAAAAACCATCGACCTTGCCAATGCCTCCCTGCAGTTCTCCATGCGCCATGGTGCAACAGGGCAATGGCAGGCCTGGGTCAATGACGCCGAGTTCGACTGGCAGAACCGGCCCTGGGGAGCCAACGGTATCTATGCGGACCTGCAACTCGGTGAGGAATCCAGCCCGCTGGCCATCCGGGCCGGCAGCATCAACCTGGCCATGGTCGCCGATGTGCTGGACGACCTGTTCGACCTGCCGGATCGCGCAGCAGGCGCACTCGCAGACCTGGCCCCGTCCGGGCGCCTGGAAAACCTGGTAGTGGCAACCGATCTCGCCGGGGCAATGCCGGACCTGTTCCTGCTGCAGGGCAACCTGGCGGATGTGGCCGTTGGCGCCTGGCAGGGCGCCCCGTCGGGCAGCGGCATCCATGGCTACGTGGAAGCGGACAGCAACAGCGGATTCGTGGAGATCGACACGCAGGATTTCGAAGTGCACCTGCCACTGCTGTTTACCGACAGCTGGCGATACACGTCCACCAACAGCCGCGTGCACTGGCTCGTGGAGGCAGGCCAGCTAAGGGTGAACAGCAGTGTCATCGATGTCAGCAACGACTTCATGCATGGCCATGTCCAGTTCGATCTCTGGAACCATCGTGACAGCAATGATCAGCCGCGATCCGAGTTGATCCTCCTCATCGGCATCCTCCAGATGGACGCCAGTTACAAGTCGTTGTACCTGCCCACGCTGGAGAACGTACGCACCACCATGGCATGGCTCGACGAAGCCCTGCTTGCCGGCGACATTACCAGCAGTGGTTTCGTGTCGCGGACGTCGACCATTCGCAACTCACCGGCAAATTCCGGCACGGTCATGAGCTTCTTCAATGTCGCCGATGCCAGCCTGAAGTTCCTGCCAGACTGGCCTGCGCTGACCGATATCAATGCCTTCATCACCCAGGACAATACCTCGGTCGATGTGATCGCCGACACTGCCGAAATCGAAGGCATCCGGCTGGGGCGGACACTGGGTACTGTCAGGCCGCTGCCAGAGGGGGGTTCCTGGCTGGCTTTCCAGGGCAGCGCCACCACGACCACCCAGCTCGGCATGGCCTTCCTGCGCAACACGCCGGTGCGCAATGACATTGGTGATTTTATCGACGACTGGCGCGGTGAGGGCAATGTCCAGGTGGACATCAATCTCGGTATTCCGCTGAACAGTCCTGACCGGGACACCAGCGTGCAGGTAAACGTGCTCAGCAATGTCAGTACACTCACCATCCCCGAGTACGCCCTGTCCATCGACCAGCTGCGCGGAAGAGTGGTTTATGACAGCGCCAGGGGGCTGTCGGCCAGTGCGCTCAGCGGCAGGCTCTTCGATTTTCCGATTGCGGCCACCATCGAGCCGATGCGGGGCCCTGACGGCAAAGGCGGCGAGCGCATCACCGGGACAAGAGTCGTGGGCAGCGGCAGGGCGTCAGAAACAGCACTGCAGGAGTGGGCTGGTCAGCCGCAGTTCGTACGCGATGTCCTGAACTTTGCCAGTGGCGAGATCGACTACCTGGCACAGATCACGATTCCCTATGCCAGCGATGACTCGGGGGAGGGCACCAGCCTGCGCCTGACTTCCGAATTGCTCGGCCTGTCGCTTGACCTGCCGCCACCGTTCAACAAGGGCGTGGACAATATCAGGCCGCTGGAATTGCTGATCGATTTCGACGAGGAAGAGGAGTGGATTTCTGCCCGCTTCGACAACCGGGTCGGTGCCAACCTGCATATTGCCGGAAACGCCTTTGCTGGCGGCAATATCGTGTTCGGTCCCGGGGTGAGCGGCATGACCTTCGGGCCTGTGCCCCTGGAAGATGAAAACAAACTGTACTTCAGCGGTTTGCTCGACAGTTTCGACTACAGCGCCTGGGAAGGGGTTACGACACGGTTCGCCGAGATGTCCTCAGCGGATGAGGAAATCGGCGGGGTGGAAAACTACATCGGCCGGGCGGATGTCCTGGTAAACAGGCTGGCCGTGATCGGGCAGGAACTGGAGAGTGCGCGTACCGTAGTGCAGCGTTCGCAGGCAGGTGGCACACAGGGCAGTGAAAGCTGGCTTGTCAGCCTGGAGAACGACCTGCTCAGGGGCAACTTCATTTTCCCGGACGATGCCTCCCAGCCATGGAATATCGCGCTGGATTACCTGCGCTTTCCGGAATCGGAAAGCGAGGAGGAGGGCGAAGCAGGCGATGACGAGGGAGAGGAAGAGGAAATCGATATCCTCGAAGACGTGAATCCGGCACAACTGCCCGACCTGGATTTCACCACGGATGAGTTGACGGTAGGTGACAAGCATCTTGGCGCCTGGGCCTTCAACCTGCGTACGACCGGTGATGCGGCAACCATTTCCAACCTGACCATGACCACACCCGATGCCAGGATTCGCGACAACAGCGGCAAAGCAGGTGCCAACATCGACTGGCGCTTCAATGACGGCATGCATACGGCCAGTTTCACCGGCATTTTCAGTGCCGGCGACCTAGCCAGGGTCCTGCCGGCGTGGGGTTATGATGCCAACGTGGAAAGCAGCAACGCCGCTTTCGTCAGCAATCTGCAATGGTCAGGATCGCCCGCGGCATTCTCCCTGAAAAAAGCCATAGGCAACGTGGATATGGCTATCAACCGCGGCCGTTTCGTGGATGTCGATTCCGGCACCAGCCGCTTGTTCGGCGCCTTCAGTTTCGATTCCCTTGTACGTCGCCTGCAGCTGGATTTTTCCGACCTGTACGAGAAGGGCCTGGCCTATGACACCATTCGCGGCAGCCTCGATTTCAACGAGGGCATCGTGGCAACCAAGGGCGACCTTGTCATCGAGGCGCCGTCCAGCCTCATCACCATCAACGGACGCATCAACCTGATCAATGAAACCATCGATGCGGACATGCTGGTCAATGTGCCGCTCGGTCAAAACCTGTCGGTTCTTGCCGGTATTCTCGGCGCCTGGCCGATAGCCGTGAGCACCTATATCGCCAGTCGCATATTCAAGGACCAGATGGACGAATTCACCACCGTCCTTTACCGGCTGGAAGGCCCATGGGAGAATCCCACTTCCGGATTTGAACCCTCCGAGGAAATCCTGGAAGCAGCACCCGTGCCTGCAGCCGAAGCTGCAACGAACTCGCCCTGACATCCATAACTCGCCGTATTCATGGATAAAAGCCTCGCCACCAATCTCATTGCCCTGTTCATCGTCATCATTGGCCTGTTCATGAACGGGGTTCCCGCCGAATATGTACTGAACACCGGCCTGTTCGCCCTTTCCGGCGGCATCACCAACTGGCTTGCTGTGCACATGTTGTTCGAACGGGTGCCCGGATTTTACGGGTCCGGCGTCATCCCGGCCCGGTTCGAGGAATTCAAGGGCGGCATCAAGGCGCTGGTGATGGAGCAGTTCTTCAGTACCGAAAACCTGGAAAGTTTTTTCAGCAAACTGACTGCCGCCGGTCCGGACAAGGAACAGGAATCCGGTCTCGAGCGCATCATTGCCAGGATTGATCTCGATGCTGCCTTTGATTCGCTGGTGGAAGTCATCATGAACTCCTCTTTTGCCAGCATGCTTTCCATGTTTGGCGGGGCGAAAGCACTGGACGGCTTGCGCGAACCCTTCGTGGAAAAGATGCATGATTTCCTGCTGCGTGTCGGGGAGGACCAGGAAATCCTCGAGCAGTTCCGGCGTGACTCCACGTCAAGCCTGCTGGGCAAGGTGGAACAAATCGTTGACGCCCGGCTGGATGAACTCACGCCGCAACTGGTGAAGGAAATCATCCAGCAGATGATCAGGAAGCACCTGGGCTGGCTGGTGGTCTGGGGCGGCGTCATCGGCGGAGTGATCGGCCTGATCGCGACGATCGTCCTGGGCTGAATGTCGACAATAGAAGGCCGTGAACAGAAAGCCGTGAACAGAGCGTCGTGAACTAAAGCGGTACGAATAGCACCGGGTTTTCTTCAGGGATTTGTTCAGTGACGGGTGCCGGTAAATCCGGCGCCTGCTGCGGGTTAAGCGCAGGGGTGCGCGGCCTGCCCGTTTGCAGCGGCGCGCTTTGCACGACCGGCAGCCACAGGCGTGAGGGGTAGCGGGCGCTGTGGTAGACCGTGTCGCGTCCCGCCGGATTCAGCGAGCCGTCATTGACGGGGGAGACTTCTACCACGATGCGATTGCCCGCCCGAAAACGATAGGCAGTCTGGCGCAGGGCGATATCCTGCCGGTACACCTGGCCAGGCGAAAGGGTTTCCCGGCCCATGAAGGCGTAGACAGGCAGAAATTCACTGCTGCGCAGGGTGTCACGCAGGCGCGAGGAGGCTTTCAGGCCGCCCTGGGTCACCAGGATCTCGGTGCTGGCTGTGGTGCTGTCGAGCAGTGCCGGCATTGCTTCCTCGCTCAGGATATCCGGCAGGCGAAAGCCGTTGGCCGGAATCGTGTACATCACTTCTTCCCTGACCGTCACCGTGAAGGCCATGTCATTGGTCGTGCTCGCGGCATAGAGCTCAAACATCACCGGGCCGGTGATCTCGATATCCTCTGTTAGCGGCGGCGTGACGAAGCGCAATGTCGTGTCGGCATCTGAGCGCGTGACATTGGTGAACCCCGTGCCGGCGGATGACTGGCTGGCAACCAGGTTGCCGGCCAGTGTTTCTCCCGCGGGTATTTCCAGAAACCAGGCCTGCTGCGCCACATTGCCGGGCGGCCAGCTGCTTTCACGCTTGATGGAATCCTGTCCGCGCACCTGGTAACGGATGCGGGGTCTTTCAATAAAAGGCGAAGACGGGCTTTTGCCGCTGAAGCACCAGCGATAGTAGGGCAGCATTTCCCGCGACAGCAGGGCAGTATCCTGGTACACGGGAAGATCGGCCGCGGGGTTGCTGACGAGCAGCTTGTTGACGCCGTTGAGTTCGACCATCGCCTGCAGCGTGCTGTTCAGGCCTGCTTCACCGCGATCCTGGCTCCAGTCACTGAGGGCAAAGACCGAAACAGTGATAAGGCGTGTGCTGTCGACGCTGCTGCGTTCCTCCCACCAGGCATCCCAGGAGGCATGTGCGAGTTGGGCGAAGCGCAGATCGAAGTCCACCAGCCTGGGGCTGCCTGGTGCGAAGGCATTGGGCAGCCTGACGCGTTTCTCATACCAGTCACCGATGACAGACTCGTTGGCAAGTCCTCCGGGCATCACCCATTCACGGAAGGGGTCCAGTGTGCCGTTGATGGGAGCGATGCATTCGAGCCCTGGCGGATCCTGGATTGCCATCAGCCATTGCGAGGCCGCATAGTAGCCGGCGCCGGTGCCCGCCACCTGGCCATCCGACCAGGGTTGCTCGGTGATCCATTGGATGATTTCGTAGTGATCCTGCTGCTCCTGGGGCGAGAAGAAAGAGAAATCACCGCCCGAATTGCCGGTGCCGCGCACGTTTGCCAGCACCACGGCATAACCCTGGCTGACGTACCAGGCCACAGGACCGGCTTCACTGGTGGGGTCCTGCAGTATCGTCTGGTTGTGGGGGTAGGGGCCCGCGGCGTAGAGCGTGGAGTGGCTGGCACTGCCCTCGGGTCGGTAGATGTCGAGGGAGATTGCCGTGCCGTCACGCATCACAACACTGACATCCTGGGCGGTCAGGATATTGCCGGCAGGTGTTGCGAGCGGCCGGAAGACGGGGTCATCGTCCTGGGCGAAGGCCGTGCTGGCCAGGCAAATAACGAATACGATGACAAGGGCAGGTAATGTAAAGCCGTGCCGGCGCGCTTCAATAATCAAGACATCAATCAAGCTGGTCACTTCTTATGGCCCATGGCTGCGCGGAATGGTCGGCATGTCGGCGGATTATAACCGGTATTTTTAAAGCCTGCCCGTATGACCAATGGCCATTAGGAAGGGGTCTTGAATTCCCGATGTGGACTTTGCATTCAACTTAAACAGAAATTTTTCCTGAAATGGTATTTTTGCGCTGTATAGCAGGCAAAACGGGGTATCTGAACTGGTTCGCCAACATTGGTTGTACTAGAATGCCGACGCTGTTGAATTGGCAGAATCTTTTATATCGAGGGTTTCGCGAGAAGCCTTTGATACGATCAGCTCAACTCTTTACAATTTATTACACTAAGCTGGTAATAATCACACGGCGGTTTTGATAGTGTTATGGCAATATCCTCAGCCTTCAGTACCAAATTATGGCGGAGCTAGACATGCGTCGTTGGAAGCTGAAAATGCCTACCGATCTTATTTCGAAGTAAAGTGACCACGTTATGGCAAGACCCGTTGAATTTGACAAAGACACCGTGCTGACCAATGCCATGGAGCAATTCTGGCTTGAAGGCTATGAAGCCAGCTCCGTCCAGAAACTGCTTGATGCTACCGACATCAACCGCGGAACCCTGTACAACTCGTTCGGCGACAAGGACACTTTTTTCAAGTCCTGTGTCGACAAGTACAACGATCTGCTCAAGGCTGACATTGATGCAACCCTGGGCAATGAAAAGCTTGGCGCCTGGCGGGCCATCGAATCCTACTTTGATACCGCTATCATCTCTGCCCCGAATCGCCAGCGCATCATGGGGTGCCTGCTGGTCAATTCCGTCTGCGAAAGCATCATCTGGGACCGTGACATCCAGAGGGTGGTGAAAAACTCCCTGAACATCCTGCGCAGGGCCATCCATGCCCGTGCCAAGGAACTGGAAAAAGGCCGCCAGCTCAAGCGGGGCGTCAAGGCCGATACCGCCACAGATATCCTGATGAACCTGTACAACGGCCTGCGGGTAAGTGCCCGCAATGGCAAGGGTCCGCGGCAGCTCTCCGAGCTGGTCAGTTTCACCCTGGGCTCAATCAAAAAATAGCCAATAATATCAATAAGATAAATAGTTAACAGAGGGCGCCAGCCCACTTTTTTTGGGGGGGCCGAAATGCCCCCGGACACCCCCCCGGCAGCGTTTGTGCTGTATCCCGAAGGTGATATACTCACCTGCTCCTGAAGCGGCGTAGGCCGCTTTCAGTACGTATTCCGCCTGGCTTCCAGGAACAAAGAGCTCAATGGCTCAACAAGAGGTTAAGAGGTAATTAATGAAGACAGTAGCCAGTTCCGTCATGAAGAGGAAGAAAGACGAAACCCAGATCGACCTGACACCCATGCTCGACGTGGTTTTCATCCTCTTGATTTTCTTCGTAGTGACAGCCTCCTTCCTGAAAGAGAATGCCATGGATATCGAGGGCCAGGATCCCAATAACAATCCGCCGCCGCCCTCCAGCGACCAGCCGCAGAACGTCCTGATCCAGATCGATCAGCGCAATCAGATTTTCTTCAATCAGGAGCGTATTGATATTTCCGCGGTTCGTGCGCGTGTCGCTTCGGCCAGGGCCGAAAATCCGGGTGCATCCGTAATCATTCGTCCGAACAAGCAGTCCAGCGCCGATGTCCTGGTGCGCACCATGAATTCCGCCAGGGAAGCCGGTGTGACCACGATCTCCGTGATGGAGTAACAGGGAATATTCAGCGCAGTATCCCTGCAACAGGAAATTCGAAACAGCCCGGGTATATCCCGGGCTGTTCACTTCAGGGTAAGCCCTTTTTGTCATGGTAGGCTTGGTGTTTACGTCAAGACCGACCCAAAGCGAGGTGGAGCATGTCACTGGTTATACTCATTATCGTCCTGGCTGTGATCGAATACCTGGTATTCAGCTTCCAGGTAGGAATGGCGCGCGGCAAGTACGGCGTCAAGGCGCCGGCCATTACCGGCAACCCGGTTTTCGAACGTTATTTCCGCGTCCAGCAAAATACGCTGGAACAACTCGTGGCCTTCATCCCGGCCATACTGGCATTCTCCTGGTCTGCTGAAAATATCGGCTGGCCGGGTTACTACATCGCTGCCGGTCTCGGTACCGTGTGGCTGATCGGCCGCTTCTTTTATGCCCTGAGCTACGTGAAGGATCCGGCCTCCCGCGGCCCCGGCTTCGGCATGACCTTTGGTCCCACGTTCTTCATGCTGGCAGGCTCCCTGGTCTGTATTCTTATTTCCCTGGTCTGATGGAAAACCGCTGGCAGGACAACGACGCCAGAAGCTGTGGCGATTCCGACCTGGCTCTGCGTGTCTACACCTCCCGCCTGCTTGGGCAGGATGCGGACCTCGTCCTTCACGGCGGCGGTAATACGTCCGTCAAAAGCAGTTCCACCGATATCTTCGGCAATACCCGCGAGACCCTGTACGTCAAGGGTTCGGGCTGGGACCTGAAGACGATCGAGGCGCCCGGGTTCGCTCCCTGTGACCTGCAATACCTGAAGCAACTGGCAACCCTGGACAGTCTCGGCGACAGCGAGATGATGCGCCAGCTTCGCTTGTCGCTGCTTGACCCGAATGCACCAACGCCGTCTGTAGAGGCCATCCTGCATGCCATCATCCCGTTCAGGTATGTCGACCATACCCACACCGATGCCGTGGTGGCGTTGAGCAATACGCCCAACGGCGACAAGCTGGTGAAGCAGATTCTGGGTGATGAAGTGCTGGTGCTTCCTTACATCATGCCCGGCTTTGTGCTGGCGCGGCAGGTCTTCATGGAGACCCGCGACCTCGACTGGTCAGCCGTGAAGGGCATATTCCTCATGCATCATGGCCTGTTCACTTTCCACGATGATGCTCGCACGAGTTACGCAAACATGATCGATCTGGTCAGCCGCGTTGAAAACCATCTCCGGGACAAGGGAATTTTCGCCAACCTGGCCACCGCGGAATATGCCGCGACACGGGATGATCTGTTGGCCCTGGCGGCTGTACGCAAACGGGTCTCCGGATTGGCCGGGCGTGCGATGCTGGCAAGATTCGACTCGGATGATCGCAGTGCCGGATTCGCCGCACTGGATAACGTTACTGCCATTGCCACGCGCGGCCCCATCACGCCTGACCACACCATTCACACCAAGCTGGTTCCCGCCGTCATGGGCGTCGATCCCCTGGCGGCAATCGATGCTTATGCGCAGGATTATCGCGCCTACTTCGATCGTCATGACGACGGCAGCCTGACATGCCTCGATCCGGCGCCGCGCATAGCCATCTGGCTGGGCAAGGGCCGGGTAAGTTTCGGGCCAAACCACAAGCGCCTGGGCGTGGCGGCCGATATCAGCGATCACACCCTCAAGTGCATCCAGTGGGGAGAGGGTCTCGGCGGCTGGCAGGCCCTGCCCGAAAAGGACCTGTTCGATGTGGAGTACTGGGAACTGGAACAGGCCAAGCTGAAAAAGGCAGGCAACGCACCGGCACTGGAAGGCAGGGTGGCGCTGGTTACCGGCGCCGCGTCCGGGATCGGCAGGGCCTGCGTGGACGAACTGTCTGCAGCCGGCGCCTGCGTGCTGGCCCTCGATATCAATCCGGCGATTGCAACGCTGTTCACCGGCGGCCAGGTGCTCGGCCTTGTCTGTGATGTCACCGATGCCAACGCGATAGCTGAGGCCATCGCGCAGGCCGTGAAGATATTCGGCGGACTGGACATGGTCATCAGTAACGCCGGCAGCTTCACGCCCAGCAGCAATATTGAAGACATGAATGACGGCGACTGGCAGGCCAGCCTGGCGCTGAACATGACCTCGCACATGGCATTGCTGCGCTCGGCCATCCCATTCCTGAAGCAGGGGCTCGACCCGGCCGTGGTCATCATCGCCTCGAAGAACGTGCCGGCTCCCGGACCGGGTGCGGGGGCATATTCCGCTGCCAAGGCCGGCCTTACGCAGTTGGCCAGGGTGGCGGCGCTTGAACTGGGCGGCGACGGCATTCGCGTCAATGTGCTGCATCCCAATGCCGTGTTCGATACCGGCGTGTGGGATGAAAAGACCCTGGAAGCCAGGGCAGGGCATTACGGCCTGACCGTGGCGCAGTACAAGCAAAACAATGTACTGAAAGCGGAAGTCACCAGTCGCGATGTCGCCATGCTGGCCAGGATATTCGCGTCACCGGATACAGGATGCACCACCGGGGCGCAGGTGCCGGTGGATGGCGGCAACGATCGGGTGATCTAGGAAAAAACGATAAAGGGATCAACCGATAAAGGGATAAAGCGTACGTCGATTCGGGCAGTTGTCTCTATTGGTACTGAATGTGAACATTTCGGGAGGTAGGTCGGATAAGGTCCGCAGGACCGCCATCCGACGGTGTAAGTGAGCGTCAAGATGCGGAAATGCCAGTCATTGAATGCGAGCTCCAGCAGAGGACGCTTTATCCTTTTATCCCTTTAACGTTTTATCGGCAGTCGTTCATCATGAAAGTCCAAGGCACCCATTACCGCAGTATCTGGTTCGAAGACGGCACCGTCCGCGCCATCGACCAGACGCGCCTGCCGCATTTCTTCGACATCATTACCCTGGATTCCCTTGATGACGCCTGTCATGCCATTCGCGACATGCAGGTGCGCGGTGCCCCGCTCATCGGTGCCGCCGCGGCGTACGGTATGTGCCTCGCGCTGCGTGAAGGGCACGACAATCCTGCACAGGCCGCCGCGCAACTGGCGGCAACAAGGCCGACGGCAGTGAACCTGCAGTGGGCCCTGGACCGGGTGCTGGCAGCCATCGCTGCTGTGAATGGTGCGGATGAACAGGTCCGTCAGGCGCTGGCCGTGGCAGCAGCCATCTGCGATGAGGATGTCGACAACTGCCGCGCCATCGGCGAGCATGGCGTCGCGCTGATTCGGGATATCGCCCGCAGCAGCAATGCCCCGGTCAACATTCTTACCCACTGCAATGCCGGCTGGCTGGCGACGGTTGACCGCGGTACCGCCCTGGCGCCTGTATACCAGGCCTGGGAAGAGGGCATTGACGTGCATGTGTGGGTGGATGAAACCCGCCCGCGCAACCAGGGAGCAAGCCTCACCGCCTGGGAACTGCTGCAGCAGGGAATTCCCCACACGGTCATCAGTGACAATACTGGCGGTCATCTCATGCAGTCCGGGCGCGTGGACCTGTGCCTGGTTGGCAGCGACCGCACCACGTTTCGCGGCAATGTCTGCAACAAGATAGGCACTTACCTGAAGGCGCTGGCGGCCCATGACAACGGCATCCCGTTTTACGCTGCGGTGCCGATTTCGAGTATAGACTGGGTATCCGACGACATTCCCATCGAGGAGCGAGGCAGTGAAGAAATCACCGCTATCCGTGGTCTAAATACGCAGGGCGTGCTGGATACGGTAAGATTGACGCCGGCAGGCAGCGCTGCCCTGAACTACGCCTTTGACGTCACGCCGGCCAGGCTGGTCACGGGCATTATCACCGAGAAGGGTATTGTCGAGGCCAGCGAGCAGGGACTGGCGTCCCTTAAAGAGCAAGGGACAAGGGACAAGGGACAAGGGAGTTCAACATAGGCTTCCGCGAACGGGTATGTATTTTGAGACAAGAATCTAGGAACTACATTGTTGCATTTATCTGAAAAATTGAAGCGCATGCTTGGGGCGGCACTCCTTGTACCTTGTACCTTGTTCCTTGTCCCTGCCGCGCAAGGTGCGGACGAGGCCCTCAAGGTCTACTCGTACGAGATCGTGAACACCTATCCCCATGATCCCGACGCCTGGACCCAGGGCCTGGCTGTTCATGACGGCAAACTTTATGAAGGCACCGGCCAGCGCGGCCAGTCCAGCCTGCGCCAGGTCGACCTGGAAACCGGAGAACTGCTCCAGCGCCACAACCTGAGTCAGCGTTATTTCGGTGAGGGCATCACCATCCTCGACGGCAGGATTTACCAGCTGACCTGGCAGTCCCATATCGGTTTCGTGTACGACCTCGACACCTTCGAGCAGCAGAAAACCTTCTTTCTCGCCGGGGAAGGGTGGGGGATTACCCATGACGGCGAGCAAATCATTGTCAGTGACGGCACCCATTTCCTGCGCTTTCTTGATCCTGATACGCTGCAGGAAACCCACCGTGTAGCGGTGATGGCCAATGGCACACCCGTCAACTATCTCAACGAACTTGAATACATCAACGGAGAGGTCTGGGCCAACGTCTGGTACCAGGACATTCTTGTCCGCATCGATCCGGTCACCGGCAACGTTGTCGGCGTGGTCAACATGGCCGGTCTCTATCCGCGACGCGGCGGCCGTGATGAAGTGCTGAACGGCATCGCCTGGGATTCAGGGAGCGAGCGTCTCTTTGTAACCGGCAAGCTCTGGCCAGAGTTGTACGAGATTCGCGTGAAGGAATGACCTGGCTGCAAAAGACAATCACCCTGGCCGGCCGCTCCCGCGGTTTCCACCTGGTCACCCGGGAAATCCTTGAACAACTCCCTGAACTGGTGAACTACAAGAGGGGCAGGGCGCATTTCTTCATCCAGCACACTTCCGCTTCACTCAGCATCAACGAAAATGCAGACGCCACCGTACGCCAGGACATGGAACGGCACATGAACGTACTGGCGCCGGAAGACGCCCCGTACTATGTGCATTCCTACGAAGGCGCCGACGACATGCCTGCCCATATCAAGTCCGCCCTGGTGGGCTGCGAGGTTACCATCCCGGTAACCAGCGGTCGCCTGGCGCTGGGCACCTGGCAGGGCATCTATCTTGGCGAGCACCGGGACCGCGGCGGCCCACGCTCCATCGTTATCACCGTCGACGGCGAGACCGGGGCATAACATGAAGAGCAAGCTTGTCATTGTTGTATTGCTGGCCGCGTCGCTCGCCGCATGCAATACCGTTTATTTTTACGGCCAGGCAGTGACCGGGCAGCTCAATATTCTCGCAAAGCGCGAGAGCATTGAGAAAATGCTCGATGATCCGGAGACCGATGCCGATCTCAGGACCCGCCTGGAAACCATTCTCGCCATCCGCGCCTTCGCCGAGGCCGAACTGGCCCTGCCGGTGAAGAACAACTTCGCCACCTACGCAGACGTCGGCAGTCCGTACGTGGTGTGGAACGTGTTCGCGGCCCCGGAGTTTTCCCTCAACGTGAAGAACTGGTGCTACCCGATCGCCGGCTGCGTCAGCTACCGCGGATATTTTTCGGAGGAGGGCGCGCGCAATTATGCGGATGACCTGGCAGCTGACGACCTCGATGTCTGGGTGGGCGGTGTTGCCGCATACTCCACCCTCGGCTGGTTCGCCGATTCTGTGCTCAATACCGTTATCAATCGTGACGATTACCGGCTTGCGGCGCTGATCTTCCACGAGCTGGCTCACCAGGTGGTGTATGTGCCCGGCGACACCCAGTTCAACGAGAGCTTCGCTACCGCGGTTGAAATGGAAGGACTGAAACGCTGGCTGGAAGTCAGCCGTGATACGGCAGACGCGCAGGCAGTGGTGGAACATGCCGTCATGGAAAAGGCCTACCGCGAGCAATTCGTCGCCCTCGTGCAGTCTTACCAACCGAAGCTGCATGATCTTTACGACAGCTCCCTTGACCCCGCTGCGATGCGTGCCGGAAAAGCGGCGTTGTTTGACGCGCTGCGCAAGGACTATGCCGGGCTGAAGGCAGGATGGAATGGTTACAGCGCCTACGATGCCTGGTTCGCGGAAGAGATCAACAATGCCAAGATCAACACCGTGGCCACATACTTCAACCACGTGCCTGCCTTCGATGTGCTGCTGGCGCAGGCGCATGGCGACCTGCCCGCTTTTTACGCGCGCGTGGCGGAGCTCGGAAAAATGCCCCGTGTCGATCGTCACGACCTGCTGGAAGCGCTGGTCGGCCAGTAGCTCCGGCCTGTGCTAGAATTTGCGACCAGAGAATAATCACGAACAACTCAGGGAAAACCCATGATCATCAAACCCCGCGTTCGCGGTTTTATGTGCCTGACCGCCCACCCCGCCGGTTGTGAAGCCAACGTCAAACGCCAGATCGATTATGTGAAGGCCAATGGCCCCATCGCGGGCGGTCCGAAGAAGGTGCTGGTGATCGGCGCTTCCACCGGTTACGGCCTTGCTTCGCGCATCACCGCCGCCTTCGGCAGCGGCGCCGACACGCTGGGCGTGTTCTTTGAAAAGGAAGGCACCGATGCCAAGCCCGGCTCTGCCGGCTGGTACAACTCCGCCGCCTTCCACCAATACGCGGAGGCCGCAGGCCTGTACGCGAAGAGCATCAACGGCGACGCTTTTTCCGACGACATCAAGCAGAGAGCTATCGACACCATCAAGGCCGACCTCGGCCAGGTGGACCTGGTGGTGTACTCGCTGGCGGCGCCGCGTCGCACCGACCCGAAGACCGGGGAAGTCTACAGCTCCACACTGAAACCCATCGGCAAGGATTACACCATGCGCGGCATCAACACCGACAAGGAGGTGATCCAGGAAGTGACCGTGCCCGCCGCCAATGACGAGGAGATCGCCGGCACCGTGGCCGTGATGGGCGGCACCGACTGGCAGTTGTGGATCGACGCCCTCAGGGAATCCGGCGTTCTGGCCGACGGCGCAAAGACCACAGCCTATACCTACCTCGGCGCGGAACTGACCTGGGATATCTACTGGAACGGCACCATCGGCGAGGCGAAGAAGGATCTGGACAGGAAAGCCGCCGCCATCAATGCCTCACTCTCGGACATGGGCGGCGAGGGCAGGGTGTCCGTATTGAAAGCCGTGGTCACGCAGGCCTCTTCCGCCATTCCCGTCATGCCGCTGTACCTGTCTCTCTTGTTCAAGGTGATGAAGGCGAAAGGCACGCACGAGGGCTGCATCGAGCAGGTGGATTTATTGTTCCGTGAAAGCCTGTACGGCGATACACCACGGCTTGACGACGACGGCCGCTGGCGCGCCGACTACAAGGAACTGGAAAAGGATGTGCAGGACGAGGTTGCCGGCCTGTGGTCGCAGGTGGAGTCAGACAACATCAGTACGATGACCGACTTCGCCGGTTACAAGCGTGAATTCCTCAACCTGTTCGGGTTTGACGTGCCGGGCGTGGATTACGAGGCGGACGTGAACCCCGAAGTGCCGATCACCAACCTCGCCTGACGGCGACGCGGTGAGCCGGTGACGTGACCCCATGATACAGTCCTTTGGCTCATTGGCGGCGCTGGGCTGGAAACCGGCCTTTCAGCAGCAGGTTTCACCAGCAGAAATTACTACGACGGTGCCGGCCCGCATCACCGCCGTCCACAAAAACGCCATTGTGCTTGCTCATGACGGCGGCGCGGTGTCGATACCCCGGGCCCTGTGCAACAACCTGCCACCCGTCACCGTCGGTGACTGGCTGCTGCTCGATGCAACCCTGGAGAGCCCCGTCCGGCTGCTGGACCGCAACAGCCTGGTGAAGCGCCGGGCAGCCGGTGAGCAAAGCGATATCCAGCTCATTGCGGCCAACGTGGATGTGCTGCTGATCGTCACCAGCTGCAACCTCGACTTCAACCCCGCCCGCCTCGAACGTTACCTGGCCCTCGCCTTTGAGTCCGGCGTATTGCCGGTGGTCGTCCTCACCAAGGCCGACCTGTGCGAGGATCCTTACATCTACCTGGACCAGCTCCGGGAACTGCATGCCGGCCTGGACGTGGAGATCGTCAACGCGCTCGATGCATCCACGCTGGACGGACTGAAAGGCTTCTGCACGCCGGGGACGACGCTGGCCATGGTGGGCTCTTCCGGCGTGGGCAAATCGACCCTGGCCAATGCACTGGGCGTTGCCGGGCAGACGACGGCGCCGATCCGTGAGGACGACGCCAAGGGCAGGCACACCACCACGGTACGCACTATGCACCCGATACTCAACGACAGCTTGCTGATCGACATGCCCGGCATGCGCGAGATCCAGCTCGCGGGTGGCGACAGCGGACTACTGGAACTGTTCGACGATCTGCGGGGCCTGGGTGAATGCCGGTTCGGCGATTGTACGCACACCAGCGAACCGGGGTGCGCGCTGCTGGAAGCGGTGGCAAGTGGCCAGGTCAGCCAGCGCCGCCTGGACAGCTACCACAAGCTGATGCGGGAGCAGCAGCACAATGCGGAAAGCATCGCCGACCGCCACGAACGCATGCGCAAACAGGGGAAGCTGTACAAGTCCGTGCAGCGGGAAAAGCAGCGCTCCAAAACCTGACAGGGGCAACCAGACGGTCAGCGTAAATGGAAAGCGGGTGGTCTCGCATTGCGGCTGTGGTATAAAAAACAAACTACATAAGGAGTGCACCATGAAACAATTCTTGCTGTTTGTCCTGGCTTTCGCCGCCGGTTCGCTTAATGCGGCGTCCGACGACCTGAGCCTCAAGGTCATCACATCCAACGAATCGAGCCTGCACGCTAATTTCACCCTGGTGATGGGCGAGCGCGACATGGTGCTCATCGACGCCCCATTCACCAATGCCGATGCCCACCGACTGGTGGCGGACATGCTGGAAACGGGCAAGAACCTCACCACGCTCTATGTCACCCATGACCACCCGGACCACTTTTGGGCAATGCAGGTGGTTCTGGATGCCTATCCGGATGCGGAAGTGATCTCCCACCCCGAGGTGGTGGCAGATATCTGGCGTTCGATTCCTTTCAAGATCGCCCGCTGGAGTCCGATGCTGGGGAATAATGGCCCATCCTATCCCACCGCACCTAAACCCATGTCGCAGGACTGGTTCGAACTGGAAGGACATCGCCTTGAAGTGCTTGGCCCCATGCAGGGTGACCACCACAACGCGACGGCAGTCTGGATTCCAGACATGAAAACCCTGGTGGCGGGCGACATCACCTTCCATGGCATCCATGTCTGGTTGGGAGAAACCCTGGAAGCGCAACGACTGGCCTGGGTGGACAATCTCAACGGCCTGCTCGATCTCGGTGCCACCTCAGTGGTCGCCGGACACAAGTTGCCAGGCCTGGATGACAGTGCCGACAGTATCACTTTTACCCGCGATTACATCCTGGCCTTCGACCGGGAAGCAAAGACGGCGGGAAGTTCGCAGGCACTGATTGCCAGAATGCGCGAGCTCTACCCGAACGTGATTGATGTGCTTGGCGATTTCATCCTGGTCAATTCCGCCCAGGTCGGCGTGGGTGAAGTTCCACCATGGGAAGAATAACGCCCTTCTAAGTCGGGCGGCTGCAAAGCAGGCGTCACAGCCCGAAGGGCGTTATCAAGGGGGTTGTTATCTGTTTACTCCCTTAACACTAAAGGGGCTTAACATTGTTTGCACAAGGCCCCTTTTGCCCCTGGCCGACCTCAAACTCTACTGCCTGGCCATCCTTCAATGTCGCGTATTCATCGCCAGATTGAATTGCTGAATAATGAACAAAAAGATCTTTGCCGCCATCTTCCGGTGTAATAAATCCAAAACCTTTATCAGGGTTAAACCACTTCACGGTACCTTTACTCATAATGACATCTTCTAGTTGTGGTGAATAATAATGACTAGTTTCGTTATCACCATCACGAAACTAGCGTTGAAACAGACTGGGCATATAACATTTTATTAATGGGCATGCCTTTTTTTTGATGGGATCGGGGTTTGGATGGTCTGCCAAGTCCTTGATTTTGCTTTTTGAATTCCATTCCATGCTCGCTTGATAGTGCAAGCGAGAAATTCCCCCTTGAATATGCCCGAAAATCTTGAGCTCGCATGCTCGAATTTCTCTTCATACTATCCCTAACAATCTGACCCCTCAAGAAAATAATCTTGTAAGCGCGAAAACACGCACCTCCATTGCGGTAAAACGCGCATGCGTGGTTTTCGTGCGGACAACAAAAAAGCCCGCATTTAGCGGGCTTTTTTGTCTAACCGGATATCGGCTTAGCTGATCATCACCGTTCTCGGGAACTGCGCATAGTTCTCCCAGCGGGTCGGTTTCTCCGGCATCTCGTCCTGTGTCGCCTGCACCTCGCCGGTCACGTCGGTAACGCGCGACACGATGGTGTGTTCGCCGGCCCGGGCGTTGCGCCAGGTGTAGTTGAAAAGCTTCCAGGAGTACTTGGAGTTGCGCGGGTCCAGTTCGGCGCGCTGCCAGGCACCCCCGTCGATGCTGACTTCCACCGAGCGCAGCGGTGTGCCGTCGTTGAGCACGAAGCCGAGGATGTTGTGGTCGTTGCCGGTCTTCGTAACGCGGATGATGGAGGACTTCAGGCGGATCTTGGTGACAGATCTTTCTTCCCAGCGTTCCTCGCCGCCGATATTGCGCTTGGCCAGGGTGACGTAGTCGCGGCCCATGAAGCGGCCCATGTAGCGGCGGTCCTGCACGTGGATCTGGCTCAGCCATTTCACGTTGGCCACGCCGTACCAGCCAGGCACCACCAGGCGCAGCGGGGCGCCGTGGAACATGGGCAGGGCTTCGCCGTTCATTTCATAGGCGAGGATGATATCCGGGTTGAGGGCGTCGTCGATGTGCATGCTGCGGCCGAAGGCCTGCTCGACCTGCAGGTCGGAGTCGATACGGGTTTTTTCCATGCCCTTGTCGGCGCCGTAGAACACCACCTCGATGCCGTCGCGGTCGAGACCGGCCGCCTCGAGTACGTCCACCAGGCGTACGCCGCCCCAGCGGGCGTTGCCGATCAGCCCCTGGAACAGGCGCGGCGAATTGCCGCCGCACTCGAAGCCGGCGTCGATCTCGAATTTCTGCATGTTCTTCAGGTCGGCCAGCGACAGGGTCAGTTCGTTGTTCACCAGGCCGGTGACTTTCAGGCGGTGGTCTGCCTCATTGATCGTGGGTTGGGTGTAATGCTGGATGACGTAGAAATTACCGTTCGGCGAGAAGAAATCATTGATCTTGGTGGTGTCCTGGTAATAGATGCCGCCGGGCTGTTTCGGCGGCACGGTATAGCCGTTGGGCATGTCGGTAAAGGGCACTACGGACTCGTTCTGACCCAGGGCGACCTGCGACCAGAACGGCATGCTGGCGGTGGCTGCCAGTGAGCCCATGGCGACCCCGGTTTTCAGGACCTTGCGGCGGCCCGTTGCGGGTTTGTCTTGTTTCTTTTCGGTGTCGGACATGGTGGTTCCCCCTTGGAATGTCAGCACGAGGACCGATTATTCCCCGCCACCCCCGATGTGTCAATTTGCTCTTTGCCGGGCGTCTTGAACATGCCCGCGGTCTGTCATAGTCTCTGCTTTCCGGCTGATTGCCGTGCGCCTGGGGGGCGAATCCATGTCAAAACCGACCACAATCATCACCTTGTTGTTGCTGTTGGCCTGTACCACAGGCTGCGCACGGCTATCCACGGACACCGGCCGCGATACCGCCATCGCCCTGAACGAATACTACGTGCCCGTGGTCTCCCGCGTGCCCTCCATGACCGGGGCGGTCTCGCAACTCTATGTACGCGAACGGGTCAGCCCGGCGGTCACGATGCGCGATGACCTGGACGGGCAGGTGGTCCTGTTCGTTCACGGCGCCGGCACCCCGGCAGAAGTGGCCTTCGACGTACCCGTCCCGGGCTACAGCTGGATGGAATACCTGGCCGCGCGCGGTATGGACACCTTTGCCATGGACATGACCGGCTACGGGCGCTCCTATCGCCCGCCGATGATGAACGACCGCTGCAACCTGTCCGCCGAGCAGCAGGAGCAGCTCTTTGGCAATGCCTGCCCGCCCAGTTATGCCTGGGCGCTGACCTCCATGGACTCCGACTGGGACGATATCGATGCCGTGGTGGATTACATCCGTGAACTGCGCGGCGTGGACAAGGTGCACCTGGTGGGCTGGTCCCAGGGTGGCCCGCGTTCCGGCGGCTATGCCGCCCGCCACCCGGACAAAGTGCTGAATATCGTGCAATTGGCCCCGGCCTATCGGGGCGACGTACCGGCGGAACTGGGCCAGCTCGATCTTTCGGGCGCCGCCATCACCAAGCAGAGCCGTGACGATTTCTTCGCCAATTGGGATCGCCAGGTGGGCTGCGACAACCAGTACGACATGGCGGTCGGTGAATCCATCTGGGACGACATGCTGGCTTCCGATCCCGTCGGCGCCACCTGGGGTACCGGGGTGCGCCGTGCACCGCGCGCCGCCACCTTCGGCTGGGGTCGTGACGTGGTGGCAGGCAGCACGGCGCCGCTGTTGATGGTCGCCGGCACCCACGACGGCCAGGTCAATGCGCAGCTGGTGAAGAACCTGTACAACGATTACGGCGGCCCGAAGCTGTACCTGGAGATGTCCTGTTCGTCCCACAACGCCATGTGGGAAAGCGATGCGCAGCAGCTGTTCGAGGCCACGTACCAGTGGCTGAACACGAGGTCGTATGACGGGATGAGCAGCGGGATGGTTGTTAAATAATGGTACGAGTAGGTCGGCATAGGCCGTAGGCCGTTTGCCGACATTGCTGACTTTAAAGAATCGATAAAAGGATAAAAGGATAAAAGGATAAAAGGATAAAAGG
>Ga0181579_10001287_pt1 | contig 20734 bp, 22 predicted proteins | sample 071ome_24_FD_132996 | JGI IMG/M metagenome (GOLD analysis project Ga0181579, IMG submission 132996) | Coastal salt marsh microbial communities from the Groves Creek Marsh, Skidaway Island, Georgia - 071402CT metaG (megahit assembly) | ecosystem: Environmental > Aquatic > Marine > Intertidal... | reverse complement strand
TTGTCTTGTTCTTGGTCGTCTTTGCAGGGCGGTTTATCCGTTACCTTGCCGAAGCTGCCGTGGGGTCTTTAACTGGCGATGTGCTACTGCCGATCATGCTTTACAAGCTGCCCGGATTTTTCGAGATGATTTTGCCGCTGGGTCTGTTTATCGGCATTTTGCTGAGCCTTGGCAGGCTTTATGCGGACAGCGAAATGGTGGTGTTGCGTGCCTGTGGTGTGGGCCCCGGCAAGCTCGCCCGATACATCATGGTGCCGGCGCTCACGGTCATGGCTGCCGTCGCTGTATTAGCGCTGCTGGTTGCGCCCGAGGGTTCGGCTAGGGCACAGATTCTGCTCGACAATCCGCGATCCGCCGAGGGCCTGCATATGCTCAATGAGGGGCGTTTCAGGAAGCAACGGCGAGGCAATTATGTGACCTATGCTGAGCGGATAGACGACGATGGGCTCATGCACAACATTTTTGTGTTCGAGCGTCAGCCGGGCTCTGCAGATGATCTCTACACTGCCACCTTTGCCGAGCAGGGTGAAATCGTTTTTGAGGAGCAAACCGGGCGGCGATATCTGGAGCTGCGTGGCGGAAGTCGCTACCGAGGAGAGCCTGGAGATAGGGCCCTTGAGGAGGTCACTTTTGAGCTCTACGGAGAGCTGATTCCTGAGCCTCGCAACAGCCTGCGGCGTCGAGGCAAGGTTGAATCTATCCCGACCTCAGTGCTGTGGTCCAGTGACGACCCGCGCCTGTTGGGTGCTTTGTGGTGGCGGGTCTCGTTGCCGCTCATGGTGCCTGCGATTGCCATTATCGCACTGGCGTTGAGCCGAACGGACGCGCGACGGGGGCGCTACGCAAAAATAGGGCCCGCGATGGTGGTCTTGCTGCTTTATTTTCTGGGCATGACGCAGGGCCGGAGTGCCATTGAGGGTGGCGAGAGCCCCGCACTGCTCGTATCCGTACATTTCCTGTTCGCTGTGATTGCGATCTTGCTTCTGCAATGGGAGCGGCTGAGTAAGCGGTGGAAGGTGCGAAAGAGTGGGTAAATTCGACTGGTACGTCGGTAAGGCGGTGCTAACAGCTACCTTGGGTGTGCTGCTGTTGCTGGTGGGTCTAGATGCGTTGACTTCTGTGGTCGATGAAACAGACGACATGAGAGACGGGTACGGCTTTCGGAACATTTTGGTGTATGTGGCGTATACCCTACCTCGTCGCATTCATGAGTTTGTGCCCTTCGCGGCATTGATCGGCGCCCTGATTGGTCTGGGCCGCTTGGCGGCCACTAGCGAGTTGACAGTGATGCGCGCGGCAGGGGTCTCAATGTTCAGAATGGCCGCCATGGCGTTGAAGCCCGCGTTGCTCTTCGCCGCAGTGGGCTTCTCGGTAGGTGAGTTTGTTGCGCCCCACACCGAGCAGCTGGCGATGAGCTACCGGGCTCTCGCGCAGCGCTCAGAATCTGCCGTGGCGGGACGATTCGGCGCCTGGAATCGCGACGGCAATACATTTGTTCATGTTGACGCAGTGCAGCGAGGCGGTGTGGCTTACGGCGTTACTCTGCTCAGCTTCGACGAAAATCGGCGGTTGACGACAACGCTGGTCGCCGAGCGGGCTACTCATGCAGGTGATCATTGGATGTTAGAGCAGGTGAATTTAACTTCGCTACAGGCCGGCAGAACTAGCGTCGAGGAGGCCACTTTGTGGCGTTGGGATACGGCCATTACGCCACAGCTTCTGACGTTGGATGTCGTTGAGCCCGAGACCCTGCCGGTTCTGCAGCTGTGGCCCTATGCGCAATTCCTAAAGCAGCAGGGCATGGTGTTTGCCGATATCGAGCTGGCATTCTGGAGAAAAGTATTACAGCCATTGGCTACTTTGGGCCTGGTGCTGGTCGCCATGTCTTTTATATTTGGTCCACTGCGCCAGGGAACCATGGGCGCGCGCATTTTCGTTGGTGTGATTGTTGGGGTGGCGTTCCGAATCAGCCAGGATTTCTTCGGCCCAGCGAGCCTCATTTTTGGCTACGACCCGCTGGTGGCGGCGTTAGTGCCGGTTGCGCTGTGTTGGCTCGGGGGGTTGTGGTTGTTGTGGCGGCGCGCCTGATTTCGGCTCAGTCTGGTTTAGGTAGCTGCACCAGTCGGGTGCCCGACAGGTGGTCGTGCCAGTATCGCTGACCGCTAGGGACGTACCGCCAGAGATAACCTGCTCCCAGCATGCCGGCTGATAGCGCTGCTCCAAATACCCTGACCGTTGTTTGCCTCCAGGTAAGGTCGTCGCCTGACTCACTGACGAGTTTGATCCGCCAAGCCTGCATTCCCAGCGTTTGCCCAGCCCGTCGCCAGAAAATGCCGAAGAATAGACACAGAATCACCATCCAGCTGACCCACTGGAGAGCCGCGGGTACAGCGGGTTCTTCGACGCTGTTGGTCGGTCCCAAAATGGCCACCCACAACCCCGCGGCGGCCATGAACAGGGGGAGCACCAGCAGCGTGTCGTACAGCATCGCCAGCAGGTGTCGCCACAGGGGTGGTGAAGGCAGTGTCGCTGTTCTGTCAGAGGATCGATTCGTCTCGTTCATGGCTTGTGGGGATGTGCCGGGCATTTCAGCGTAAAATGGGGTTCCATCAATTCTACAGAATGCTATGTCGATTCAAATTCAAATAAGTGAGGCGCTAGAAGAGGCTTTCGCACCCAGTGCGATGTGGGTTGAGAACGAGAGCCACAGACACAACGTGCCGCCCAGCTCAGAGACCCATTTTAAGGTCACCCTTGTTAGCGGCGCATTTGAGGGCCAGCGCAGTGTGCGCCGACATCAGGCCGTTTATGCCGTGCTGGGTGACTGGTTGGCTGGACCCGTGCACGCGTTGGCGCTGCATACCTTCACACCGGAGGAGTGGGCCGCATCGGGGCAAGTGCCGGACTCACCGGACTGCCGTGGAGGCACTGGCAAGTGACTGCGAATGGCGCACAGTCCGACCGTGTCGTGGCCGCGCTATACCGTTTTGTCTTGCTGGACGATTTTGCTGACCTCAGAGCCCCGCTACTTGATGTCTGCCTGAAGGCCGAGGTGAAGGGAACCCTGTTACTGGCCCGAGAGGGCATCAACGGCACCATCGCAGGAACGCGCACCGGCATTGACAAGGTGATCGGCTGGTTGCAACAAGATGCCAGATTGTCAGAGCTCGATTGGAAGGAATCCCTCCACATTGATGCGCCATTTCACCGGATGAAGGTCAAGCTGAAAAAAGAGATTGTCACCATGGGGGTCGAGGATGTGGATCCCACTGCCTGCGTGGGGCGTTATGCAACCCCCGAACAATGGAACGCTCTGGTTGATGATCCGGAGTGCCTGATCATCGACACACGAAATTACTATGAGGTAGCGATCGGCAGCTTTGAGGGAGCGGTCAATCCCAGTACACAGAGTTTCCGGGATTTTCCGGAGTGGGTGCGTCAGCACCTCAACCCGGAGCAACACAAAAAAGTGGCGATGTTTTGTACCGGAGGCATTCGCTGTGAAAAGTCGACCTCTTTTCTCGTCTCGGAGGGCTTTGAGGAGGTCTGGCATTTGCAGGGCGGTATCTTGAAATACCTCGAGACGATGCCGGCTGAGCAATCTCGCTGGCAAGGGGAGTGTTTTGTATTCGACTCGCGCGTGGCGGTAAATCATGAACTGGAGAAGGGTAGCTACGACCAGTGCTACGCCTGCAGACACCCTATTACCGAAGCCGATAAGGCGTCGCAGCACTACGAGAAAGGTGTCTCGTGCCCCCGATGCTATGGGCGGTTAACCGCTGACCGTCAGGCGCGCTTCACAGAGCGGCAAAAGCAGGTCGAACTGGCTGTCGCTCGAGGTGAACGACACATCGGAGGGCCACCGCCTGCCCGGCAGTTAGATTCGGACTCAGCGCAGACTCGCAAAGCGCGGGAGGAGTGAGCCGGCGGGGTAGAACAGACTGACGCGCTCGCCATCACCGGCTGAGATGATGCCGATTACACGTAGGCTACCGCTCTGGGTTCGCTTGAGTATGGCGCCCCCGGATGCACCTTGTTTGGCGACACAATCGGAAGCGACCGGCATTTGATCGCTATCCGTTATCCTGCAGGTTCGGTGTGTGACCAGAGACCTGGGCTTTGGCCCCGCTCCCGGCGGCGCGGCATATTCGGTAAAGCCGGCTGCCATTACCGCCATGTCATGAGAGAGTGCTTGAGCAGAGACCGGTATCCAAGACGCGCCGGAAAGGGGGGCAGTTGGTCTGAACGCCGCCCAATCCTGCTCCATGGAGCCGCCGCTGGCCACGAGCTGCACACTGATCGGCGAGCGCTGGCCCGACATCCTCAGTTGGATGGGCTCGATCAGTGATCGATAGCCTTCCACGCAGTGCCACGCGCTGAGTATGAGTGGGTTGGGTCCGGCGGTCACCGCCACCGCCGTGCAGTGCTCGGTATAGTGCCTTGTGTAGCCGTGTTCGACCCGAGTGACCGGTACCGCAAGCTGACCGATCGCTGAGTGCCATGGATCGGCGTGCGCCTGAATGGGCGCTCTAGGGTCGGCGGTGGCTTCTCCAAGAGCCGTCACAGAGTGGGCTAAGGAGAGCACAAAAGTAGACCACATTAGGAGCCTACCAAGCGGGCCCCGGGGGATAACGAAAGAAGAGACTGTGTTCAGTCGAGTCATAGCGCGCAACGTATCAAATTTGTGCGAATAAAAAACGGTCAGGGCAGTCGCTGAATGTCTCAGCATGATGAATGAGGAAGGTATTGGATATCACGCCGCAACAACTCCGTCAGGGCCTGCTGCTCGCCGTCATCGCTAATATTATTTGGGGGGTTTCGGCGCTGTATTGGATTGAAACCGAGCCGGTCAGCCCAGCCAACGTGGTCGCACACAGAGCGATATGGAGCTTGCCTATCGCGGCAGCGGTATTGATCTGGGCTCGCCGAATGGGCGCGACGTGGCAACTCATCAGGCGGCCCAAGACGCTTATGTGGAGTGCGTTGGGCACTTTGCTCCTCAGTGTGAATTGGGGCGTGTTCATTTACGCGGTGTTTGAAGGGCAGGCAACCGAAGCCAGTCTGGGCTATTTCATGCTGCCGCTGCTGACTGTTTTGGTGGGCCGGGTGTTGTTTCGAGAGGCACTTGGGCCTGCGCAACGGATTGCAATCTTGCTCGCAGTTTGCGCTGTGTTGCTGCAGGTGATGGCTTACGGTCAGCTCCCCTGGATTTCCCTGGCGGTCTCTCTGAGCTTCGCGATGTATGGTGCTATCCGAAAAAATATTGAAGCGGACACCATGCAGGGGCTCTTTATCGAGACCCTCTGTATGGCGCCGTTTGCGCTGGTGTGGCTATGGCATACCGGGGGTGCGGGAATGGGGCAGCACGGTATCAAGGTGGATCTATTCTTGCTCTTCGCGGGGTTGTATACCGCGGCGCCGTTATTGACTTATATCGCTGCGTCTCGCCTATTGCCTCTCGGTGTGGTGGGCTTTACCTCGTATCTCGGGCCCTCTCTGCAATTGTTGGTCGCACAAACTTTGCTGGGTGAGTCGATCGACAGCGTCACCGCGATCTCTTTTGGTCTGGTTTGGTTTGGTGTGCTGCTGGTATCCACTCAGGGATTGGTCAGGATGCGCAGGCGGCGGGGGTAAGCGAATGGACGCATCTGAGACAGGCGTTTGCAGGGTGCACCATTGATGAACCGCGCAATCCAGTTGCGAGCGGAGTGGCTACAGCTGCTCGAATCAGAATTCAGCGCGGATTATATGAAGCAGCTAGGCGAGTTTTTGAGGGCAGAGAAGGCCCAGGGTAAAGAAATCTATCCGCCGGGCGGGGAGTTCTTCGCTGCTCTTGAGGCGACGCCGCCGACCAGCGTTAAGGTCGTCATCTTGGGCCAGGATCCGTATCACGGACCCGGACAGGCGCACGGTTTGAGTTTTTCTGTTCGAGGCCGGCAGCGCATTCCGCCATCGCTTCAGAATATTTTTCGGGAGCTCCAGTCAGATCTCGGACTGCAGGCGCCGCGCCATGGTGATTTGTCGGCGTGGGCTGCCGAGGGTGTCTTATTACTGAACAGTGTGCTGTCAGTAGAGCGGGGCGTAGCAGGTGCCCATCAGGGCAAAGGCTGGGAGCGCTTCACAGATGCGGTGATTGCCGCGCTGAACGCAGGTACATTGCCAGTGGTGTTTATGCTGTGGGGTGCGCAGGCGCAGCGCAAAGGCAGTGCAATAGACCGTGCTCGCCACTGTGTCTTGACGGCGCCTCATCCATCGCCGCTGTCAGCGCATCGGGGCTTTTTGGGTTGTCAGCACTTCAGTCAGGCCAACCGTTTCCTGATAGCGCATCAGCGGGGGGCTGTCGACTGGTCGATTTCAGAATGACAGCGGCTGATGTTCGAAAGCTCTGCGCCATTGGTTTTTAGCGCGACATTCTCATTCGTTGCATCAGGCACTAACTCTATCAGCAGCTCACTGACGCCGTGGCGACGGCAGCTATTTACCACGCTGCCGACAGTTTGCTCGCCGGCGTTGACCAACAGGTCGCCGGGTTCAGCGCCTGCGTCGACGGCGGCCCGATGCAGACGACGCTTAGGTGTGCCCCGATAGTGAAGACGTGCAACGATTTCCTGTCCTGTGTAACAGCCTTTGCTGAAGCTCACGGTTTGGTTTAAGTCGTAGTTGAGATCCTGAGGCAGGTAGGCGCCCACCGTGGCGGCCTCTACCCGGGCGCGGGCTGCCAAGATGTCGTGCCACGTCCCATCGTCCTCGACGTCTTCTCTATGGGCTGTGGCCGGCGACCAAATTTCTTGCCATTGACCCTCTGCTGGTAGAGCAAACCTCTCTAGAGAAGCATCGAGTCGCTCCAATACTGCTTTGTCGGTCGCTTCTCCGGCTGGTGTAATCGATACCTGCCAGTCAGTGGGCGTCAGTGTGCTACGCGCGAAGGCTAAAAAAGGTTTCAAATGCTCGCCAAGCTGGAGCATTACCTCTCTGCGACCCCGGAGCAGCATCTCATTGCTGTGAATCACGACAACTCGCACATCGGCCAGTACGCGCCCTTTAGGATTGCAGAACGCCGCGTAGCGAACGTCTCGCTCCTGACACGCGCTGAAGTCTGCGGTTGTCTGTCCGTGCAGCAGGTCGGCCGCGCCACTGCCTTCCAAGCGCATAATGATGTCAGTGTGTTGCGACGCTGAGTCAGAAGTCATGGGTCAGTCGCTCGGGTGGCCAGTACCACAGGCAAGGAACGCCTATACTACCGCGTTTCGTCAGTCAGATTTTGAGCTTCCATGGATCAAAGAGAAGAGTGGAACAGAGCAAAGTGGGCGAGTCGCCGCGGGTTGCTTGAGCTGGATCTATTGCTGTCGCCCTTTGTGGCGAACGCGTTCTCGGATCTCAGCCCGGAGCTGCGCTCAGCCTACCGCGAGCTGTTGTTTCAGGACGATCAAGATCTGATGGAGTGGATCATGGGTCGGTCAGAGTTACCGGACCCACGGTATGACAGCATTATTGCTGCGATCCAAAACTTTCATGCTATTGGGTAGGCGCGTGCCGCGATGCCTAAGCGGTGTAGGCGGGTAACTGATCGGCCGGGCCCGCCAGCGCAGCAGCGCGGTCGCAGTGCTCAGGCACCAAAATGGAGTCGCGCGCGAGGTCGTTGAGCTCTGGATAGTCAGAATTGTAGTGTAGGCCGCGGCTCTCTCTGCGCTCGCCCGCGCACTGCACCATTAATTGCGCAACCCGCGCGAGGTTGCGCATTTCCAGCAACGGCTTAGTGATCTGGAAGCGCGCGTAATAACCGCTGACCTCGCGCTCTAGCAGTTCGATGCGCTCCGCTGCATAGTCGAGCCGTCGCGACGTGCGAACGATGCCCACGTAATCCCACATTAGCCGCCGGAGCTCTTGCCAGTTGTGCTGAATGATCACTTCTTCGTCAGAGTCTTTGACGCGGCTGTCATCCCAGGCGTCGGGCTTTATCTCGGATCGAGTGATGGTTGCGCCGATATGTTGCGCTGCAGATTGGGCGTAGACGAAGCACTCTAGTAAGGAGTTACTGGCCATTCTGTTAGCGCCATGCAATCCGGTACAGGCCGATTCTCCAATGACATACAGACCGGGCACATCAGTGGCACCATGTTGGTCCACCACAACGCCGCCGCAGGTGTAATGGGCCGCTGGCACCACGGGTATCCGGGATGTCGTAATGTCCAGCCCCAGTCCCAGGCAGCGTTCGTAGGCTTGAGGGAAGTGCTTGACGATAAAGTCGGTGGAGCGATGGCTGATGTCGAGGTACACGCACTCCGCGCCGAGACGTTTCATCTCATGATCAATTGCGCGAGCAACGATGTCACGTGGGGCCAGCTCGGAGCGGTCATCGAAGCGTGGCATGAAGCGATCACCGTCAGGCAGGTGCAGCGTGGCGCCCTCGCCGCGCAGTGCTTCGGTCATGAGAAAAGATTTGCTGTCTGGATGATACAAGCAGGTGGGGTGGAATTGATTGAACTCGAGATTGGCCACCCTGCAGCCGGCGCGCCATGCCACTGCGATGCCGTCTCCGCTCGCGCCATCTGGGTTGGTTGTGTAGCGGTAGGCTTTGCTTGCCCCGCCGGTCGCCAGCACAACCGCATCCGCCTTGACGGTTTCGACCTCGTTGTTATGGATCTGCAAGAGGTAGGCACCGCAGACGCGGGAGCCTGCTTTGATGACATCGACTAGGCAGCGATCGGTGAGCAGCGTAATGTGACTCGCCTCTGCGACACGGCTTGCGAGCACTTCAGACAGCGCTCGACCGGTTTGGTCTGCCGCATGGATGACTCGACGGTGGCTGTGCCCGCCTTCCATGGTGAGGTGAAATTCGCGGAACTCATCATCTGCCTGGTCTTCTCTCAGGTCAAAATTCATCCCTTGCGATACGAGCCAGTCCACGGTTTGCCGACTCCGGCTGACGGTGAATCTAACTGCTGGCTCGTGGCAAAGCCCTGCGCCCGCGCTGAGCGTGTCGTCGACATGTGCCTGCACAGTGTCGCGATCGTGAAGTACTGCCGCCATGCCGCCTTGTGCCCAGAAGGTCGAGCCGGAGCCCAGCTGGCTCTTGGAGAGCACAGCCACACGGAGCGTGGTGGGGAGTTGCAGTGCCAAGCTCATACCGGCGGCGCCGCTTCCAACCACTAGCACGTCATATTGCGTCAAATTAGGCATGTTTCGGTTTCGGTCTATCCGGGTGGCGTGGGGTAGTATTAACGGAACGGTAGTTTAATGAATCGGGAACTTTTTGCTTGTGGAACGTTCATAACAGGCAACAGTTGTCCGGGAAGGCGGGCATCCCGTTATGTCGGGTAGAGTTAAGGCAGGGTTGTGACGGCCTCTGACACAGATCAGCAGCTGGTTCAGAGAGCGCAACGCGGTGATTTACGGGCCTTCGACCTGTTGGTACTAAAGTATCAGGGTCGCATCGGAGCTCTCGTGAGCCGCTACATCGCCGACGCCGGCGAAGTGGAAGACGTCACGCAAGAGGCCTTTATTAAGGCCTACCGGGCGTTAAGTAAATTTAGAGGTGATAGCGCCTTCTATACATGGCTGTATCGCATTGCAGCAAACGCTGCCAAGAACCATTTGGTGGCGAAGGGCCGTAGGCCGGGTGCTGACGCGACCATTGAAGATGCCGAGGCATTTGATGACGGCGGTTTGGTTTCGGAGATGAGCTCTCCAGAGGCCATGGCCATGGGTGATGAGTTGGCAGCAGTAGTGGAGCAAAGCCTGCAGGCGTTGCCCGAGGAGCTCCGAGCGGCTTTGACGCTCAGGGAGCTAGAAGGATTGAGTTACGATGACATCGCAGAGGTATTGGGATGTCCGGTTGGAACGGTGAGGTCGAGGATTTTTCGTGCTCGTGAAGCGATTGACGAGCAGGTGCGGCAACAAATTAGCGGAGACTCGGGGTTTAGATGACAACCACAGATAGGGATTTGGAAGCGCTCTCGGCATTGATGGACGGTGAACTGCAGGATCTTGAGCTCCGCAGGACTCTGGGTCGCGTGTCAGAAGATGCGGATTTGCGGGCTCGCTGGCAGAGACTCCAGCGGGTCAGCGAAACCCTTCAATCCAAGCGTGTCAGCGCGCCTGCCATCGATGTATCGCTGAGCGTGATGCAGTCTCTGGAGGACAAGCCGAATCTGAGCCGTAATCCGATCTGGAGCGCAGCCATCGCGGCGTCGGTGACCATTGCTGTGGTCATGGGCGGTCAGCAGTTACTGTCCTCGTCGACAAGTGTGACTAGCACGCCACTTATCAGTGACATTGGTGGGGGCGTTGTGCCGGTGATGGGTGCGCAGCCTATTCAGGCTAGCCTGGGCGCGAAGTCGATACCGGTGACGACTCGACCCGCGCAAGACTCTGCGATGGCGCCGGAGGATGTCGCCGCGATGTATGAGCGCTTGGCCCGGGATCGCTATCGCCGGTTGAACCCGCGGCACGCTCAGGCAGCAGCTTTGAGCCATCCAGCGCCATACATCTCCTATGTCCGCGCTCCCAATGCGTCGATGGCTAGCGAGTCAGAATAAGACTAACCCACTGGTGCTATACCGACCGAACCTGCTAGCGCTACTTGCTGTCCTCATTGTACCGGGGAGCGGTTTTGCACAGTCGCCGTCACAGACCTGTGATTTAGACAACCCGGCGAAACAGCTACTCAACAAAATGTTGCAAGCGCCTTACGCGCTGGCTTTTGAGGGCACCGTGCTTTACGAGCGTGCCCAGGGGCGGCAGTTTCTGACGGTCACTTGGCCCCATGCCTCCGGCACCGGCGTGCTGCGACGGATGAATGCAGAGGCAGATCCTACCGCAGAGCCCTGGCCAGCCCCTATCGATTCGCCCAGACGTATTTGTGATGTCATTCAGGTCTATATACCGACCCTGGATTCGGGCCCCGTTGTAGCAGGCCGTCAAACCCAGCGGCTGACATTGCGCCCTCGGGATACTCTGCGTCTCGCGCATCGCATTGACGTGGATGCTGAAACCGGCATGGCGCTGGCTATGGCAACAGCAGGGCCTGAGGGGCAGATGTTAGAGCGCTACGAGTACGCCGCGATTGACTATGCTGAGACAGCACCCGACAGCGGTACGTTGAGCCCGGCACCAGCCGCATATTTGCCAGGTAGAAGCGTTGTGCCTGGGTATTTTCTGGTCAGCCAGGACGCCGACAACGCTGTTTTCGTGGTGAGTGACGGTTTTGCGACGGCCTCTATTTTTGTCGAACCTTTGCCCGCCGGCGCGCCGCTGGGGGAAGGTGCGATTATTGAGGGGGCGACCCTCACTTACACACGCGGCACTGCTGCGGCCCGAACAGCCGAGTCCGATGCGAGGTCTGCCGACCGAGGGTTACTGATTAGTGTTTTGGGCGAAGTGCCGCTGGTGACAGCGCGACTGTTAGCAGACGCTGTACGCCCGCCAGCGGGCAGCAGATGATGGGATGGTTGTCCGAGACAGGGCGAGTAGTCGCATTGGAAAACGACGCTGTCTGGGTGGAGGCTGACCGGAGTGCTGCCTGCGGCAAATGTTCGGCCCGGGCAGGATGTGGTCAGGGCGCTCTATCTGCCTTACTACAGAGCGGGAAAGGGCGCGTCAGGGCGATATCGGGTGACAAGCTCGCGGCCAATGACTGTCAGATAGGTGACGCGGTCGTGATTCAAGTGCCTGAATCGACCCTGCTGAGTGGGACGCTAATGCTCTATGGTGCGCCCTTGCTTCTTGGGGCGGTGGTGTCTGTGCTGTCGGCGGGCTTGGGGGATTTGTGGGCCGCGGCAGGGTTTGGCGCGGGTCTGTTGTCCGGGTTTGCTATTCTTAGATTAATGAGTGTAAGGGCTGGCGGCGTGCTACCGGGTACTGCTGAGCCGAGGTTGACGGCGAAGCACGTCTCAATAACTGGCGACCTGCTCGCCAAAAACTAAACCTGTTACTGTCATTACGGAGTGGTGTGAATCCATGATTTTCCGCGTTCTTTTTTTGGTCACTGTGATCCTCTCGCCAAAAAGTTATGCAGAGCTGCCCGACTTTACGGAGATCGTCGAAGAGGCTTCGCCTGCTGTGGTCAAGGTGCTCGTTGAGTACGAATCCGAAAACCCCCGCTATCAAGAACAGCTCGAAGAGTTGCCAGAGTACCTGCGGCGCTTCTTCGACTTTCGCGGCGGTCCGCCGGTGCCGCGTGAGCGCGCGGGAATGGGTTCCGGATTCATTATTTCTGGCGACGGGTATGTGGTGACGAATAACCACGTAGTCGAGAATGCGCGCCGAGTAGTGGTTCGACTACCGGACCGGCAGGAGTTTGATGCCGAGGTGGTCGGATTAGATCCCCGATCGGACCTTGCTGTGCTCAAAATAGAGGGCGAAGGGCTGCCCACATTGAATTTGGCGGGGGATCGCGATGTCAAGGTGGGGCAGTGGGTATTGGCTATTGGTTCGCCCTTCAGCCTCGATTTTTCGGTCACGGCGGGGATTGTCAGTGCTTTGGGGCGCAGTCTGCCAACCGAAACAGGCGACAACTACGTTCCTTTCATCCAGACCGATGTCGCGATCAATCCGGGTAATTCCGGTGGACCGCTGTTCAATCTGGAGGGGGAAGTAATAGGCGTGAATTCACAGATCTTCACGCGTTCGGGGGGGTCGATCGGGCTGTCCTTTGCAATCCCCGCTTCGGTCGTGCGGAATGTTGTTCAGCAGATCCAAGAGACGGGATTGGTCGAGCGGGGTTGGCTGGGTGTCAGTATTCAGGATGTTGATCGCAACCTTGCGGATTCTTTCGGTTTAGATCGTCCAAGAGGGGCACTGATCGCGCAGGTCGGCAAGGACTCACCTGCGGAGCAGGCGGGTCTTGAACCCGGTGACGTCATCTTGTCGTTCGCGGGAGAGGCCATTGAAACCTCCGCTGACTTGCCGCACGTGGTCGGACTGATCGCCCCCGGCACTAAAGTAGTTGCGGTGATATTTCGTGAGGGTGACGAGCAGGATCTCACTGTTGAGGTAGGCGGGCTGGGCGCCGACGAGGTCGCAAGAGTCAATACTGGCGTCGCGGCAGATGGCAGTGTCTCGATACTGGGAATGAGGCTGGTCGAGGCAGACCCTGCGGAGCTGTCGAGTATCGGGTTGTCGGGTGGCGTGGCGGTCAGTCAGGTTGATCGGGGTTCTCCGGCGGATGAGGCCGGGGTCATGACCGGCGATGTGCTGACGAGGCTAGGCAATCAGCCTGTCGGCAGGATCGAGGATCTCGACGGATTGGCGGAGCAATTGCTACCCGGGAGTTCGGTACCGGCGCGGCTGATCAGGGGTCGCAGCCCACTGTTTATTGGTATTCGTATACCCGAGTCTGACTGATGATCTCGCAGTGCTCGTGCTAAAATAAGCGCATTGTCTGGGCCCGCTACATGGCGGGCCCTCCCTTTTTTGAGGCGTGCAAGCTGTGGCTGAACTCAGTCATATAAGAAATTTTTCCATCATTGCGCATATTGATCACGGTAAGTCGACGCTTGCCGATCGATTCATTCAGCATTGCGGTGGGTTATCAGAGAGAGAAATGGCCGAGCAAGTGCTCGACTCCATGGATCTCGAGCGAGAGCGCGGCATTACGATCAAAGCGCAGAGCGTGACCCTCAATTATCAAGCTCGTGACGGCGTGACGTATCAGCTCAACTTCATTGATACGCCCGGCCACGTCGATTTTTCTTATGAGGTGTCGCGCTCGTTGGCTGCTTGCGAAGGCGCCTTGCTGGTTGTCGACGCGGGGCAGGGTGTTGAGGCCCAGTCGGTTGCGAATTGCTATACCGCTATCGAGCAGGGTTTAGAGGTCTTACCGATCCTGAACAAGATGGATTTACCACAGGCAGACCCTGAGAGGGTGCAGCAGGAAATCGAGGAGATCATTGGTATCGACGCCTCCGGCGCGGTTCCAGCTAGCGCTAAAACCGGTTTGGGTATCGAGGATGTGCTCGAATATTTAGTGGCTGGGATACCGGCCCCTGAAGGTGATCGCGATGCGCCGTTACAGGCGCTGATTATCGATTCCTGGTTTGATAATTATCTTGGCGTTGTGAGCCTGGTGCGTGTGAAGCAGGGCCAGCTGAGCAAGCGAGATAAATTTCTGGTCAGGTCGACTGGAAAGCAACACCAAGCTGACATGATCGGCGTGTTCACGCCCAGGCGCACTGAAACTGGGTGTTTGATGGCCGGCGAGGTCGGTTTTGTGGTGGCCGGCATAAAAGATATTAAAGGCGCACCCGTGGGCGATACCTTGATCTCGGCGTCTCAACAGGACACCCTTGCCTTGCCGGGCTTTCAAAGTGTGAAGCCTCAGGTCTACGCAGGCATATTTACCGTCAACGCGGACGACTATGAAGATTTTCGCGATGCGTTGGGTAAGCTCACGCTCAATGACGCTTCACTCTTTTATGAACCCGAGACCTCGGACGCGCTAGGATTTGGCTTCCGCTGCGGCTTTCTGGGGATGCTCCACATGGAGATTATTCAGGAGCGGTTGGAGCGTGAGTACAATCTGGACCTGATCACGACGGCACCTACAGTGATTTATGAGATCGTCAAGAAAAATCAGGAAACGGTCTACGTGGACAATCCCTCCAAGCTGCCTGAGGTCGGCGATATCGAAATCATGCGCGAACCCATCGCGCGCTGCACGATCTTGACACCACAGGAATATCTGGGCGCTGCCATTACGCTATGCGTTGAGAAAAGAGGTGCGCAGGTTGATTTGCAGTTCCTCGGTCAGCAGGTGCAGGTGATTTACGATATTCCGATGGCCGAAGTGGTGCTGGATTTTTTCGATCGACTCAAGTCTGTCAGTCGTGGATATGCTTCTCTGGATTACGGGTTTGAGCGCTTTGAAGCCGCTTCTTTGTCTCGACTGGATGTGCTCATTAATGGCGATCGAGTCGATGCACTAGCGATTATCGTTCATCGAGACCACGTTCAGTCGCGCGGCCGAGTCCTGACGGAAAAGATGAAGGAGCTGATACCGCGGCAAATGTTCGACGTGGCGATTCAGGCCGCCGTAGGCGGCAAGATCGTTGCGCGCCAAACCGTGAAAGCACTTCGAAAAAATGTCACCGCAAAGTGCTACGGCGGAGACGTCACGCGTAAAAAGAAGCTACTCGAAAAACAGAAAGCGGGCAAAAAGCGTATGAAGCAAGTCGGAAATGTAGAGATTCCGCAGTCAGCATTTTTGGCGGTGTTGCAAGTCGATGGTTAGCGGCCGCAGGTTGTTGGGCTGGTATCATGGCCGGGCGCGAGCTTGCCGCGATATCGGGTGCTCTGTCTTCATCGGTTTGGCCCTGCCGGGTTTGCAGTCGTTAAGTCTCTGAACGGTACGTCATGAACATCGATTTCCCCCTGATTATGGTTATCGTCGTATTGGGTAGCGGCATGATCTGGTTGCTCGACCGAATGCTGTTAGCCGGTGGCCGTGCCACCCGTCGCCGTGAACTGGCGGCTCAATTTCCGGGTTATGAGGAGTCGGGGTCAGACGCTGCGTTGGCTTTCGCCGAGGCCTGTCATCGCGAGGCCTCCGAGCCTGCAGTGGTGGAATACGCGCGATCTTTTTTTCCCGTGCTGGCCATTGTGCTGGTGCTTCGCTCATTTTTGTATGAGCCCTTTCAAATCCCGTCTTCATCCATGGTGCCGACGCTGGAGGTCGGTGACTACATTCTGGTGGACAAGTTTTCTTATGGTTTGCGTCTGCCGGTAACGCGGACAAAAGTCTTAAATGTGGGGTCGCCAGAGCGCGGGGACGTGATGGTGTTCTTTCCGCCCCACCAAAATGACACGTACTACATTAAGCGGGTCATCGGTGTGCCCGGAGATCAGATCGAATATAGAGATAAACAGCTAACCGTAAACGGGGAGGCGGTGCCGCAGGAATGGCTGGCGGAATTGCCGACCGGGCGGTATACGGTAAAGATGGGTCGCGAGGTTTTGCCCGAATCCGATGGTCACCTGATGCAGACAGACAACCGCAGAGGGCCACGTAACTTTTCCGTCGTTGTGAAACCGGGCCATTATTTTATGATGGGTGATAATCGCGACAACAGTAGCGACAGCCGCGTGTGGGGGCAGGTGCCCGAGCGTGACATTGTCGGCAAGGCGGTTGCGATTTGGATGCATTGGGAGGCGTTCCTTAGCGCGCCCTCTTTTGGACGCGCAGGCGCTATTGATTGACCAGCCAGGAGGGTAGGTCGTGAAGCCGAAACACTCTGTCAGTAACCCATTCCATCCCACCAAACGGGCCATGGGATTTAATATTTGGGCGATGTCGATCAACCTGCTCCTGCTGGGGGCATTGCTGGTGATGGGGCTCAGAATCGTGCCCACTTACCTGGAATACCTGACGGTGAGAGACCTGATCACTCGCGCCGCCCAAGAATACGATCCCCGCGACGAAACCGTTACCGACCTGAAGGTTCGGCTGGCCAAGCTCCTGAATACCAATCAAGTCTACGACACCAACATCGATCAGATCGAAGTCTATCGTGAACGCGGTGTTGTGGTGATTGATGCGAACTATGAGAAGCGGTTTCCTCTTTTTTGGATCCTCGACGGCGTCATGAGGTTTGATGACTTGGTTGTCGAGACCCGGCCCACGGGTCAGACTTGAGTCTCCCCAGTGCTGTGCAGCTGGCTGCTCTGGAGCAGCGGCTGGGACATCAGTTCTCTGATCCTGACCTGCTGCACAGGGCGCTCACTCACCGCAGCGCACAAAAAGACCATAACGAGCGGCTCGAATTTTTGGGCGACTCGCTGATTGGGATGATTGCAGCCGCTGTGTTTTACGAGCATTACCCCCATGCCAGCGAGGGCGTGCTGAGCCGACTCCGCGCTTCGGTGGTGAGCGGCAAATCTTTGGCGGCCGTGGCGCGCCGTCTAGAGCTGTCTGAGTGTCTGATCTTGGGTGAAAGTGAGCGCAAGAGTGGCGGGCGGCACCGGGATTCCATTCTGGCTAACGCATTGGAAGCGTTGGCGGGTGCCATCATGCTGGATGCTTCACTGGATGTCGCGCAGCGGGTTGTATCAAGCTGGCTGGAAGAGGCGATGCGCACCGTGTCTCCCGATGACATAGTCGATGCCAAGACACGGCTACAGGAGTGGTTGCAGGCTCGAGGAGAAAAACTACCTCAATACACCGTCGAGGAGATCATGGGCGGTGATCATCAGCAGTCATTTCGTGTGAGTTGTTTTGTACCGGGGCGCAATGCGCGAACAGAGGCCACTGGGTCGACGCGCAAAGGCGCTGAAAAGCGCGCTGCCGGTGTGATGCTTGAGACGCTTCTGGACCCCGCTAATGAACGATAAACGCTGCGGCTATGTAGCCATTGTGGGGCGACCCAACGTCGGTAAGTCGACGTTGTTGAACCATTTGCTTGGGCAGAAGCTAAGTATCACCTCACGCAAGCCTCAAACCACGCGCCATCAGGTTCTAGGGGTCAGAACAGAGGGCGACACTCAGCTGATTTTTGTCGACACGCCGGGCTTACACCTGGGGCAATCCAAGGCGATTAATAAGGTGATGAACAAGGCCGCGGCTTCCGCGCTGGCTGATGTCGATTTCATCTTGTTCGTGTGCGATCGAGGTAAATGGACGGAAGAAGACGATTTTGTGTTGGATCTGGTTTCTCGCGAGTCAGCGCCCGCAGCTCTGGTGATCAACAAAGTGGATTTGGTGGACAAGCTGGACTCGCTGATCCCTTTTACCGATGAAATAGCGCAACGGGGCCGGTTCGAGGCCGTGTTTCCTGTTTCTGCTCTGCGCGACCGAGGATTGGATGAACTGGCGCGATTTATCGAGGCCCGCGCTCCGGCGGGCCCCCATTTGTTTCCTGATGATCAGGTGACGGATCGCAGTCAGCGGTTTCTCGCTGCCGAATTGGTCAGGGAGAAAATTATTAGGCAGTTGGGAGATGAGCTACCTTACGCCACTGCGGTTGAAATAGAGGATTTTGCTCAGGACCAACGGGGGGTCCTGCATATCCACGCGTTGATTCTCGTTGAGCGAGCCGGCCAAAAGAAAATACTGGTAGGTGAGTCCGGCGAGCGACTTAAATCGATTGGCACGGCAGCCCGAAAAGACATGGAGCGCGCCTTTGACAATAAAGTCATGCTCAAGCTGTGGGTCAAGGTGAAATCTGGTTGGTCTGACGATGCGCGCGCTCTCAAGACGCTGGGTATCGACCCGTTAGGTGACCCGTGAATAACGAGCAGCCGGCCTGGGTGCTGTCGCGAAAGAGTTATGGGGACAACGGCTTGCTGGTCGAGATCTTCGGTGCAGTGTCGGGTCGTTGCAGCGGTGTAGTCCGTGGTGCTCATCGTAAGAGACGGGGTGGCAGTATGGCGTCGTTATTGCAACCGTTTCAGCCGTTATTGATCTCCTTGGTGGGCAGGAGTGAGCTGAAAGCGGTGCGTCAGGTTGAATCCGCCTCCGTGGGCTATCGGTTGCGTGGCGATGCATTGATGAGCGGCCTTTACCTTAACGAACTGCTCACGCGGGTGTTGCCGCGATTCGATGTCATGCCTGAACTGTTTGCAGCGTATGGCCGCGCCATCGATAGCTTGAATGAGACTGCACCTGATCAGACGCTGAGGCGATTCGAGCTGTCGCTACTGACCTCGCTCGGTTACCAGATCAACTGGGTAACAGACGATTGCGGAGAGCCAATCCAGCTTGCATCTCGCTATCGCTATGAATCGGAGCGAGGTTTCTGTGGCGTACCAGTAGGTTCGGATCGCCCAGGCGAGGTGCTGTTGTATACAGGCGAGCAAATCGCCTCTTTTGCTCGATGGTCTGAGGCGGATGCGCCACTCTCTCGGGAAGCCTTGCAAAGGCTTAAAGGCATCACCCGTATGGCACTGTCACAGCTGATGGCAGGAAGAGCATTGCATACCCGCTCACTGTTTCGCGGTCTCAAGCAGCGTCAGGGAGTGCCTGAGCTGGATGCGACCGCGGAAGAAAGAAAGCAGGTTGCCGATAGCAACGAGCTGCTGGGAAGTAGTGAAGTAGAGGGTGTCTCAGAAAGCGCGACGAAAGAGGATCTCCGGTGACCGGCACGCCGAATTATCCCTCCATTGAGGATTTAGTGGGCGAGACGCCATTGGTGCGTTTAAAACGCGTTGTCGGCAAGACGACCAACATCATCCTTGGCAAGCTTGAGGGCAATAACCCGGCTGGCTCGGTTAAGGATCGGCCTGCTATGAGTATGATTCGTGAGGCCGAGTCCCGTGGTGCCATCGTTCCGGGGGATACCTTGATAGAGGCCACCAGCGGCAATACAGGCATTGCACTAGCGATGGCTGCCGCCGCAAAAGGCTATCGTCTGAAACTTATCATGCCGGTAAATCAGAGTGAGGAGCGCAAGGGTGCCATGCGAGCGTATGGCGCGGAGTTGATTGACGTATCCGTTGAACAGGGCATGGAAGGTGCGCGAGATCTTGCCTTAGCGATGGAGGCGAGAGGTGAGGGCCTAGTATTGAATCAGTTTGCCAACCCGGATAATCCGGCCGGCCATTTTGCGTCGACTGGCCCCGAGATTTGGAGACAAACCGAGGGGCAGGTCACACATTTTGTATCGTCGATGGGCACCACCGGCACGATCATGGGTGTGTCACGCTACCTGAAATCGCGCAACCCTGATGTCCAGATTATTGGCTTGCAGCCCACCGACGGGTCGCAGATTCCGGGTATTCGTCGTTGGCCGGCCGCGTATCTGCCCGATATCTACCAGTCGGAGCGGGTAGACCGAGTGATGGATATCAGTCAGATGGAATCAGAGAGCATGATGAGGCGGCTCGCGAAAGAGGAAGGGTTGTTTGCCGGTGTTTCATCGGGCGGAGCCGTTGCGGCAGCTTTGCGGCTGAGTGAGGAGATTGAAAACGCCACCATCGTTGCCATCATCTGCGATCGCGGTGACCGGTACCTCTCCACTGGTGTCTTTGCGGAGTCCGGCCTCGAGTAAGTGCTCTGCGGCATCGGCCACGGACGTCGCCGTCTTGTCGGCAGTGATTCGCTGCGATGTAAAATTTCAAGGAGTCAGTATGTCGGAAATATCACCGGTTAACGATCAGGCGCTTGGAGAGTTGCTGGACATTATGAGGCGGCTCCGCGACCCGGAGACAGGTTGCCCCTGGGACCTTCGACAGGATTTCGACAGCGTCGTGCCCTATACGATTGAAGAAGCTTATGAGCTCGCCGACGCCATCGCTTCCGGGGACTTTAATCAGGTGCGCGACGAGCTCGGGGACGTGCTGTTTCAGGTGGTGTTTTATTCGCAGATGGCAGCAGAGCAACAGCTTTTCCAGTTTGCGGATGTGGTGCAGGGTATCTCCGACAAGCTATTGAGGCGCCACCCACATGTGTTTGCAGACAACGAAACCTCACAAATTACGGAGGAGCAAGTCAAAGACCGGTGGGAGCAAATCAAGTCAGAGGAGCGCCATGGAAAAAATCAGGTCAGTCTGCTCGACGATATTCCCTCGGCACTGCCCGCGCTGAGCCGGGCGCAAAAGTTACAGAAGCGGGCGGCGAGGGTTGGGTTTGACTGGCATCATCGAGAAGATGTGGTGGCGAAGTTGGACGAGGAGGTCGGCGAGCTGAAGGAGGCTTTGGTTCATGCCGATCAGGCTGAGATAGAAGCTGAATTCGGAGATATTTTGCTCGCGATGGTAAACCTAGGGCGGCACCTGCGCGTAGATGCTGAGTCAGCGTTGCGGC
>Ga0181579_10001286_pt1 | contig 20734 bp, 19 predicted proteins | sample 071ome_24_FD_132996 | JGI IMG/M metagenome (GOLD analysis project Ga0181579, IMG submission 132996) | Coastal salt marsh microbial communities from the Groves Creek Marsh, Skidaway Island, Georgia - 071402CT metaG (megahit assembly) | ecosystem: Environmental > Aquatic > Marine > Intertidal... | reverse complement strand
CGCCGAGAAAATCCTCAACAACATCAACTGCTCGGTACTGGCGATCAAGCCTCATGGCTGGAAGACCCCGGTTTGATTCGGTGTTGGTTCGAGTAGGTCGGATGAAGCCCACAGGGCTGACATCCGACATTGCTGACTTAAAAGGATTAAGGGATTAAGGGATTAAGGGATAAAGCGTAAATCCCATCGGTCAGGCAAGAGGGGGCGTTTCCCGGGAAGCGCCCCCTTTTTTGTTTACTGAATCAGTTGCTTGCAGAGCCTGCTGTACAAGGACATAAGCCGGGAAAGCCGGTACAATGCGCGTCTCGGGACAGTCCCTGAAGCACAACCCTGAACCGGAAGGTCACATGGCTGCAAAAAACTACCTGATCGCACCGTCCATTCTATCCGCCGATTTTGCCCGCCTGGGTGAGGAAGTGGAGGCCGTGCTGGCTGCCGGCACCGATGTGATCCACTTCGATGTCATGGACAACCACTATGTCCCCAACCTGACCATCGGCCCGGGTGTGTGCAAGTCCCTGGCGGCGCACATGGCGAAAAAAGGCATCAAGGCACCCATCGACGTGCACCTGATGGTGACACCGGTCGACAGCCTGATTGTGGAATTCGCCAAAGCCGGTGCCGCCTATATCACCTTTCACCCGGAAGCCACCCACCATATCGACCGTTCGCTGCAGCTGGTGCGTGACCAGGGCTGCAAGTCCGGGCTGGTGCTCAACCCCGCCACCCCGGTGGATTATCTCGAATACGTCATGGACAAGCTGGACATCATCCTGCTGATGTCCGTGAACCCGGGATTCGGCGGCCAGGCTTTCATACCGTCCACCCTGGATAAACTGAAAGTGGTGCGCAAGCTCATCGACGACAGCGGTTTCGACATCCGCCTGGAAGTTGACGGCGGCGTCGGTGTCAACAATATCGGCGAGATCGCCCGCGCCGGGGCGGACATGTTCGTGGCCGGTTCCGCCATTTTCGGCAGCCCGGACTATGCCGTCACCGTGGCGGCCATGCGCAAGGAACTGGGCGGTTAATGTCTCCGGAGCAGTACGCTGAACTCGCCCGCCAGGGTTATAACCGCATTCCGGTCTACCGGGAGATCCTGGCCGACCTGGAAACGCCACTGGGCACCTACCTGAAACTGGCGCGTGGACCCTACAGCTACTTCCTGGAGTCGGTGCAGGGCGGCGAGAAGTGGGGCCGTTACTCCATCATCGGCCTGCCGTGTCGGACCCTGCTCAAGGTCAGCGGCAATAACCTTACAGTGGAAACCGACGGCGCGGTTACCGAGTCGGTGGAAACTGCCGACCCGTTTGAATTCATCGAAGCCTACCAGCAGCGCTTCCGGGTGGCGGAACCCGAGGAATTGCCCCGGTTCAACGGCGGCCTGGTCGGTTATTTCGGTTATGACACCGTGCGCTTCGTCGAACATCGCGTAGCCGACACGGCGCCACCGGACAAGGTCAACACGCCGGACATCCTGCTGATGCTGTCCGAGGAAGTGGTGGTGTTCGACAACCTGCGCGGCAAGATGATGCTGATGGTGTACGCCGACCCGTCACAGCAGGACGCCTTCGCCATTGCTGTTGCCCGGCTGGATGCGCTGGAGGCGAAACTGGATACTCAGCTGAAACTGGAAATCCGCAAGAGCGGCCGTGATGTAGGAGAGGACGATTTCGTCTCCAGTTTCGGCCAGGCGGCGTTCGAGACCGCGGTGGAAAAGATCAAGGAATACATCGTCGCCGGCGACGTCATGCAGGTGGTGCTGGCCCAGCGTATGAGCCTGCCCTACGAGGGTGAGGCCATCAACGTCTATCGCGCCCTGCGCCAGTTGAACCCGTCGCCGTACATGGTGTTCATGGACCTGGATGATTTTCATATCGTGAGCGCCTCGCCGGAGATCCTGGCGCGGGTGGAAGACGGCAAGGTCACCGTGCGGCCGCTGGCCGGCACGCGCCGACGTGGCAGGACAGAGGAGGAAGACCTCGCGCTCGAGCAGGAATTGCTGGCCGACGAAAAGGAAATCGCGGAGCACCTCATGCTGATCGACCTGTCGCGCAATGATTCCGGGCGCGTATCGAAAACAGGTTCCGTGGTCGTGACGAAACAGATGTTCGTTGAGCGGTACTCCCACGTCATGCATATCGCCTCCAACGTGGAAAGCGAGCTGGCGGATGACCGGACCGCGCTGGACGTGCTAAAGGCGACGCTGCCGGTAGGTACGTTGAGCGGGGCACCGAAAGTGCGGGCGATGGAGATCATCGACGAATTCGAGCCGGTGAAGCGCGGTGTCTACGGCGGCGCCATGGGCTACCTGTCCTGGAACGGCAACATGGACATGGCCATCGCTATACGCACCGCGGTGATCAAGGACAAAACGCTGTACATCCAGGCCGGTGCCGGCATCGTTGCCGACTCGGTGCCCGCCCTGGAATGGAAAGAAACCATGAACAAGGCACGAGCCATGTTCCACGCGGTAAAACTCGCGGAGGAAGGATTATGAGCCGCCAGTCACCAGTCTCCAGTCACCAGCGGGAAAATCACGCAGGTTGGATTACATGTTATTGATGATCGACAACTACGATTCGTTCACCTACAACCTGGTGCAGTATTTCGGTGAACTTGGCGTGGACATCCGCGTGTTTCGCAATGACGAAATCACGCTCGGGGAAATTGGCGCCATGAAACCGGACCAGATCGTCCTCTCGCCAGGACCCTGTACGCCGGCCGAGGCGGGCATCTCGGTGGCGGGCATCACCGAATTCGCGGGCAAGATTCCCATTCTGGGTGTTTGCCTGGGACACCAGAGTATCGGCGAGGCCTTCGGGGGCAAGATCATTCGCGCCAAGCGCGTCATGCACGGCAAGATCTCACCGATTCACCACAAGGGCAAAGGTGTGTTCAAGGACCTGCCGAGTCCGTTCAACGCCACCCGCTACCATTCCCTGGTGATCGAGCAGGACAGCCTGCCGGATTGCCTGGAGGTCACCGCCTGGACGGAAAACCCTGATGGCAGCATCGAAGAAATCATGGGCGTGCGCCACAAGACGCTGGCCGTGGAAGGCGTGCAGTTCCATCCCGAATCCATCCTCAGCGAGCATGGCCACCAGATGCTGAAAAACTTTCTGGATGCCAGCGCCTGAACACAACTCAGTAACCAACGATGAACCAGGCTACCATTCTCAAGAAGATTCTCGACCGCAAGGCGGAGGAAGTCGCCGAACGCCAGGTGAAGATGTCGCTGGCCGACCTGGAAAATCAGATAAAGACAGCGGGCAAGTGTCGCGGGTTCACCCACGCACTCACTGAACGCATCAGCCACAAGCGTCCGGCGGTGATCGCGGAGATCAAAAAGGCTTCGCCAAGCAAGGGATTGATTCGGGAACACTTCGAACCGGCCGCCATCGCCGAAAGCTATGCCGAAAACGGCGCCGCCTGCCTGTCCGTGCTCACGGACCGGGATTTCTTCCAGGGCGATGAGGAATACCTCAAACAAGCCCGTGACGCCTGCAAGCTGCCGGTGATACGCAAGGACTTCATGATAGATCCCTGGCAGGTGGCCGAATCCCGCGCCATCGGCGCGGACTGCATCCTCCTGATCGTCGCCGCCCTGGAGCCGGCCCGGATGCAGGAACTGGCGGCCAGTGCCCGGGAATACGGCATGGATTTCCTCGTGGAAGTGCACAATCGCAAGGAACTGGACCAGGCACTCCTGCTGGATGCCGATCTCATCGGTATCAACAACCGCGACCTGCATACCTTCAAGACCAGCCTTGCGGTCACCTACGACCTGCTGCCCCACATCCCCGAAGGGGCCGCCGTCATCACTGAAAGCGGCATCCATATCCGCGAGGATGTGGAAGAAATGCTGGAGCACGGCGTCTATGGTTTCCTGGTCGGGGAATCCTTCATGCGCGCGCAAGAACCAGGTGAGAAGCTCAAGGAGTTGTTCTTCAATGGCTAAACCGGGCGAAACAGGATTCAAACGCGTTGTTTCCGCGTTTTATAACTCCCTGCGCGGGTTCAGCGGCTGCTGGAAAAATGAAGCGGCGTTTCGCCAGGAGGTCCTGTGCTGCGTGATACTCGTGCCGCTTGGACTCTGGCTGGGCAATGGCGGCGTGGAAAAGTCACTGCTGGTGGGTGTCTGCCTGCTGGTGCTGATCGTGGAGATTCTCAACTCCGGCATCGAGGCGGCCATCGACCGCATCGGCAACGAGCATCATGAATTGTCCGGACTGGCCAAGGACCTGGGATCTGCGGCTGTGTTCATCAGTCTGGTCCTCGTGGGTATCGTCTGGTTCCTGATACTGGTCTGGTGACAAACCAATCGCAGCAGCTACTGCGGATCAGCGAGTACCGTAAACAACGATGGTCTTGCCGTGGACTTCGATGAGCCCCTGCTCTTCAAGATCCTTCAGGACTCGACCAGCCATCTCCCTTGAGCAATTCACGATACGTCCAAGTTCCTGGCGGGTAATCTTGATCTGCATGCCATCGGGATGGGTCATGGCATCCGGCTCCTTGCTCAGTTCCAGCAGGGTGCTGGCGATACGGCCGGTGACATCGAGGAAGCTGAGGTCGGCGACGCGCTTGGTGGTGCTGCGCAGGCGGTGAGCCATCTGTTCGCCGATGGTGTAGAGAATTTCTGGGTGCTGGCGCGTGTAGTCGCTGAAGTTGGCGTAGGAAATTTCCGCCAGCTCGCATTCGGTCTTGGTGCGTACGCAGGCGCTGCGGGATTCGTGATGTTCGAACAGTCCCATTTCACCAAAGAAATCGCCGGGATTGAGGTAGGCAATGACCGCTTCCTTGCCTTCTTCGTCCTCAAGAACGACGGATACCGAACCGGTGATGATGTAGTAGAGGGTTTCGCACTTATCACCCTCGTGGATGATAGTGGTCTTATTGGGATATTTGCGCCGGTGGGAGTGGCTCAAGAAATTTTCCAGGTCCCTAATATGCGGCGTGATCGCCATCAGTGCCATCCACTCATTCCTCTCGGGTGATATCAAACTCATCATTGCATACCACACTTTTTCTGCGTGTTCTATTTTTTGCCATTAAAAAAACGTCAAATTGATTGGTAATTCAAAGGCTTCCATCAAGACGTCAAAAAAAGAGTGTGGGATAATGCTCGCTCGTTCCGAAACTAACCCGGGGTCTGACAATGAAAGCAACCATTACCTGGCTGGAAGACGCCATGTTCGAGGGTGAATCCGGCAGTGGTCACAAAGTGATAATGGACGGTCCCGAGACTGCCGGCGGCAAAAATCGTGGTGTTCGTCCCATGGAGATGCTGCTGCTCGGTACGGCGACCTGTTCCGCCTTTGACGTGGTCAGCATCCTGAAGAAATCCCGCCAGGACGTCACCGGCTGTGTTGCCGAGGCGGACGCCGTGCGTGCCGACGCCGTTCCCGCCGTGTTCGAAAAGATTCACATGCTCTTCAGGGTGAGGGGACGCAACCTCGACCCCGCCAAGGTAAAACGCGCGGTCGAATTGTCAGCGGAGAAATATTGTTCGGCCTCGATCATGCTCGGCAAGGGCGGCGTGGAAATCACCCACGACTTCGTTATCGAGGAAGAAGCCTAGATCCGATAGGTCGTCTGCTTCATCACGGTGGCCATGAACTGCATGGCGCCTTTCACCGGCAGCGGCAGTTCCGCCGCGCCAGCTGCTTCCGCATTCACCGCATGCCTGCCTTCGTCTTCCAGCATCTGGTTCAGAATGGCCTGGCTCTTGCCGTCTTCTGCCGGCAGTTTGCCGAGATGGTCCTGCAGGTGGGCGCAAACCTGGTGCTCGGTTTCGGCGACGAAACCCAGGCTCCAGCGGTCGCCGGCCATGCCGGCTAAAGCGCCGAGGCCGAAGGACATGCCGTACCAGAGCGGATTGAACAGGCTGGGGCGTGAATCCAGTTCATTGAGGCGGTCCTCGCACCAGCTCAGGTGATCGATTTCCTCGGCGGCGGCCAGTGTCATGCTGTCACGTACTTCCGGCAGCCTGGCGGTCAGTGCCTGGCCCTGGTAGAGGGCCTGGGCGCAGACCTCCCCGGTGTGATTGATGCGCATCAGGCCGGCGACATGACGGCGGTCATTATCATCCAGTTCGACAGTGGCCTGGTTGCCGGCAGGGTTGGGCCGCTGTGCGTGGACGGAGCCGGGGACCAGGGTCTTTAGCGCAGCGTCGAACTGGATGATCAGGTTGTCGAGAATAGTCATCATGCAGGTATTTTAACAGGGACGATAAATGGATAAAGGGATAAAACGATAAAGCGTTTGTCGGTCAATCCATCACCTTGTTTGGAAATTGGGGTTGTTATTGTAGACAACAACAGAAAAGAAAAATTAATACCGCACCTGAACTGGATAGCGGACGCTTTATCCCTTTATCCCTTTATCCCTTTATCCCTTTATCCCTTTATCCTTCTCCCGCGCCACAGCGCGGTACCCAATATCTGTCCTGTAGTAGACATCTTCCCAGTCGATTTGTTCGACCAGTTCATAGGCTTTCGCCTGGGCTTCGGAAACCGTACTGCCGAGCGCTGTCGCACACAGCACGCGGCCGCCGTTGGTGACGACGTCGTTCCCGCTGGTCCTGGTGCCGGCATGGAAGATCTTGCTGCCGGGTACGCGCTCATCGGCATCCAGGCCGCTGATCACCTTGCCCTTGCCATAGGAGCCCGGGTAGCCGCCCGCGGCGAGAACCACGCCCAGTGAGGCGCGCGGGTCGAATTCGATGGTGGTGCTGTCCAGCGTGCCGGCCAGGGCAGACTGGCATAAGGTGACCAGGTCTGATGCCAGGCGCAGCATGATGGGCTGCGCCTCCGGGTCGCCAAAGCGGCAGTTGTATTCGACCACGCGGGGGGCGCCGTCCTTGTCGATCATCAGCCCTGCATAAAGGAACCCGACGTACGTGTTGCCTTCTTCCGCCATGCCCCGGACGGTGGGCATGATCACTTCGCGCATCACCCGGTCATGAATCTCCGGGGTCACCACGGGCGCCGGTGAATAGGCGCCCATGCCGCCGGTATTGGGCCCCCGGTCGCCGTCATCACGGGCCTTGTGGTCCTGTGATGTGGCAAAGGGCAGGGCATGGGTGCCATCGACCAGGGCGATGAAGCTGGCTTCCTCGCCCTGCATGAATTCCTCGATCACCACGCGGTGACCGGCTTCACCGAAGCTGTTGCCGGACAGCATGTCGCGGATGGTGGCTTCCGCTTCCTCGATGGTCTGGGCGATGATGACGCCCTTGCCGGCCGCAAGACCGTCGGCCTTGATGACGATGGGCGCACCCTGTTGCCTGACATAGGCAACGGCGGCATCGGCATCCGTGAAGTTCTCGTAGGCGGCAGTGGGAATGTTGTGGCGGGCGAGAAAGTCCTTGGTGAAGGCCTTGGAGCCTTCCAGTTGGGCCGCGCCCTTGCTGGGTCCGAAACAGGCCAGGCCCCCGGCCAGGAAATGATCGACGATGCCGTCGACCAGCGGTGCTTCCGGGCCGATGATGGTCAAGCCAACGTCATTGGACTTCGCGTAGCTGGTCAGCGCGGCGAAATCGCTGATATCCAGGCTGATATTCCTGATGCCGGGTTCCCCTGCGGTGCCGGCGTTGCCGGGAACCACGAGGACCTGGTCTACCAGCGGCGACTGGGCGCATTTCCATGCCAGGGCGTGTTCCCTGCCGCCGGAGCCGATAATCATTACATTCATTTTCAATATCTCGATTTGATCGAGATACAGGATACAGGATGCAGGATACAGGGGAGATCGGAGCCGCCCTGTATCCTGTCTCTTGTATCCTGTATCCGTTTAATGCCTGAAGTGCCTCATTCCTGTGAAGACCATCGCCATGCCCGCAGCATCTGCCGCCGCGATCACATCGCTATCGCGCATGGCGCCGCCCGGCTGGATGACGGCGGTGATGCCGACAGCGGCCGCTGCTTCGATGCCGTCCGGGAAGGGGAAGAAGGCATCGGATGCCATGACGGATCCTTTCACTTCCAGGCCTTCATCGGCGGCCTTGATGTTGGCGATCCTGGCGCTGTAAACGCGGCTCATCTGGCCGGCGCCGATGCCGATAGTCTGGTTGTTCTTTACGTAGACGATGGCGTTGGATTTCACATACTTGACCACCTTCCAGGCGAACAGCAGGTCGCGGATCTCCTCTGCGGTGGGCTGGCGCTTGCTGACGATCTTCAGGTCGGATTCCGTGATGACAACCTGGTCGGTATTCTGCACCAGCAAACCGCCGTTGACCCGCTTCATGTCGAAGGACGGCGCGGGTTGGGCCGGCCACTGGCCGCACACCAGCAAACGCAGGTTTTCCTTCACGGCCAGTGCGCTGGCGGCGTCCTTTCCGGCATCCGGTGCGATAACCACTTCGGCAAACTGGCGTTCGACAATGGCTTTCGCCGTCGCGGCGTCCAGGTCGCGGTTGAAGGCGATGATGCCGCCGAAGGCTGAGGTCGGATCGGTCTGGTAAGCCTTTTCATAGGCTTCGAGGATCGTGGCGCCGCTGGCAACGCCGCAGGGATTGGCGTGCTTGACGATGACGCAGGCAGGCTCACTGAAGCTTTTCACGCATTCGAGGGCGGCGTCGGTGTCGTTGATGTTGTTGAAGGACAGCTCCTTGCCCTGGATCTGCCTGGCGGTGGCGATGGAGTTTTCCTTGTGCCCGGCCTCGACATAGAAGGCGGCGTTCTGGTGCGGGTTCTCGCCGTAGCGCATTCCCTGCTTCAAGACGTACTGTGCATTGAAGGTACGGGGGAATTCGCTGGTCCCGCCTTCACCTGTCCGCGCTCCGAGGTAGTTGGCGATGGCGCCGTCATACTGGGCGGTGTGTTCGAAAGTGGCCACTGCCAGGTCGAAGCGGGTGGCACCGGAAATACAGCCGTCACCGGATTCCATTTCATCGAGTACGCGGGCGTAGTCGGCGGGGTTGACCACCACCGTGACCCAGGCATGGTTCTTCGCTGCCGCCCGCAGCATGGTGGGGCCGCCGATGTCGATATTCTCGATGGCCGTGGGCAGGTCGCAATGGGGTTTGGCCACCGTGGCCTGGAAGGGATAGAGGTTCACCACGACCATGTCGATGGGCGGGATATCATGTTCCGCCATTACAGCATCGTCCTGGCCGCGTCGGGCGAGAATGCCGCCGTGCACTTTCGGGTGAAGGGTCTTCACCCGGCCGTCCATCATTTCCGGGAAACCGGTATAGGCGGAGATTTCGGTGACGGGTATGCCGGCCTCGCTGAGCTGGCGGAAAGTGCCGCCGGTGGAAAGCAATTCGACGCCCAGTGCATTGAGTTTCCGGGCGAAGTCGGTGATGCCGGTTTTGTCAGAAACGCTGATCAGCGCCCTTCTGACAGGAGTTGGTTTCTGCGTAGTCATTGCAGTGCTGCTTCCGATTGAGGTGTTGGTGGTACTTCTTGTCTGCCTGGCATGTGCATGGCATGCCTGTACTGTCGTGTCGCGCCGGCGGCTAGTTGAGCATGCCGTACTTCTTCAGTTTTTTCCGCAACGTGCCACGGTTCAGGCCCAGCAAGGCAGACGCCTTGCTCTGGTTGCTGCGGGTGCGCTGCATGACAGTTTGCAGCAGGGGCGCCTCGACTTCAGAAAGAACGAGATCGTACAGGTTGCTGATGTTCTCGTGGTCTACCTTGTCGAAATATTCAGCGAGGGACGATGAGACGCACTCCCGCAGTGTCTGCTGACGCTGCTGCTCGCTTGCCGGCGGCTCCTTGATGTCCGCGTTGTCGGCGTTGCCGGGTTGAAAGGTAGCCGTATCGTTCAGGAAATTGCTCATGCTGCCAGTCCCTTGATGGTTTGTTCTTGTTGTTGTTCAGCCAGGTGTTTGAAAATCTTGTCCAGCATGTCGAGCTGCGCGCTGCAGTCTTCCAGCTTGTTGAAACGGCTGCGCCAGTCGGCAAGAGCCAGTGCAGCCCGAGTGTTTTCTCCCTGGCGGATCGCCAGTTTCGCCAGGTACCAGGCAGTATGCTTGCGGGCGAAGAACACGCCTTTTACGGGGCCGTAAAATCCATGGATGTCGGACAGGTGCCCGTGCACGCTGCGATGAATCTGCCCGAGGGACAGCGCGGGGATCTCGGTGCCGTGTTCCAGGTAGTGGTTGATCTCGCGGAAGAGCCAGGGGCTGCCCTGGGCTCCGCGGCCGATCATGATGCCGTCGGCACCGGTGTAGGCCAGTATTTCCGCGGCCTGGCGCGGCGACGTAATGTCGCCGTTGGCGAATACGGGAATGCTGATGGCTTCCTTGATGGCGGCAATGGTGTCGTATTCCACCTCGCCCCTGAAAGCGCAGGCGCGGGTCCTGCCATGAACCGCTAGGGACGCGATGCCGCAATCCTCGGCGAGGCGGGCGATGTCGACGCCGTTGCGGTTGTCGGGATCCCAGCCGGTGCGGATCTTCAGGGTGACGGGCACGTCGACGGCGGAGACCACGGTCGTCAGGATGTCACGCACAAGTCCGGGATATTGCAGCAGGGCGGAGCCGGCGGAACGTTTCAGGACTTTTTTTGCGGGGCAGCCCATGTTGATGTCGATTACCTGGGCGCCCTCGGCAACATTGAGTTGTGCGGCTTCGGCCATCATGGCAGGTTCAGCGCCGGCGATCTGCACCACACGCGGTTCGGATTCGCCGTCGTGGCAGCGACGCAGGCGACACTTCTCGCGCTCCCACAACCTGACATTGGATGTGATCATTTCAGACGGTGTGAGTGCCGCACCGAAATGTTTGCAGAGTTTGCGGAAGGGCTGGTCGGTGACACCTGCCATTGGGGCAAGCGCCAATCGCGATTCCAGTGTATAGCCTCCGATTTTTATCACTGACCTGGCTCTGCTGACTTGGGAAAGCCCGTAATGTTACTCGATTTTAAACCGGGATTCTAAGGGTAAGACGCCAGGAAATTGCCAAGATTTGGAAATCGGCCCAAAACCTGTTGGAGACAAGCAGCAATATTCCGGATTACGACGACGCTATTCAGGGATTGCGGAAAATCAGGAAGTAGCCGGTGGCCTCGGCGCCCGGATCGACCAGTTCCAGGCTGACCTGGATGGAAGAGTGCGCCGGCATGTGCGTGAACAACTGCATCTCGGGGGGCAGGTATTCCATTGATGAAAAGATGCGGTTGGCGATCACGTCGCCGTCGATGTTGGTGAAGTTCAGCTCCACCAGCGGAAAGCGCTGCTCGCGGTTGTTGTCGTTGCGGAAAATGAAATCAACCTGCAGGGCATCCTGGCGTTCGGGATGACTGCGCACGACCAGTTCCTCGGTAACCAGCGTGGACAGGTCGATAGCGTTGCGGTCCGGACAGGTGCGCAACTGGCAGAGGTATCCGGTTACCGCGGGCATGCGGCGTGACAGTACCAGGCGGTCCAGGTTGAACCAGAAATACTGGCCAGCCAGGGTGAGCAGCAGCACTGCGCTGGCGGTGATCAGGGCGTTGTGCTGCAGCCGCGACCACTGCGGTCCCCGGCCCTGCAGTTCCACGGGCTCCGCCGCCAGGGTGTCGAAGTGGGCGCTGTCCACCGGGTCCAGCGAGTCATCGGCCCGCAGTCCTTCCAGGCGTCGGCGAATCTCGGCCTTTTCATCGGAATCGGTATCCCCGGTCTTCCTGGTGCGGCTGTCGCGCAGGGATTTGCGCAGCGACTGGAACCAGGTCAGGTTCTGTGGACCGGCAGTGGCCGCCGGTACATCCTCCCTGGCCACGACGTCGGGTTCCAGGGTGGGTATACGCGCGCTCCTGTCCGGGACGATGATGGCGGTCCTGGCCGGGGCTGGCACTTTCGGCAATTGCTCGCTGTCGTGGTCGGGTTGTGCCAATTCTTCCGCCGCTGCTTCTTCGTCAGGGAGCGGTCCCGATGCTTCCTCCGTCTCCTTTGCGCTGGAGCTCCCCGTTGCGAACAATCCCGAGATGCCGGAAAGCAGGCTCTCCACGGTAAACTGGGTCATGGAGTAACCGGCTGGATTCAGCTGGCCGCTGTAGGCTGGCCTTTCTTCACCGTTCGCGGGTTGTGCCTCTTCATGCTCCTGTTCAGGCTCTTCGTCATGGTCCTCGCTGAGGGTCTCCCCGGCAGGCGTTGCTTGTGTCTCATCCTCGGCTTCCCATGCAGCCTCGTGGTCATCGTCCACTTCTTCGGCACCGGGGAACCAGGCCAGCGTTTCGGTACGGCTGTAATCTTCCTCTTCTTCCCACGAGGTGAACGTGTCGGTATCGTCCGAGGCGGCTTCAGCTATCGCCTCGTCCTCCGCAGTGACATCCCGCTGCAGATCGCCATCGTCCTCTTCCTCGTCATCAAGCAGATTGTCAGTGGCGTCTTCATCCAGTAACGCATCATCTTCATAAGCGGTGTCCTCGATGTCGCAAGCAGCGTCATCGAATACTTCCTCTTCGAATATCTCGTCCCCGATTTCGTCCTCTTCCACGATCACCGGCGCAGGTCTTTCCTTGAGAATGACCCGGTGCTGGCTGGCCAGGAACACTTCCATGCAGGCGCCGCACCTGACCACGCCGCTGGCCGCCTGCATCTGGGCATCGCTGACCTTGAAGGTGGTCTGGCAGAAGGGGCATTGAGTGAGGAGTTGTGACATGGGTAATCAGGCGGCTGGTGTGATCGCTATTCTAACCCGTCAGGGTCAGCTTTCGCGCCTGCCCTCCAGCCGCACCCAGTCATCCTGGTAAACCGGCTCTTGCATGCTGAACCAGTTCGCATAAGCGGCCATGACGTCACCGGCCTGTTCCCGAAGTATCCCGGATAACAGGATCATGCCATCGGGGCGCGTCATGGCCGCCAGGTATTCGGCCAACGACACCAGCGGACCGGCCAGGATATTGGCCAGCACGATATCGACGGCGCCGATGTCGCCGCCCGCCAGGGCGTGGGCGAAATCGCCGGGCAGGTACACCGGGAAACGCGCTTCATCAATGTTGTTTTTATGGCAGTTGTCGCGTGTGGCGGTCAGGGCCTGCGGATCGTTGTCCACGCCCAGGACGCGTTCGGCGCCGAGCAGGAGTGCGGCGATGCCGAGGATGCCCGAGCCGCACCCGTAATCGATCAGCGTCTTGCCGGACAGGTCGTGTTGCGCCAGCCACTCAAGGCAAAGCGCCGTGGTGGGATGGGTCCCGGTGCCGAAGGCAAGCCCGGGATCGAGCTCCATGATGATGGCATCGCCGGCTGCCGCCGCCATGCCCGTCGGGCATACCCATAAGCGGCCTGCGAAACACATGGGCTTGTAGTCGTCCATCCAGGCGCGTTCCCAGTCCTGGTCTTCGACCAGGGACAAGGAACAAAGGGCAAGGGACAAGGAAGTGAGTTCATGGTTCAGTCGCGATGCCAGTTCCTGTTCAGGCAGCTCGGCAGGAAACAGGCCGACGACAGTCACGAGATCCCAGATGGGTGTTTCCCCGGGGCCGGGTTCGAAGATGGGCTGGTCCTGCGAATCGGTCAGCGTGACCGACAGGGCGCCGGCATCCAGCAGGAGCTGTTCGACGGCTCCGGCCTGGTCGGCGTTGACGGGAATCTGTGCTTGCAGCCAGGCGATGACGGCGGCTCCTTTTACCAGGGCAACCCGGTCAATGCTGCTTGAGCATTTTTTCCAGGTAATGGATGTTGGCGCCGCCTTTGCGGAAGCCGGGGTCGCGCATGATCCTGCTCTGCAACGGGATATTGGTGAGGATGCCGTCCACCAGCATTTCCTCCAGGGCGTTCTGCATGCGGCCGATGGCCACGTCCCGGTTCGGGCCGAAGCTGATCAGCTTGGCGATAAGGGAATCGTAATAGGGTGGTACGGTGTAGCCACTATATATGTGGGAATCCACGCGAATGCCGTTGCCGCCGGGTGAATGGAACAGCTTCACCTTGCCGGGGCTCGGCATGAAGGTTTCAGGGTGCTCGGCATTGATGCGGCACTCGATGGCGTGGCCAATGATCTCGATCTCTTCCTGTTTCACTGACAGATCCATGCCGGCGGCGATGCGCAGCTGCTCCCGCACAATGTCGATGCCGGTCACGCGTTCGGTCACCGGGTGCTCCACCTGCAGGCGGGTGTTCATCTCGATGAAGAAAAATTCGCCGTCTTCATACAGGAATTCCAGCGTACCAGCGCCGCGGTACTTCAGATCCTGGCACGCCTTGATAGAGGCCGCCTGCACCTTTTTGCGTGACTCCGGGTCGATGCCGGGAGCCGGGGCTTCCTCCACCACTTTCTGGTGGCGGCGCTGCATGGAGCAGTCGCGGTCGCCCAGGCAGATGGCGTTGCCGCGGCCGTCGCCAATGACCTGGATTTCCACATGGCGCGGGTTACCGAGAAATTTTTCCAGGTAGACCACGTCGCTGCCGAAGTAGGACTTGGCTTCCGTACGCGTGATCTGAATGGACTTGAGCAGTTCCTGGGCGTTGGGCACCACGCGCATGCCGCGGCCGCCACCACCGGCGGCGGCCTTGATCATGACGGGGTAACCGATCTTCTCTGCCAGGGCCAGGTTTTCCTTGTCGTTGTCACCCAGGGGCCCGTCCGAGCCCGGCACAGTCGGCACGCCTGCCTTGCGCATGACCTCGATGGCGGACACCTTGTCGCCCATGGCACGGATGGTTTCCGGGGTCGGGCCGATAAATATGAAACCGCACTGCTCCACCTGTTCGGCGAAGTCGGCGTTTTCCGACAGGAAGCCGTATCCGGGATGTACGGCATCGGCGTTGGTCAGCTCCATGGCACTGATCAGCGCCGGGACATTCAGGTAACTGTCCGTGGATTTTGGCGGACCTATGCACACGGATTCGTCGGACAGGCGTACGTGCATGAGGTCGCGGTCGGCGGTGGAGTGGACGGCGACGGTCTTGATGCCCATCTCCCGGCAGGCACGGAGCACACGCAGGGCGATCTCGCCGCGATTTGCTATTAATACTTTTTCCAGCATGAAGTTCTTTATTCGTTGTCTGTCGGGCAGTGAAAGGGCGGTCAGCTGATGATCACGAGCGGCTGGTCGAATTCAACGGGCTCGCCATCCTCGACCAGGATGGCCTCGATGGTGCCCGCCTTGCCGGCCTCGATCTGGTTCATCATCTTCATGGCCTCGATGATGCAGATGACATCGGTCGCCTTGACCTGCTTGCCCACTTCGATGAAGGGCGACGAGTTCGGGGAGGGCGAGCGGTAGAAGGTGCCTACCATCGGCGACTTCACGGGGTCGCCCTGCCAGCCGTCACCTTCACTTGCCTTTGCCTGTGCTTCACCGGCAGCAGGCGCGGGTGCGGCGGGCGCAGCCGGGGCGGGCGGCGGTGCGGCGACATACTGGGTGGGCGCATAGGCGCCGGTCGGGGCGCGACTGATCCTTACGGCTTCCTCGCCTTCCTTGATTTCGATTTCCGATACTCCCGATTCCTCGAGCAGCTCGATGAGTTTTTTTACTTTTCTGATATCCATGATTCGCTTACTTGCCTGGGTTCTTGTGGTCGGACGTTAATGGTGCATTCATATGCAGGACCGGATAATGCTGTCATTGATGCAGCCATACCGGTTTCCTGCGGTCATTATTCAATACGGGCGATGGCCGCTGCGAGCGCCAGATCGTATCCCTGCGTTCCAAGCCCGACGATCGTGCCGACGGCGATATCGCTGAGAAAGGAGTGCTTTCGGAACTCCTCCCTGGCATGTACATTCGACACGTGGACTTCGATGAAGGGTATAGTCACTCCCAGCAGGGCATCCCTCAGGGCGACGCTGGTATGGGTCAGCGCAGCCGGGTTCAGAATCATGAAACTGACTCCTTCCTTTTTTGCGCCATGAATACAGTCGATAATGGCGGCTTCCGAATTGCTCTGCAGGAACTGTATTTCGTGGCCGGCTGCCTCGCACTGCTGCGCCAGCCGTGTGTTGACATCTTCCAGGGTGAGGGAGCCGTATATTTCGGGTTCCCTGCTGCCCAGCAGGTTCAGGTTGGGGCCATTGATAACAAGGATTGATGCCATTGTGTCACCGCATGAGTAGGAGGTCGTATTGTAGCCGAAAAGGTTCAGCCAGTGGGAGCGATTCTGCCTTATTTCTCCCTTGAAGCGGCTGTAGCCTGTCAGTTCGAAGACGATACCCTCACGTTCAGGTCTTTTTTCCCGCATTTTCCCGGTGCAACGCCGCGCCGGTAGCAGCAAAAATGCCAAGAAGTAAGCAATGTTAATAACTTTCAGTGATTTTGACAGCATTTTAGTGGATTTTAGTGAATTTTTTACGAATTAAGCGCTGCCTTGCCCTACTGGTGCTGCCGCTGTTGGCCGCCGTTGCCATCGGCGCCCAGCCGGAGAGCCCGGTCATCACCATCGAGGGCGCAGACGAGCAGCTGGCCGCCAACATCCGCAATCACCTGCGGATCGGCCGGGAAGCCTGCGACACGCCCCTGGTGCGCCTGGAGCGGCTGCGCAACCAGGTACTGGGCAACATCCAGCGCGGGGCCCATGCCCTGGGTTACTACCGGTACGCGGCCAGCCTGCAGTTCAGTCGCAGCGAAACCTGCTGGCAGCTGCTGGTCAGCCTGGTGCCGGGGGAGCCCATCCTGGTAAATGAAGTAAGTGTACACTTACCTGATAACCCTCAGATTCAAGACATTTTCAGTGAAGCACTGGCAGACATACCCGCAATGACCGGGAAGCCCCTGCACCACGGTGAATACGAGGCCGTGAAAAATGGCTTGAGCGCCGTCGCCGTCGAAAACGGCTTTTTCGCCGCCGCTTTTACCCGCGCGGAAATCCGCGTCGACATGGCCACCTATTCGGCCGATATCGACATCGCCTTCGAACCCGGCCCCCGCTATCGCTTTGGCGTGATCCGCGTACAGCCGGTGCCCGGTTTTTCCAGCCGCTTCATCGAGAGCATGATCCTGTTGCAGCCGGGCCAGCCCTATTCGAGCAATGCACTGCTGGAGCAGCGCACCCAGCTCGACGATACCCAGTACTTCCGCCAGATCACGATTTCCCCCCAACTGACCCAGGCCAGCAACCTGTCAGTGCCTATCCTGATCGAGCTGGTGCCGCGGCTTCGTCACGCCTGGCGAACAGGTATCGGCTTTACCACCGACACAGGGCCCCGGGTCAGGGCCGCTTACGAAAACCGCTACATCAACACCCGGGGTCATCGCTTCGACAGCGATGCGGCACTGTCCACGGTGCGTTCCCAGGCCAACATGGGCTACACCATTCCCATGGACGATCCGCTGACCACCAGTCTCAATTTCAATACGGGCCTGATCACCGAAAGCAATGACACCTATGACAGCGATCGCTTCAAGCTGGAGACCGCATACCGCCGGGAATCCTCCACTGGCTGGCTCGAAACCTATTTCGTCGATTACCAGCGGGACAATTACACCATCAACCTGCAGGACGATATTTCCACGCTGACCATGCTGGGCTACAGCCTGACCAAATCCGTCGCCAACGATTTCATCTTCCCGACCCGGGGCTGGCGCTTGTTCGGCCAGCTGCGCGGCGCCACCGACTCGATCATTTCCGACACCACCTTCATGCAGTTTTACGCCAGCGGCAAGGGGGTCATCGCCATGGGCCCGGGCCGCCTTATCACCCGTTTCGAGGCAGGCACCACGCTGATCGATAATGCCGAGGAACTGCCCGCATCCGTGCGCTTCTTTGCCGGCGGCGACCAGAGCATACGCGGTTACAAGTACCAGTCCCTGGGTCCGGCCAACGACCTCGATGAGGTTATTGGCGGCAAGCATCTGCTCATCGGCGCTGTCGAGTACGATTTTCCGGTGAAGAACAACTGGCGTGCGGCGCTGTTCTACGACGGCGGCAACGCCTTTTCCTCGCAGCAGTTCGACTGGAAACACAGCGTCGGCGTCGGCATTCGCTGGCTGTCGCCCATCGGTCCCATACGCGCCGACCTGGCGCACGCATTGTCCGACGAGGGCGGTTTCCGCCTGCATATCACCATGGGCCCTGACCTGTGATGCCTGCCTGGTTGCTCAAGTCGCTGCGCACGGCTGTTTACAGCCTGCTGTTCCTGGCGGGCCTGCTCCTGTTTGCCGCGCTGGTGCTGACCGGCACCGAAGGCGGCACCGCATTCCTGGTGCGCACCGCGCTGGACAAGGTGGAGGACGTGACCTCCATGCAATTTACTGTCGGTGGCATCGAGGGCACGCTGATTTCCGATCTGTCCTTGCGCCAGCTCAATGTTCACGACACGCAGACCGGCCTGCGCATCAATGCGGAATTCCTGGGCACCACGCTCGATATCCTGGCGCTGGCGGATTCCCGCGTGCACCTGCAGCGGCTCGAGGCACGCGGGCTTGTCGTCACCCTGCCAACCTCCGGCAGTGAAGAGCCATCCGATCCCGAGACAACCCTGAGCACGCTCTTTTCCCTGCCGGTAGGCATCGCGGTCGACAGCCTCGAGGTGGAGGGGGTCACAGTGACCGGCGAGCAGCCTTTGGCACTGCAATCCATCAGTGCTGCGCTGGCATGGGATAACACTCGCATGCTCGTCACCGCCCGGGTCATGCAGGATGCGCGCACGTGGGCCGCACCGGAGCTGGAGCTGGCAGCAGAGGGCTACCGCCTCACCGGCGGCATGATGTGGCAAACCGTCATTGGCGAACAGAATCTCGCCGGCTCACTCCAGGTATCAGGCACGCTCTACACAATGGATATCCGTCACGAATTGACTGCGCCCGTGGCGGTCACGACCGACGGCAATCTCGATACCGGGCTGCGTGCGGGTGATGTGCTCGGGTTTGATTTCGCGCACCAGGCAACCAGCGTCGGGGGCGATGCCTTCGGTGTACCGGCATTGGAAAATGTGAGCGGCACTGTCACCACCACGGGTACGCCGGCAAGCATTCGCCTCAATGCGGATGCCGATGCAAGGGTCAATGGACTGGGCAGTACCACGGTACGCTTTGCTGCCGATTACGCGGCAGCGCAACTGGCTGTCGAGGCGTTGTCGCTGGTCAACGACCGCTTCACCTTCGGTGCCGCCGGTTCGGTGGGTTTCAGCGACGGCCTGGTGCTGGACCTTGACTGGGACCTGGCGGACTTCACTGACGGTGATCTGCTGCCGCAGGTCGAACTGGCAGGCGTAAACGGCAACGGCCGGGTCAGGGTGAGCAGTACTGGCGACGAGACGCTGACGGAACTGAGCCTGGACTCACTGACAGGCAGCCTCAACGGGTATCCGCTGTCCGGCAACGGTGAGATCCTCATCAACGGCAGCGCCATCAACAACGTGGCGCTGACCCTGGTTTCGGATGTGAATTCCCTGCGCCTGGAAGGCGGCATCACGCCCCGGCTGGACCTGCTCTGGGAACTGCAGGCGCCGGCCTTGACCCAGCTGCTCGACGGACTCACCGGCGAGATCACCGGCAGCGGCACACTGACCGGTACCACCGGGGCGCCGCAGGTGTCCGGCACCCTTGATGCCGCCGGGCTTGCCTACCAGGACAATGAGATTGCATTCCAGGCGGGGGTCCTCAATGCCGAGGCCAGTTACAGCGGTACCAGCAATGCCGTCAAACTGACCTATGCGAATGTCAGCGGCCGCTTTGGCGAACGCGACCTGGTCCAGGATGCGGGCATCCTGGAATTGACCGGGTCACCGGCTGACCATGCTTTCAGCCTGACCACCGACGGCCCCGAGATTTCCCTGGTGCTGGAAGGCGAGGGTGGCTGGTCCAGCCCGGCCTGGGAGGGCACGCTGGCAAATCTGGATTTGCGTTCGCCTTTCGGTGACTGGCGTTTACAGAATCCGCTGGCGCTGGCTCTGGCGCAGGACCATGCCGATATCGGCAGCCATTGCTGGCTCATGCGCGGCATCATGGTTTGCGGCGAGGCGGCCTGGACACGCGATGGCGGGCTCGGCGGCAACCTGGTCGTCGATAATGTCGACCTGGCCTGGTTGAACGACAACCTCGATCCACAGATTCCCGGTACCGCTGAAATCCAGGCAGCCCTGGCGGAACGGCCGCAGGGCATCGTCGACCTGATGGATGCCTATCGCGTGGCTATGCCGGGCAACGGCCTGGTGGAAGGCATGCTCGACATGACAGTGGAATTCGACGGCATCGGCCTGGCCTGGAACCAGACCACCATGACAGCAGAACTGGTCCCCCGCGATGTCAGCCTGGGCATCCTGCGCCCGTCCGCCGACGACCCCGATGCGATCGCCATCGAGCGCTACGGTATCGACGATATTGCGCTCAACGTGCAGCGCAATGCCGGGCGCTGGCAACTGCAGAACAGTTTCGAGATCTACCTGGGCGAGTCGGGTGGTCTCGATTTCCAGGGAGACTTCTCCGGCGACTTCAGTCTTGCTGACGACAACACCCTGGGTGGCGAATTCTCCCTGGTCTTCAACGACATCGCCTGGGTGGAGGCGCTGGCGCCCAATCTCAGCCAGGTAAGCGGGGAGCTTGGCGCCAGCGGCAATATCAGCGGCACGCTCCAGCAGCCGTTGCTCAACATGGATGCGCGTCTGGACAACGGCAGCTTCCGGTTGCCCGAGTTTGGTTTGCTCGTGCAGGAAGTCGGCCTGGAATTTCACAGCGTCAACAGCAATGAAATCACCATCACCGGCAGTGCGCTTTCAGGGCAGGGCAGTATTACGCTCGACAGCCTGCTGACCATGCCGCTGCTGGATTCGCGCACGCTGGAAATCAGCGTGCGCGGCGACATGTTCGAACTGCTCAACACGCCGGAAACGACCATGGCGATCGCGCCGGACCTGGCGCTG
>Ga0181579_10001284_pt1 | contig 20762 bp, 20 predicted proteins | sample 071ome_24_FD_132996 | JGI IMG/M metagenome (GOLD analysis project Ga0181579, IMG submission 132996) | Coastal salt marsh microbial communities from the Groves Creek Marsh, Skidaway Island, Georgia - 071402CT metaG (megahit assembly) | ecosystem: Environmental > Aquatic > Marine > Intertidal... | reverse complement strand
TGGAACTTCCGCCGACCTCGTCGAACGCGACCGAGTCCTCGTCGTCGGCAGCGGCGGCGCCGAACACGTGGTCGGCGCCATCGTGGTCGAACGCCGCGTCTTCACCGGCTTCTGGGAATACATGGTCGACGAGGCGATCTTCACCTCGCCGCCGCACGAAGATTGGGGCGGTGCGGCGCTGATTTCCGACCGCGGCGAATTGATGGGCGTCGGTTCGTTGTTCGTGCGCGATGCGCGCTCGGGCAACACCAACTTGCCCGGCAACATGTTCGTCCCGGTCGATCTCCTGAAACCCGTGTTGGCCGACATGCTCACCGACGGGCGCGGCGCCGGCAGCGACCGCCCCTGGCTCGGCATCTTCAGTCAGGAACTACGCAACGTCGTCGTCATTACCTCGATGTGGCGCAACGGCCCCGCCGCGCAAGCCGGCCTCAAGCCCGGCGATATGATCATCGGCATCGGCGAGACCCGGGTACGCAACCAAGAAGAGTTCTACCGCACAATGTGGTCCCTCGGCGGCGCCGGTGCCGAGGTGCCGGTCAAAGTCCTGCGCGACGGCCAAGCCCTCGACATCGTCGTCAAATCCGGCAGCCGCTACGACTTCCTAAAACTCGACGGCGATTCGCTCTAGCTACCCCTCGCCGGTCGGCAGATCGAACAACCCCTCGGGCAGCCCATCGAAATAGGCCGCGATCTCGTCGGCGGCCACCACGTCGGCATATTTCGCGTTCAAATCGCACAGGTTGATCGCGTGACTGGCTTGCGAGCGATCGAAGCAGCCGTCTTCGGCAATCGTCACCCGATAGTTGGCGCTAAAGGCATCAAGCGCGGTCGCCCGCACGCAGCCCGACGTCGTGGTGCCAACCAAAACCACCGAGTCCGCTTTCAGCAACGTCAGGAACGATTCCAGGTTCGTCCCATAAAAACCGCTCGGCTTCAGCTTCTTGATAACAATGTCCTGCGGTTCGGGCGCAATCTCGGGCAGGATTCCGTTGGGATCGAGGTTGGTCGTCGTCGGCGCCGGGCCTTTCTTGCTGGTGCGCGAGTTCTTCCACGCCCAACTGCCGCGGTCCCAACGATCGGCGCGCACGTCGCCGGTCGTATAGATCACCGGCACGCCGTTCTTTCGCGCGGAATCGATCAAGCCGCGGATGCGCGGCACCGCGGCCCAGCCGTCCTCGCCACAAGAATTGGGCCAGCGCTTGATCGACTCCAAGATCGGTTCGACCTTGTCGCCCACGAAATTGTAATTCACGTCGATCACCAATAGCGCCGGGCGTTCGCCGAAGCCCGCCCGGGTGCCGTAGCCCGAAGCCTCGAACACCGCGCGATCGCGCTCGGTCAGAAATTGATCCCAGATCCGCTCAGCCATCGGCCATTCCTCCTATCCCGGCCCGCACTTTAGCCTAGAATACTCGCCATGAATGAGATCAAGAATTTCGGCGACCCGGCGGTCTCGGCTGTCGGCCATGGCGGCGTAAGCGAACTTGAAGCCTTCGATAACGCCACCGACGCCGCCCGGCGCATTGCCGAGATCTATCAACGCAGCCTCGGTATCATCACCCACGAATTCGCCCGCGCGTTAGACGGCGAAGCTCCCGACGAGGCGGCGCTTGCCCAAGCCTGCTACCCCTACGTCGGGATCACCATCGGGCCCGACGACATGCAGACCAACGCGCGGCTGTCGTTCGGCGCGTTGTTCGATCCCGGCGACTACGGCACAACCGCCACGCGCCCGGATCTGTTCGGCGATTATTACGAATCGCAAATCGGCCATCTGATTTCGAACCACGGGAAAAGCGTCCTGGTCGGCCTCAGCGACCGCCGCATCCCCCTGCCCTTCGCCGTCGAAGAAGCCACCGCCGGGGTCGCGCGCTCGCAGATCCATGCGCTGCAGCGCTATTTCTTGCTGCCCGACCTCGCGCGCATCGACGATGCGATCGCCAACAACACCCACACCACGCAACCGGGCAACCCGTTTCCGCTGGCATTGTTCACCGCCGAGCGGGTCGATTTCTCGCTGCACCGCCTGGCGCACTACACCGCAACCGAAGCCAACCATTTCCAGCGCTTCGTCTTTTTCACCAACTATCAACGCTACGTCGACGAATTCGTCGAATACGCCAAGAAAGAAGTCGGCGAAGGCAGCGACTACGAACTCCTGGTCGAACCGGGCGACGTCATCACGCCCAATCCCCGTCTGACCGACCGACCCGCCAGCGGCACGCCGCTCAAGGGCCTGCCCCAGATGCCCGCCTATCATCTCACCCGACCCGACCGGCAAGGCATCACGCTCATCAACATCGGCGTCGGTCCCAGCAACGCGAAGACCATCACCGATCATGTCGCCGTGCTGCGCCCCCATGCCTGGCTGATGCTGGGCCATTGCGCCGGCCTGCGGCGCACGCAACGGCTGGGCGACTACGTCCTCGCCCACGCCTACGTCCGCGAAGACCATGTACTGGATCAAGACCTTCCCGAATGGGTCCCCGTCCCGCCGATCGCCGAGGTTCAGGTCGCGCTGCAACAAGCGGTCTCCTCGGTCACCGGTCTCGAGGGCAAGGCGCTCAAAACCAGCATGCGGACCGGCACCGTCGCCACCACCGACAACCGCAACTGGGAACTGCGCTTCGACGAATTGTTCCGCCGCCTCAGCCAGGCCCGCGCCATCGCCGTCGATATGGAGTCCGCCACCATCGCCGGCAATGGATTCCGCTTTCGGGTGCCCTACGGCACCTTGCTGGTCGTCTCCGACAAACCGACTCACGGCGAGATCAAACTGCGCGGCATGGCCAACGTCGTCTACCGCGAACGCATCAGCCAGCATTTGCAAATCGGCCTTGAGGCCGTGCGTATCTTGCGCGACGGCGGCGTCTACCAACTCCACTCGCGCAAACTGCGCAGCTTCGACGAGCCCGCCTTCCGATGAGCCTTTCGACAGACCAACAGGCCGCCTTCGCCCGCGACGGCTATATCGTCCTCGAAGGGTTCACCGATCCCAAAGCCTGCGATCGTCTGGCCGCACGCGCCCTCGATATCGTCGACGCCTTCACGCCCGAGGAAATCTCGGTGTTCCTCGCCCACGACGGTTCGCTCAACAAAGACGAATACTTTCTCTCCTCGGGCGACAAAATCCGCTGCTTCTTCGAAGAAGAAGCGTTCGACGAAAAGGGCAACCTCAAACAAGATCTCGCGCTGTCGATCAACAAGATCGGCCACGCCATGCACGATCTCGACGACGTGTTCGATGGCTTCTCCCGAGCCGACAACGTCTGCGACCTCGTTGCGTCCCTCCCGATCGACGATCCGCGCGCACTGCAAAGCATGTACATCTTCAAGCAACCGCGCATCGGCGGCGAGGTCACCTATCATCAGGACGCGACCTATCTCTACACCGAACCCTCTAGCGTCATCGGCCTATGGTGGGCGCTCGAAGATGCCACGATCGAAAACGGTTGCCTGTGGGCCTGGCCCGGCGGGCATCACGAAGCCGTGCGCACGCGCCTTTTGCGCAATCCCGACGACACCGTGCGTTATCAAGTCTTCGACGACACGCCCTGGCCGGCCGATAAATTCGTACCCCTGGAAGTGCCCAAAGGCACGCTTGTCGCTTTCGGCGGCAACCTCCCCCATGGCAGCGCGCCCAATCGTTCCGACCGTTCGCGTCACGCCTACACCTTGCACATCGTCGACGGCAGCTTGCCCTACCCCGCCACCAACTGGCTGCAACGCGCGCCCGACATGCCGTTGCGCGGCTTCAACTAGGCCGCTTTCCCCCAGGTAAACAGCGACTTCCATCGGTGTGGATAACTCCGAAAAGAGGCTGTCTGCGACTGCATGCGTCCGTTAAGCTAGCCGCGAAGAAACACACACCTAGGGAGGTCGTTTCATGAAACGCCTGATTCTTTCGGGGCTCGCTGCGGTCGGTTTGGCCGCCGCCGTGTCCTCGGCAAACGCCGCAGACTTTTCGCCCGCCATCGTCTTCGACATGGGCGGCAAGTTCGACAAATCGTTCAACCAAGCCGCATATGACGGTGCCGAGCGCTTCAAAAAAGCCTCCGGCATCAAGTATCGCGAATTCGAAGTCACCAGCCCCGCTCAGCGCGAACAAGCCATTCGCAACATGGCGCGGCGCGGTGCGACCATCGTCGTCGGCATTGGCTTCGCGCAACAAGCCGGCATCGAAAAAGTCGCCAAAGAATTTCCCGACACCAACTTCGCCATCATCGACGCGGTCGTCGATTTGCCGAACGTGCGCTCGATCGTCTTCAAAGAGCACGAAGGCTCGTTCCTCGTCGGCATGGCCGCCGCGCTGGCCTCGAAGACCGGCAAGGTCGGATTCGTCGGCGGCATGGACATTCCGCTCATCCGCAACTTCGCCGCGGGTTATGCCGAAGGCGCCAAATACGTGAACCCGAACATCGAAGTGTTCCAAAACATGACCGGCACCACCCCGGCCGCCTGGAACAACCCCAGCAAGGGCGCCGAGCTGGCGCGCAGCCAATTCGGTCGTGGCGCCGATGTCGTCTATGCCGCCGCCGGCGGCACCGGTGTCGGCGTCTATCAAGCCGCTGTTGACGACGGCAAGCTCGCCATCGGCGTCGACTCCAACCAAAACTATCTGCACCCCGGCACGATGCTGACCTCGATGCTCAAGCGCGTCGATGTCGCGGTCGAAAGCGCCTTCCAAGACGCCAAAGACGGCAAGTTCACCGCCGGCATCCAGTCGCTTGGCGTTGCCGAAGACGGCGTCGGTTGGGCGTTGGACGAGCACAACCGCAGCCTGATCACGTCGGATATGGAAGCCAAGATCGAGCAAGCCCGCAAAGACATCATCTCGGGCAAGATCAAAGTGAACGGCTACCAGGGCAGCTAAGACCACAGCCGCCCACCGGGTTCAGGGCCAGCGACGCGTCGGCGTATGCAACGGTACGTCTCGTGACCACCTCGGAAACGGCACCGCCCGCGCCGTCGTCCGATGCGCCGCCGGCCCTCGAACTCAGCGGGATCGACAAATGGTTCGGTCCCGTCCATGCGAACGACCACATTTCGTTCGCCGTGCCCAAAGGCAGCATCCACGGAATCATCGGAGAGAACGGCGCCGGCAAATCGACGCTGATGAGCATCGTCTACGGCTATTACCAAGCCGACGCCGGCGACATCCTCGTGGGCGGCAAACCGGTCAAAATCACCGGCCCGCAAAACGCCCTCAGCCACGGGATCGGCATGGTCCACCAGCATTTCATGTTGGTGGAACCGTTCACCGTTCTGGAAAACGTGATCCTCGGCGCCGAAAGCGGCCGCCTTCTCGCCCCCAGCCTCGAAAAGGCGCGCGCCGAACTCGAACGCTTGGAACGCGACTATTCGCTCGAGGTCGATCCCGACGCGACCATCGAATCGCTGCAGGTCGGCTTGCGCCAACGCGTCGAAATTCTCAAAGCGCTCTATCGCGGCGCCGACATTCTAATTCTGGACGAACCCACCGGCGTGCTCACGCCGCAGGAGGTCGACCAGCTCTTCGACATCCTGCGCGCGCTGCGCGACCAGGGCAAAACCATCATCCTGATCACGCACAAGCTCCGCGAGATCATGGCGCTGACCGACAACGTCACCGTGATGCGCCAAGGCGCCGTCGTCGCCAACGTCAAAACCGCTGAAACCTCGCGCGAACAATTGGCCGAACTCATGGTCGGTCGCTCCGTGTTGTTGCGGGTCGACAAAACCCCCGCCATCCCCGGCGCCGAAGTGCTCGCCCTGGACAACGTCTCGGTCAAAGACGGTCAAGGCGTGCGCCGCGTCAAAGGCGTCAGCTTTGATGTCCGGGCGGGCGAAATTCTCGGCATCGCCGGGGTGTCCGGCAACGGCCAATCCGAACTGCTCGAAGCCTTGGCCGGCATTCGCCCGATCGAAAGCGGCACCATTCGCTTCAAAGGCACCGAGATCGATGCCACGCGCATGCGCGACGCCCGCGAAATGCGCCAAATGGGATTGGGCCACGTGCCCGAGGACCGCCAGCGCATGGGCCTCGTGGTCTCGTTCCTGGCCAACGAAAGCTCCATCCTCGGCCATCATCACGACCCCAAATACACCGGCAAATTCCTGATGCGACAAAAGGCCATCGTCGAGGACGTCGCCGAAAAGATGGACCGCTTCGACGTCCGTCCGTCCAATCCCCTGCTACGCACCTCCTCGTTCAGTGGCGGCAACCAACAAAAGATCGTGCTGGTGCGCGAGATGGATCAGCACCCCGACCTCCTGCTCGTCGGTCAACCGACCCGCGGGGTCGACATCGGGGCGATCGAGTTCATCCATAAGCGCCTCATCGCAATGCGCGACGAAGGCAAAGCCGTTCTGCTGGTCTCGGTCGAACTGGACGAGATCATGTCGCTCGCCGATCGCATCATCGTCATGTTCGACGGCAACATCGTCGGCGAACTCACCCAGGAAGAAGCCGACGAGCGCAAGCTGGGTCTGATGATGGCGGGCGAACAACTGGGCACCGCGGCATGAGCACCACCGCGCCCACCCAAGTGCCGCGCTGGGTCACCCATGTCCTGGTGCCGATCTCCAATCTCGTCGTCGCCTTCATCATTGCCGGCATCATCATCGCGCTAATCGGCGAGGATCCCTGGCAAGCGATGAAGCTCCTTATCCTCGGCGCGTTCGGCGCGACCGATCTCATCGGCTTCACGCTCTACTACACCACCAACTTCATGTTCACCGGCCTTGCCGTCGCCATCGCCTTTCACTGCGGGCTGTTCAACATCGGTGGCGAGGGCCAAGCCTATGTCGGCGGTCTGGGCGTCGGCCTGGTCGCGCTTTATTTTGGTGGCTTGCCCGCGCCGATCGTGATCGTTCTGGCGATCCTCGCCTCGATGCTGTTCGGGGCGGCTTGGGCCTTCATTCCGGGCTACCTGCAAGCCAAGCGCGGCAGTCACGTCGTAATCACGACGATCATGTTCAACTTCCTCGCCGCCGCGTTGATGACCTACCTATTGGTCGAAGTGCTGATCGAACCCGGCCAACAAGCGCCGCGAACCGCCGAGTTCGCCTCCAACACGTGGCTACCGTACATCCACGACATCATTCGTGGTCTCGGCATTCCCTTCGGTCAGTCTTCGCTGAACCTGTCTTTCGTCGTCGCCATCGTCGCTTCGGTCTTGGTATGGGTCTTCATCTGGCATACCCGCTGGGGCTACGAAATTCGCACCGTCGGCGCGAATCAAGCCGCCGCGATCTACGCGGGCATTTCGCCCTCGCGCAACATCATCCTGGCGATGATGATTTCGGGGGGCCTCGCCGGCATGGTCGGCATCAACGAGATCATCGGCGTCCATCACCGCATCATTCTCGACTTCACCGCTGGTTTCGGCTTCGTCGGCATCGCGGTCGCTCTGATGGGCCGCAACCACCCGTTGGGAATCTTTTTCGCCGCATTGTTGTTCGGCATGCTCTATCAGGGCGGCTCGGAGCTGAGCTTCGACATCCCCACCATCACGCGCGACATGGTCGTGGTCATCCAGGGCCTGGTCATTCTGTTCTCGGGCGCGATGGAGCACGTCTTCCGCCCGCACATCGTCAATCTCTACCTACGCATCGTCGGCCGTCGCATGGCCGCGGAACCGGCTGAGTAGGCCATGGAAGAATTCTTCACCATGGTCGTTTTGATTGCCGACGCCACGTCGCGGGTCGCCACGCCGCTTATCTTGGCCGCGCTGGCGGGCTTGTTCGCCGAACGCTCCGGCGTCGTCGACATCGCCCTCGAAGGCAAACTCTTGGGCGCGGCCTTCGCCGCCGCCACGGTCGCCGCCGTTTCAAACTCGGCTTGGCTCGGGCTCGCCGCCGGGATCGGGTTCTCGGTCTCTCTCGCCATGATTCATGCCTACGCCTGCGTCACCCACAAGGGCGACCAAGTCGTCTCGGGCATGGCGATCAACATCTTGGTCGCGGGCCTCGGTCCCACGCTTGCGCTCGCCTGGTTCCGCCTCGGCGGCCAAACCCCGCGCGTGGAGGGTAGCGGCCGGTTCCATCCCTGGCATTGGCCCGGCGCCGAAGCGCTCGAAGACACCCCGATCCTCGGCGGACTCTATTCCGAGCTCGTCAGCGGTCACAACATGTTCGTCTACATCGCGCTCCTCACCGTGCCGATCACCGCATGGGTCGTCTACAAAACCCGCTTCGGGTTGCGGCTGCGCGCCGTCGGCGAAAGCCCCGAGGCCGTCGACACCGCGGGCATTTCGGTCGATTGGATGCGCTATCAGGCGCTCATCATCACCGGTGTCTTATGCGGCGTTGCCGGAACCTATCTGTCGATCGCGCAGAACGCGGCCTTCCTGCGCAACATGTCGGCGGGTCAGGGCTTTATCGCATTGGCCGCGCTGATCTTCGGCAAGTGGCGTCCCTGGCCCACGATGTTCGCGTGTTTCCTGTTCGCCTTCACCGACGCCGTGCAGACCCGTCTGCAGGGCGTCGATATCCCGGGCATCGGCGTGATCCCGGTACAGTTCATCCAGGCCCTGCCCTTCGCCCTCACGGTCATTCTGCTCGCGGGCTTCGTCGGCAAGGCGATCGCCCCGCGCGCCAGCGGCCTGCCCTACATCAAGGAACGATGAGCACGCTCGACGACATGATCGCGATGGCGCGCGCCGCCCAACAAAACGCCTACGCGCCCTATTCCGACTTCCAGGTCGGCGCTTGCCTACGCGCCGACGACGGCAGCCTGCATGCTGGCGCCAACGTCGAAAACGCGGCCTATCCCCAGGGCCAATGTGCCGAGGCGTCCGCCATCGGCGCGATGATCGCGGCAGGCGCCCGCAAAATCGTCGAGGTCGTCGTCATCGGCAACGGCGACGGGCTGTGCACCCCGTGCGGCGGCTGCCGCCAACGTCTCAACGAATTCGCCACGCCCGATACGCCGGTTCATGTCTGTGGACCGGAAGGTGTGCGCAAGACCTTCACCTTGGGCGAACTCCTCCCCGGCGCCTTCGGCCCCAACAACTTGGAGGGCGCATGACCGCCGATGCCGACCACGCCGCCGCCGTTATCCGCGAACGCATCGGCGACAAAAAACCCCGCGTCGGCATCATCCTCGGTTCCGGCCTCGGCGATCTCGGCACCCACATCGCCGACGTCACCGCCATCCCCTACCAGGACCTGCCAGGCTTTCCGCAACCCGGTGTCGAAGGCCACGCCGGTAACTTGCTCATCGGTACGTTAGGCGGCGTCACCGTCGCCTGCCTGCAAGGCCGCGCCCATTCCTACGAAGGCGACCTCAAGGCGATGGTCACCCCGGTGCGCACCCTGCAACGCGCGGGCTGCGAGATTCTGTTCGCCACCAACGCTGCGGGGTGTCTCGTCGCCGACCGGTCGCCCGGCAGCCTCATGGCGATCAGCGATCACATCAACCTGCAACCCGGCAACCCGCTGACCGGTCCCAACGACGACGCCTTCGGCCCGCGCTTTCCCAGCATGGTCGATGCCTACGATCCGGCGTTGCGCGCGCTGTTGCTGACCACCGCCCAAGGTCTCGACATCACGCTTTATGAAGGGGTGTACGCAGGCTACCTCGGTCCCAACTTCGAAACCCCGGCCGAAATCCGCGCCTTCCGCACCCTTGGCGCCGATGCCGTCGGCATGTCGACCGTCCCCGAAGTCCTCATCGCCCGCCACTGCGGCCTGCGCGTCGCCGCCATCTCGGTCCTCACCAACCTCGCCGCCGGCATGTCCGACGACCCCCTCACCCACGACCAAACCCTCCACTTCGCCGACTTGGCCGCAAAGGATTTGATCAAGCTGGTGACAGGGTTTTTGGAACGGTTGGAGCCCTAACCCGCCAACAGCGCCATAAACCGCGCCAGATCTTGGTAGATCCGCAGCGCCGCGATCTTGCCGTCGCGCACCGTGAAGCATTCCGCCACCGGCGCGTCCTTGTCGCCATGACGAAACGCGTAGGTGTGCACCACCCGCCCGTCGCCGCCGTCGATCACGGCGCGGTCGACCATCTCTAGCCGCGTCTCGCCCAACCGGGCGCCCATCGCGCGGCACGAGGCGACGAAGGCGTCAGGGTCGGCAAAGTCGGCCTGCGGTCCACGCGCCGTGAAATCGTCGGTCAACAGCGTGCGCAACCCATCGAAATCGCCCGCACCCCAAGCCGCGTAATACGCCTCGGCAGTTTGCGTCGCATCGCTCATCGTGTCCTCCCTGTTCCAACCCTCACGACTCTATATGCGATTAATAGAATATTCAATATGTGCAATATTCATAAGTTCTGATATTGTCGCACCATGGAATCCGCACTGAAGGCCCTCGCCCACCCCGACCGCCAAGTTCTGTTGCGCCACCTGATGAAGGGCGAGCACACCACCGGCGACCTCGCTAAAAAGGCGCGTTTGCGCCAGCCCGCCACCAGCCAACATTTGAAAGTGCTGCGCGAGGCCAACCTCGTGCATGTCCGCGCCGACGGCAACAAACGGCTCTACCGCGTCGACATCGACGCGCTGCAAAAACTGCGCGCCCAACTCGAGTCGTTCTGGGGCGGCAGCCTCGATGCCCTCAAAGCCGCCGCCGAGAAAAAACGCCGTGGCAAATGAGGCGCCCGACACCCTGGTGCGCGAGGTGTTCATCGCCGCACCGCCGGAAGCCGTCTACGCCCTCCTGACCACCGCCGAAGGTCTGTGCCAATGGATGGCCGCCGATGCCACCGTCGAAGCCCACCCCGACGGGCTCATACGCTGGCGCTTCGAGAACGGCGACGTCGTGCGCGGCGCGTTCGTCGCGCTCGAGCCCCGTCGGCGTATCGAATTCACCTATGGCTGGGAGGTCGGGTTCGCCGAGATCCCACCGGGGTCGTCCACCGTCACCATCGACCTCACGGCCAAAGACGACGGCACCGCGCTGCGCCTCACCCATGCCGGCCTGCCCACCCGGGCCGCCGCACACGACGAGGGCTGGCAATACTTCCTCGGCCGCCTCGCCACCACCGCCGGAGCGCCCGATGCCGCATAACCCCGATGTCGATGCGTTCCTCGCCGACCTCGACCATCCCTTGCTCGATGAACTCAAAGCTGTGCGCGCCATTGTGCTGGGCGTCGACAAACGCATCACCGAATCCATCAAATGGGGCGGCCCGACGTTTTCGTTTCAAGGCAACATCGCCACCATCCCGCCGCGCACCAAAAAGGCCGTGCAGCTTTTCTTCCAGCAAAGCGCCCTGATCGGCGCACGCTACGGCGTGCTCGAAGGCGACGGCGACCAGGTCCGCACCATCAATTTCAAAGACAAGGCCGAGATCGCCGCCAAGAAAGCGGGCCTCGTCAAAGCCATCAAAGCCTGGATCAAGCTCAAGGGCGGCTGAGCCGACGCACCTCGATCACATTCCCGGTCCCCGCGATCACGTTCTCAGTCCCCGCCTAGCATCTGCACGCGCGGCACCCCACCTCAAGCGCAACACCATCCACAACAATGGAGCCGCGATGACACCACGGGCGACGCCCCAATGATCTGACGGGACCAAACCCGCTGCGCGTCTTGCGCGCGGCACTGGCCTAACCCCTTGGTCCCGCAGCATGATTTGGCTTCGTTTGTCGCCCCAAAATGCCAAGTCATTGAAAAAAAACATTTCTTTGGCTTCGTTTGGTAAAAACGCCCTTGGCCCCGCCACCAAGCCCCACCCAGGGTGCGTCTTGCCATAGCGCCAACTCAAACCCCTCGTGCGACTCGGAAGCACCCGCCGATCCTGTCAGAATGCAGACCAACAAACGGGTCACCGAGAAACCGCATGAGCAGCCACAACGTCACCCCGATGCCGGGCGCCAAGCCGGCACCGACATCGCACCCCGCGCGCAATCCCGGCACCGCGCTGGAACTCGATTGGCTGCGCGATATCCGCGTCAACCGCAGCGCCACCGAACGCCGCGCCGCCACCATCCCGACCCGCCGCACGGTCAAGAAAGACTGGCAAGCCGCGTGGCTGCTCAAGACCATCACCACCATCGACCTCACCACGCTGGCCGGTGACGACACCCCGGCCAAGGTCGCCCGCCTGTGCGCCAAGGCGCGCCAACCCGTGCGCGAAGATCTCCTCGCCGCCTTGGGCATGGCCGACCGCCCGATCCATGTCGGCGCGGTCTGCGTCTATCACGCCATGTTGGAACCCGCCTTGCGTGCCCTCGAGGGCAGCGGCATCCCGGTCGCCGCCGTCTCGGCAGGATTCCCCGCGGGGCTTTCACCGCTCAAACAACGCATCGCGGAGGTCGAAACCTCGGTCGCCGCCGACGCCACCGAGATCGACATCGTCATCACCCGCGCGCATGTGCTGACCGGCAATTGGCAAGCGCTCTACGACGAGGTCCGCGCCTTCCGCGAAGCCTGCGGCGAGGCGCACCTCAAATCGATCATCGCCACCGGCGACCTCGCGATCTTGCGCAACGTCGCCCGCGCCAGCATGGTCTGCATGATGGCCGGCAGCGATTTCATCAAGACCTCGACCGGCAAGGAACCGACCAACGCCACGCTGCCCGTCAGCCTCGTCATGGTCCGCGCCATTCGCGACTACTTGGCTCAGACGGGCCACCAGGTCGGCTTCAAGGCCGCGGGCGGCATCAGCACCGCCAAGGCCGCGCTCAGTTACCTTGCCTTGATGAAAGAAGAATTGGGCCGCCCCTGGATGGACCCCGGCTTGTTCCGCATCGGCGCTTCCAGCTTGCTGGCCGATATCGAACGCCAACTCGAACACCACGTCACCGGACGCTACTCCGCCTTCAACCGTCACCCCACGGGCTAACATGACCGTCGCACAAATCTTCGACACGCTGGACTACGGCCCGGCGCCGGAAGCCGCCAACATTGCCAACGCCTGGCTCGATGCCCACGACCGCAAGACCGCGTTGTTCGTCGGCGGCGCGTGGCACCCCCCGGCCGAGGGCGTCTACTTCGAGTCCATCAACCCCGCCACCGCCAAGCCGTTGGCGCACATCGCGCAAGCCACCGCGCCCGACATCGATGCCGCGGTCGCCGCCGCACGGGCCGCGCAGCCAAGCTGGGCCAAGCTCGGCGGTCCCGGCCGCGCCCGCTTTCTCTACGCGCTCGCGCGCATGGTGCAAAAGCACGCGCGCCTCTTCGCGGTGCTGGAAACCATCGACAACGGTAAACCCATCCGCGAGACCCGCGACATCGACATCCCGCTCGTCGCGCGCCACTTCTACCACCACGCGGGCTGGGCCCAACTCATCGACACCGAGTTCTCGAACCACGAACCCATCGGCGTGGTCGGCCAAATCATCCCGTGGAACTTCCCCCTGTTGATGCTGTCGTGGAAGATCGCGCCCGCGCTGGCCGCCGGCAACACCGTCGTGCTCAAACCCGCCGAGTTCACCAGCCTCACGGCGATCCTGTTCGCCGAGATTTGCCTCGATGCCGGCCTGCCGCCGGGCGTCGTTAACATCGTCACCGGCGACGGCACCACCGGCGAAGCCATCGTCGGCCACGACGACATCGACAAAATCGCCTTCACCGGCTCCACCGAGGTCGGTCGTCGCATTCGCGAAGCGACCGCGGGAACCGGCAAGGAACTCACCCTCGAACTCGGCGGCAAATCGCCCTTCATCGTGTTCGACGATGCCGATCTCGACGGCGCGGTCGAAGGCGTCGTCGATGCGATCTGGTTCAACCAGGGACAAGTCTGTTGCGCGGGCTCGCGTCTCCTGATGCAGGAAAGCATCGCCGAGACGTTCATCGACAAACTCAAGGCGCGGATGCAAACCCTGCGCGTCGGCGACCCCCTGGATAAGTCCATGGACATCGGCGCCATTGTTGCGCCGGTCCAACTCGAAAAGATCGAACGACTCGTCGGCGAAGGCACCGCCGAGGGCGCCACGCTATGGCAACCCGACTGGGCCCGCCCCACCGAAGGCTTCTTCTACCCGCCCACTCTGCTCACCGACATCGGCCCCGCCAGCAAGGTCGCCCAGGAAGAAATATTCGGCCCCGTCCTCGCCGCCATGCCCTTCCGCACGCCTGCCGATGCCGTGGCGCTCGCCAACAACACGCGTTACGGGCTTGCGGCCAGCGTATGGACCGAGAACATCAACCTCGCCCTCGACATCGCGCCCGCCATCAAGAGCGGTGTGGTGTGGATCAACGCGACCAACTTGTTCGATGCCGCCGCCGGCTTCGGCGGCTACCGCGAGTCCGGTTTCGGGCGCGAAGGCGGTCGTGAAGGCATGTTCGCCTACCTCAAACCGACCTTCGCCAAAAAGCTCGCCAAGTTTCCCCGGGCCGCTGCAGCCGCAGACCCCGTCCCCGCTGCCGTCGCACCGGCCGGTTCCGGTATCGACCGCACCCCCAAGATGTACATCGGCGGCAAACAATCCCGCCCCGACTCCGGTTACTCCCGCCCGGTCTATGCACCGGACGGCGCGCTCGCGGGCGAAGTCGGCGACGGCAACCGCAAAGACATTCGCGAGGCTGTCGAGGCCGCCCGCAAGGCCGAGGCCTGGAGCAAAGCCACGGCGCATAACCGTGCGCAAGTCATCTACTACATCGCAGAAAACCTCGAAGCCCGCGCCACGGAGTTCCGCGATCGCATCGCACTGATGACCGGCGAAACAAAACGCAGCGCCGCCAAAGAAGTCGCCGCCAGCGTCGACCGCCTCTTCACCTACGCCGCCTGGGCCGACAAGTACGATGGCCGCGTGCACGCCACACCGCTGCGCAACGTCACCGTCGCCATGAACGAACCCATTGGCGTCATGGCCGTCGTCTGCCCGGATCAAAACCCGCTGCTGGGCTTCATCTCGCTCGCCATCGCCCCCTTCGCGATGGGCAACCGTGTCGTCGCCGCCCCCTCGGCCGCGCACCCCCTCGCCGCGACTGATCTCTACCAAGTCCTCGATACCTCGGATGTGCCCGGCGGCAGCCTCAACATCGTCACCGGCGATACCGGCTCGCTCGCAACCGTCCTGGCGCAACACGATTCGGTCGACGCGATCTGGGACTTCGGTTCGCCCGACGGCGGGGCCGCGGTCGAACGCGCTTCGATCGGCAACATGAAACAAACCTGGGTCAGCCACGGTTGCGCGCGGAACTGGTTCGACGCCGCGCAAGCCGAAGGCGACGAGTTCTTGCGCAAATGCACCCAGGTCAAAAACATCTGGGTTCCCTACGGCGAGTAATCGACCACCAATGACCATCTTTTTCCCGCAAGAAATCATCCGCCGCAAACGCGACGGCGAAACCCTCGCCGTTGACGAAATCCAGTTCATGGTCGACGGCCTCACCGATCGAGATCTATCGGAAGGCCAAGCCGCCGCATTCGCGATGGCGATATTCTTCCAAGGCATGTCGATGGACGAATGCGTCGCGCTCACCTTGGCGATGCGCGATTCGGGCTCGGTGATCGATTGGTCCGGCATCGACCTGCCCGGTCCCGCGCTCGACAAACACTCCACCGGTGGTGTCGGCGATAAAGTCAGCTTGATCCTCGGCCCCGTGATTGCCGCCTGTGGCGGGTTCGTGCCGATGATCTCGGGCCGTGGCTTAGGTCATACCGGCGGCACGCTCGACAAATTGGACTCCATCCCCGGTTACAACACGCAGCCCGACCTGCGCATGTTCAAACACATCGTCGCCAAAGCGGGCTGTGCGATCATCGGTCAAACCGCCGACCTCGCCCCGGCCGACGGTCGCCTCTACGCGATCCGCGACGTGACCGCGACGGTAGAATCGATCCCGCTGATTACGGCGTCGATCCTCTCCAAGAAGTTGGCGGCGGGGCTCGACGGTTTGGTCATGGATATCAAGACCGGCAACGGCGCTTTTGCCGCCGATCCGGCCATGGCGCACGATCTCGCCCAAAGCATCACCTCGGTGGCCAACGGCGCCGGGCTGCCGTGTACCGCCCTGATTACCGATATGGATCAAGTTCTCGGCACGGCAGCGGGCAACGCGCTGGAGATTCGCGAAACCATCGACCACCTCACCGGTCACGCCCAAGACCCACGCCTGCACGACGTCACCACGGCGCTGTGCGCAGAACTCTTGGTGACCGGCAACCTCGCGACGGACGTCGACACCGGTCGGGCCATGGCCGAAGAGGCGTTGACCTCCGGCCGCGCCGCCGACCGGTTCGCCCGCATGTGTGCCGGTCTCGGGGGCCCCGGCGATATCGTCGATGCGCCCGACAAACACCTTCCAGCAGCCGCGGTCCAAAAGCCCGTGGCGCCGACGGAACCGGGCATCGTGACCGGCATGGACACGCGTCGCCTCGGCCTCGCCGTGATGGAACTTGGCGGCGGCCGACGCCGTGCCGACGACACCATCGATTACGCCGTCGGGCTCACCAACATGGTGGGCGTCGGGACGCGTGTCGATGCGCACAATCCGCTCTGCGTCATCCACGCCGCCAACGAAGACGACGCCACAAGGGTCGCAGGGCTGGTCAACGACGCGATCACGATCGGCGATGCGCCAGGCGACACCCGCCCCATCGTGCGAGACCGCGTGGCGCCGTGATTCCCAAGGCCGAACTTCACGTTCATCTCGAAGGCACCACGCCACCCGATCTCGTCCGGCGTCTGGGCGCGCGAAACGGGATCGACCTGCCGCCCGACATGTTCCACGACGACGGCACATTTCATTGGCGCGACTTCATTCATTTCCTGGAAGTTTACGATACCGCCTCCAGCGTCATCCGCACGCCGGAAGACTACCGCGACGTGACCTATGAATACCTCGCGTCCTGTGCGGCCGAAGGCGCGATCTATGTCGAGGTGATGTCCTCGCCGGATCATGCCGCCGACGCCGGCATGACCTACCACGATCACCTCGAAGGCATTACGGCGGGCATCCTCGATGCCAAACGCGATCACGGTATCGAAGGTCGCCTAATCGTCACCTGCGTACGCCACTTCGGCACCGAGCGTGCGATGGAGGTCGCCCGCCAGGTCGTCGCCAACCCGAGCGAGATCACCGTCGGATTCGGCATGGGCGGCGACGAAGCCAACTGGCCGCCCGCGCAGTTCGCCGACGCCTTCAACTATGTTGCCGCCAGCGGCCTCCCCTGTACGGTGCACGCAGGCGAATGGGCCGGCCCAGACTGCATTCGCGAAGCGCTAGAAACCCTTCCTGTTCAACGACTTGGACACGGCGTGCGCGCGATCGAAGACCCCGATTTGGTTAACGATATCGTCGCCCGCGGCGTGGCGCTGGAGGTTTGCCCCGGCAGCAACGTCGCCACCGGCCTCTACGAATCGCTTGAGACGCACCCGATCCGCGATCTCATTGCGGCAGGCGTCACCGTCACGCTCAACGCCGACGATCCACCCTACTTCGCCACCAGCGTCGGCAACGAATACGACCAAGCCGCATCGGTTATCGGGCTTTCGGCGGACCAACTGCGCAACATCACCAAGAACGCCGTCGCCGCATCGTTCGCCGATCCGGACACCAAAGCGCGACTGTTGGCATCGCCGGGACTCGACTAGCGAATGAGCACCCGCGTACGCGTCAAGATTTGCTGCATCTCCAGCGTCGACGAGGCGATGACGGCCATCCGCCTCGGCGCCGACGCATTGGGTCTTGTCTCGCACATGCCCAGCGGCCCCGGCGTGATCGACGAAGAGCTGATTCGCGATATCGCGATCCGCGTCCCGCCACCCGTCGCGACGTTTCTTCTCACGAGCCACCAAGACACCGACGTCATCATCGAACAGCAACGTCGGTGTCGTGTGAATACCTTGCAACTCGTCGACGCTTTGCCCGAGGGTAGCCACGCCAAACTCCGCAAAGCCCTCCCGGGAGTGTCGCTAGTGCAGGTGCTCCACGTCCGCGACGACAGCACCATCGAGGAAGCCCGCGCGGTCCAGCATGATGTCGACGCCCTTTTATTGGACTCCGGCAACCCCGACCTTGCGGTCAAAGAGCTCGGTGGCACCGGCCGCGTTCACAACTGGGATATCTCGCGCCGGCTCATCGAAAGTGTCGACGTACCGGTTTTTCTCGCGGGCGGCCTCAATCGTGAGAATGCCGCAAAGGCTGTTGCCGCGACGCGCCCCTTCGGCCTCGACCTGTGCTCGGGCGTGCGCACCGACGACCGCCTCGATGCCGACAAACTGGCGGCCTTTATGGAGGCCGTCCGCCCGGCCGGCTAATGGGCATCGTCACCGCGATCGCCGAACGACCGCGGCTGCGTGCGGCGGTCTCGCATCTCGGTGCCGGTTACATTCGCCTTGTCAGGGCCACAGGGTCTTGGCAGGTCGACAACCTCGACATCCCGCAAAGCTTCTGGGACTGCAAAGCGCCTTTCATCGGCGCGTTCTGGCATGCGCGGCTCTTGATGATGCCGACAAACTGGCGGCGCGACGTAAAGATGAACATGCTTATCGCCGCCCGCGGGGCTGACACGGAATTGATCGTCGATATCATCGCGCGCTTCGGCCAAGCGTCGATCCGGGGCTCGGCGCTTCACGGCGGACATGACGCGACCCGGGCCATGGTCAAGGTATTGCGCGCCGGCGAATACACGGCCATCACCCCCGACGGCCCCCACGGTCCCGCCATGCGAGCCAAGCGCGGCATCATCGATCTCGCCCGCCTTGCCCAGGTGCCGATCCTGCCGACCTCATACAGTGCACGGCCGCGCCGTCGTTTGGCGGGTTGGGACGGCACCGTCATCCCCTACCCATTCGGGCGCGGCGTCATCAACTGGGGCGCCCCGATCGAGGTGCCGCGCGATGCCGACGAGGCCACCATCGAAGCCAAACGGTTGGAACTGCAACAAAGCCTCATCCGTCTGACCCAAGAGGCCGACCGGTTGTGTGGCATCGACGAAGCCGACCCGAGGGACGCTCGGTGACGGCTCGCGAACGAATCAGCGTCGGGGTTTTGGTCAACCTCGAGTTCGATGCCGCCGCCAGCGGCCACGTCAACGTTTGGAAGCACTACGCCGAGGCGACTGCCGGGCACGAAGCCATCGACCTCACCGTCTATTTCCTCGGACCGCGCCGGACGATTTCCGTTGCCGACAATGTGCGCTACGAGATCGTCCCCGGCGCCCTCACCACACGAAAACTCCGCCTGCGCCAAGGGGGCGGCCATGCCGATATCGGCCCCCACAACCGGACCTTGGCAAGGCTGCTACCACGCCATGACGTGCTCCACCTCACCGACTTCTTTTGCTTCGGCGCCACCGCTCGGCGGGTCGGCCAAAAGCACCGAATACCTGTAGTCTATTCGATCCATACGCTGCAGCCCGAATTCAGCCAAATCTACTGGCCGGAGATCGCAGAAGGTATTTTTGGACAATGGTTTAGCAAAGTTGTCTTAATCCAATTTCTGAAGACGGATCGCTGGATATTCGGGCTCCTCAACCGGACCCTCATCCGCCAGTTGCGCAGCGCCGATCGCGTCCTCGTTTTCGAGCCGCGCAACCTGCCGCCCCGCGCGGGCGTGCTGCCTGATAAACGAGCGCCCCTGCGCCGCGGCATCATGCGTGGCGCGTTCGATCCGGCACACCGTGACCGCGGCGCGTTGCGCCATCGGTTCGGCATCCCGCCTGATCGTCACATCGTTCTATTCGTCGGCAGGCTGGATGCCTCCAAGAACGCGATGCTTGTTGCCAACGCCTTGCAGATATTGGTGGCGGACGGACGCGCGGTCCAGGGGCTGTTCGTTGGCGCCGGTCGCGATGCCGATCGCATCACGGCCCTGCTCGGCACCCACGCGACCCTCACCGGTGTTCTGCCGCACGCCAACATGCCCGCCGTCTTCGCCAGCGCGGACCTTCTGGCTTTTCCTGCCCAATTCGAGACCTGGGGCAATGTCGTCCTCGAGGCCAAGGCATCCGGTCTGCCGGTTCTGGTTGCCGCCGATCAAGCCACCGCCCGTCACGTCACCGAAAGCGGCGTCGACGGTCTCGTCGTGCCGGACCAATCACCCGCAACTTGGGCCGGCGCTATCGCCGATCTTCTTGCCGACGACGCCCACCACTCCGCCATGGGCCGTGCGGCCCACACCTGGGTCCAGAGCCACGCGCTATCGTGGGCGGACGCGGTCGCGCAAGACCTCGTCCCTGTCTGGCAGTCCCTGGCCCGACCGTCCGGTTAGACCGACGGATCGGTCGCGAGGTAAGCGTCGAGGATCTCAGACGCCGTCGCGCGCCAGACCCCTTCGTGGCCGCAGATATAGGCCAGCGCATCGTCGAGCGCGTCGATCCGGTGCGGGACGCCGATCAAGAAAGGGTGCAACGCGATACACATGACCCGGCCCGACTCCTCGCCTTCGCGGTACAGGACATCGAATTGGCGCTTAATCATGGTGGCGAATTCCTCCGCTGTCCTGTTGGCCCGCATGAACGCCGGCAGATCGTTCATCTCGGATGAATAAGGCACGTTTACGAGCCGGCGCCCGTCAACGTCCATCAAGTAGGGCTGATCGTCGTTCACGAAGTCGCAGTAATACTCGCACCCGACATCGATCAAGATGTTCGGCGTGTCCCAATTCATTCGAACCCCCGGGCTCAACCAGCCACGCGGCCGTGTGCCCGAGGCTTTTTCGATGCGGTCAAACGTGGCACCGATGGCGCGCTTCTGTTCGGTGAGGTCCATGCTGTCGACCATGTTGGAGTTGGTCTCGCCATGCCCCATGAATTCCCAATCGAGCTTGAGCGCTTCCTCGATGAACTCGGGATAGGCATCGCAAACATCGGCATTGAGCGCGACGGTTGCCCGAACGCCATGCTTGGCCAGCACCTTCATCACACGGAAGAC
>Ga0181579_10001280_pt1 | contig 20782 bp, 19 predicted proteins | sample 071ome_24_FD_132996 | JGI IMG/M metagenome (GOLD analysis project Ga0181579, IMG submission 132996) | Coastal salt marsh microbial communities from the Groves Creek Marsh, Skidaway Island, Georgia - 071402CT metaG (megahit assembly) | ecosystem: Environmental > Aquatic > Marine > Intertidal... | reverse complement strand
GATCAGCGCCCGAAGTCGCTCAGCATCGGAGGGCGAAGTTGGGGTGGAGAACTGGTCGGTCAGCTCAGTCGCCCCAGCTTCGCCAGGTCTTCGGCCATGGTCCAACCGTGAACGATCAGAACTCCGCCGTCACGCTCTTTCACCGACGCGAACAACGCAGCGACGTCGGCCGAGACCTTGTCAGGCTTGGCGGTCTCGTGGTCGAGGAATCCGGATCGACCAGATTTGGCAACGACGAAAGACTTCTCGTCGTAGTGCGACTCGACGCCGAACCGCTTGGCCAAACGTCGACCCCAGGCTCGTTCCTCCCCAACGGCACGATGGCCCGGACGAGGGATGAGTTCGGACAGCTGCCGAAAGGCGTCGAGGCCCCCAGCGTCGGCGAATCGGCTGCCTACAACGACGTCCTCGTCGGGAAAGGCCATGAGGGCTCGGTGATAGGCCTCACCCATCAGTCCTTTCAGCGCTTGATCCCGCTTCGCGGTGCGCTTGACACTCAGCAGGCCGATCAGAACACATGGGGTTCCGCCGATTCGCTCCAGGGTGGAAAAGGTGAAACCGTGCAGTTTCGATCCGTCGCGGGCAGTGGTGACGAGGACCCAGTCGTCCTTGGCCTTCGACAACGAGCCGATGTCGAAGGCGCCGCCCATCGACGCCATTTCCTCGAGTTCGGCGTCGGTGAGTGCCACGCAGTCCTTGGTCTCGACATCGAACGCCATTGGTGCGGGCCTCCCCCCGAGTCGCGACGCGGGATATCCCGCTCCCTCCTTCTATTCTGCCAAACGGAGCATGTCGGCGGAAAACCGCAGACTCTCGATCTCAACTCTGCTCAGCCTGAGGGTCGGACGACGTCGATTCCGAAAGCGACCCGGAGGTCGGGGACCACACGCTCGATCTGCACAGAGAATTCGCGACCCAGTTCGAGAACCTTGTTGGGGCCGACGTGCAGATACACCGGAGAATCTCCAGGATGTCGGCGCAGAATGTCTCGTAATTCGTCGATCCGATTCCTGGCGATGGTGTCGAGCGGAAGGTTGAGCCTCAGTTCGGGAACGCCGTCGACCAGCCGGAGCGATTCGACGTCCATCACGCTGAACGAAAGACGGTCACCGTCGTTGTTGATCCGTCCCTTCACGAGGACGACACCGTCTTCCCGAACCAGGTGTCCTTGGGCCGCCGCGATCTTGCTGAACATCGTTGCTTCGATCGTCCCGTGGAAGTCCTCCACGTTCAGAACGAGCATCTGATCACCGCGACGGGTGGTCTTCTTCTCGAGCTTCGACACGACTCCACCCAGAGTGACGATCGACCCCGACGAGAGCTCTTTCGCATCGAGCGTCGTGTGCGTAGCCCGACGAGACAGCGTTCCCTCGTGACCCATCAGCGGATGATCGGTGATGTAGAGCCCCATCAGCTCCTTTTCGTACTTGAGTTTCGTCTCACGGTCGAGGTCGCGCTCGGGAATCTCTATGTCGAGTGAGAACGACGAATCCGAGTCGCCGAGTGAATCGAAGAGACTCAGCACTCCTTGATCCGCTTCATGGCGTCGGGACACCGCATCATCGATGATCGTCTCGAACACCATGAGAAGGCCAAGGCGTGAGTGCCCGAGGTTGTCGAACGCGCCGACTTTGATGAACGACTCGACCGTGCGCTTGTTGAGGCAATCGGTGGGCACCCGCATGCAGAAATCCTGGAAACTCTCGAAGGCGCCGTTGGCCTCACGCTCTTCGACGACGCGCCGACACAGCGCCGAACCGACGCCCTTGATGGCCGATAGTCCGAAGGTCACGGCCCGCTCGGCTGGCAGTGCACCGAAATCGACGTCGGAAACATTGATGTCGGGGGGCCGGATCGTGACCTTCTGTCGCCGAGCGTCGGCGAGGTAACCGGCCGCCTTGTCGAGGTTGTCCTTGACCGAGGTCAACAGGGCGGCGAAGAACTCGACCGGATGATTGGCCTTGAGATATGCCGTTTGATAGGTGACTAGTCCGTAGCCGAAGGAATGCGATTTGTTGAAGGCGTAGTCCGCGAAGTTCTCGATGATGCCGAATAGATACGTACCGAGGTCGGCCCCGTAGCCGGTCTTTTCGCATCCCTCGACGAACTTGGAGCGCTCCTTCTCCATCAACTCGCGAACCTTCTTGCCGCAGGCCTTGCGCAAATTGTCCGCTTCAGCGAGCGAATACCCGGCGAATCGCTGAGCGACTCGCATCACGCTCTCCTGGTAGATCATCAGACCGAAGGTGTCGCCCAGTACCTCGCTGGCATCAGGGTGGAAGAAATCCACTTCCTTGCGACCGTTCTTGCGATCGGCATAGTCGTAATGCATGTTCACGCCCATCGGGCCGGGGCGATACAAAGCGATGACAGCCGAGACATCTTCGAAAGAACTAGGGGCCATGGCGCGAAGAAGCGACTGCATCTGCGGAGACTCCAACTGGAACACTCCGGTGCTCTCACCGCGTCCCAACAGTTCGAAGACGGCAGGATCCTCGAGAGGAACGTCGTCGATGTCGAAGTCGGGACGGCCGTTCTGTCTGATCAGACCCACGGTGTCGGTGATCACATCGAGATTTCTGAGTCCGAGAAAGTCCATCTTCAGAAGTCCGAGATCTTCCACGCCATGCATTTCGTACTGCGTGGTGACCGGAGTGTCCTCCGGGGCCTTGCCTTGCTCGGGCTTGCGTTGTAGAGGCAGATACTCGGTGAGGGGTTCTTTCGAAATGACCACGGCCGCTGCGTGAATTCCCGTCGATCGCTTCAGACCCTCGAGGCCTTTGGCGACGTCGATCACCTGCTTGGCGACGGGATCCGACTCGTACATCTGACGAAGTTCTCCGGCTGCTCGATAACCGTCGATGTATTTCGGATTTTCCTCCAAGCAGTACTTGAGAGGCGTGTCACGACCCATCACCAGAGGTGGCATTGCTTTGGCAAGGCGGTCGCCTACTGCGTATTCGTGGCCGAGAACGCGGGCGGCGTCACGGACGGCGTTTCGAGCCTTGATCGTGTTGAACGTGATGATCTGAGCCACGCGATCTCGCCCATATTTCTCGGACACGTATCTGATCATTTCGTCTCGATAACGCGAGTCGAAGTCCATGTCGATATCGGGCATCGAAATACGACTCGGGTTGAGAAACCTCTCGAAGAGAAGGTCATAGCGGATCGGGTCGATCTCGGTGATCTTCAACGAATACGCCACAGCGCAACCGGCTGCCGAACCGCGACCTGGCCCGACCCTGATGCTTCGTCTCCTCGCGTAGGCAATGAGATCCCAGACGATCAGGAAATAGGACGCGAAGCCCATGTCGACGATCACCTTGAGCTCGTAGGCCAACCGCTCGACCACAGGCGCTGGAAGGTTCTCCCCCCAACGCTCGCGAGCCCCCTCCCAAGCGAGGTGTTCGAGATACGCCGCGTCGCTGTTGAAACCCTTCGGAACGTCGAAATTCGGTAGCTGGGGTTTACCGAATTCGATGTCGACGCCCGCCCGTTCGGCAATCCACAAGGTGTTGTCGCAGGCCTCGGGTAGCTCGGCGAACAGGTGGCGCATCTCACCGGCCGATTTCAGGTAGTGCTCAGTTCCGTCGAATTTGAATCGGTTCGGATCGCTCATCAAGGAAGCCGTTTGGACGCACAAGAGCGCGTCGTGGGCTTCGCTGTCGTGGCGGTGCACGTAGTGGGAGTCGTTGGTGGCCAAGAGCGGCGCTCCGAGGGTACGAGCGATCTCGACCAATTGCGGATTGGTTCGGATCTGACTCGTCAGCCCGTGATCTTGCAGTTCAACGAAGAGATTGTCGCGTCCGAAGATCTCCTGAAGACGACCGGCCTTGGCAAGAGCCCCGTCGAAATCATCTTTCAGTAGATGTTGCAGAACGTGGCCACCGAGGCAGCCGGTGGTGGCGATCAGCCCGTCACTGTGTCGAGCAAGTAGTTCCCAGTCCATCCGCGGCTGGTAGTAGTAACCCTCGAGAAAGGCCAAACTGCTCAATTTGATGAGATTCCGGTATCCGGTGTCGTTCTCGGCCAGCAAGGTCAGGTGGTAGTAGAGCTTTCCTCCACCCTCAACGTCGCCTCCGGAATCGTCGAGGCGACCACGGCGAGGTGGACGCTCGAATCGACTTTCGCTCGCCATGTACGCCTCGGTGCCGATGATCGGTTTGATCCCCTGGTCGCGGCACTCGCGATAGAAATCGAGAACTCCGTACATGTTTCCGTGGTCGGTCATTCCCAAAGCGGGCTGACCGTCGGCTACTGCTTTGGCAACCAATTCGTCGAGCTTGGCGGCTCCGTCGAGCATCGAGAATTCGGTGTGGACGTGGAGATGGGTGAAGGAATCGACCAACTCTTACCTCCCCGATCTCGACGACGACTCGTCGGGTCGCAACGCGACCCGGATCACACAGTTGTGATTCGCCAGAGTAGCAGTGGGGTGTGTTGCGGGATCGGGTGAGGATCGCTCAGAGGTAGATGCCAGGTCGTCGATCCGTCGACGAGTCACCGGACTCTTCGTCGCCCGGCCCGAGCCGCCGCATCTGCTCGATCTGCTGGCGAGCGGCCATCTGTTGGGCGAACAGTGTGGCCTGTATCCCATGGAACAGCCCCTCGAGCCAACCGACGAGTTGAGCCTTCGCCATGCGAAGTTCGGACTCTGTCGGGGCGTCCGACGAGAAGGGCAACGTCAGCATTCGTAGCTCCTCTTGCAGGTCGGGCGACATAGCCTCCGACAATTCGACGATCGATCGTTCGTAGATCTCGGCGAGGCGTTCACGACTCGGCTCGTCGAGGTGCGTCGACCGAAGCTCTTCCAGGAGCTGCTTCACCATCGAACCGATCCGCATCACCTTGCCCGGCTCGGTCACCGACTCTCGCAAAGGTTGAGACGGGTCGGACGTATGGCTCTCTTCATCCGATCCACCGAGAACTGCATCAGGTCGGTGGACCACAGAATTTTCATCGGGTGAAGGCACCTGGACATTCTGGCTGATCTATCTGGGCTCTGCACACCACGCCTACGATCGAAAGTGTGTCACCATGACGATCCACTCAGGTGGAGATCGACAACAGTGGCACGAGAATCTCCTCGTCGGTCAACGATCCGTGACGACAGACGAGCGGAAAATACCCGGTGTCGTCAGGATCGTTGAAACATGCCGAAGTGAAAGGCACAAGGGCAACGTCGCCAAGCCTCCTCGGGAAGGACGTGTCTCCCGGTTCCCCGAACCACCCGGAAGCCACGATCTCGGCACGTTCGAGAACCCACGCGAACGACGAGTAGCGGCGACAGGCATCCAACAACGAATCCGACCGACCTTCTCGTGCGTGCAACCACCGAAATCGACCCTCTCCCGACTGTCGGTCGACCAATTGCAGAACGTCTGGATCGAGATCCACGACATCGTCGCCGGTTTGTACCTGACCGTGATCAGCGACCACGGCAACCGTGGTACCCGGCGGTACTGCGTCGATGACTGAGGCGACCAACTGATCGGTCGCTGCCAACTCCGCGTCGTAGAACCGCCCGAAACCTCGTTCGTGCGCAATCTTGTCGACTCCGTCGTAGTACGCGTAGACGAAGTCGGCTCCCTCTTCGAGTGCCGTGCTGATCTCGATGGCTATCGAGCTAGATGATCGCCACCCTCGTAGATCGGTTCCGCCCAGATGTGCTTCGGTGAAGGCCGTTCCGAGATGCTCGGCGCGCGTCACGACCGGCACCTTGTGGCCGCAGAAGGACGGAACGGGCTGAATGGTCGACGGAGGAATGTCCCGTCGAAGATTCCGTCGTTCCCCAGATCTTCCGCCGAACCAACTGAGGGTGTTCAACACCGTTCCGTCGACGTCGATGCGATAGCCGAGTACGCCGTGCTGCAGAGGGTCGGCACCCGTCACAAGAGTTGTGAGGGCAGTTGCCGTGGTACTCGGCGCGACCGTGGTGAGTATTACGGATTCCATCGAGGACAGGCACGGAGTGAGCGAGGAGTGTTCGCGAAGTTGTTGCCAGCCGAGGCCGTCGAGCACCAGCAACACGACCCGTTCGGCTGTTTGCAGCGACGACGGGAACCATGCCGGGCGATGGCCCGGCCGAGCCAACAGGCACCCCGGCACCACGGACCCGAGACGCGGTGAACGGCGATCCGGCGCTTCGGGAAGTTCCATGGTCCCAGTCCACCACACGGGTTCGATGTCTGGTTCGCATCGAGGGCCTACGATAAGGAGGTGCGTGTGTCGACCCGTGGGGACTATGCCTGTCGAGCCTTGCTGAGCCTGACCCTCCACGAAGCCGAGGCCGGTCCGACGTCGGTTCGTGACATCGCCGAACGAACCGGCCTCCCCCAGCCGTATCTCGAGCAGATCCTGCTGGCCCTGAAAGGGGCCGGCCTGGTCAGGTCGAAGCGTGGCGTCGGTGGCGGATACACGTTGGCCCGGCCTCCGTCCGATATCCGACTCTCGGACATCGTCTCAGCCGTCGATGGCCCGATCACTCTTGGTGACTTCGGTGAGCCTCATGCCGACGGGGCATGTGACCACGAAGGCCAGTGCGTACTTCTGGCGATCTGGAATCAGGCCGGTGATCACATGAGGCACCACCTGGAAGGTTTCAACCTGGCGGACATCGCTGCCGCAGCTCGAGGCACCGGACCCTGGCCCGAACCACTCGAACACTGACCCGGCTATCGGACCGTACCCGTCATCGCAGTTCGCGTGCGATCGATGACAGGACGCCATTGACGAAGCGGCCCGAATCGTCGGTGCTGAAACGCTTGGCCATCTCGACCGCCTCGTCGATCACGACCGCAGTCGGAACGTCGGATCGGTGGGCCAATTCGAACGTCGCGAGCCGTAGTACCAACAGGTCGAGGATCGGCATCCGCTCCAGACTCCAACCCGTGGAGTATTTGGCGATCGATGCGTCGAGTTCGCTGCGATGCGATTCGACTCCATCGACCAGTAGACGTACCAGTCGATCATGGGGGACGATCGCTACATCGAGTAGATCACGCGAATCGGATCCCTTGGTCGCGCCTTCGTAGAGCAACACGAGTGCGGCTTCTCGAGCCCGGGAACGCTCGTCGTCGAATTCGTTGACGTCAGACACGGGTGATGTAGTCACCCGAACGAGTATCGACCTTCACGCGATCACCGATCTCGACGAAGAGCGGCACTTGGATGGTCTTTCCCGTTTCCAAGGTTGCGGGCTTTCGTGCCCCGGACACGCGGTCACCTTGCACGCCAGGCTCGGTCTCGGTGATCGTCAGCTCGACAGACGCGGGAATCTCGACCGACACGATCTCGTTGCCATGCAGGGCGATGATGGCGGTCATCGACTCGATCAGATAGTCAGCGGCGTCTCCGAGTGCAGTCGGCTGAATGTTCATCTGGTCGTAGGAGTCGGTGTCCATGAACACGTATTCATCGCCATCGCGGTACAAGAACTGCATGTCCTTCTTGTCGAGGATCGCCTGCTCGACGCGCACCCCGGCATTGAACGTCTTCTCGAAGACGTTCCCGGTGCGCACATTGCGTAATTTCGTACGGACGAACGCGCCACCCTTTCCCGGCTTGACGTGCTGAAACTCGACGACTTGGAAGAGTCCATTGTCGAGTTCGAGTGTGATTCCGTTCTTCAGGTCGTTCGTCGTGATGGCAGGCATGTGAGATCTTTCGGGAAAGAAGTGAGGATTTCGGCGGACTCGTCACGAACGACAACCAGGTCTTCGATTCGGATTCCGCCGAAGCCCCTACGATAGAGGCCCGGTTCCACCGTCACGACTTCGCCGACAGCAAGAGTCGCCTGCGAGGTTTGGTTGAGAAAAGGGTGCTCGTGGATGTCGAGGCCGACCCCGTGCCCGGTGCCGTGAACGAAAAATTCCGCGTCTCCGCCAAGGGTCGTGCGGCAGGCCGAGTCGACGTCTCGGGCCGATACTCCGGCTCGAACGGTGGCCAATCCGGCCTCTTGAGCTTCGAGGAGAACCTTGTACCAGGCCGCCAAAGCGTCGCTCACCTCTCCGACGAAGAAGGTCCTCGTCATGTCGGAGTGATAGCCGTCGACGAGTGCCCCGACGTCGATCACCAGCGCCTCACCCTCGGCAAGCCGGTGGTGCGATGGCGCGTGATGCGGAATCGAGGAGTTAGTGGGACCAGCCGCAACGATGGTGTCGTACGACGGGCCGTCGCCACCCAGGCGCCGAATGCGATGATCGAGCTCGTCTCGTATGTCTCGTTCCGAGACTCCAACGTCGATCATCGGCAAAGTTTCGTACAAGGCCTCGGCGGCAATCGCTGCGGCGCGGGCGATCGTTTCGATCTCGGAAGGATCCTTCACTCTCCTCAAATTCGTCACATCTTGCTCGACCAGTCGAATGCCGTGTGAAGTGAGGTTCGTCCATGTTTCGTGGCTGATGGAGGCCGAGCGGCACCCGACGACATGACCCTCTGTGAGGCGGGAGACCTCCGAGAAGATTGACGATGGAGCTTTGACAGTGAGCACATCGACGCCGAAATCCTTCGATTCTTCGATCGCTCGTTCGGTGTATCGCGCATCGGTGACCAAAGTGGCCGACTGAGGGCCGACGACGAGCCAACCGCTGCTACCCGAGAAGCCTGACGCCCATCGAACATCGGACCGGTCGGTCAGAACGGTGAAGCCGTCGAACGCGTCTCGGACTGCGTCGAGGCGGTGTCTCATCTGACCTGGAGAAGATCGGAAATCGCCCGAATCGCCAGCTCGTATCCGAGAAGGCCGAATCCGGCGATCGAACCCGAGGCGACCGGGGCGACAACACTGGTGTGACGCCATGGCTCGCGGGCATTCGGCTGGGAAATATGCACCTCGACAATCGGTCCGGCGAAGGTCGCCAACGCGTCGTGAAGGGACCACGAGTAGTGGGTCAGTGCCCCAGCATTCACGATCAGAGCGTCGACTCTTTGGCGATCCTGGTGGATCCGGTCGACGATGTCTCCTTCGTGATTGGACTGGTAGGACTCCAGCTGAAGGCCCAAACTCTCGGCCAGGCGACCGGTGTGAAGGACGTAGTCGTCGAGGGTTGCCGTTCCGTAGACATCGGGCTCTCGTTGACCGAGAAGGTTCAAATTTGGACCGTGAACGAGCAGAACGATGGGCACCACGTCAAATTACCCGAGGCCGCCCCGTCAACGAGACAGAAATTCTTCGAGAACTTCGCGGACGATCGATGCCGAGACTCCGTTGACCGCCTCGAGACCCTCAGGACCGTCGAGAACGAATGTGAGACCTTCCGTCGCCTTCTTGTCCCGACTCATGGCAACCATCAACTCGTCGACGGAGACGCCGGCAATCGCTGCCAACACCTGTTCGTCGGCCAAACCGTACTCGTGGCGGACGACCTGGTCATGAAAATCGACTCGCTCACCGTCGATCCGACCGAGAGCTCGAGCAAGACGAGCGGCGAACACGAGGCCGACGGCGACAGCCTCGCCGTGCGCCAACCGATGCGAACCGCAGATCTCGAGGGCGTGACCGAGAGTGTGTCCGTAATTGAGCACCATCCGTCGACCGGACTCCGTCTCGTCAGCTGCGACGATCTCGGCCTTGATACGAACACAGCGCGCTACGCGCTGTTCGAGCGACAGGCCGAGTAAATCCTCTCCGGTCAAGAAGTGATACTTCGCGACTTCACCGAGACCACATTTGGTCTCTCGTTCGGGAAGGGTGTCGAGAGCGTCGAGGTCGGCGATCACGCCGATCGGCTGCCAAAAGGCCCCCACCAGGTTCTTTCCTTCAGGCAGGTTGACTGCCGTCTTCCCGCCGATCGCCGCATCGACCATGCCGAGAAGAGTCGTCGGAATCTGGAGAACTCGAGTCCCCCGGTGCCACACCGCGGCTGCGAATCCGGCCACATCGGTCACGAGACCTCCGCCAACACCGATCACGAGATCACGGCGCGTCAGGCCGACTTCGGCGAAGTGTCGAGTCAGTGATTCGATGGTGGCGAGAGTTTTGCTTCGTTCACCTCCGGCTACGTGAACCACAGAAGTCGGGAGTGCGGTGGAGACCTGAAAAGGTATTGATTTTTCGGTGACGATCACCACTCGACTGACATCAGCCGGGATGAGCGCTTCCAGTTCTTGCACGACTCCGTGTCCCACGATGACCGGATACGAGCGATCTCCGAGATCGACGTCGATCCGTACGGCGCTCACTGGCCCTCCTGAGAGATCGGGAAAGCATTCGCAACGATCGAATCGACGATGGACTCAGTGGATCGACCGTCGACATCGACGACGAGTCGAGCAACTTCTGCATAAAGAGGTGACCGTGAGGCGTTCAATTGGAACAGGCGGCCACGCGGATCATCCCCGAGGAGGGGTCGATCGTGAGGACGCTTTTCGACCCGCTGAGCCAGGGTTTCGACCTCAGCTCTCAACCACACCACGTGATGGTTGTGCAGACGATTTCTATTGACCTCTCTCTCGACGATGCCTCCACCGGTGGCCAGAACACAGTCGTCGGGACGAGTCAACTGCTCGACGAGGACCTCCTCTTCCACGTTGCGAAACCCTTCCTCTCCCGACTCGTGAAAGATCTGAGGAATCGTTTTCAGCTGTGACTTCTCGATCTCGATGTCGGTGTCGACGAATGGACGTTCGAGCGCCGCAGCGAGCTGACGACCGATCGTGGATTTGCCGCTTCCCATGAGCCCGATCAGCACGATGTGGTGAGCTGCCATGTCATTCGGGTCGAGCCGCTTCGGCATTGCGAACGAATTCACCGAGAGAGTCGCCTCCGAACTTTCGCTGAGCTTCGCCGGCCAGAACCAGCGCAACCATCGTCTCGGCGACCACTCCCATGGCCGGAACTGCGGTCACGTCGGTCCGTTCCTTGAACGAAACGGTCGTTTCCTTGGTGACGACGTCGACCGTCGGAAGAGTCGGACGATTGAGAGTTGCGAGGGGTTTCATCGCCGCGCGTACGGTGAGGATCTCTCCGGTGGTCATTCCACCCTCGGTCCCTCCGGCCAACGAACCCTCACGCACGTACCGCCGACTTTCCTCGTCCCAGCGGATGGGATCGTGGGCCGTCGAACCACGTCGACCGGCGACATCGAAGGCTGCTCCGATCTCGACGCCCTTGACGGCCTGAATGCTCAAGACCGCCTGGGCAAGTAGTCCGTCGATCTTGCGATCCCAGTGAACGTGACTGCCGAGACCGATCGGAACGCCGTACGCCAAGACCTCGACGACTCCACCGAGTGAATCCCCCTCTTTCGCAGCCGCCTCGATCTCGGCCACCATCTTGCCGTCGGCCTCCGGATCGAAGCATCGAACAGACGACTCGTCGACGATGCTCAGATCGGATGGAGTCGGACGACGCCCATCACTCTTCGCCGAGCCCATCTGGACCACATGAGAGAGCACCTCGGTCCCGAGATGGGACAGCAGAGCCTTCGCCAGGGCGCCCGCTGCGACTCGAGCGGCAGTTTCTCGCGCGCTGGCTCGCTCGAGAACGTCACGAGCATCGGTGAACCCATATTTCTGCATACCCACGAGATCGGCGTGTCCGGGCCGCACAGATGTGAGCGGCTTGTCGGTGACCCCTGGAGCCGGATCCATCTCTTTGTGCCATTTGTCGGAGCGGTACCACTCGGTGTTCTTGATCTCGATGGCGACCGGTGAGCCGAGAGTGCGGCCGTGCCGAACTCCCCCGACGAGGGTCACCTCGTCGACCTCGAAACGTTGCCTCGGCCCTCGTCCGTACCCGAGCCGGCGGCGCGACAGCTCTGCCTGAACGTCGTCGACTGTGATGGGCAAACCCGCCGGAAGGCCCTCGACCACGACGATCAAGGCACGTCCATGCGACTCACCGGCGGTCAAGTAACGCAACATCGTGGCGAAGGCTACCGGCGCTCAGCCAATGCCTGGAGAGCTTGCGCTTTCATGATCGAGGTGTCGGGTCGACGTCCCAGCCAGATCTCTTGCTGTCGTGCGGCCTGATGTACGAGCATCCCGAGACCTCCGACGACTCTGCACCCGTGCCGACGGGCCGAGACCATGAAGGGTGTATCCAGCGGGTGATACACGAGATCGACGACCGTCGTCGAGGGCTCGAGACGAGACGGATCGAGCGGAAGTGACGGGTCGCCTCCCATGCCGACGCTCGTGCAGTTGATCACGATGTCGATCTCGGAACACACGTCGCCACGTTCGGACCACGGCACAGCCAGCGAATCCGGCACGATGGACTGAAGTTCATCGGCATCCGTGCCGGATCGGTTGGTGATCAGCACGCGTTCGGCACCGGCTCGCTTGACGGCATCGGCGACGGAACGGGCCGCTCCACCCCATCCGAGCAGGAAAACCGACGCACCCACGAGGGACACGGCTTCTTCGAGGAGCGCGTCGACCAGGCCGTCGCCGTCGGTGCTGTGACCGATCAGCAACCCGTCGTCCATCGACACGGTGTTGACACTCCTCAGAACTCGCGCCGCGTCAGTCAGGTGATCCATGGATTCGTAGGCGAGCGTCTTCAACGGCATCGTGACACTGGCACCGGCGATCGAACCGCCTCGACAGAGATCGAGCACGCTCCCAAGACGTTCTGGCGGCGTCGGCAACGCAACATATGTCCAATCGACGTCGAGTGACTCGAAACCAGCGTTGTGGATCGCCGGCGACAAACTGTGCTCGATCGGCCACCCGAGAACTGCCGCCACTCGCGTATGACCACTAATGGGGCGACGACTCACAGGACTCCCTCCTCGATGGCACGACGAACATTGGCCTCGTGTTGTTCGAGTGTGACGGCAAAGGCATGGTTCCCGTCGAGATCGGCGAGAACGTAGTAGAGGTACGCGCACGGTGTTCCGGCCGGCAGAGCACGGCACAGCGGGTCGCCAGAGGGCGGATTGGGAGCGGGAGCCAGGGCAGCCGCGAGAGACGCGCGACCGGGGCTGGCGATCGGAGTCGGCGGTAGACCCTCGTAGAGGTAGGTGTTGTACGGGGTGTCGTTCGACTTCAACTCGTCGAAGGGCGAGTCGGGATCCTGGCCGTACAACAACGTGGCGTCGATCTCGAGCTTCATTCCCATTGCCAATCGGTTATAGATCACGCGGGAGATCAGTGCACGGTCTTTTTCAGTTTTGGCCTCACGCTCGATCATCGATGCGATCGTGATGACTTGGTACGGGCTCAGCCCGACCGTGGCCGCCGCGTCATCCAGGCCCTCTTGTCTCCCGACCCGTTCCATCAGGCGAACCATCCGTTGAAGAACCTGAGCGGGCGTCTCGTCACCAGCGATCGAAAAAGTGTCGGGAAACAACAGGCCCTCGAGATCGACCGTGCCGGGAGCGTAGGAACTCTCGATCAACGGCTCACCACCGCCGGTGGCACGTTCGACGAAGGCATCACCGTCGAAACCTGGCACCGCATCGGCAAGGCGCTCAGCGATCTGGCGAATGGTGAACCCTTCGGGGACGGTGACTCTCCAGAATGTTTCGTTCGGCGGTGTGCGGAGCACTCGTAGGAGATTTCCCATGTGGTCGAGCGGTTTCAGCGTGTACAGACCGGGAACGACGTCGAGCCCGCCTTCTCCATCGACGTATCGGACGAATGTGTCGTCGTCGACGACGAAGCCCTCTACGAGGAGACGCTGCCCGAGAGAGGCCACGTCGTCACCCTCGACTACTTCGAAGATCTCACTTGCTCCCGGATCGCCCGGTGGATTGATTCGCTGCAACTCGCGCCACGACACAGTTCCGTAGACGATGACCGCTAACAGCGCGACGACGGCGAGGCCGGCTGCGACGACACCGAGCCATCGGCGCTCTCGGCGACGAACGACGATCTGCTGGTCACTGAGGGCATCAGGATCCCTGAGGTCTACGGGTTCTGCGGCGCGGGATCGACTGACTTTCACGTCGATCCTCGACGGCGATCGAGCCAATTCTGAAGGAGTACAGCGGCAGCGACTTTGTCGACGTATTCACGACGTCGCGACGCCGACAACTCGGCTTCTCTCAGCGCTCGATCGGCGGTCACTGTCGTCAACCGTTCGTCGAAAAGTTCGACTGGACGTCCGCAGGATTTCTGGATTTGGACCGCCTCCTCCTCGGCAGCTCGTGCCGCTGGTCCAATGGCTCCAGACAGGGATATGGGGTGACCGATGACGATCAGTTCCACTTCCTCGTCGTCGGCGATCCGACGAATTCGACGGTGGTCTTCGGCTCGGGAGCGCGAGCGTTGGACGACAGTCAGCGGTGACGCGATCGTCTCACTGACGTCGGAGACTGCGACGCCGATACGACGTGAACCGAGATCGAGAGCCAACACGCGCACATGACCATTCTTTCCTCTTCGAAGGACTCTGTGGTGTCACTGAGCTGAAGGTTCACGCACGCTGTTCAGCCTCGAGGGCTTGGCGTGCTACATCGAGGGCTTCGTCGAGCTTTTCGGGAATTTTTCCGCCCGCTGTAGCGACGTCTCCCTTACCGCCTCCCCCGCCTCCGACGATCTTTGCCGCCGGCGACACCAATGGCCCGGCGCTCCGCCCCGGCTCGACCGCAGCGACGAGCGATACTCCGCCGGCGGGGGTGACACCACCGAGAATCACATTGCGGACCGTTGGACGTTGACGCACGGCCAGGGCCAGATCTCGTAAATCGTTGGGTTCGATCCCGTCGAGACGAAGTACGACGTTCCCGTCCACGGCGGCCGCGGCGACCTCATCGGCCCGTGCAGTCACCATGGAGCTTCGAAGGCGTTTGATCTCGTCGGAAGCCGCTTTCAGTTCGTCGAGTCGACGGGCGACGCCATTCACGACGTCATCGGTCGACGATCCAACGAGCTCACCGATGTCCTGGAGAGTGGCCGTTCGCGAACGCAACAGTTCGAGTGACCGTTCCCCGGCGACGGCCTCGATACGACGTAGGTTCGCCCCGATCGAACCCTCCGAGACGATTTTCACGAGCCCGATGTCCCCGGTTGCCGTCACATGGGTTCCGCCGCAGAGCTCGAAGGAGTGGCCGGCTTTCAGCACGCGCACCGAGTCGCCGTACTTGTCACCGAAGAAGGCGATGGCCCCGTCGGCCAACGCCTCGTCCTTCGATGTTTCGTAGGCCGACACCGAGGTGTTGGCAAGAGTTTCGGCATTGGCAAGCTCTTCGACACGGGAAATCTCGTCCTCTGAAAGGGCCGAGTAATGACTGAAATCGAATCGCAGTCGCATGTCGTCGACCAACGATCCGGCCTGCTTCACGTGGTCTCCCAACACTTCTCGCAAGGCCCAGTGAAGAATGTGCGTCGCCGTATGGTGACGTCGGATACGAGTCCTTCGGTCGGCGTCGATGTGCGCCTGCACGGAATCCCCCACACGAAGGGTCGCGTCAGTGCGCCGGCATCGGTGACGGCGAAGCCCTGGAATCGCAAAGGTCGTGTCGATCACTTCGAACGTGTTCGTTCCGTTGGCCAGGGTTCCGATGTCACCGACCTGACCACCACTTTCGGCATAGAACGGAGTGCGGTCCAAGAAGACGTCGATGTGATCGTCGACATCAACCACGCCGATCACCCGGGCGTCGCACGAGTCGCCGTCGTAACCCACGAAAACGGTGGGGCCGTGCTCCTCGGAGATCGAACGGTACTGATCGAGGATGTCGTCGTCAGTTTTTTCGGTCCGACGAGCCGCCTTGGCGCGACTGCGCTGAGCTTCCATCTCGACATCGAAACCAGCACGATCGATGTCGAAGCCCTTCTCGGCGACGATCTCCTCGGTCACTTCCAGAGGAAAGCCATAGGTGTCGTGAAGGAGGAAGATCGTCGACCCGGACAGAGTGCGGGATTCACCGAGACGTTCGATCTCGGTGTCGAGAATGCCGACCCCCGTCTTCAACGTCTGACGGAACCTTTCTTCCTCGCGTGAGAGGACGTCGAGAACGAAATCCTTCTGGGCCGCCGTTGCCGGGTAGGCGACACGCAGACTTTCGATGGCAGTGTCGGCCAGCTCGTGCATGATCGATCGATCGGTGCCGAGAAGGTAGGCGTGTCGGACAGCTCGCCGAATGATCCGGCGCAGCACGTACCCGCGCCCCTCGTTCGACGGGAAGACCCCGTCGCCCACGAGCATGGCGCTGCTTCGAGCGTGTTCCGCCAGTACTCGGAGGCTGAAACTGGCTCGGTCGTCGTAATCGCCGACCCGATATGAGGCACCCGTGAGCGATTGTGCTCGTTCGATCATGGGAAGGAGAGCGTCAGTTTCCCAGACGGAGTCGACGCCCTGAATCAGAGCCAGGATACGTTCGAGCCCGGCTCCGGTGTCGATCGACGGCTTCGGCAGCGGAGTGCGGGTGCCGTCGGACGCCTGGTTGTACTGCATGAAGACCAGATTCCAGAACTCCATGAAACGATCGCCATGCGGATCGTGGAGCGGACCACCGTCGGGACCGAAGGCCGGACCACGGTCGATGTGCAACTCGGAGCACGGTCCGCACGGCCCGGTCTCGCCCATCTGCCAGAAGTTGTCCTTGTCGCCGAGACGTTGAATGCGCTCCATGGGGACGCCAACTGTTTCGTGCCAGATCGCCTCGGCCTCGTCGTCGGTGTCGTGCACGGTGATCCAAATTCGGTCACCGTCGAAACCGAAGGTCTCGGTCACCAGTTCCCATGACCAGGGAATCGCCGATTCCTTGAAATAGTCACCGAACGAGAAGTTGCCGAGCATCTCGAAGAACACCAGGTGCCGCTTGGTGCGTCCGACATCGTCGAGATCGTTGTGCTTTCCTCCGGCGCGGGCGCACTTCTGAACGGTTGCCGCCCGTTTGTACGGTGGGAATTCGTCGCCGACGAAGAACGGCTTGAAGGGGACCATGCCGGCCACGGTGAACAGAACGGTCGGATCGTGAGGAATCAGACTCGCCGACTCGACGACCGAGTGATCGCGGTCGGCGAAGAACGACGTGAACGCATCTCGAAGTTCTTGAGCAGTCGAGGGCGGGCGACGGGACATCGTCGCGAGGCTACCTTCCAGGTCCTAGGCTGATCGTGTGAGTCCGACCCCCCGCACTTCTGGACGCCAGATCGATCTTCACGAAATGATCGCCTTCGAGGATCCCAAGGAGATGAGGACGTGGATCTTCGATGCCACGTATCTCCGGTCCTCGTGGAAGTGCATCTTCGGTGAGGGATGCCAGGGAGTTCTGGAAGAACCGGCCGAGCATCTCAACCAGGGGTGCTGCTCGTTCGGTGCGCATTTCGTCGACGACGACGACGTGGCTGTCGTCGTCAAATCGGCCGTTCGCCTCACCGAGAAGAACTGGCAGTTGAAGCCGAATGCTGACAAGAAGGGCTTCCTCAAGGGGACGAAGAAGGGTGAGACTAAGACCCGAGTCGTCGACGGCGCATGTATTTTTCTGAATCGACCTGGTTTCGAAGGTGGAGCCGGATGTGCCCTCCACATCGGGGCGCTGGAGGCTGGCGAACGTCCACTCGACTGGAAGCCCAATGTGTGCTGGCAACTTCCGATCCACCTCGAACACTCCGAAGACGACACCGGTTACGTCACCACGATCGTTCGCGAGTGGAAGCGGCGCGATTGGGGCGTGTCCGGTGACGAGTTCCATTGGTGGTGCACCGATAGTCCCGACGCTTTCGTCGGACGAGAGCCGGTCTACAAGTATCTGAAGGACGAATTGATCGAGACAGTTGGCGCCGAGGTGTACGACCAACTGATCGAAATGCTCGAGCGACCATCGAATTTTCCCGTACCGCACGAAGCTGACCCGCAGCCAGTGCGACTTCGCAGGAATCGCTAAACAGCCGCTGCCTTCTTGAAGGCTCGCCGGCGATCTTCGAGCCCGAGATGCCGCTTGCGAATGCGGATCGACGTTGGAGTGACTTCGACCAACTCGTCGTCGGCGATCCATTCGATGGCCGTTTCGAGCGTATGGAGACGAGGGGCCGCCAATTTCACGCCATCGTCGTGGCTGTGCGTTCGGATATTGGTCTTCTCTTTGGCGCGCACGGCGTTCACGACCATCTCGTCACCGCGAGCCGACTCTCCGACGACCATCCCTTCGTAGACCTTGTCACCAGGTTCGACGAAGAGTTCGCCGCGAAGTTGCAGATTGTCGAGTGCATAAGCAGTGACCGCGCCCTCGCGGTCGGCGATCATCGCTCCCCCGCTGCGGTGAGGAAGTTCTCCGCACCACGGAGTCCATCCCGCATGATGCTGATGAAGTAGGGCGGTTCCGCGCGTTGCCGAAAGCAGTAGCGACCGGAAGCCGATCAGACCGCGGCTCGGGCATTCGAACGTGACGATCGTTCGCCCAGGGTCTCCGGGGCGAAGATCTGAGACTCGCCCTTTACGTGGGGCCAGTGCCTGTGTGATGGTGCCGACGTATTCATCAGGCACATCGCAGACTCCGCGTTCGAGCGGTTCGAAGGTTTTCCCGTTGACTTCCTTCGTGATCACTTCGGGCCGACTCACCTGAAGTTCGTACCCTTCGCGCCGCATTGTTTCGATGAGAACTGCCAACTGCAATTCTCCACGACCGGCAACTTCCATCACCTCGGCCGTGTCGGTCTCACGGAGGCGAATCGAGACGTTTCCGAGAACCTCTCGACGAAGACGATCGAGTAGATGTCGGGACGTGAGGTACTTGCCTTCCCGTCCCGCGAAGGGCGACGTGTTGACGCCGAAGGTCATGGCCAGAACCGGTTCGTCGACTGTGAGACGATCGAGTGCCAACGGTTCGTCGGCGGAAGCGATCGTGTCTCCGATTTCGACTTCGGGGAAGCCCGACACCACGAAGAGGTCGCCGGCCGACAATTCGTCGACGTCGTTGCGACCGACGCCGGAAAATTCCATGAGCGAGGTCAGTCGTCGTTTCAGAGGCGGTTGACCTTCGGCGAATTCTTCTTCGAGTAGGGCCACGGTGTCGCCTTTTCGCAAGACGCCATTCACGACACGACCGATGGCAAGACGACCCATGTAGTCGGAGGCGTCGAGATTGGTGACCAGAGCTTGAAGCGGAGCGGTCACGTCGCCCCCCGGAGGGGGAATGCGCTCCAGAATCGTGTCGAGGAGCGCCGACAGGTCGTCGGCGTCACCCGGCATCCCGATACCGCGAACGGCCTTGCCATCCCGGGCGATCGCCGAAATCACGTCGAATTCGATGTGATGGTCGGCGGCATCGAGGTCGATGAATAGTTGGTACACCTCGTCGAGCACTTCGTCGGGACGAGCGTCCTGACGGTCGACCTTGTTGATGACGACGATGGCCGGCAGGTCCCGAGCCAACGCCTTTTGCAGTACGTAGCGCGTCTGCGGCAACGGGCCCTCGGCGGCGTCGACGAGGAGAACGATGCCGTCCACGAGGGTGAGCGCTCGCTCGACTTCACCTCCGAAGTCGGCGTGGCCTGGAGTGTCGACCAGGTTGATCTTGGTCCCTTTCCAGACGACCGACGCCGCCTTGGCCAAGATGGTGATTCCTCGCTCACGCTCCTGGTCGTTGCTGTCCATCACCCGGTCGACCACCGCCTGGTGGCTGGCGAATGTTCCGGTTGCTCGCAAGAGACCATCCACGAGGGTGGTTTTGCCGTGATCGACATGCGCGACGAGGGCGACGTTGCGCAGGCTTGTGCCTGTGGTCATGATGTTTCAGGCCGCGTCGGTCGGTTCGTCGCCCATGTCATTGTCCAGATCATCGTCATCGTCGTCGAACACCACTCCGTATTTTTCGGCCAGGGCGGCATATTCGTCGTCCTCCGACTTGGGCTCCTTGTCGGAACCGAATCCCAGGTCGAACGCGGTGGGTCCGGCCTGCTTGAGCTTGCGTGCTTCTTCGAAGCGGCGGTGACGTCCCTTTTTCACGACAGGACTCCGAACGTTCGTCTGGGGGGCATGGACTGGCAAAAAGGCCAAGCGGGAGTCTAGAGGGCCGAAGTGGCCTTTGAGGGGATGGACGCCAATCAGCCCTGATCCGACGGCACGTCGTGCAGGACAAGACCGCCTCGACCGTCGAAGGCCAGACCCGATCGACCAGCCACGATGTCGTTCAACTGATGACCGACGACGTCCCACCGCCAACCCTGTGACAGGCGTGCTCCGTCTCGTTCGCACAAGAAATCGACGATGTCCTGACGGGTGGCCAAAAGAGCAGGATCGATCTCTTGACGGCGGGCCACTTCGCTGACCCAGGCCGACACCAACGTCACAGCTGGACGAAGTCGGCGATCCAGATCGTCGCCCTCCGAGGCGGACAATTCGAGCGGCCTGTCTCGGCCCTGGCGAACCGCCTCGAGAATTTCGGCTGCAAAACCCCCGCGGACGTGACGATCGTCGACGCCTCGCGCCTGCGACAGTTCTTCGATCGTCGACGGCTCACGCTGGGCGATCCCTTGCAACGCCAAGTCGGCCAGAACTTGGCGGGGTGGGATGTCCGACGCCATGGCGCGTTCTTCCCTCCAGGTCGCGAGCGAAGCGAGGACACCCCTGGTGCGGGGTCGCATGGCGCGAACATCTTTGATTCGTGTCCAGGCAAGGGACGGATCCGGAGGGCCGATCCGGCGATTGAGCATTTCTCGGAACGCATCCTCGACCCAATCCAACCTCCCCCGTTGCGCGAGTCGATCCATCTGTCGATCTCGGATGTCGAACAGATATTCGACATCGCTGGCAGCGTACGACTTCTGCGCTTCGGTCAGCGGACGACGCAACCAGTCGGTGAGTCGATCACCTTTCGGAAGCGCAGTCTTCAGTTCGGCGTTGACGAGGTTGGCCAGAGAAGGGCTCGAATAACCGAGGAAG
>Ga0181579_10001278_pt1 | contig 20806 bp, 19 predicted proteins | sample 071ome_24_FD_132996 | JGI IMG/M metagenome (GOLD analysis project Ga0181579, IMG submission 132996) | Coastal salt marsh microbial communities from the Groves Creek Marsh, Skidaway Island, Georgia - 071402CT metaG (megahit assembly) | ecosystem: Environmental > Aquatic > Marine > Intertidal... | reverse complement strand
CGGCAACCTGATCTATATCTCGGGTCAGGTCGCGGTGAATGAAGACCGAGAGATCGTCGGCCCCGGGGACTTCACGGCGCAAGTCCATCAGACCATGGCCAACATCAAACGCATCCTCGAAGCGGGCGGTTCAAGCCTCGATAAGATCGTCCACACCACGACCTACGTGACCGACATCGAGTCGGCGCGTAAGGAATGGCTCGGTTTGAAGAAGCAGTATTTCTCGTTTCCCTACCCGGCCGGAACCTTCGTCGAAATCAGCCGACTGGGCAGCAAAGAAGCGATGATCGAAATCGATGTCGTCGCCCTCATCGACGGCGAAACCATCGCCTAGACATGAAACTGCTGTTCAGCGGCAACGACTACATTCACAAGGTGTTGGGCGTCGCTTTTGAGGCCGGCGTCCTCGACCAGCTGGAGTTCGTGGTCAACAACCCGATCGGCCCCGACGAGATCATTTGGGGCTATACCCCACTCGGCAAACATCCGGTGTTGGTCCTTGATGACGGCCTGACGCTCTACAGCGGGCTCCTGGCCTGCGAATATCTCGATTCCCTTGGGCCCGGCCCATATTTGTTCCCTCGCGACGACACCCGGTGGCGGGCGCTTACCGAGATGGTGCTGGGCGATGGCTTGTTCGATGCGGTCTCGGCGCTCTCGATCGACGCCCTGAAAGCGCCGCAAGATCGGATCGCCGCCGCTATGAAGCGCCATCGCCGCCGGATCGTCGGCTCCCTCGACGAAATGGAGCGCGCCGCCGCCGCGTTTTCAGACGACGTTTTTCATATCGGACATATCTGTTTTGCCGGTGGGTTATCCTTCCTCGATCTCCGGCGCCCGCTCGCCAAACTCATGATCGAAGAAACCGACGGTGGCTTCGACTGGCGTGAAGGTCACCCTGTTCTGGAGACTTGGTACAATCGCATTATCCAGCGGCCGTCGCTTCGGTTGCGGCCTGCCGATCTCGGTATCGTCGGAACGGAAAGGCCAAGACCGCTCTCAACGTGAGGAAAGCCACGAGCGCGCCGTCTTTACCCAGTCGTGCGCCGGATCGCCCTGGGCGAGGTTCATGTCGTAGTGATCAAGCCCCGAATAGACGCGCCGCTCGACCGTCGCGCCGTTTGCTTCGAGCAACGACACCATTTGATCGCCGGTCGTAAGGACGTGCGCAAAATCCTTTTCACCGTGGGCGATCAGGAACGGTGGTGCGTTTCCGTCGACGTGTGCGATGGGGCTCGCCGCGACTTCATCGTCGTCCGTCGAAAAAAGGAACTCGCGATAGGTGATCCCCCGGTTTCCCGGTGCAGGGTCGGTGCTGCGAAATTGGAACGACGTACTGGTCACCATGCAGCTGCGCGCGACGTCGGTCGGCAGGTTATACGTCGGGTAAAGGTCGGTGCGAAGCGCCAGAAGGGCCGCCAACGTGCCGCCGGCCGACCAACCTGCGACGTGGATGCGCCGCGGATCGCCGCCATAGCGCGCAATATTGTTATAGACCCAACCTAGCGCGGCAAAGGCGTCGTCCAGCTGTGCGGGCCATTTGTGCTCGGGCACCAATCGATACCCGACTGAAACAAATACCGCCGGTACGTCGATCAGCGCCGGCGCCATGAACCCATTCCATTCCTTGTACCCATGTACCCACGCCCCACCGTGGAAGAACACCATGACGGGTGCCCGCTCGGTCCCGGCGGGCCGGTAGATATCGAGCTGCTGGTCAGGGTCCGGACCGAACGCGACGTCCATTGCGGGCGACACCGTTGCGGCCGCCGCCTGCGACCGCGCCAACGCGGTTTCGCCGTAGGCGATGGCGCGTTCCGGCACTCGGGTATTCTCCGGCGTGCGCGGGGCTTGGGGCCGCAGATTGTCGAAAGCCATGTCTTCCCTTAGCACGTGGTGCGGACAGTCGCACTCTGCCGGTAGGCGGCAGATCGCGGCTGTGGTTCGATGTCGCTTTAGAGGACGGGGAGAGGCTTATGGACGTTCTAGTCACCGGTGCGGGCGGGCGAACCGGCCAATACATTGTGCCGGCGCTGGTCGGGGCGGGGCACCGCGTCCGCTTCGTTACCCGACAAGCAAACTACGACGGGCCGCTGTCGCAATATGATGGCGCATCTCCGATAACCGCAGATCTCGGCAACGACGAAGAGGTCGCCCGCGCGATGGCCGACGCCGAGGCCGTCTATCATATTTCGCCCAACATGAACCCGGACGAAATTGCGTTCGGCAAGCGCATCATCGCGGCGGCCCAGGCCGCCGGCGTCAAACACTTTGTCTACCATTCGGTGCTGCACCCCCAAGTGCAGGGTCTGACCCATCACTGGAACAAAGTGTTCGTCGAGGAAGCGCTGATCGAATCGGGGCTGACCTACACCATCCTGCAACCCACGTCGTACATGCAGATGGTGGCCGGCGACTGGGAGGGGATTTCGCAGCGGGGCGTGCACACCTTGGCGTTCTCTCCCAAAGCCAAGTTATCGTTGGTCGATCTCGAAGATATCGGTGCCGCCGCCGCGATCGTATTGGGCAACCCGGACCACTTTTACGCCATCTACGAGTTAGGCGGCCCGGCGATGTTGTCGTGCGAAGACAAGGCGCGAATATTGAGCGACGTCTTGGGCCATCCGGTCCGGGCCGGCCAGGACTCGCTCGACGCCTTTCGCGCCAAGGCGCAGGCCGCCGGCATGCCCGCGCATATCATCGAGACGCGCGCGCGAATGTTCGATCACTACGATCACAACGGTCTGTCCGGCAACGGCAACGTGTTGCGCTGGCTCCTGGGCCGTCCGCCCAACACCTTCGATATCTATGTCCGGCGTGAACTTCTGCCCTTGATGTCCTCATGACGTCGCGCCGCAAAGAGGCCAACGACGGGGCTGGGGTCGGTTGCAACCCCAATCCCAACGCCAGAACAGGGAGGCCATGATGCCCGATTTCGTCGAGAAGCGTTTCACCACCCGAGACGGTCTTAGTCTCTATTACAGGGATTTCGAGGGTCCGGCGGGGAAGACGCCGGTGCTATGTCTGTCGGGCACGACGGGCAATTCAAAACAATATCTCGAGTTGGCGACGCGGCTCAGGGCGGACCGTCGGGTGTTGTGTATGGATTGGCGCGGCCACGGTCAGTCCGACTACGACCCGAACTGGGAGCACTATTCTTACTTTGTCGACCGCGACGACGTGCTCGACCTGCTCGCCCACGAGAGCCTCGACCGTGTCGTGATCATTGGCACCTCGCTTGGCGGCATCGTCACCATGCACATCGCGCTCGAACGCCCCGACGCGATTGCCGGCGTCGTGATGAACGATGTCGGTCCGGTCATTGGCGCGGCCGGTCGGCAACGCTTGCACGACAATATGGGCAAGCCGATGGTGTTCGATAGTTTCGAAGAGGCCGCTGCGGCGCAGAAGGATCGCGCCGAGGCCGGGATCACGCTGACCGATGCGGAGTGGCTCGACCGCACGAAACGCATCTACAAAAACCGCGACGGTAAAGTAGTGCCGGATATGGATCCGGTTTACGGCAAGGTCTTTCGCGCCCGCAAAAGACCACCCGACTGGTGGGACAGTTGGGACGCGATGAAAGACAAGCCCGTGTTGGTCGTCCGCGGCGCGGTGTCGGACATCTTGGACGAAGACGTCTTAGCCGAGATGGCGGCCCGCAAACCGGATATGAAGAAAGCGATCGTGCCGGGACGGGGTCACTGCCCGTCGCTGTCGGAACCCGAAGCGGTTTCGGCAATCGAGGCGTTCTTGGCCGAAGCCTAGCGGGTCACGAGTCCCCGGCGCAGGTTGCTATCATCAGCGTCAAACCCGCGGGCCGTTTGGGGGCTCCGGCATTGGTTAGTTCGGTCTTGATGGCGGCCCGCAACAAGGTTGGCGTTTCCTGTCGCAGAATCACCGCCCATGCGCCGTTGCCCTCGAGGGTGCCCTCGGCGCCTTCGGTGACGAATTCGTAATGCCCGTTCGGGTCGCGTTCATGCAGCGTGTGTTCGAGGCACCGACCGATATCGGCAAAATTCCCCGAGAGCCGGATCGACTCGATCGGTTTGGCTTCCTCCAGCGGATGTCGGAGGGCCGTACATCCGCCGACCGCGAGCGCGCCGATGATCAAGAAATGCCGAATGCCCATCGGCGCACGTTACTCGAATGCATCGAATGCGTCATCCGCCGCGCTTTGGGTCGTCGCTTCGCCCTTGGAAAGAACGACGGCGCGGTCTTGGAAATAGGCCGCCCGCAACGCGGCGTAATAGTCCACGGATCCGGCCCGTAACTCGTCAAGCGGTTCGATCAAGGTTTCGCGGCGGACGATCGCCTCGGTCGCCGCGACGGCGACCCGGGGGTAGGTGTCCAGCACATAGGTCAGCGGGTCGAGGAAAGTATCGACCGCCGTCCCGAAGCCGTCTCGCACGGTGCTGGGCCCCAAGACCGGGATCACGATATAGGGGCCACTCCCAACGCTATAGCGATGGAGCGTCTGTCCGAAGTCGGCCGGCTGGTGGGCCATGCCAAACCGGTCGGCGACGTCGAAAAAGCCCAACACACCGACGGTCGTGTTGATCAAGAACCGCCCGCCGGTATTGGCCGCCCCGGGCCCGTCGATTTGCAGAACGTCGTTGGCGAACCGGATGGGCGCACGGAGGTTGCTGAAGAAGTTTCTGACTGACCGTTTCACGGGATCCGGGGTAATCGTCCCGTACCCCAAAGCGATCGGTCGGATGAGGAACCGGTCCAACACGTCATTGAAGGCGAATATCCCGCGATTGATCGTTTCCAGGGGATCGTTGAAGGTCGCGACATCGGAAGTTTCCTGATCCGAAAAGGCCTCGTTCGAGAAGGCATCGTCGTTCGCCGGTGCCGCGACGTCGATAGGTCTCGGCGCGGCCGTCGCTTCTTGTGGCCCGCGCGGGGGTATACGCGTCTGGGGCGCGCCACCGACCGCGCCGTAAATCGTGGGCGCAAACGCCGGGTAACTTGTCGCGGCCGCCGTCACGATGTCGTCGCGCAAGGCAGGGGCTGTGGTGACCGCGGCGCGCACGATATCGGCGGTGTTCGCGGCGTCTGCGGCGATCGCACCCACCACCAGCGAAACGATGGTCAGCTTCGCGACTTCGTCAGATTTTTGAACGGCGAGGGCGCCGCCTTGTCGGTCGCGCAGGTCCTGCGCCATCGAACTGCTGCGGGCGCCCGATGTCGCCGACTGGGCCATAATCTGGGATATCTGGCTCGCAACCTGCTGGGCGGTGGAACTCTGCGCCCAGGCGCTACTCGCACTCAGCGCAAGAAAAAGAGACGCAAGAAGGAAACGTCGCACCGTCCGACCTATTGATCGGTCGCAAGTGGTCGGAAGCGCGACACCAATCGATCGGCTTGTTCGACGACGCGGGGCTCGACGGCGCGGACCAATTCCTCGCGGGCCGTTGCGGCTCGGCTCAATCCTTGGTTGGCGGCGAGTGTCGTCCAGTAGATCGCCATCGTCATGTTTCGGGAAACGCCTTCGCCTTTGGCGTAACGCTGACCGAGTGCGGCCTGCGCCTGTGCATCGCCGCGTCGCGCCGCGCGGCGGTACCATTGCGCGGCGCGCGCAAAACTTTGGGTGACGCCTGTGCCGTCGCGATAGGCACGTGCGAGATTGTATTGCGCGCGCGGATTACCGAGGTGCGCCGCACGTTCAAACAGATCGAAAGCCCGCGTGTCGTCGGTCGCGACGCCCAGGCCGTAGCTGTACATCTTGCCCAGCGTGTAGACCGATCGCGCGAATCCCTTGTCGGCACCGCGTTCCAGCCAAAGAACGGCTTCCTCGTAATCTTGTGCAACGCCGTCGCCGGCAATCAGACTATTGGCGAGATTATGAATGGCGGGCGCATAGCCGGTCTCGGCGGCGCGTCGCCACCACCGCACCGCCTCGCCGGCATCGCGGGCCACGCCTTTGCCTTGGTCGTACATGATCCCAAGGTTGTATTGCGCGCGGGCGTCGCCGCTATTTGCGAGGTCACGCCACAAGGCGATCGCGGTGCCGAAATCGCCGCGCTGATAGGCCTCCCATCCGGGCTGTACGTCGGCGCTCGCCGGGCTTCCAAGAAAAAGAACGCCACCGGCCAGCATCGTCGCCGCGACGGTTCGCTTTAGGTGTTGTTTCATGGTCGCCATCCTAGCTCCGCGTCGCCGTTGCGGAGAGCTTTGCCGCTCGTGCCCGTAACACCTGAATGAGGCCGTTCAACCCGTTCCGTCCCACCACGGAGGCGAATTCCGACCGCTGCGTCAGGGCCATGCTCACGCCGGCAACTTCGATGTCGATGATCTTGTATCCCGCCGGGGTGGCGCGCACCCGCCAATCGGCATCGATGGGCGGGCCGCTCGGTCGGTCGATACGGGTGCGGACGACGGTATCGCGTTCGTTGGCGGCGCGTTCGGTCACGACGGTCAGCCGTTCGCCGGTATAGCCCCCAAGGCGCCGCGAATAGGTCAGCACCAAAAAATCCTCGAACAGCGCCAGATAGTCGGCCTGTTGTTGCGGCGTCGCGGTACGCCAGCTGCGACCGAGGACGAACCGTCCGATGAACGGCACGTCGAAATTCTGGGCAAGGATCTGACGGAATTGCTGCTCGCGCTGCTCCAGGCTCCCCGATGTCGACTGCAAGACGACGATGGCTTGCTGGCCGAGGTCGCCCATGAACTGCGAGGGGTTTTGCTGGGCGTTCGCACCGCTCGTCAGCACAAGCGGGACAACGATGGCAAACGCTGCGAAAAACGGGCGAAGATAGGTGAAGAACACAAAGCCGCTCGAACCGTTACGGTGCGGGTATGTTTCCATTTCGTCCCGCCTCACGCAACCGTGAGCCGGTGGCCGACAACAGGAGTCGTCATGTCCGACCTTCACGCCGAAATCGCCGACGTCCTCGAGCGCTACGTCGCCCATTGGAACGACTGGGAAATGGAGGCGGTTAAGGCGTTATGGGATGCCGACGAGCCCGAACCGATCTACGTCGCCGAAGAAGCGCCGGCGCACATTGGATGGGCGGCCCTCGATCGCTATTGGCAGGTTAGCGAACCGCGACGATCGGAACATTTCATTAGACTGTCGGACCTGTTGGTTCGCGATATCGCGCCGGGGGTCGCGCACGCGTTCTACACCCTGAGTTGGAACGTGTTCATCTATAACAACCGGCTTTATCCGAAACCGATCGGCGGGACGGTGCGCGCCACCACGTTGCTGCGCCAGAAGAAAGACGGTTGGCGTCTGTTCCACCACATCGAAGCGCCGCTGGCCTCGTTGATTCAGTTGAAGGACGCTCACGAAAAGAACGTCGACCCCGCGCTCTTCGCCTTGCTCAAGGAAAAAGGCGTCGAATTCTAGAAACGCGACGCGGCTATCACAGAAGGCCGACGAGTTCTTCCATCCGGTCGAAAACGACCGCGGCGCCGGCGTCATGCAATTTCTCGGCTAGCCCCGGGTAGGCGTGGCCCCCTCCGGTAAATCCGAGAACGCGCATTCCCGCCGCCACACCCGCCGCGACCCCCGGTGCGGCGTCTTCGACGACAACACAATCGTCGGGCGTGAGATTCATCTGTTTGGCGGTATGCAGGAACACATCGGGCGCCGGTTTGCGTCGCGCCCCGACCTCAAAGACGCTGTAGATGTGCGGCGCGAAAAATTCGTACAGGCCGGTCGTCTTGAGTTTCAGGTCGATGCCGTCCGGCACGCTGCCCGACGCCACGGCAAGGGGCTGCGTGACCGCGCGCAACATATCTTCAACGCCGGGGACGGCACGCAGTTCCGTCGCATACGACACATTCAACCGTCGCCGAAGCTCGGGTACGAAATCGGCGGGCAGTGCGATGCCGTGCTCCGCCGCTACCGCCTCGGCCATTTTTTCGAGACGGACATAGTGAAAGCGTGTGTGGTAGTCGACGGCGTCAAGCGCGATGCCATGTTCGCGCAACGCGGCGCTGACGGCCTGTCCGATCAAAAGCTCGCTGTCGACCAAGACGCCATCGAGATCGAAAATCAGTGCCGTCGCCGCCACGCTTGCCATCCGTCGTTAGAAAAAGACGGCGGAGCCTATCGCATTCGCCGCCTTCGGTCGCGGGTCAGGATCGCGCTGGCCCCTCGTCGTCGAGCCGACAACCGGCGGCGCCGAGAATCGGACCTTGATGGTCGGCTTGAATCAGCACCACGCAGCCTTGATTGGCGTCGAGGTCTATCGGCGCGGTGACCGTAAGGGTCCCACCGGTCCACTCGCCGACGCGTTGGACCGCCCGAACGATGTTCTGGTTGGCCAGTGTTTTTCCTTTGTTTTCGCCACCTCGGACTTCGGTGACGTGCGACTTGAGGTAGGTGACAACCCAAATCGCGGCGCTACCATTTGCCTCGCCTTCGATAGAAATCGTGAGGTCGCCGGCGCGCTGCCCATGCGCGGCGACCGCCGCCTTGGCCCGGCTCTCCGAACCTTTCATCGCGGCTAGGACATCGCCTCGGTTCGATCCGACAGCCTCGCGCTGGCCATCGATCACCATTTGCGGCGTGTAGCCGTAACCACGACCCCTAAGCTGCGACGCGTAGGTCTGCTGGCGCGCTGTGAACGACGCATCGGAGAAGGGGTCTTTCCACGAACTGCCGCGATAGACCAGCCGGTCCCAGTAATCGACGTGCCATTCGAGCGCGATGATGTCGTCGCGTTCTTCGATCAATTCGCCCAAAAAAGCTTCGGCGGCCGGGCATGAGTAGCAACCTTGCGAGGTGAAGAGCTCAAGCACCACGGGATGCTTTGCGACGTCTGCATGGGCGTCGTGCCGGTCCATCAGCGCGATCGATGCGACGGCGACGGCCGCGCCGACGACGCTTCGCACAAAAAACGATTTCCGTAGAAAGGTCATCACACCTACTCCTTCCCGATCAGATCACCGCAAATCTAAGAAGGGTCGGGAGACCGAGTCATCCCGGTTCGCTATGATGGCTTCACGAACGCGAGAGGTCAGATGCCCCAGAAGATCATCATCGAGGCGCGAATCAACGAATACATGATGCGCGACGAAAACCCCCACGTGCCGTGGACGCCCGAAGAGATCGCCAAAGCTGCGGCCGATTGCCGGGCTGAAGGCGCGTCGATCGTCCACTACCACGTGCGCAATCCCGACGGCACGCCGTGTCACGATCCGGAAATGTACAACGATGCCTTGCGGCGCATCCGCGAGGCCTGTGACATCCTGGTGCACCCCACGCTCGGGCAAGTCACCATCAAGGGCGATGAGGCCCGACTACGCCACATCGTCGAGACGCAAAACGATCCGATTCTAAAACCCGATATCGCACCCATCGACATGGGCTCGACGAACGTCGACCGCTACGACCCGGTCGCCAAGTCCTACACCTCGGATAACTTGGCCTACGTCAATACGATCGGCACTTTGCAGTTCTTTGCGCGGCGCATGCGCGAGCTTGGCGTGAAGTCGGAATTGGTATCTTGGACGGTCCCGTTCACCCGCACGATCGAGGCCTTTCTCGACATGGAGCTTGTCGAGGAGCCGGTCTATCTCCTGTTCTCCCTCACCGACAGCGGCATTTACGGCGGCCATCCGGGCACCATTCGCGGGCTCCAGGCGCACCTCGATTTCCTGCCGCGCGATCGCAATATCGTCTGGTCGGCGTCCAACAAGATCGGCAACTTGTTCGGCCCGGCGGCCCTCGCCTGCGAGCAGGGCGGCAATATCGCGGTCGGCTTGGGCGACTACGCCTACCTCGAGCTTGGCCAGCCGACCAACGGCGAGGTTATTCGCGAGTTTGCGCGCCTCGCGCGGGGCTTTGGACGCGAACCCACGACACCCGCAGAAACCCGCCAACTTCTGGGCATGGCCTAACTATTGGTCCGGTTTGCCGACCGGACAAATATTCTGTCATAATAAGGCCCTAGGGGCTGCGGTTAACCTTGGAGTAGAGTTTGCCTCTCATACTCCGGGCGCCGCCGACAGGGACCGAACCGCTCGTGATCGAGAGCCAAGAATGAAACCCGTGCGCTTGATAATTCTAGCGATGACAGTGCTTGTCGTGGCCGGATGCGCCAATCGCGATGAGCGATCCCGGCTGGGCGACCTCATCGGTGGTGATAAGGAGCCCGAAACCGCGACCGTGGCCAACGCAGACGAATCGTCTGCTGCAGCCCCGCGCCCCGAAAGCACTCTCATTTTGACCGCTTTGCTCGAGAGCGCCGCCGGCCAGGCGATTACCGCCGCCGATCAACTGGCGCTGGAACGCACCACCCAAACCACGCTCGAGACCGTGCCGATCGGCAACGAGAGCGTCTGGCGCAATCCGCAATCCGGCAGCCACGGGGTCATCGCGCCCCGCCGTACCTTTCAAAAAGCCAGCGGCACCTATTGTCGGGAGTTCACTCAGACTCTCGTAGCGGGTAATGTGACGGAGGAAGCGTTGGGCACCGCCTGTCGCGAAACCGACGGCACATGGAAGTTGGCTGACGACTGATGTATTCGCCGCCCCCAGGCCGAAATACGCTGCGCAGACACGCGCTGCTGGGCACCACTGCGCTCTTCTTGATCGCGACCGGCGTCGGTTTTGCCGGGCAACCGGCGCATGCCGAATTCGCCGACGGTACGCTCGCCTATCAAGAAGGCGACTACGAACGCGCCTATAACGAATGGCTGCCGCTTGCGCGCGCCGGCAACGCCGCCGCGCAACGCAATATCGGCCAGCTATACCGCCTCGGTCTTGGCGTTCCCAAAGATCTCAAGGTCGCCGCGAATTGGTATCGCCTTGCCGCGGACCAAGGGCTGTCGCGCGCACAGGCCAACCTCGGCGTGATGTATCTGCGTGGCGAGGGGGTCGAACGCGATCCCGTCAAAGCCGCCGATTGGTTCGGCAAAGCGGCCGATCAAGGTCACGTCATTTCGCAATACAACTTGGCGCTGATGCTCGAACAGGGCTACGGCGTGACGCGCAATCTTCGCGAAGCTGCCAAGTGGTTTGCCGAGGCCTCGGAGGGCGGCCACGATAAAGCTGGCGACCGATTGGCCGCCATCCTTTCGGAATCGGTTGCGCCGGCGGCGGGCGGCCCTGCGGTGCCCGCCGTGAAACCGGCGGCGCCGATTCAAACCGCACGTGCGCAAGACTATCTGCCGACCCGCATTCTCAATCGACAAAACCCCGCTCCGACCCCCGCCGGGCCGCAGGTGGCTTCGGCCGAATCTTCGGCGACGGACGGCCCCGCCGAAACCGGCACCGACCGGCTCACCGAAGTTCTCACGGCCCCGCCGTCGCCGGCGGACATCGCCGGCACCCCGGCCGCACGTTTTGCGGTGCGTCCCGCCGCCGCACCGCCCACGCGGGTTGCCACCCTGCCCGAGACCGCGCCCGAGGCGAGCGGCCTGCGCCGTCCCGCCTTCCTTCAGGAACGCAAGAAAGCCGTGCGCGAAGATGCCCCGGTCCAGGCTGCCCTTGGGCGTGCGCCCGAGGCCAGGCGGTCCGTTGCGCCGCCGTCCCCGGCACGGGCCGCGCCCTCGGCGCGATCCTCCGCGGTGCGCCCGATTATCGAGGTGCCCGTTGCACCCTTCCTGAAAGCGGAAGCCGCGGCGGCGCGCCAACCGTCGCCCCCTGTCGCCAAACCTCCCGCTGCTTTCCTTAAAGCCGAGGACAAGAAGGCGCCTGCCGAAGCCTCGCCCCCGGCGGTCCCGGTCGCACCGGTTCAGGTCGCCGCGGTGACGCCGCCGGCGGCACCCGTGGTTGCCCGGCGCGATCCCGTGCCCGCCGCGCTCGTGGTGCCCAAGCAACCGGTTGAGGTTGCCAAACCGGTCCCCGCCTTCCTGGCGCGCGAGGCGATGACGCCACCGCCCGATTTGGTATTGGCGCCGCGCTTTGGCCCGCAAAGCTATCTTGCCCCCCGCCAAGTGCCCCCCGATCTGAAGATCGCGGCGGTGCCCGACGGACCGCCCCCGCGCGCGCCGGAAAAGGAACCGCCAGGGACCCAACTTGCCCTACCGCTCGGCGATCAACGAGACCGTCCGTCCGAAAAGCCCGACCTCCCGGCCTTCTTGGTCCGCGAATCGCTGGTGCCGAAACCGCTGGAGAAACCGGTGCCGCCCCAGCGCGACCTACCGGTTCAAGTAGCGGCCCTGCCCGAAGCGCCACGCCATCCCGCGCCGCCCCCGCGTGATGAACCAGTCACGTTAACGACAGGCCCGCGCATCCCGGTGTACTACCTGCGCCAGGGCGCCGAAGCTTTGGCCGCAGGCCGAATTGGCTATGTGTTGTCGGCCGAACCGCAGCCCGTCCGTGTGGCCTCCTTGGCGGTGCCGCCCGCAGCGCTGCCGGACCTCCCGCCGATGCTGGCGAACGACAAGACGCCCCCTGGCGCCAAGCCGGTGCCGGCGTTCTTGCAACGCGAAGCGGCCGGCGAGCACGACGATAGCGAAGAACAAGTTGTCCAATTGGTCCCGGTCGCGACACCGCCGCGCTTTTTGGAAGAAGAAGCAAACGCGCCGGCTCCGGTACCGAGCGTTGCCGTCCGTCCGAAACCGGTCCCTGAATTCTTGGAAGACGAAGCCGTCCCGGCGCTGTTGCGTCGCGAGGCGGCAATCCCGCCCGAGAGGGGTCCCGCGCCGAACTCCGACGAAACGCCCGGGGCCGTGGCGGTTCCCCAAGCAACCAAGCCCCAACTACCGTCGGCGACAGCGGTCGACGTCCCGCCGTTCCTGCGCGCAGAAGCTCAAACCGGCGCTTTGGCGCTCACCGACACGCCCTATACCGGAGACCCGGTCGGTCGGGCGAAACGGGTCTCTTCACTCTTGGACAACGCCGATGCCGCGGCAAAAGAGGGCGCGCGAAGCGCAATTCCGCGCTACTACAGAGAACGGGCCGCGCTGCTCACGGAGCTTGAAAAGGCCGAGGATGATCCCGCACCGCTACCGTTCCTGCGCCGCGCGCCTCGGGAAAATCCGGGCGCACCCATTCAACCCGTCCCCGATCTCCTTGTGGCGGAAGCCACCCGCGCCGCCCAACCGGTCCTGCCCTTCCTTAACGAAGAAGCGGCGTCCAGCGCGGCAAAGCCCGTCGTCCCGGGCACCGGCGAAGCGGGCTCGGCGCGCGTTGCGACGCGGCCCGAGACGGGTCAAACCGCCGCCGCGGCACCCGCACAGCGCCCTGCGCAGACGGCCACCGATCGCCAAGCGGTGAATGCCGGGGTGGCCGCCTATTTGGGTCGCGACTACGAAAAAGCGATCGGTTTCTGGCTGCCCGCCGCGACGCGCGGTAATGCCGACGCGCAGTTCTTCATCGCCGGCCTTTACCTCGACGGCAACGGGGTGACGCGCGATCTCATCCAATCTCATATTTGGTTTGCCCGATCTGCGGCCCAGGGTCACCAGCGTGCGGGAGAGCAGCTCGACCTCCTGCGCAAGATCATGACTCAGGCGCAATACATCGAGGCCGAACAGCGCCGAACCGCCGAATAGGTGCACGCCTGCCCGGCCACGCCGGGTTGTGTTGCACGATCCACGCTTTTCAGGCACGACAGACTTGGCGCCTCGCGCGCCCAATTGACATCGAGGGAAGGCGGGCATGAAAACGCTGCATCATTTTGTGAACGGTCAACAGGTCGAGGGTACCAGCGGTCGGTTCGGCGAGGTCTTCAATCCAGCCACCGGCGAGCAAACCGCCACAGTGCCTTTTGCGAGCGCCGACGAAACCCGTGCCGCGATCGGCATCGCGCACGATGCCCTACCGGCTTGGGCCGCGGTGCCGCCGGTGCAACGTGCGCGCGTGATGTTCCGGTTCAAGGAACTCATGGAGCGGCACAAAGACGAAATGGCCGCCCTGGTGACGGCCGAACACGGAAAAACGCTGCCCGATGCGGGCGGCTCGATCGCGCGCGGTCTCGAGGTCGTCGAGTTTGCCTGCGGCATTCCGCATCTTCTGAAGGGCGAGTTTTCCGAAAACGTCGGCACCAATGTCGATTCGTGGTCGTCACGCCAGCCGGTCGGCGTCTGTGCGGGGATCACGCCGTTCAACTTCCCCGCCATGGTGCCGATGTGGATGTTTCCGATCGCCATCGCGTGCGGCAATACGTTCGTTCTCAAGCCTTCCGAAAAAGATCCTTCGGCCCCGTTGTTCATGGCGGATTTGCTTAAAGAAGCAGGTTTACCTGACGGTGTTTTCAACCTCGTCAACGGCGACCGCGAATCGGTCGAGACGTTGCTCGACGACCCCCGGGTTGCCGCCATCAGTTTTGTCGGCTCGACGGCGATCGCCGAACACATCTATCGCACCGGCTCGGCTGCCGGGAAGCGCGTCCAGGCGTTGGGCGGGGCGAAAAACCATATGGTGGTGATGCCGGATGCCGACATGGATCAGGCCACCGACGCGCTAATGGGCGCGGCCTTCGGGTCGGCGGGCGAGCGCTGCATGGCGGTCTCGGTCGCGGTCGCCGTCGGCAGTGCGGGCGATGCGTTGATCGAACGACTGACACCCAAAATCGCCGCGCTCAAGGTCGGTCCCGGCACCGATCCGGATTCGGAAATGGGCCCGCTGGTCACCAAACAGCATTTCGAAAAGGTGCGCGGCTACATCGATGCAGGCGAGAAAGAAGGCGCGGATCTCTTGGTCGACGGGCGCGACCTCAAATTGCAGGGCTACGAAGACGGCTATTTCGTGGGCGGCACGCTGTTCGACAACGTCACGCCGGACATGAGCATCTATCGCGAAGAAATTTTCGGCCCGGTCCTTTCGGTGGTGCGGGCGCCGGACTTCGACAACGCCAAGAAGCTGGTCGACGCCCACGAATACGGCAACGGCGCGGCGATCTTCACGCGCGATGGCGATGCCGCACGCGAGTTCTCCTCCACGGTGCAAGCCGGCATGGTGGGGATCAACGTGCCGATTCCGGTGCCCATGGCGTTTCATTCCTTCGGCGGGTGGAAGCGCTCGCTCTTCGGCGCTCACTCGATCCACGGGCCGGACGGCGTACACTTCTACACCAAGCTCAAGACCGTTACCTCGCGTTGGCCCACCGGCATTCGTTCGGGTGCCGAGTACACCTTCCCGTCAATGAAATGAGGTAAGCCATGGATCTGTGCGCCGTGCCCCGGATTGCGCCGGAAGACTTTCCCGAACCGGCTGACGACCTTGCTGGAGATGCCGAAGGTGTCGCCGTTCTGGCCGGCGGGTGCTTCTGGTGCGTCGATGCGGTATACCGGCAGCTTGAGGGCGTGCTCCAAGTCGTCGCCGGCTACGCCGGGGGGACCGCCGAAACGGCCGATTACCGAACGGTGTGTTCCGGCACCACAGGTCATGCCGAGGTCGTGATGATCCGGTTTGATCCTGCGCGGATCACCTTCGGTCAGATTCTCAAAGTTTTTTTCTCGGTCGCCCACGATCCGACCCAACTGAACCGGCAGGGCAACGACTTTGGTCCGCAATACCGCTCGGCCATCTTTGTCGCCGATGCCGACCAGCGCCGCGTCGCCCAGGCCTATATGGATCAACTGGCGGCCGCCAAGGTCTATGACGACGAGATCGTGACGACGTTGGAACCGCTGGAGGCGTTCTACGAGGCCGAGGACTATCATCAAGACTATGCCGCGCGGAATCCCGAACAGCCCTACATCGCCCATATCTCGATGCCGAAGGTCGCGAAGGTCCGCAAACATTTCGCCGACCGCCTGAAGGCACGGTAACGTCAGCGCGATGCCCAAGTCGCCCCCGACCAATGCCGATCTCGCCGCCCGCCTCTTGCGGGATGTGGCGGCCCACTACCGCCTCATCGGATCGGAAAATCCCGAGGTCGCCGACGAAATGGAAGAAAACGCGCGCACCTGCGAAGAGGTTGCCGACCGGGTCGCGCGCGACCCCACCGGCCCGCTAACGGATTCATAATGGCGTGGCGCGCGATAATGGTCGCCGGTCTAACGATCGGTTGGCCGCTCCTTCAACTTCTCATTCTTTTCCTGCGCTTCGGCGACGACGCCCTGGTCAACGTCCAGGACGAGATCGCGCCGTATGTCTTCTTCGGGTTCCTGTCCGGCACCTTTCTGAACTACGCATTGCGGCGCGAAGAAAGCCGGGCCCAGCGTTGGGGCGTGATCGTCGGCTTCGTCGGCTCGCTCCCGGTGGCGCAGTGGGCGACGGTTCTCGGGGCGGTGTCTTTCCCTCCGTGGATCGGCATCCCCGTAGCGGGTCTCATTGCGCAGTTTCTCGGCGTCGCGGTCGGCCGCATGGTCGCGCGTTTCTTCGATCGTTCTTAGGGGTTGGACCTGCCGGTTTACGCCAATCCGTAGACCGCTTGGGCCTTTTCGATTCCCTTGAATTCGAAATTGCCGAGCGCCTTGGTTGGTTCTCCGCATGCATCGGCAAAAGTTTTCGAAAGTAACACGGGCTGTCCGAGTTTCTTCGTCAAGTCTTCCATGCGCGAAACAAGGTTGACTGCCGGGCCAATGACCGTGAAATCGAGCCGGTCGGGAGCCCCGATATTGCCGTAGATCACGTCGCCGATGTGCAAGGTTGTGCCGAAGTCTAGCGTCGGTAGGTCCTCCGCCGGACGTTTATCGTTCGCCGCCTTCATCGCGTCGCGGGCCTCGCGCCATGCCGCGAGAGCCGAGGCCGCCGCTGATGACGCATCGGTCGGTTTTTCTAAAGGCCAGATCGCCAATATGGCGTCCCCGACGAACTTCAGGATCTCGCCCCCGTTGTTCTCAATTGCCCCGCCCACCGCTTCGAAGTAGGCATTTAGGAGGTCGATCAACGCGCCCATCTCGAGTTGTTCGGATAACGTCGTGAAATCGCGCAGATCGCAGTACCAGATGGCGGCTCCGATGCTTTCGCCCGAACCGCGTGTGATCGCGCCATCCAGGACGCGCGCGCCCGCGTGTCGACCGACGTAGGTTTCGAGCAACGTGGTCGCAAGATCGCGCATCTGCATGATCTCGAACGGGCCGGCGAGGAATTTGGCAGCCCGTGAGAGAACCTCGACCTGCTCGTCGGTGAACCCACCAGGTGCTCGGGTTGTGAACGCCAGTCCATTAATCTGGCCGTCGCTGAACCGGACGGGGAGGACAAGATAGTCGGTTCCGCCGCCGTCTATGAGGTCCTGAAGTACCGGAAAGTCGAGCACGACATTCTCACCGGTCAAACGCCGACGAATGGGTTCGCCGGTCTTGAATACGACGCGGAAAGGGCTGTTGCCGAATCGCTCGTCTGACGTTTGATCGCGGGGTTGACGAAACGAAAACAACTCCTCGTCTTCACGCCAGACCCAAAAGGCAACCCGGCTCTGTGGATGAATGGTTTGCACCATGTAATTCATCCGCCAAAGGGGAATGCCCACTTCGATCAAGCGTCGGGCGAATCCCTCGACCAACGAGCCGATGGTCTGTCGATAAACCCCTTTTCGGGCGACCCAATCGGCAAGCCGATCAGCCGTTTCGTGGGCGTGCGCCGCAGCTTGAATCATGCGTTTTCTTTCTTCGCCGCCTAGATGCGGCAGTGCCCAAAGATGGGGAGCCAGGCCGTTGCCCGCAAGCCGAAAGGCGGGCGGCGCGACGATAGACAGGTCGCGATACCGGTCCTAAGGTCGCGCCCATGAATCCCACACAGAGCAAGAAAATCCGCAAGATCATGGTGGCCAATCGCGGCGAAATCGCGATTCGCGTCCTCCGCGCCGCAACCGAGCTGGGTCTGCGCACCGTGGCCATGTATTCGCGCGAAGATCGCTTCGCGCTTCATCGTTTCAAGGCCGACGAGGCCTATTTGGTCGGTGAAGGCAAAGGGCCGGTCCAGGCCTATCTAGACATCCCCAGCGTGATCCGGATCGCCCGCGAGGCCGGCGTCGATGCGATCCATCCCGGCTACGGCTTTCTCTCCGAGAATCCGGATTTTTCCGAAGCCTGCGCCGAGGCCGGCATCAGATTCGTCGGCCCGTCGCCCGACGTCATGCGGGCGCTCGGCAACAAAGTGCAGGCCCGCGCTCTGGCCGCGCAATCGGACGTGCCCATGGTCCCGGCCACGTCGGCGTTGCCCGGCGACGATGCCGAGGTGCGGCGCTTGGCGGCCGAGGTCGGTTATCCGGTCATGCTCAAGGCGAGTTGGGGAGGGGGCGGTCGCGGCATGCGGCTCATTCGCGAAGAAAGCGAACTGCTCGAGCAAGTCGCCGCCGGGCGTCGCGAGGCCAACGCGGCTTTCGGCAACGACGAGGTGTTTCTCGAGAAGTTCGTCGAGGGGGCGCGTCATGTCGAAGTGCAGATCCTCGGCGATCTGCACGGCAACATCGTCCATCTCTTCGAACGCGACTGTTCCCTGCAACGTCGCAACCAAAAAGTCATCGAGCGGGCCCCAGCGGCCTATCTGACCGACCAACAACGTGCCGATCTCACCGCCGCGGCCCTGCGGCTCGCGCACACGGTTGGCTACGCCTGCGCCGGCACTGTCGAATTCCTGATGGATTCGAAGACCGGTGATTTCTATTTCATTGAGGTCAACCCGCGCATCCAAGTCGAACACACCGTCACCGAAGAGGTCACCGGCGTCGATTTGATCAAAGCGCAGATCAAAGTCACCGAAGGCCACCGCCTTGGCGACATGACCGTCGGTTTGCCGGCCCAAGATGACATCGCGCTTCACGGTCATGCGCTTCAATGTCGCATTACGACTGAAGATCCAGAGAACCAGTTCATTCCCGACTACGGCCGGATCACGGCCTACCGTGGCGCCAACGGGTTCGGTATTCGTTTGGATGGCGGCACGGCCTATTCCGGCGCGGTCATCACGCCGTACTACGATTCGATGTTGGAAAAGGTCACGGCATGGGCGCCGTCCGCCGAGGAGGCCGCGCGCCGCATGGACCGCGCGTTGCGCGAGTTCCGCATTCGTGGCGTCAAAACCAACCTCGTCTTCCTCGAAGAACTCGTCGGTAACCCGCGTTTCACCGCCTGGGACTATACGACGCGCTTTATCGACGAAACGCCGTCGCTGTTTGCCTTCAAGCCCCGCCGCGACCGCGCCACGCGGTTGCTGTCGTTCCTCGGCAACGTGCTGGTCAACGGCAATCCGGAGGTCGCCGGGCGGCTCCGTCCCGAAAGCTTCCCGCCGCCGCACATGCCTTCGGCGCCGGATATCGATCCGCCCGCGGGATCGCGCAACCGCCTGGACGAACTCGGCCCCGAAGGCTTCGCCCAATGGATGTTGGCGCAAAAGCAATTGCTGATCACCGACACCACGTTCCGCGATGCGCATCAGTCCTTGCTCGCGACCCGGTTCCGTACCCACGACATGACCAAGATCGCGCCGGTCTACGCCCGTGCGCTGCCCGAACTTCTGTCCGTCGAATGCTGGGGCGGCGCGACCTTCGACGTCGCGATGCGCTTCCTCAAGGAAGATCCCTGGGACCGTCTGGCCAAGCTGCGCGAGGCGATGCCCAACCTGATGACGCAGATGCTGCTGCGCTCGGCGAACGCCGTGGGCTACACCAATTACCCCGACAACGTCGTGCGCTACTTCATTCAGCAAGCCGCCGATGCGGGCATCGATGTTTTTCGCGTTTTCGATTGCCTCAACTGGGTCGAGAACATGCGCGTCGCGATCGACGAGGTCGGCAAAACCGGCCGCCTGTGCGAAGCGGCCATTTGCTACAGCGGCGATCTCTCCAATCCCGACGAAGAGAAATACACGCTGCAATACTACGTCTCGATGGCGAAGGAGCTTGAGAAGGCCGGCGCCCATATCCTCGGCATCAAGGACATGGCGGGCTTATGTAAGCCCGCTGCCGCCCGCCAGCTCGTGACGGCGCTGAAGCAAGAGGTCGGCCTGCCGATTCACTTCCATACCCACGATACCTCCGGCATTGCCGCGGCCAGCGTGCTGGCCGCCGCCGAAGCGGGCGTCGACGCCGCGGACGCCGCGATGGATTCGATGTCGGGTTTGACCTCGCAACCCAACCTCGGCGCGATTTGCGAGGCCCTGAAAGGCACCGACCGCGACCCCGGGCTCGATCGCGGCACGCTGCGCGGCTTGGCCAGCTATTGGGAGGGCGTGCGCCGCTACTACGCGGCGTTCGAAAGCGATTTGCGCTCCGGGATGGCCGAAGTCTACGAGCATGCGATGCCCGGCGGGCAGTACACCAATTTGCGCGAACAAGCGCGTGCCGTCGGCATCGACGCCTGGCGCTGGCCGGAAGTCGCCCATGCCTACGCCGAGGTCAACGAGATGTTCGGCGATATCGTCAAGGTCACGCCGACCTCGAAGGTGGTCGGCGATATGGCGATCTACATGGTCACCAACGAACTGACCCCGGCAGAAGTTCTCGATCCCGACCGCGAGATCGCGTTCCCCGAATCGGTGGTCGAACTTTTCCACGGCGACCTCGGGCAGCCCCACGGCGGGTTCCCGGCCGCACTGCAGAAAAAGATCCTCAAAGGGCGGGAGCCACTTACCGTGCGACCGGGCGAGGTGCTCGGGCCGATCGATATCGAGGTCTCGCGCAAGGATGCGGAAAAGAAGGTCCACCGCCACATCGACGATCGCGAACTCGCCTCTTACCTGATGTACCCGCGGGTGTTCACCGACTACGCCGACCACCGGCGCCAATATGCCGACGTCAGCTCCATCCCCACCCCAGCGTTCTTCTACGGCCCGGAAGAGGGCGACGAGCTTTATATCGACATCGAACGCGGCAAATCGCTCGTCGTGCGTTTGCTCGCCGTGGGCGAAGCCAACGAAGAAGGCGAACGCAACGTCTTCTTCGAGCTCAACGGCCAGCCGCGTACCGTCAAGGTGGCCGACGACTCGTTGGCCGCCGACGCCCACCAACAT
>Ga0181579_10001277_pt1 | contig 20809 bp, 16 predicted proteins | sample 071ome_24_FD_132996 | JGI IMG/M metagenome (GOLD analysis project Ga0181579, IMG submission 132996) | Coastal salt marsh microbial communities from the Groves Creek Marsh, Skidaway Island, Georgia - 071402CT metaG (megahit assembly) | ecosystem: Environmental > Aquatic > Marine > Intertidal... | reverse complement strand
TGAAGTTTGTGAGGGGCTGTATCAGGTCCGCAGCTTCGATATCGCCAATATGACGCTAATCCGCGGCAACACAGGCTGGATTATTATCGATCCGCTAACCTCCAGCGAATCTTCGGCCGCCGCCTTGGCCTTAGCCAATGAACATCTTGGTCAGCGACCAGTCGTGGCGGTGCTGATAACACACAGTCATGTTGACCACTTTGGCGGCATTCTTGGGGTGGTCAACCAAGAGCAGGTTCGCTCGGGTGAAGTGCCAGTGATCACACCCGTCGACTTTGTGGACGAATCGCTGAACGAAAATGTGCTGGCAGGCAACGCCATGGGGCGTCGAGCCACCTACATGTACGGCAATTTGCTCAAGCCATCGGCCACTGGTTTTGTTTCCACTGGTTTAGGCGCTTCGCTGTCGCTGGGTTCCACGGGTTTTATCGTGCCTACAGACATCGTTAAGGAAACCGGTGAGACGCGGCATATCGACGGCATTGATATTGAATTCCAAATGACCATGGGCACAGAGGCTCCGGCAGAGTTTGTTTTTTACCTCCCTCAGTTCAGCGCCCTTTGTATGTCTGAAATCACCTCCCACCACCTGCACAACGTCTATACGCCCAGAGGGGCTCAGGTTAGAGATGCCTTGGCCTGGGCAGCGCAAATCAATGAATCCATCGAGCTCTTTGGCCAACGTTTAGATATTCAGTTCGCTTCCCATCACTGGCCCATTTGGGGACGCAAGCGAGCCGTTGAATATTTAGAGAAGCAGCGAGATCTGTATAAATACATCCATGACCAGACCTTGCGTTTGGCCAACAAAGGCTTCAACAAAGAAGAAATCGCCGAACGGATAACCCTGCCACCCAGTCTGGGTCAGGAGTTTTATAATCGCGACTACTACGGCACCGTGCACCACAATGCCCGGGCCGTATACGTCAAGTACTTGGGCTTCTTCGACGGCAATCCAGCCACTTTGTATCAGCTACCGCCGACAGAGCAGGCTGAACGGTACTTGGCCTTTATGGGCGGCGCCGACGCGGTGGTCACCAAGGCCAAAGACTCCTTCGACGCTGGCGACTATCGTTGGGTCGCTGAAGTGCTCAATCACGTGGTCATGGCTGACCCCGAACACATTGCCGGCCGCGCTCTACTCGCCGACACCTTAGAACAGTTAGGCTATCAATCCGAGTCGGGGCCGTGGCGAAACTTCTACCTCTGCGGCGCGCTGGAACTACGTAACGGTCTTCCCCAATCCAAGGCATTTAACGCCAGCGGTGGCGTCGCCGCAGGCATGCCCATCGAGAATTTTTTTCAAACCCTTGCGGTTCGGCTATTGCCCGAGGCGGCGCTAAATCTGGATCTGCGAATCAAGCTCGTTTTCACAGACCTGCAGACCGACTACCTGCTGACGGTAAAACACAGCGTGTTGAATTACTTCAAAGCCAACCAAGCATTGGAACCTCACGTCACCCTAACGCTGACCTCCATGGACTTCAAAAACCTGCTCATGGGCGAGACGGACGCCGCCACTCTGCTGGGAAACCAGCGCCTCGCCATAGACGGAGATGCCGAGCGCTTGCTGGCGCTACGAGAGCTGTTCGATCAGTTCCCCCGCCGCTACCCGTTGGTCACCCCCAGAGACCAAAGCATGGCATAACGCGCTGGCTCGCCGGCAACCCGGCTGAGCCGCGTCGAGCGATCTACAGGCGTTGTGCAGGTCTCGCGCGCTGCAGGACGAGACCTGCGGCGGCTAGGATCACGCCCGCGATCAAACCGGCTAAATTGGATGGGGGCTGCTCCAAGACCCAATTGAGCTGGGGCAGTGCAATCAGCAAGCCGCCAACGCTCATCAAGGCCCGCACCAGCGTTGTATCTAGCCGCCCTAGGCCGGCCAGATAGCCCTGCAATCCAGCGCAAATCAGCCATACACCGAGGATCGCTTCGGCAAAGACCTGCGCCGATTGATGCCAAGATCCCTGCAAGATAAAGGCAACATCCAGTACGAAGATGAAGGGAATGATGTAGATCACGCTACCCAAACGCATGGCGGCAAAACCGGTCTTCAGCGGATTCGCCTCAGCTATGGATGCCGCCGCATAAGCTCCCAAGGCCACCGGAGGAGTAATGTAGGACAGCATGGCCCAATACAAAATGAACAGATGCACGCTGAGCGGATCCAAGTTCTGGCTAACCAAGGCGGGCGCCAGTACTACGGCCAAAAAGATGTAGGCCGCGGTCACGGTCATGCCGATGCCCAGAACAAAGCTGGTTACGGCCCCCATCAACAGCAATAGTCCAATGTCATCGCCGGCCATACTCAGCAGATCATTCACCAAGGTACCGCTGAGACCGGTCAGCGAAAGCGAGCCAACAATTAAACCCACACCGGCCAACACCACCACCAGTTCAATAAGCAGCTTGCCTACGCCGTACATCAAATCCACCGCACCCTTCCAATCCAGACGGTGCTCGGGCGAAAACTGATTCAAGAGCAACAACGCGGCGGTGGCGTAGTAAGGGGCAATAGACTCTTGCTGAAGAAAAATCAGCAGGAAGATCAGCAGGGCGAAAGCGCCTAAGTAAAACCAACCCTCCGCAATGGTTTTACCCAAACTGGGAATGTCCTCTTCCGCCAGACCGACAACATTCTCTCGTCCGGCGTAGGCGTCGATCTGCAGATACAGGCTGGCAAAGTACAGGAACGCCGGTAACGCCGCTGCCGCAGCCACATCGATGTACGCAATGTCCAGCAAGGTCGCCATCACGAATGCCGTAGAACCCATGATCGGGGGCAAAAGCACACCACCTGTAGACGCGCAGGCCTCAACCCCTCCAGCGACTTCCCGAGCCATGCCGGATTTTCGCATCGCAGGGATGGTTAGCTGACCGGTGGTAAGCACGTTGGTGACGACACTGCCGCTCATGGACCCCATCAAGCCGCTGGACACGATGGCCACCTTGGCAGGACCGCCACGCTGTCTGCCCAAAATGGCGAAGGCCAGATTCAAAAAGAACTGACCGCCGCCAGTGAATTGCAGCACCACGCCAAACACCACAAAGCCAATCACCAAATCCGCAAAAGCTCGGAATGGCAGACCGAACACGCTTTCAATGGACAGTAAGTGATAAGACGCTGTTTCGGCCCAAGACGACGGTAAACCGTTCAAAGGCCCCGGCATAAATTCCGTGACTACGGGTAAGATAGAAAAAGCACCGGCTATTAGACACAGTGGCCAGCCTGCGGCGCGTCGAAGCGCTTCTAGCAGCATGAGCCACAGCGCAAGCGAGGCGTATACCGCATAGTCCGGCGCGGCGAACTCCCACGCTTCATCCAACGCTTGCTCGGCGGTGGCGAAAAACCCGGCCAAAATACCGATAAATAAAATCGCCAAAGGCCAATCAAGCCACGCCTTGCTTGGAAATGTGATGAAGGCCCAAGGCGCAAGCAATGCCAGCAGTGCGTAAAAGTACTGAGTTTCGATCCCAACCAAGGCACTGAGCCACTGCTCGCCGCCAAATAGGCGCAAAGTGTCCATAGCAAGAACCAAGGCCAGAGCGGCCATGCCGGCAACTAGCCCACGGATAAACGGGTGTGGCAGGGCTTTCACAAGTATCAGTTCGCTTCGCGCCAGACCGGATCGAAGCCAGCGGTCTCCAGCGCTTGGGCGCGTCGCACCATCCACGCCTGTGTAAAGTCATCTGGGTCAGCGTTCAGCTGCGCTTGCCAAGCAGCAGCCAATACATCCTGTCGCTCAATCAGCCTCTGATTATGCGCGTCAGCCTCGTCGCTCCACACGCCAATGGACTTAAAGTAGCGAACCGACCCCTCGTGAAAGGGCACTACCCACATAAAATTCTGCCGCTCCATGGCCCAGCCAATGCTGCCGGGGTCGGAACTTTTGTATTCGTCGTAATGCAGATGCACCGCTTTTGCGAGATCGTGCACGATCTGTGGTTCCTGATCCGCTAGGGTAATCAGAATCGGATACGGGTAGGTCGCGCCTTCGTGTGGCTTTTCCTCCGAAATGGCCGCTCCTCGGGTCGCCATATGTTTTTGCATAAATGGCACCACGGTGGCCATGCGCTGCCAGCAACCCTCATCGTCATGCGGCGCTGGCGGCCAAAATATCCCGCGGGGAGACGCCTCCAGTTTCCTTGTAGGACCTGACACCGTGGTTGCGTAGGCGGCATCCGCCTGGCCGTTTACAACGCCGGTCCACATGGCGCTGTAGCCTGGAAAATCAACTCGTTCCACGTCATCCCACGTCAATCCACCGCAGGCAAGAAAGGCCTCTGTGGTTACGTTTAAGGCCGGCGCGCCGCGTACATAGGGTACCCGCTTGCCGCGCAAATCCGCGTAGGTTTTGATACCAAGATCGTTAGCTACCCCTAACGCTTGATTGCTATCACCGTGAGAGGCCATAACGATTCGCAGCGGCATCGGACCCCATGTCTTGCCCGCAAACTGGAATACACCCTCTTGGGCAAAATACGTCGCCACACCATTAGCCGAAAACTGGACACGGCCCCGCTGCAGGGGCAGCAAGCGCGAGACGTCGTTCTTGCCGGGCAGGACCCGCAAATTCACACCATAGTTGTCTTTAAGAGCCTTGCCTATCGCTACCGCTTGGTTATAGCCCGTAGTGCCTAAATTATAGGCGCTCCAAGACATGGTGCGCGGGAAGTCCGGTTCAAACGTATCTTGCGCTGATGCTACGGTGCCTCCTGAAAGAGCCCCCAACAATAACAAGCTTGATAGGGCCGAAAAGTTGAGCCGTATGCCTTTTCCAACCCGAAAACCGCGTAGATACATCAATCCCCCACATGTGTTTTTCCAAGCCCTCTGTTAACTGTCGAGGCCTAAAGCGACCAGCAATGTATGGGGTGACACTCAAAGGGTCAAGAGCGCGGCGAAATGTTTCCCAAAACCGTCTTGCCTTGACATTTCAACTGGCGGCGAAGTGGGCAATACTTTGGCCTTTGGCGATGAAGAAAGGGGAACCACCATGACAGATCAAGGGACCATCGTACATGCACCTGCGGGAGCCATTGAGGGTAGAGTTAAAAACGGTGCCCTGCTGTTTGCCGGCATTCCGTACGCGCAAGCACCGATCGAGAGGCTGAGATTCAAAGCCCCCAAAGCGTTACCACCCTTCACAGAAACCTTTCAGGCCCTAAAGTTCTCACCGGCAGCACCACAAATTCCCAGCGGCGGCATGACCGACAGCGCCCCGGTGCGTTGGAGCGAGGACTGCCTGTATCTGAATATTTCAGCCCCGGCCTCGGTGACCGAACCAACCGACCTTGGTGGCCGCGCGGTTATGGTTTGGATTCATGGCGGCGGCTACACCAGCGGTCAGGGCGCCATTCCTTGGTATAACGGCACTCGTTTCGCAAAGAACAATGACATCGTGGTGGTTTCTATTAACTATCGCTTAGGCGCTCTGGGGTTCGCGGACCTCACTCACGTGGGCGAGGAATTTGCGACCTCAAATATCAACGGTACCTTGGACCAAATCGCCGCCCTCACTTGGGTGAAAAACAACATCGCTGCCTTCGGCGGCGACCCGAAGCGTATCACCATCGCCGGCGAGTCCGCCGGTGGCTTTAGCGTGGCGACCTTAATGGCCTGCCCGGGCGCCGCAGGTTTGTTTCATCAGGCCATCCCTCAAAGCGGCGCCTGCCACCACACGTTGCCTCAGGAAGCCGCTCAAACGGCAACCGATTATTTTCTCAAGGAGTTGGGCCACGATACGCCAATGGCGCTAGAAGCCGCGCCGGTAGAGGATATCTTGGCGGCCCAAAACGCGACCCTTGCCCACTTCGCCGCAGGTGCGGGCAAGAAAAATGCCTTGGGTACCTTTGTTTCCCCCTTCTATCCGGTTCACGGCAACGCAACGCTGCCAAAACCACCGCTGGAAGCGCTGCAGGCAGGTGCTGGCGAGAATGTCGCCGTCCTAACCGGTAGCAACGCGGACGAAACTACCTTGTGGAGCAGTGGCAACGAAGATCTTGCCAAGCTGGAGCGCACGGTTGCGGGTTATCAGGCGGAAAGCGCTCTGGCGGTTTATCGTCAGACCCGACCCGACGCCAGCGTCCGCGACTTATTGGTGGCATTGACGAGCGACCACATGTTCCGAATTCCCGCCATTCGCATGGCAGAAGTTCGGCAAAGTGCCGCTCCAACATTTTTGTACGAATTTGCTTGGCGATCCCGGGCTTTCGACGGCGCGCTAGGCGCGACTCACTCACTGGAGATTCCTTTCGCTTTTGACAATCTCGACCAGCCCGGCGTGGATCTGTTTCTGGGACCGGGACCGATGCCCCAAGGTTTGGCCGACACCATGCACCAAGCGTGGTGTGACTTCATCAAAACAGGCAATCCCGGCTGGCCTCGATACGACCTAATCAGCCGTACAACGATGATCTTCGATGACACCTGCGAGCTAGCTAGAGATCCCAAGGCACAAGAGCGCCAAGCATGGGATGGTATTCGCTAGCGGTTCGCCTCTAGGCCAGAAACTCACTAGCGTTCAGGTCGATGGCATGCCGCGCATGCCGTCGAGCCATGGTGGTAAACATGGTGTCGCCCCGCTCTGTCCGCTGAACCAGCATGGATGCAACCACGGTGACGGCAAAGCCGGCAAACGCCCCCCGGCGGTAACCCAGCCAGCAGTCCTCCCAAGAATAGTCTGATACGCCAGCAGACACTAAGCCCTCGTAATAACCGCGCACTAAACTCTCTTCAACCGGCTGCCGCACATCAGGCTCAAGGCCGGCGCCGATAAAGTAGGCGACGTCATTCATAGGCGCCCCCAAGGTAATGCTCTGCCAGTCCACAGCAGCAACTGACAGCCCGGATGCCTTGTGCTCAATCATTAGGTTGTCGAGTCGGTAATCTACGTGCACCAGCGAGAAAATCTCAGGAAAGTCGGCGTTCAGCGGGGTGCGTTCGGCCTCGCCTACGCGCTTGATGATGTCTATTTCATCCTCTTGTAAGTGTGGTCCATAGCGATCAACAAAGCCCGGCAGGGTTTGCCGGTAGAGGGCCATGGTGTCTATTTCGTTGACTTTGTCTGCATCGCGCAGCCATTTCAGCTGATGCAGGCCTTGGTCACACCAAGCCGGGGCCTGCAGGCCCACCAGTTCCCGCAGCGCAGCTCTGGCGACATCCGGTGAACAACCCGCCAACTGATCACCCTGCTCCGCAGGCGCCAGATCTTCCAGCAGCAAAAAGAACTCCGGCCCCTCTTCTATGATCTCAGCGTAATAGCAACGCGGGGTTCGAATCGTTACGCGGCTTTGCAGCTCTTGGTAAAAACGAACCTCGCGTAAAAAATTCAGTAGCGCGACACCAGTTTGGCGACTGTTTTCATCGTCTGAGGGATATTTGCCAATCACGGATGCCGGCAAATCTCCTCTTTCGTCAAAGTCAAAGGTATAGCGCACACACTTACCAATTTGGCCTGTACCCACGCGCACTGCCTCAAAACCACTAACGGACCCTGTTAGACCTGCGGACGCAAAGCAATTGTTAAACCATTGGATGTTGATGGAATTCTCTGTCGGAATTTCAAGCACAGTCGTTTTCTCCTTGCAGTCTCGCCGCACGATACAATTAAGGTTGAGAAGTAGCCGTCATGGCGGCCAAGCGGGCATCGAACAACGGCGGTGCAATACTTACCCGCGCTCTGTGTACCGCTACTGCCGCCAGCAGGTCCGCCACCACCTCAGGATGCTCGCCGGCCACGTTAAAGCGCTCGGCTGGGTCCCGCTGAAGATGATAAAGCTCGGGACTGTCGTGTTGCTGACGCTGGGGCGGCAAGCCATATGCGCCTTCGGTGATGAAATGAAGTTTCCACGGCCCCTTGCGATAGGCGTAAAGCGTGCCGCCTCGGTAATAGGGCATTTCACTCCGCCCACTGGGCCCTTGGCCTAACAGTCGCGAACTCAGGTCTATGCCGTCGGTGGCGGTTTCAGCGTCGCCGCCGACCAGGGTCAGTACCGTAGAAAAGAGGTCCATGGCCGAGCCGATGTCGCTCACCACTTCAGCAGGGATGGTACCCGGCCAGTAAAACACTGTGGGAACCCGAACACCTCCCTCAAATGTGGTGCCCTTGCCGTCTCGCAGCAGACCCGACACTCCGCCCTCTTCACGCATAAAAAGCCATGGGCCGTTATCGCTGGTGAAAACAACTAGGGTGTTGTTCAGCACACCGGCTTCAGCGAGCGCGTCGCGAATTGCTCCCACGCTCCAGTCGATCTCTTCGACCACATCGCCATAACGACCGGCTAGGCTCCGATCAACAAATTCATCGCTACGAAACAGCGGTGTATGAGGCATGGAATACGGCATGTACAGAAAGAACGGTTTGCCCGCGCTGCGCTGAATAAAGTCGACGGCGCGCTCGGTGGCACGTCGGGTCAGCTGGCTTTGATCCGTTGCTTTTTCCACTGTGTCTATCACACCGTCGGGTGTTACCTGGCTGAAAAATAACGGTGCCTCGTGGTGGGCGGCCATGGGTTTGGCGTATTTGGCGCCGCGACGGGCAAGTGCCGCCGCCCGCTGCTCGGCATCGCCGCTTATGCTCATTTTTACGAGGGCGTCAAAGTCTGGTTCCCCCACCCAATTCATATCGTTCGAATAAGGCACACCTTCCCACTCATCAAATCCGTGGCGGGTTGGCAACGCGTGGGGGGCATCACCCAAATGCCATTTGCCGAACATGGCGGTAGCGTAACCCTGAGCCTTAAGCGCCTCTGCAAGGGTCGTCTCCTGCTGGGGTAAGCCACCGGGCTCGTTGGGAAAATAAACGCGAATCGCGTTGCCATAGAGCCCGCTGCGCACCGGCAAACGTCCGGTCAGCAGGGCGGCACGACTGGGTGAGCACACCGGTGCTGCCACGTAGAAGTCGGTCCAACGCTGGCCTTGAGCGGCCAAGGAGTCGATGTGCGGAGTGCGAATGTAGGGGTGACCAAAACTGCCTAAATCACCATAGCCAAGATCATCGGCAAACAATATAACGACGTTAGGTTTTGAGTCGCTGTTTGAGCCATTCGGGTGAGTGAGCGGTGTTGAGGACGCCGTATCGCAGCCAGAAACTGTAACCGTCATTGCCGTCAGCAACATCGCTGCAGCAAGGGCTTTACCGAATCTTCCTTGCATGCTCTGTCTCCCCTTTGCTTGCATTTCCTTTCGATCTTGAGCATGCCATGGGGCGAACCGGAAGTCAGGACATCACCTGAGAAAAGAATCCGCTGCTAAGAAACAAAACCTCCCATGACGCCGGATAGGCCCGCCACCAAACTTTTGAACCCGCCGGCCATAATTACAAATTCGGCATCGTGCTTTGCCAGCGGATCCTCGTCGGGTACGTCATTGGCCTCGTCTTGCCCCAGCAGTCGCACCTTGCGCAAAGTCAAGTCTTCATCAATAACCAAGGCGCAGACTTGATCGAAGATCAGCCCCAGCCGATCTACCTTAAGACCATCGGTGACGTGGCGGCGCACGGCGGCATCCGCCAAATCGAAATCAAGCCAATTCACCGATGAACGAGAATCCGCAGGATCGCGCATCCGGCATTCACGACCCATCCGAAACTGCTCAGTAGATCCACTCATAAACAGCTTGTTAATAAAGTCTTGGGGCGGTGTTTTGAAGGCCACAGGCGCATACTGGAAGGTCACCATGGCCCGCTTTAAGGCATCCATGAAATAGTCGGCAACATTCTCAGAAGCGCTGCCGACGATAAGCACACCTTGCTGAGGCAACATAATGGCTTGGACCCGATCCGATTTGAGCAAGGCTTGAGGCAATAACTCAGAATAAACCTCATCCTTTAAGTCCCGTTTTTCCGCCCGATTCGGCTCAGTTTGAGTACGTTGTTTAAACGCCTCGATCCGCTGAGCCAATGCTTCTTGAACCGCTGCCGGAGGCAACACCCGAGTCTGAATGCGCAGCTGCAGCAGATCTGCGCCGGAGACTCGGCGCGACAGCAAGTCACCGGCACCGGTCACTGGCGGTTCGAATCCACCACTGCGCTCGCTAAATGCACCACAGGGTTTAAAGGCGGCGTTTTCCAAAACCTGAGAAAGCGCTTCCTCTGAACCCGGCCATTCACTGTGGATTCGATATAGTCGGACGTTGCGAAAAAAACGGTTCACTGAGGCTCCTCGCAGATGTGAGTCGCGTCTTCGCCGCGACAATGTGAAGATGTATCAGGCAGGATACGTGAGCAGACATTTGGCCGTCCAAACATTTCGTCCCGAGGCCGTCTTGCAGCGCCCAAACTTGGTCACTGCCGCCACAGAATAAGGATCACGAATGAAAGCCCTTTACTACCAACCCAGCTGTGGCATCGCCGGTGACATGCATCTGGCGGCCCTTGTAAGCCTTGGTCTGCCTGAGCGTTACTTAACAGATATATTGACTAAGCTGCCGATTGGAAATGAATTCAACATGAACTTCATTGCTGCCAGCAAAATGGGCATCTCAGGCTTACAAACCCAAATCGCTGTTGAGGATCAAACCAATCACAGGCATCACCGCACGATCGCCAATATGATTGAGGAAGCCGAGCTGCCAACAGGGGTAACCCAAAGAGCACTAGCGATGTTCAGCCTAATCGCAAATGCGGAGGGAAAAATTCACGGCATAGCCCCGGAGAATGTGCATTTCCACGAGGTGGGGGCCATGGATTCCATCATCGACATCGTCGGTGCAGCAGCGGCCATCGAGTATTTTCAGCCGGACATCGTACTGAGCGATGCCCCAGAGTTGGGGAGCGGTTTCGTCAATTGCGAACACGGACGTCTGCCGGTTCCAGCCCCCGCCACCCAAGAGATTTTAAGCGGGATTCCATGCCGCTATGGCACGGTAGCTGGCGAGGCCACGACCCCCACCGGCGCGGCTATCTTGTCCCAAGCGGTCAATACCTTTGCGCCCAAGGGAACATTTACGCCAGCAACCATTGGTTATGGAATTGGCAAAAAAGACTTCGAAATACCCAATGTGCTGCGGGTAGCGCTGGGTTCTTATGAGCCAGCTCCGGGTGACCCAAATAACGCCCCGCTGGAACAACGTTTCGACGATCTTGAATCCGGCCACTATAAAATTGAGGCCAACATCGATGACATGTCTCCTGAGGCTTTCGCCCCGCTGATGGAGGCTCTGTTCAACGCCGGAGCAAGCGACGTTTTTACCCAGCCCATCATGATGAAAAAGCAGCGTCCCGCGCAGTGCATTACCGCCCTGACCAATAACGAGCACCTCGAGTCAGTAACCGATACGTTACTCAATAACTCCACCAGCATAGGCCTGCGCATCATTCCGTTTGCAAAGCGCGTGCTACCCCGGCAGCAGCGCTCCGTACCGACGTCCCTTGGCGAAGTGTCGGTGAAAGTAATTTTACGTCCCAGCGGACAGGAGACTTTTAAAGTGGAGCATGCGGACATTCTGCGCGCAGCATCGAAAAATCAACTCGATTACCTCAGCGCTGAGCGCAGAATTATTGAAGACGTCAAACGGTCCTTAGGCGACGGCTCCTGACTCGAACAGGGCGTTGATTTCATCCTCGCTCATACCTAAGCCCACCAGAATTTCGCGACTGGCATCACCAGGCACCGCTACCGGTCCGGGCATCTGCGGTGCTGTGCGGGAAAATCGCGGCGCTGGCGCCGCCTGCAACACGCCATTGGCTTCGACTAAGGTCTGACGCTCCTTGTTATGGGGATGCTCAGCAGCTTCCTCCAAAGTCAGGATTGGTGCGTAGCAAATATCCGTGCCCAGCATGATCTCATCCCACTCATCCCGGGTTTTACTGGCCATTACCGCAGCAAACTTTTCTTTCAACGCGGGCCAATCCTGACGGCTCATTTGACGGGGCAAGTCCGCGTCATCGGCTAGGCCGGTTTTTTCCAGCAACAACGCATAAAACTGCGGTTCAATAGAGCCAATAGACACGTACTTGCCGTCCTTGGTTTCGTAAGTACCGTAAAAGTGCGCGCCGCCATCAAGTAAGTTACTGCCGCGCTGATGATGCCAAACACCCTGACCCATCAGGCCGTATATTGAGTTCATCAGCAGCGCCGAGCCGTCGGTCATGGCCGCATCGATCACCTGACCCTGGCCGGATTGACCGCGCTCGAATAGTGCCGCCATCACGCCAAAGGCCAGCATCATGCCGCCACCGCCGAAGTCACCGACCAAATTGAGGGGCGGCGTGGGCTTACCGCCGGGTTCGCCGATGCCGTGCAGCACCCCGGACAGTGAGATGTAGTTGATGTCATGGCCCGCAGCGTGAGCCATGGATCCGTATTGGCCCCAGCCAGTCATGCGCCCGTAGATCAAACGGGGATTCCGCTCAAGGCAAACATCCGGCCCCAATCCAAGTCGCTCGGTTACGCCAGGGCGAAAGCCCTCCAACAGCACGTCGGCGCTTTCGATTAACTTAAGCACGGTTTCGACCCCGGCTTCACTCTTTAAGTCCACGGCGATGCTCTTTCGGCCGCGGGCCAGTACGTCGTATTTATTTGCGTCTTTTCCCTTCGACGCAGAACGGTCCACTCGAATCAGCTCCGCTCCCATATCTGCCAGCATCATGCCGCAAAAAGGTCCCGGACCGATGCCCTGAAGTTCTATCACTCGTAATCCGTTCAATGGCCCCATAACTCTCCCCTTTCCTGCCCTTTGCCGGGCTTGTCGCCTGTGATTATTGACTCGCAAGATTGTAGTGCCCAGCTCCAGCGCGCGCAAAGCGGCGCCCCATAGGGCCGCTGGCCGCGTTTTTACCCGGCAGCCACACACAAGGCGCCTGTTTAAATAATCCCCGGTTAAAAACACCTCTTGGCAAGACAAGGTCTCGCTCCGTATGATCCCTGCCTCCACGCATTAGGAGAGGGAGAGAATTTATGGTTGATCTTGAGGAACTCAAAAGCAAATTCCTGAACACTGAGTTTGCCAGCCGGGACCTGCAGATCGAGGCCGACAAACTGATCGCTGCAGCCTCAGCATCCGGCGAAAGCCGCCCCGAGTTCGTTGATACGGCCCACGAGGACTTTCAGGCAACACCCGCTTATTTATGCAGCATCTCTTCCGGGCGACACCTGCCCGTCGACTTCCCGTCGCTGGGCGGCATTCCCATGGACGGCGGTAAGGCGGTCGAGCGTTTTGCGCCGGTTCGCGCCGGCGTGCCGCTCACCGTCAAGGCGCACCTGCACGAGATTTACGACAAAAAAGGCCGCTCAGGACGCATGATTTTCATCGTTGTGCGTACCGAGTTGTTCGACGCCGACAACACACATTTGGCTAACATAGATTCCAGACTAGTCGTTAGGGAGAAACCAGACTCATGAGTATTACGACCATTCACGACGTTGAATTCGGCGCAGAGCTGCCCGTCTTTGAACCTGACACCTCATTGGCAAACGTTGGCGTCTTCGCCAGAGCCGTGGGCTGGGGCGGACCGCGCTTTGAAAGTCATGAGGGCGCACGCAAGGAGGGATTTCCCGGTGCTCTAGTACCCGGAATTATGGGCATGGGTTTTCTCACCAGCGCCATTCACCAATGGGCTCCGGTGGGTCAGGTTGAGCACGTGGACACGGTCTTTCGGGCACCCATGCTCGCGGACACGCCGGCGATCATCAGCGCCGTTGTCACCGACATCGACGAGGATGACGGTATCGTCGAGCTTGATATGACCGTGAAGAATACCAAGGACGAGACCCGGGTATTTGGAACCGCTCGGGTGAAACTCCCGCTGTCTTAATCCCGTGGTTCGCGGCCAGCAAGCTCCCTGAGACGCTGGCCGTGCACTTATTGATCAAAGACCAAACCTGTCACGCAAAAGACTGGCTTCTGTCACAATCGAGCCATGTCGACGCCATTGCTCATCCAGTTTCTGTTGTGCCCCGCCACCCTCCTCGGGTTGCTGATAATCAGCGCGCCCTATGGTCGTCACTTTCGTCCGGGCTGGGGACCCAGCCTGCCCAACCGTGTGGCATGGTTCCTGATGGAACTGCCGGCGCTGGCAGCAATCACTTTGCTCGTCCTGGGAACACCCCAAGCAAGTCTTGCCGCGGTCTGGGTGCCGCTGTGTTTCTGGCTCATTCACTACACGTACAGAACCGTGATCTTTGCGGCGCTCATGCGCCCTTCGGACAGAACTTTTCCTATCGCTCTCGTGCTTTGCGCTGTCGCTTTCAATCTACTCAACGGCTTTAACAACGCCGAGGCATTACTGCACAAGTCCACAACAACCCGAGGGTGGCCCGACGTCAGCTTCTGGATTGGTTCCGGGGTTTTTATTGTTGGGTTCGTGATGCACGTGCATGCCGACAGCGTCATTCGTCGACTTCGCCAACCCGGCGACGATTCGTATCACATTCCCCACGGCGGCCTGTTTCGGTGGGTGAGCAGCCCCCACTACCTTGGTGAGATAATCCAATGGCTGGGCTGGGCTGTTATGACGTGGTCATTGGCAGGTCTGGCCTTCGCGCTGTTCACAGTCTGCAATCTCGTGCCCCGAGCCATGGCTAACCAAGCCTGGTACAAAGCCCGTTTCTCGGACTACCCCACCCAACGACGCACCCTGATCCCTGGCATTTTCTAAACCGTCTTCGGGCGAACGCAATCCCGGCAACCCCTGCGCCGATTAGGCCGGTTGATAACCTGAGATAGCCATCTCCGTTCCGACCTTGGCGGACGCGCTCTCGGCATCACCGTTCATCGGCAGCTTTAGCAAGCCCATGGCGCTCCATTCACCGCCCACCTCGCTAACGCCCACTTGAACTGTCTCGTCCCAAAAAATTGGCCGCCTAAAGTAAATTTCAGCGTCAAAAGCATGGGGCCGGCGGTCCTGCCACATTTGCGCAGTGAGATAATGTACGCCCATGCCCCCGCCGATCAGCGGGGCCCGAAAGCCGGCTCGCTCGGCAGCCTCCTGCTCGTAGTGAATGCTGTTGCCTTCAATGCTGTAGGCCTTAACCCGCTCTGGCGTCAGTGGATAGGTATCGAGCATGGTCAACGCCGACACGTCGGCGATAACGTTCTGAGGCCGCTCGCCGGCACCCGGCCCACTAGCCGAAGATTGGTTCGCTTGGGGCCGAAGAGATGTCCGGGGACAGCTGATGACTCGAGCGCCGGACGCATCTGCAAACCAGACATCGGTATCCACCCGCATCCCTCGCGGAACCTGCGTCACCGCGGTGATTTCGCCCTTGACCGTCAGGGCCTCGCCTAGTTTGGCAGGACGATGCTGAATCAGTCGCTGCAGCATGTTGATATTGCCTTCAGCGCTGATCCCGCTGTCGATACCCGCGTGAATGGCGAGGCCGATATAAAAAGCGGGATCTACCTCGTCGCCGAACACGCTTGGATCAACACCGCAGGCCTCCAGCCGCTCAGTTTGGGTTTGCCCGGTTGTTTCAATCACATGGGTTTGATACTGAAAACCCGCAACCGGTTCGTGCCAAACGGTCATGTTATCCCCTCGTCCTCATGTTGGATTACCCTGCTAATGCCGCGGGCTCAACGAAACATATGAGTGCCGCCGCATACCGTTAGCGCTTGGCCTGTGACATAGGCGCTGGCATCAGAAGCGACGAACACCGCTATCCCTTTGAAATCCTCCGCTTCGCCGAATCGGCGCAGTGGCGTCTGCTCCGTCACACGCTTGGCGGCCTCTGGGTTATCCCACAGTGCCTTTGCAAAGTCCGTACGAATCAGGCCCGGACACAGCGCATTAACACGCACACCCTTAGGACCCCACTCCATCGCCAAGTTACGGACCAGCGCGATATCCGCCATCTTGGAAATGTTATAGGTCCCCAAAGTATCCGACGGCCCAAAGGCGCCAACACTGGCAGTAATCATTATCGAGCCTCGCTCCTTGGCCAACATGTCCGGAGCTACCATCTGACACAGCCAATGATTGGAACGCAGATTCGAGTTCATGGTCTTGTCAAAAGCCTCGTCAGGAATTTCAGACATGGGACCGTAAAAAGGATTCACTCCGGCATTGGCGATCAGCGTATCAATAGGGCCAAGGCGAGATCGCGTCTCGTCCACCAGATTTTGCAGTTGTTCCTTGTAGCCAATATTGCAGGCGATAGCGATCGCCCGTTCCGCACCAACTGCCGCGTTAATTTCAGCCGCAGTCTCTTCACAGGCATCAAGCTTGCGGCTGGAAATCACCACCTGACTGCCATGTTCCGCCAGCGCTAAAGCCATGGCCTTACCCATGCCCTTGGAAGCACCAGTAACAAGGGCCACCTGCCCCGTTAAATCAAAAAGTTGTGTCGCGACCGTCATCATTCTCCCCTTTGTAGCCGTTCAAGTGTGTCTAGGCAGCAGTGTAAAGCACATCGCCGTTAACTTCGCGAAGATCTGTCTTACCGCAAAACGCCATGGTCAGATCCAGTTCTTTTTCAATGATTTCCAGGCATTGGGTTACGCCTCGCTTACCCCCAGCGCCTAACCCGTTCAAGAAAGCCTTGCCGATTAGAGTCGCGTCAGCGCCCATGGCTTTGGCCTTAAAGACATCCTGACCAGACCGAATACCGCCATCCAGCCACACCTCACAGGCGCCATCGACCGTGGCTACGATTTTTGGCAGCACCTCGATACTGGCCGGCGCGCCGTCCAGCTGACGCCCGCCGTGATTGGATACGATAATGGCATCCACGCCTAGCCCGGCGGCAATGGCTGCATCTTCCGCATCCATAATGCCCTTGAGGATCAACTTGCCACCCCACTGCTCTTTGACCCAAGCCACATCGTCCCAGCTCAGGCTGGGGTCCAGTTGTTCTGCCGACCAAGCAGACAGCGAGGTGAGGTTTTCCACTCCTTTGGCGTGACCCACCACATTGCCAAAGGAGTATCGGCGAGTCCTCAACATCCCCGCACACCAGCGCGGCTTAGTGGCCATGTTGAGCAAATTCCTCAGCGTCAGTCTCGGCGGGGCCGTCATCTGGTTTTTCAGATCTTTGTGGCGTTGACCAATAATCTGCAGATCCAAGGTCAATACCAAGGCACTACAGCCGGCTGCCTTGGCCCGTTGGATCAAAGCGCGGATAAAATCCCGATCCTTCATAACGTAAAGCTGGAACCAAAACGGTTTCTGGGTATGCGCCGCTACATCTTCGATGGAGCAGATGCTCATGGTCGAAAGGGTAAAAGGAACACCGAACTCTTCTGCCGCCTGAGCCGCTAGGATCTCACCGTCGGCGTGCTGCATACCGGTCAGTCCCGTGGGCGCAAGAGCCACAGGCATGCGCTGACGTTCGCCCAACATGTCTGACGAAATACTGCGACTGCTGATGTCTTTGGCCACCCGCTGACGCAAGCGGATGTCGGCAAATGCGCGATTATTTTGGCGGAACGTGCTCTCGGTCCAAGAACCTGACTCGGCGTAGTCGTAGAACATTTTGGGCACCCGCCGCTTGTGCAGTACACGCAAGTCTTCAATGCAGGTAATGGTCTTCATCTGCTCCCAACCTCGACACCATTTTTCAAACCGGGCCATGATAGCATCGCTAAACATCGCATATGGGGAGAGAGTTATGGCCCTTGTTTTTACGCCGGACCAAGATCAGTTCCGAGACAGCATTCAGCGCTTTCTGAAAGACAAAATGCCAACCACAGAAGTTCGCCGACTTATGGCAACGCAGCGCGGCTTTGACGACGATCTGTGGCGACAGGTCAGTCAACAATTGGCGCTAACCGGTATTCATATTGCCGAGGAACTCGGGGGCGCCGGCTTCGGTCCTGTGGAACTGGCGATTGCCTGCGAAGAAATGGGGCGATCTTTGTTTTGCGGCCCCTATTTCAGCAACGCGGTATTATCGGCCTACGCCTTGAAGCTTGGAGCGGATCAAGACCAGCAGGAAACGTGGCTGCCGGGTATCGTCAGCGGGGATATGAGAGCAGCTCTGGCGATTACCGAAACCACTACCCTGTGGAGCGACAGCGACATCCAAACCACCGCCAGTGCCGGCGACGACGACCAAGTTCTGCTCAGCGGTAACAAACAGTTCGTGATTGACGGTCAGACGGCCGACCTCCTTATCGTCGCTGCAAAATCGGCATCGGGCACGGGCCTGTACGTTATTCACAGCGACGCGCCGGGGCTGAACATCAGCCCGCTCGACACCATGGATCCCACGCGCAAGATGGCGAGCCTGACCCTGACCGAGGTTCCTGCTACCAAGTTATCTCGAAGAAATGAAAATCTACTGCCAAACTTGCTCAACGCCGCCTGTATTATGCTGGCCAACGAGATGGTCGGCGGCGCTCAACAGCTGCTTCAGTCGGCGGTGGAGTACACGCAGCTACGCTACCAATTCGGACGCAGCATCGCGTCTTTTCAGGCCATCAAACACCGACTGGCAGACTTACTGTTAGACGTTGAGCTAGCCCGAAGCGCAGCCTATCAGGCGGCCCAGACGATGGCGGATTGCGGCGACCTAGAACATCTGTCAGATCGTCAGCAGCGTCAGCTAACCGAACACGCAAGTCTGGCCAAGGCCGCAGTCAGCGAGACCTATTTACAGGCGGCCTTAGAAACCATCCAGCTGCATGGCGGAATTGGCTTCACTTGGGAAAACGATACCCACCTGTGGTTTAAACGCGCCAAAACCAGCGAAGTGTTGTTTGGCACGCCGGCGCAGCACAGGGAGCGCATGCTGTCGGCAATGACGGACGCAAACAATATGGCGGAAGCAAACAAAACGGAGAATGCCGCATGAGCAAGAGCAGCATCCACACAGAAGTAACCCAGTGGTTAGACCGGCATTGGGACCCCAACATGGATCTGATTACCTGGCGCTCACTCGTAGCCGATTCCGGTTGGGGCGCACCAAGCTGGCCTGCCGACTACTACGGTAAGGATATGACTCCCCAGGACGCTGCCATAGTCGAACAGGCCTTCGCCGAGTTCGGCGCCGTTGGTGCTGCGCAAAGCGGGGTAAGAATGTTGGCAGCAGTGACGTTGTTAGCCCATGGGTCCCATGAGCAAAAACAAAAGTACCTGCGGGGCATTTTGACCGGCGAAGATCAATGGTGTCAGCTGTTCAGCGAGCCCGGCAGCGGATCCGATCTGGCTGGAGCGACCACCCGGGCAGATCTGCGCGGCGACGAATGGATCGTCAACGGTCAAAAAGTCTGGAATACCAGCGCCCACCACGCCCAATACGGTTTGCTGCTGGCCCGCACAAACTGGGATGCGCCAAAGCATCAAGGTCTCACCTACTTCATCATCAACATGGAGCAGCGCGGCGTCGAAGTGCGGCAATTGGCCCAGATGAACGGCCATGCCTCCTTCAACGAAGTGTTTATGACTGACGCCGTGGTCAGTCGAGACGACCTGGTCGGCGCCGAAGGTGGCGGCTGGCAATGCGCGATGACTACCCTTGCCAATGAGCGGCGTTCCTTTGACCGTGCCCGAGACGTGGGGGGCCGCAAGGGTCGGCAAGGCAAGATCTTCGCAGACCTTGAAGAAGAATTTGCCATCGCCAATGAACCCTATACTTGGTATCCCCAACGGGCCGGACGAGTAGACTTGGTTATGCCGAGGGCGATGGAAACCGGCGCCATCAATGATCCGGCCACGCGCCAAGACATTGCCCGTCTGCACATCATGGCCGAGTGCGCCAAGTGGACGGGCGATAGGGCCAAGGCAGCGGCCAAAGCCGGCAAACCACAAGGCCCGGAAGGCTCCTTGGGTAAGCTCGCAGCCAGCAACGTAGCTCGACTGGCCTCACGGGTGCACACCGCTATCAGCGGCAACGACGCCATGCTCACTGGCCCGGACAGCCCCATGGACGGAACCATCGCCGAAATCTTGGTTTCAACCCCAGCAATTTCCATCGCCGGAGGTACCGACGAGATCCAAAAGAACATCATAGCCGAGCGTGTCTTGGGCCTGCCCAAGGAACCCCGTTTTGATGACGGGCCGTTCCGGGATGTGCGCCGCAATACCGGTCCGGCCGCCGACACCAAAAACTGAGCATGGCGATGCAAAACAAACCCCTGAGCGGCATAAGAGTGATCGAAGTTGGGCAGCTACTCGCCGGACCGTTCGCCGGTACTATGCTTGCCTACTTTGGCGCCGAGGTAATTAAGGTCGAGCCACCGGGCGAAGGCGATCCCATTCGAGGCTGGCGGCTGCTGGACGAGGGCGGAACCAGTTATTGGTGGCGCAGCCTTGGCCGCAACAAGAAATCACTGACCTTGAATTTGCGCACGGACGCAGGCCGAGAAATTTTGCGCGACCTACTCAACGATGCCGATGTGCTGATCGAAAACTTCAAGCCCGGCACCATGGAGAAATGGGGGCTAGGCCCTGAGTACATAAGCAAACAGAACCCGAAGCTGATCTACACCCGTATCTCCGGCTACGGGCAAACCGGCCCTTACAGCCGTAAGCCGGGCTACGCGTCAGTAACCGAGGCCTATTCAGGTTTCCGCTATATCAACGGCTTTGCCGATGACGTTCCGGTGCGCCCCAACTTAAGTTTAGGCGACAGCGTGGCCGGCCTTCATGCGGCCATGGGCATCCTGCTGGCCTTACTGGCACGAAAGTCCGGCGACGCCGAGACAAGCGGTCAAGTCGTAGACGTTGCCCTATACGAATCCATGTTCAATTTGATGGAAGGCATCGTGCCCGAATACTCTGGCGCCGGGGAAGTCCGTCAACCTGCGGGATCTACCATCACAGGTATCGTTCCCACCAACACCTACCTGTGCTCGGACGGCAAACATGTGGTTATTGGCGGCAACGGCGACTCCATTTACGCGCGCTTAATGACGGCCATTGGGCGA
>Ga0181579_10001276_pt1 | contig 20815 bp, 17 predicted proteins | sample 071ome_24_FD_132996 | JGI IMG/M metagenome (GOLD analysis project Ga0181579, IMG submission 132996) | Coastal salt marsh microbial communities from the Groves Creek Marsh, Skidaway Island, Georgia - 071402CT metaG (megahit assembly) | ecosystem: Environmental > Aquatic > Marine > Intertidal... | reverse complement strand
TCGGCCTTGCTGAAGAGCGGTCTCGCCTTCCTGGCTCTGGCTGTCGGAGCGCTGAGGTATTCCGACGGAGTGCGACTTCACTACCGCCTCCCGTTCGTGCTCGGTACCGGGCTCTACGGACTCAATCTTCTGCATTACTTCGCGGTCGATGCGTGGAACTTCACCGGTTTTCCGATCGACACTCGCCACCGATACGTCCTGGCTCCGCTGGAACTCCTCCTGCAGGCGGTTGCCGCGGTAGGGATGCTGATCTGGACTCTGGGCGAGGAGGAGCGGATTCGGGAGAAGGTAGAGGCCGAGTTGCAGCAGACCCGGAAGCTCGAGGCCCTCGGCATGCTCGCCGGCGGCATCGCCCACGAGATGAACAACCTGTCCCAGGTCATCGTTGCCGGTGCGGACATCGTCGGTCGTCGCCTGCCCAACGCCGAGGAAGGCACTTCGGCTCCTCACGAGGCGCTCCGAATGATACGCGATGCCTCCGATCGTGCGCACAGCATGGCCTCGTCGCTCCTTGAGTACAGTCGGAACGCTCCCGGCATCGAGGGAGCGTCGGGGTCGGAAGCTCGGGCAGATGTCGGGCAGGTGCTGGCCGCGAACGAGCGGATGCTGCGCCACGTCCTGCCGCGCTCCATCACGCTCCGAACGCCAATCGTTACCGAGGAGGTGGTCGTCCCGGTGCCCGACGTCGACCTCCGACAGGTCATCCTGAACCTTTGCATCAACGCGCGCGATGCCATGCCGGACGGCGGACTGCTGACGATCGAGTTGACGACGAAACAGGGTAATGCGCCCTGCCCTGTGGTCCTGAAAGTGACGGATACCGGCAGCGGAATGTCGCCGGAGGTTCAGCGGCGAGCGTTCGAGCCATTCTTCACGACGAAGGGGCCGGAGCGGGGAACAGGGCTGGGGCTGGCCAGTGTTCACGGGATCGTGACGTCCGCCGGAGGTAGCGTCGAGATCGAGTCCGAAGAGGGTCAGGGTACCTGCTTCCGAATCAGCCTTCCCCGGGCGCGCTAGCCCTCGGCCTTTCTGCTCGGTGCGGGACGCTGAGGCCGGGCGGGCAACCATCACCGATGTGCGGGTCTCGCGGAGTCTGGTAGGACTTCCCTGCAAACCATACCTTCGGGTCAGAGCGTGATCCGTTTCGGTTGCCCCCCTTTTTATGTCTTCCACTCACAAGAGGCGATCACTCCGAGGTCAGCTGCTCGCTTTGATCTTGGCGCTCGTGTTACCGCTTCTGGCACTGCAGGTCCTCTGGAGCGCGCTGAATCTCCGGGGCGCTCGGACGAGTGCAGAGGCGAACGCCCTCGCCGTGGCAGACGCCGTAGCCCTTGGTGTCGTTCAGTTCCTCTCTCAGGCGGAGGAACTGTTGATGGCCACGGGGTCCCGCCGCGGAGGCGAGCTGCTCTCCGCCGATCAGTGTGCCACCGAAGTCGGAGCGACGCTCGCTCTGTATCCATTTCTGTCAAACGCCTATGCAGTCTCGCCTCAGGGAGACGTCGTGTGCTCGGCACGGCCCGCACCCGTCGGACTCACGGTTCTTGACCAGCCATGGTTCGATCAAGTCCGTGGAACTCTGACCTTCACCACTGGAACCCCGCAGCAATCGAGCTTCACGTCGGAATGGGTGCTCCCGCTCGCGGCGCCGCTGACGAACGAGTCCGGAGGGTTCGCGGGGGCGCTGGTCGGGACCGTCGCCCTGGTAGAGTTGAGTCGCCTGATTGGCGGAGTCTCCGTTCCCGATGACCATCTCGTGACCGTCAGCACCGCGGACCGGGTCATCATCGCGCGCTCCGCCATGGCGGAGGAACGCGTCGGGATGGCCCTGCCGCCAATCATCGGCGGCTCTGATCGTCAGGTGGCCCCCGGGCGCCAGGTCGCACTCGGGGTGGATATCGACAATGTGCGCCGTACGTGGGGCCAGCTCACGCTCCCGTCGGGATGGATCATCTATGTCGGCGTTCCCTACGCCAACGTTTTGGGCCCCGCCCGTCGGGAGGTCCTGTACCATGCGTTGACCTCCCTCATGATCATCCTCACCGGGCTCGCCTTCGCCTTTCTGTCGTACTCCCGCCTGTCCAGGTCCTTGATTCAGCTCGCCCAGCAGACAAGTGCGACGGCGGGTGGCGGCACAGTCGAAATCCCGCCCGAGATGCCCGAAGAGGTCAGCGACGTCATCGAGAAGTTCAACGAGGCGCTCGTGGCCCGAAACCGGGCCGAGGAGGCGGAGCGGTCAGCCACGGACCGACTGGCGTCACTCTTCGAAAACCCGGTCGTCGGCCTGTGTATCTCGACGAGGGACGGGCAATTCCTGAGGGTCAATCAGGCTCTCGTGGACATGCTCGGATATTCGACGATGAAGGACGTGGTCGATCGGGGCTCCCTTTCGCTTTACGACGATGAATCGATTCGGAAGAGACTCGTCGACAAGGCACTCGATTCGGGCAGAATCCCCGTCACAGAAGTCACGTGGCGGCGAGCGGACGGTATGCCGCTGTTCGTTCGCCTCGGTGGAAGAGTGATCGAGACTCAGGCGGAAGACCCGCTCTTCGAGGTGGTGGTGCAGGACATCTCGGAGGAGAGGCGCGCCGAAGATCAGCTGCGCCAGCAGCAGAAAATGGAGGCAATCGGCCAACTCGCCGGCGGCATCGCTCACGACTTCAACAACCTCCTGACTGTGATTCAGGGGAACGTCGAAATCCTGCTGTCCGAGGATCCGCCAGCGGGTATCATCGCCGACGGCCTCGATAATATCAGCAAGGCAACCGGCCGGGCCGCAGGGCTCACTCGCCGCCTGCTGACATTCAGCAATCGGCAGGCGGGCACGCCGAAGTTGGTCGCACCCAACTCGGTCATCGAAGAGCTCTCACGAATGCTCACCCCGATCCTGGGGGAACTCATCCAGCTCGAGTTGGAGTTGACCGAAGGGCTTCCAGACGTCCAGATCGACCCCGGGGATCTCGAGCAGGTCCTCCTGAATCTGGTTCTCAACGCCCGAGACTCCGTCTCGCGCGAGGGTGCCATCTGGATCTCTTCTGGCTCGTCTCCGAATCCGGCCAGTCAGTCCGAGTCCGAACCGTCCGGCATCTGGATGAGCGTTCGCGACAATGGCAGCGGAATGGACGAGGCCACTCTGCAGAGGATATTCGAGCCCTTTTTCTCGACGAAGCCGGTCGGGCAGGGTACAGGCCTCGGACTGTCGACCGTGTACACCGTAGTCGAAAAGGCCGGAGGCTCGGTGCAGGTCGAGAGTCGTCCGGGAGAAGGAACCACCGTAACCGTCTGGCTTCCCCCGGGAGACCCGATCGAAGGCCCACACGAACCCGGCGACCCATTGCGTGACCTCGCGGGGGATGAACGACTTCTGGTCGTGGAAGACGAGGACCTGGTGCGTCAGTTCGTGGAGCAGGCCCTCGCCGCAGCCGGCTACGACGTCCGGTCCGCCAACTCCGGAATCACTGCGCTCGAGTTGCTGAAAGACGAGGACGCGACGGTCGATCTCGTCCTGACGGATATCGTCATGCCGGGCCTCGACGGCCGCGAACTCGCGGAACGCCTGAACATGTCGCACCCCGACATTCCGGTGCTGTTCATGTCGGGATACGTCAACGACGACGAACTCAACGACGAACTCCTGGCCGACCGGGAACGCTTGATCTCGAAGCCCTTTACGACGCAGGAACTGCTCACCCGTATCCGAACGATCCTCGATCAGCCCGCAGGGGACGCCTAGACGACGTCAGCCCGGCCGACGGCACGGCGATCATTCCCGACGAGACGGGCTCTTCATGACCTGCTGTCGTCATGGGCTCGGGGACGGCTACCGCCGCTTAGCCCGACGACTCGGCGATGAGGAAACGGACATCAACGCATCTTTGGCATGAACTCGGATAAGCGGCAGGCCATCGAGTTTCGAACCGGTTTCAGCATCGCGAAGCAGGCCGGGAAGAGATTGTCTTCCAACTGGACATCCTCGGCGACTCTGTTGTCGAGGGTTACCCGGGCAAGCTCCCGACGGGCACGCCATATCCGTACCGACAACTTCATCGAACGGACCGCCATCACGTTGAGACGCGATTTCATGGCCTGAGCAGGAGCGGGAAAGGATGAGCGAAAGGAGTGATGGTCGCCTCGTGAGGCGGCTCCGGGGATGGCAGCGGCCGCCCCCCGGCCCCGGAGGCGATCAAGCCATCGCCATGGTTCCTTCGGATGCCCGAACTCCACGGACCTCCGATGGCTGCAGGACTAACATAGGACGTGGTATCACACCGGGGGGCACGTCAAGGTCGGAAGTTCAAATCTTCCCAGGCCCACTGGAACCCTGTCTGGTCGCGATGATCGGACAGGGTTCGTCCTATCCGGGCGCTGCCGACCTCACGGGGCCACTCAGCTGTCGTCGCTAGTTCACCCGGAGCCCGCGGTCGAGCGGGCGGAGGGGAGCGACGGCCAGTCGGCGCTCGCGGAACGCGGCGGAGTTGGCAACTGGCCAAGCCTGAAGCTCAAATATACCCAGGCACACTGAAGCAAGCGTAAGCCCCCGCTTTAGGTTACGGCCTCGGGCGCGGTCAAGATCACGCCGGCGCAGTTATTCATCTCACCGGGGGGTGCATCTCGCACCTCAACCATTACTTTTCGCGGCAGTTCGCAGCAAAAGGATGCGAGGGCCGGCAGGACGGCTAAATCGGTCTCGCCCTCGTCCGGGCGGTGCGGTCCCATTCAGGAAGGTTGCTGTCATGAATGCTCTGCTGCGTTCAACACGAAGAACTCGGCACCGGTGGATTGAGACCCGGTTGTCTCCCCGGAGTGCGTTCATTTCGTCTCGGAAGTTTTGTACGCGCCTGGATGTAGATCCGTGATCAATCGGCGATACGTGTTTCCGTGGGCGCTATACGATTTTGCGAGCTCGGTCTTCCCGGTCGTTATCGTGGCCTCTATCTACTCCACCTACTATGCGTCCGTAGTCGTTGGGGGCGAAGGAGGGCGAGGTACTCTGCTGTGGGGGAACGCCCTTTCGGTGTCTGCCTTCATTACGGCGCTCGCCGCTCCCCTTCTCGGAGCGATTGCTGACAGGGGGGGGGCGCGAAAGCGCTTCATGTTCCTGTGCTCGGGCGTTTGTATCGTTGGAGTGGCCCTGCTCACGACGGTCGGCCCCGGGATGGCTTGGAGGGGCTTCATCCTGTTCGTCATCGCCAACGTGGGCTACGAGAGCGCCCTTGTCTTCTATAACTCTTTTTTGCCCCAAATTGCATCTCCGGAAACACAAGGGCGTGTGTCCGGGTGGGGATTCGGTGTGGGTTATGCAGGTTCGGCCATTGGATTGATACTAGCGGGCTTTCTGATCGAACCGATCTGGCAGGTCTGGGCGATGGTGGCTGTCTTCTATGGATTCTTCTCCGTCCCCGCCCTCGTCCTCCTGCCGAAGGATCGGACTACCACTACCAGTATTGCGCAAGCTGCCGCCTGGGGCGTGACAAGCTTCCGAGAGATCGTATCGGAAGTTTGGGGCCTCAAGGATCTGCGAAACTTCCTGATCGCCTTCTTTTTTTTCATCAATGGTGTGGTGACGATCATCGGGATGGCCGGTCCTGTTGCCAAAGAAACCTTCCTGCTGACCGACACCGAGTTGGTCTATCTCTTTATTGGAATTCAGATCGCTGCCCTCACCGGTGCGTTCGCATTAGCCTGGCCAACCGATTGGTTTGGGCCCAAGCGTGTTGTGCAAGGGGTGCTTGGTCTCTGGGTTTATGCCAGTGTTGCCGCTTATCTTGTGCAGGAAAAATCCACCTTCTATGCACTCGCAATGCTTGTGGGTTTTGGCCTTGGCGCCATCCAGGCAGCCAGCCGCAGTTATGTATCTTTGCTGATCCCTGACGGGCGGGAATCGGAACTTTTCGGGTTCTATGCCCTTTGTGGAAAGGCGTCTTCGACTCTAGGTCCGTGGATCTTTGGTGCGGTGACTGTCTACTATTCGGGGAACCAGCGTCCCGCGTTTCTGGTCATGACCCTGTGGTTTTTCCTCGGCTTGGTGCTTCTCCAGCGTGTTCCTAACCCGAGGCCTGGTTCGGTTCACGCGTGAGACCTTCTTGTTCGTTGGGTGCCCACAATCCGCTGTCAGGGTTCCGCCGCTCCTGCGAGCGAAGCCAACCCCGGAGCTCGGTCGGAACGTCTCTGTCGGCTGCGCTAACCGGTGTGTTTGAGCGATGTGATCAGGTCAGCCGCTCGAGATCTCTTCGGTGGGGGGCACGCTCTGATCTCGTTGCCCCCCGCCCGTCGTCGATTCCTCATGAATGATCACCGAACAGAACTTTTCCATGAGATCGCCAAGGCTCACCTAGACTACCTGCGAGGGCAGGTCGCGGTTCACGACAAGTTTTTGAGGTCGGGACTAGTCTCAATGGCGCAGCTCGTGCGCGCACGCTCCCGGGAGTCATCGGCTTTCCAGTCGGAGGTCACCCTGACGTCCGATGCGGTTTGCGAGCCCTCGGCAGCACCCGGATCTGTTCGTCAGGGCGAAATTGTGTCGCCTGTGACAATTCTGGATCCTTGGGGGGAGGATGCATGGTTACTTGACCACTGTCCGACCTTTACGGTGCCCGCGCTTCCGGCGATGTCGATGCTGGATTTTGCCGCGAAGTGTGCGCGAGCTGCCCTTGGCCGCAGGGTGACTGAGGTAAGGCAATTTCAGATTTTGAGGTGGTTGCCGCTACCGAAAAAAATGGGCATTCGGGGGCGAGTAGAGATCCTGAGTGATGATGCCGCACGCGTCACCGTGGAGGCGTGGCCTAACCCGGTTGAAACGACTCATTTCACCGGACTAGCAGTCGGCACAGTGAGTACGGCTCCTTCCCCTCCCGAACCCGGAGTTTGGCCCTCGAAGGAGGTACTGATCCCGGAACTCGCACCGTACGAGCGAGGAACACTGTTCCACGGTCCGAGTCTGCGGATGCTGACCGCGCTATCCTTCGGTGTAAACAGTTCCGAGGGTATTATCGACACCACTCTCGGCAGTGCTCCCGACGGATATCTGGGTCAGGGCCTCTTGGATGCCCTCATCCATGTGCTGCCCCACGACTCGCCGGACCGCTGGGACGCGAGGATTTCGGCTGAGCAAGTTGCCTTTCCGTCACGGATCGACAGGCTCACGATCTACTCTCCCCGGCCTGAGGAGCGTGTGCGGGTTCGCGCACGTTATTTGGGTTTGGAAGAGCCTCGGTATCCGCGCTTCGAGTTGCAGGCCACAGACGAGGTCTCGGGCAAAGTATGGTTGGAGCTGGAACTAACAGAGGTGCTGTTCTCGAAGGGCCCTATTGGGGTGCAGCCTCCAGCGTCTCGAAAGCGATTTCTCCTCGAGCGTGAGTACGTCGCGAATGTCGCCCTGTCAGATTTCGAGCCGTCCCGAACAACTGCGCGGATGGCCACCGTAAAAGCCAGCGACTGGTTACCGGGAACTGTTGCGTCGATTTATGGGGCTGAGGGCGCCGACCCTGTGAAGCTACTGGAGGCTGTAGCCGTCGGAGATCACGTGTCACATCGGGCAGGAGTGCACCCGAGGTCAGTCTCCACTGAGCATGAAGCGGGGCAGCTTTTTGCTACCTCTACGATGGTCCCTTTCAACCAGTTCCCGGTCTCGGTGTCCCGAGGCCTCACGCACTGTACGGTTGTCGAAGCCGGGCCCGAGAAGCGCGACTTTTCACCGGTTCATCGCTGGTGGGCTCAGTGGTTCGGACAGGGTCGATGGCCCGGTGAGGATATCTTTCATGGTCTTGTGGACCGCTTTGTCAATAGGGTGATCATCCATGCGCCTGACGCCTTCGCCGCCGTGCATGGGCAGAGTCTGATCTATCTCGGGAATCATCAGGTCGGTATTGAATCGCTGATTTTCAGCAATCTTGCGTCCGCCCTGAATGGTGTGACTACGTTGACGCTCGCAAAGATCGAGCATCAGAGATCGTGGCTAGGCAGCCTGATCGCTCAAACTTTCAGTTGGCCGGGCGTCAACGATCCGGGCGTGATCACGTTTTTCGATCGAAGAGACAAGGCGAGTCTCCCGACCGTAGTTGCGGGCTTGTCTCAGACGATGATGCATTCAGGTCAGGCGGTCATGGTTCACGTTGAGGGGACGCGCAGCCTGCAGTGCCGACGTCCGCCCGTTCAACGAATGAGCTCGGTCTTTCTGGACCTATCCCTCAGAACGAGGGCTGCGATTATCCCTGTTCGATTCAGTGGCGCGCTGCCGACAGAGGAGATGCCCCACCGACTCGAATATCCGGTCAACCTTGGCCGATTCGACATTCACTTGGGTCGTCCGATCCTACCGAGTCAGCTCCTCGAGCTGCCACTCAAACAGCGGAAACAATTCGTTTTGGACGCCATCAACCACCTCGGCCCGGACTGGCGTTTGGAAGAGCCGCTGAAGGGACATCCCGAGCAGATTGCTCGTGCCGAGTCCTGGGCGACGGCCACGGGAACAAATGCCTCGGACGCAGTGCTTCTCGATGTGCTCATGGAGCTCGAGAGCCCCTCCCCCGGTATCGAATCCATCGTCAGAGGGGTGGTTGACGGAAAGCTTTGCCTGCCGGACTCGCCTCAGGGTTGGTGGCTGGCCGGACTTGCCAGGCGTCTGTACGGCCCAAGGGGCCCTTCGGTTGTGGTGGGCTGAGCGTGGCTGGGCCGCTGGGCTGGGCCGAGGCCGTCCCCCGCAACCGCGGCGTGGTGTTGCTCGAGATCGCAGTGAGGTGGGTGCCTGAAACAGGCACCTCCGGCTTGCACACACGGCGGTTCAGTTTGCAGCTGTCTCGGCCAGAGCCTCCCCCGAGGGGGGAGAGCGCAAGGTTGATGCTGAGCTGCGTTCGGCGTCGGACAATGGCTGCCTTGCCATGAGCGCAGAAGAGGACGCACCGGTCAGCTGGTTGAGTTCGTGGATCCGCCACATCATCGCAGCCGCAGTAATCATACCGGGCGCGGTGTTGCTCATCATCGCCGCGCTTCCTTTGCTTCCACTGCGCCGTCTCCGTGTCCGTCTGGGTAATCTCTACGGATATACGATAGGTCCAATCGTCACGGCCATCGCAGGCATCCAGTTGGAGTGCGAAGGTTTGCAGCATACGCGGGTGGACCAGCCGACGTTGTTCGTGATGAATCACACTTCGAACGCCGACCCTTGGGTCGCCATGCAAGTCGTGCCCAGCCCGACTGCATCGATCGCGAAGAAGGAGATTTTCCGGGTTCCGTTCTTTGGACAGGCCTACTTCCTGGCTGGACACCTGCTCTTGGATCGCAAGGATCGCAACAAGGCAATCAGGTCAGTTGATTCGCTTGCCGCAACCATGAAACGATTGCGACTCTCGATGCTCGTTTGGCCCGAGGGCACCATGCCGAAGGATGGACGTTTGTTGCCGTTTCGCCCGGGTTTCGTGCACATGGCGATCGCGGTGGGCTGTCCGGTTGTCCCCATTGTCGCACAGGGTGCCCATATCCGCTGGGAGCCGCGATCGATGACGTTGCGCCCCGGTGTACTAAAGCTTCAGGTCTTGCCGCCCATTGACACTACAGGATGGACGCCCGAGCGGGCATCAGAGCATGCGTCCGATATTCGGCAGAGGTTTCTCGAAGTTCTCAGTCCTGATCAACAGCCGCTTGGAGGAGATGACGACTGAGAGGCGCCACTGGCCGGTCCGAGAGCACGATGGATGCTCTATGGAACAGGCCCGGGTGGCTTGATGGCAAATGGCTCCCTGAGGTGACCCCGCTTCTGGGATCGGAACGACTCCGAGGAGATGCCCGTACCCCGTTGCCGCAACCACACGTGCGATGAGAGGACCGTTTCGATGAAGGCTGACATCCGTCTGTAGCCCCGCGTGTCAGCCGCCGCCGTAAACGAGGCTCTAGACCCCCACCGAGGTCAGCTACACCAGACGGCTAGCCTTTCCATCGCGTGCTGGTAGGCTACTTCAATGATTTCTTCGACGAGAGCGGGCGACCTGATGCTGAACATCCCGAAATGAGCCACAGGGGGGCTGAGATGAAGGAGTTCGTTGCTGGTGCGCAAATCGGTCGGGGAATTGAGAACGTTGCCGAGGGTAACGCAACGCGATATCACATCGAACATGGCTGGATAATGGGGTTTCCGCCCGGGTAGCAGAGCGCGCGCCGCGGTTCGCCATCCGGAGATGACAGACCCGTACGGGTCGAAGCCACGGTAGTCATCGGCCTCGTCCCTGCTTACCTGGCAGGCGATGACCCGCCCTCGGGATGCCGCCGGCAGAACTTGGTTTGTGGGCAGATTGTTTAGGACACCCCCATCCACCAACAGTCGGTCTCCATCCTGAACGGGCGGCCAAGCCCCCGGCAAGGATGAAGATGCCCGCACCGCATGCCACATCAGCCCGGACCGTATCAAATGACTCTCTGCGCGAGCGATGTCTGTCGTGACCACGGTGCAAGGGAGCAGCTGATCCTCCAACCTCATCTCTCCAAAGAGCTGGATCAGCTCCTTACGGACGCGGCGCCCGCTTGCGACTGAGGCCAGCGGAGGCCCAAGGTCGAGGATCTGACGATTCACCCGGCCGCTGATGGCGCCCATGCCGTCTCGGATCTGGTTTGGAGACCACTGTGCTGCTATCAGACAGGCGACAGAGGCTCCGGCCGAAGTGCCCGCGAGGAGGTCGATTGGAATTTTAGCCTCGAGCAATGCTCGATAGACCCCGACATGAGCGATGCCGCGGGTTGCGCCTCCTCCGAGAACCAAGCCAGTGGCTCGTCCCGTGAGGATTCGTGCGACGCGGGCATAATCCTCCGGGTGGTCAGTTCGTACATGAAACCATTGGTCGACCGAGCGCTCTCGGATCCAGTTGGACGTGAGCGAGCCGCTGGTAGCGTCTGCGCGCTGCACCAGGAGTAAGTTTTTTCGAGCCAGCCGGCCCAAGCCGTGCTCATCGAAAATTACGTTTTCTAACCGAGATACGTCGGGCCCGTCGGAGGCCCTGTCGAGGAGTAGGATCTGATCCGCCTGCCGCACGGCTCTCCTGGTCCACGCGCCTGCGCTCAAATCGGCAACGTAGATGACGAAATCGTGCTCGATTTCCAGTCGGTTGAGCCACTCCACCAGTACAACCTCACCGGGTTGACCTGGTTGGATCGTCGACACTTGGTTCCCCAAGGTTCGCTCGACGAGCGAGGCGTCGACCAACGCGACTGAGCCGATTTTCGCAAGGCCTTCGGCGAATGCCTCAGCCTCAGCAATGAGCCCTTGCTGCAGCGGGATGAGGGCGAAGTTCTCTGCGCGTGTCTGCATTCCGAGATTTGGGGCGTTGCTTCCACGACTCACGACCACTCGGGCTAGTTCAAGAACTAGATCAGGGTGCGTCTCCGCTAACCTCTCAAAGGAGCTGCGAGACAGTACCGCTAAGCTTGAATCGCGCACGGCCCGAACGCTGGCGGTGCGGCCCTCTCCCGAGAGAAGGGCCATCTCGCCGACTACCTCTCCGGGGCCCACTTCACCCAGAACAGTCTCCGCTCCGGATGCGTCCTTCCGATACGCTTGTAATCGCCCCGTAACCACGACATACAGTGCGTCGGCGTGATCACCGGCATGGAACAGGGTGTGCTGACCTGGCAGGTCGAGGAAAGAGAAGTGGGACTCGATGGACCGCAGTTGCTCGGTACGGAATCGCCTGAACAGGGCTGATTCACTCAGCCACTTGGGTGCAAGCGACCGAGAGACAAGACGCGATGCAAGCCGTTCGACGTCCGGGTTGAGGCCTGCCCTGAGTGACGTATGCGAGAAGGAACGCCGGCTCGATACCCATCGGAGTGTACGTGTATGACGCTCGGTGCCGTCTGGAAACCACAATACAAGAATCCGATCCACTTGATTCCTGACGTCACACATTTCGAATAGCTCGCGCTCCGCTTCTGAGATGGTTGGGTCCTGTGACGTATCGCCGAGAAGAAGAACTGTGTCCGCTTGTCGAAGACAGCGCAGGGCCCAGGGAGGATCGCTCAGGTCAGCCCGAAGTAAGACGCAGTCCACTTCGGGATCAACGGAATCAAGCCAAGGGACGCAGCTACCGTAATCTATCTCACCCCGAGCGTCAGCGGCCTCCAGGTGCTCCTGCGTCGTCGGCAGGTCTGCGCGCGATAACGTCGCTGTTTGCAGATCCTTTGACAGGGCAGCAGCCAGAGGCTCACTCACTCGATCAAGGAGCGTCTGACCTGATAGCGATATCAGAGCCACGGTGAGGGCTCGATCGACTGTGCGACCTCTGAATTCAGGTTGCCGCTGGTTCAACAGAAGGTCGGCGGTGGCAAGGGAGCCGCGGGGGTGGAGCGAGGTGAACACTTCGAGGGCGGACTGATCGATTTCGACATAGAAGCCATCTCGGATGGCCCGGATCCCAGTACGAGTGGGCCCTTCCCCCAGGAGAGCGTTGATGCCCAAAACCCGCCCGGGACCAGCCTCACCCACCACCGAGACGGTGCCATCGCGATCCGTCTCAAATCCCTCTACGAGGCCAGCCGCGATGAGTGTTAAGCGGCTCGAACGGTCTCCCTCGTTGATCAGCACCTCACCGCCGGTGAAGGCGCGCCACCTCAGGACGGATCTGAGCCTCTCGAGTTCCCGGTCATCAAAAGAGGCGAAAATTGGACTCTGGCGCATCCACGACATCAAGTCCAAAGAGTGGTCATCCCAGTTGATCACTGTTCATACTTGCCGCCATCGGGCTCAGGATTCGGAGGTGGCTTCAGAACGGACTGAAGTTATCCTGAAACTAGGCTTTGAGGTTGGCTTCCAAAGGTGTGGTGCGACGGACTCTAGCAACTTCTTCCCACGACCGTAGGCAAAAGGCCTGAGCCGACAGCAGGACAAACTGTCAGGACATTTTAGGTGAGCGTGTAAGGCGGCCGTTATTCCACAAATTATGTTAACCCAGCTCTGCGTGGTAGCAGTCGGCTAAGGCAACAGGAGGGCGTTGCTTCCGCGGAAATGTGGTGCGCGTGCGACCGACTGGCTCGGCCGAACTCGGTCCCACGCTAACCGGGAATCTCCGAAGGACTCCGCTAGTCAGCTCGGCTGGGAGCCCTGGGGGTTGGTCGTTGAAGAGATCTGCCATGGCTGGGCCGGCATGGCCACAGCGCCCGATAGAGATAGAGATTCGTTCCTCGGATCAAATCGTCGGTCGGCGTCGACTCAACGGATGGCATCACACGACGCATGAGGTCTCGATCTTCTTGACTGCTGGCGCAGGCGTTACCGAGAATCGTAAAGCTCTAACAAGAATCACCTCACATGTCGTTCGCGGTGACCGCCAATGTCGCCAGACGACCGCTCGAGACATCTATGCGTATCGCGATCATCGGAGCTGGTGTTGCCGGCTTAACTGCAGCTGAGTCTCTGCGGCGGAGTGGTTTTTCGGAGGTGGTTGTTTATGAGGCTGCGCAAACGGTCGGAGGGAAGGTGCGCACCAAGTCATAGATGGTCGCCCGTACGAGCTTGGTGCTTGCGTCTTTTTTTAAATCTGACACCGAGCTCGTCGACCTGATCGACCGGTACGGTGTCCTCGTTTCCCCGTCGCCGCATGGTTTGACGACGAGGGCGCGCTGTTAGGGTTCCGCTCTTGGCAGAACAAGCGGTTTTCTGCGGCTCAAACGGCAGCGGCCCCTTGCACGTTACATGTTCGTCATTGCTCGCTATCCGGAGGTCGCTAAGTCGGGGGGCTGGTCATCGCTCCCGCATGAGCTATTTGAGTCGTCGGACGCATTTTTCGCCAAGCACGGTCTATCGGCCGTGGCATGGCCATACCGCCACTGGATGGCTGGCCTCGGCTATGGCTTTCACAGCGAGATGCCGGCGCTCTATTCGATGAGCTTTATCGGTCGAGGTCTGCTGCTCAAAATGCTGCGAACCGTGTTCGACCTAGACAGTGGATTCAGGACGGTGGCCCCAGGTCTTCAGAAGCTCTGGGAGGCCGTAGCCAGAGACCTTGATATCCGGCTGAACCATCCGGTGACTGCGGTACGACGGCGAGCGAAGGGCCAAGGGTGGACCATCCACGTCACCTCGAATGGCCAAACCGAAACCTTCGATCGGTTGATCACGACGGTCTCTCATCCGCGGATGCTGGAGGTGCTGGATCCATCGGAAGCGGAGCGTGCAGTGTACGGTCGGATTCGTTTCAACCCCTACGTTACAACCGTCTTTCGCGCCCGAGGGTTGGGACTGCCCTGTTAGCCCAGCAATGCACCCCTGACCGTAAGGGACGGCTTATGATGTATTCCCATCCCCATCCGGATCGGGACCTGTTTCTTGGCTGGCAGTATGGTTTGGAGACTGATGCCGCAGCATTGTCCGCTGCTGTGTTCGACGATGTCGCCGAGCTCGGTGGCGAGGTGCTCAAGATCGTCCACCAAGAATTTTGGCCTGACTACTTCCCGCATGTCGAGGAGGAGGGTCTTCGCGCTGGCCACTTCGAAGAGTTGCAAGCGATGCAGGGCCAGCGTGGCACATACTGTGCTGGGGCGATGGTCGACTGTGAACTGACGGGAACCGTTGCCGCATGGGCCAAAAAGCTTGTCAACACCTACTTCACCAACGCCTAGCGGAGACCGCACCCAATGTGCTAACCCTTCGAAGACGGGACAGCGGGGCGCTCTGAAGTGCTGAGACTGGACGGAGTCGCGGTAATCGGTCCGCATGCCCTCGCCGCTTCGGTGGTGGTGGGGGCATCACAAGAATCCCGCAGTAATTTCTGCAATCCCCGCTATTCTCTGGCTGTTGAACCTCGGCAGGATGCTGTACCTCGAGTCGGCAGGAGCGACAAATCTTTGAGTCTATCAATGAGTTAGACGGTTTTTTGCCGCGATTCGCGGTCCCGCGACGGGGTCTGATAAGCGTGAGGTCGGTCGTTCAAATCTACCCAAGCACACTGAGGGAAACGGAGGCCTCGCTTGAGGTTAGCGCCTCGGGCGGGGGTTTCTTGTGCCCGCCTACCGGAGGCCCAACGGGGCCCACGTGTGTCCGTTGGGGCGGCGACTGGTGCGTCCGACGGCTCACCAACGCGCCCGCGAGCTGGTCCTGATGCGGGTGCTGGTAGCACTTCAGGATCGTGTTTTGGTCCCTCCAGCCCCCCAGCTCGCACAGGACCTTCATGGGCGTGTGCACCAGGTCTGATGCGAACTTGCGCCGTAGCGCGTGCCATCCTCGCCCCGGGCAGGAAGTCAGTCGGGCTCGCTCTTCAGCTTGCTTGCACCAAGCCCTCATGATGTGTCCGGCGTCATGGATAGCAAATCCAACCGGGGCAGGGCGGTTTAAGGGAAACCCAACCGGTGCCGGTGGACGCGCGGCGGGGGGATCAGGCGCGCGAGTCGGTCGAGCAACTCGAGGGGGCTGACACGGACGACGGCGCGGCCGTCGTGCGCGGGACGCGGTAGTTCGTAGATGAGGCGGACGTCGGGCTGAGGCGGGCGTCGACGAGCCGACAATGAACGCCGTGAAGAGTGAGATGGCGGCGCCGGCGGTCCAACCGAGCCAGCCGCCGACGGACATTCCGACCAGGTCGAGCAGTCGCTTCATCTGGCAATTCCGGCAGCAGGCATGGGGACGATCCGGATCAGGCGCGCATTGGGGATTTGCCCCGCTCCGTGCCCAGGGCAGGCGGACTCAGGTCTGCCGGTCAGCCGAGTTGAGGGAGCATTCGGAAGATCGCCTGAAAGCCTAGTAGGGTGCCAAGCAAGAGCCATGAGACGCTGTCACGGAAGCGCCCCGGTACAGACCGCAGACCCGCCACAGTGATCAGCAGAAGAGTGCCTTGGGAGACTCGGTAGGGATGGAGCAGCGGTAGGCCCAAAAGGATGTAGCTGTTCAGCGTGGCCCACACCAGATAGACGAGGCCCGTGACGTAGATCGCCGTGTGACGGTACTCGAGGTGCGCCGCCCACGATCGCCCCCCGGATCCCCCCGTGGGGACCACGAGCGTCGCCAGCATGAACAGCACGACGATGCCGAAGATCTCCCAGTAGAAGAGGAACTGAGTCCAGTTCACCGAGCGCAGATCCCAGCACGCCCACCAGATCTGAACTGCGAGCAAGAGGACCAGGATTACCCAGCCGGTGTGGGGCCAGTGCAGCGTGTCCGCGTCCCACCACGACCCCGCGGCCTGAAGCACCTGCGCGACACTGAGGCCTACGATGATGGAGACGAAGGCGTAGAGGTACTCGAAGTGATCCATGTACGGCGACCCTGTCGAGGAAGGTTGGAGATTCGCGTGAGCGGCGTCCGCCGGTGCCTGGAGTCGGAGCTCGCCCTGGACCCCGCGCCCATTACCACGGTCAAGCCGGTCCCGGCGGCCAGGCGTCGTCGAGAGCGGTGGGCCGCAGCCTACCGCCTCTTGATTGTGGAGGCCAGAACCTCGGTCCGCCCTGGAGGATCGCCGAGGAACGGATAGGAAGTTCAAAGGGCCTGTCGAGGCTGGAAGCGAGGAGGGATGGGGCAGGAGGTGACGAGGCAGAGCAGGGGAGACGAGGATGCGGGTGGCGACGTGGCGCGAGAGTACGGCGAGCGAGCGGCGAGAGCCCCGCGTGTGGTGATTGGCCGCGGAGATGCGCGGATGGGCGGGGAGGACGCTGGGAGTAGCATCCCCAGCCGGCCGGACAGGGGGAGCCTCAGAGGTCGAAGTGGTATTCCTTCGAGTCCAGTAGCGCCCACTGACACATTGTGCGTCGAGGCTCGGAGGATCTGTGCCATGTATGGGGCGGGTCAGCCCGTGCGTGGCCCTTCTTCCTGCAACCGTGATCCCCCCTTCGCCCGGCCCTCGGCGCGCCGGATGTACTGGGCCGAACTACATCGCTGGATCAGCGCAACCAACCGGAGCGGCAGCATGCCCTCCCCCGACACTGGCGGGGAGGCCGAGCGCTTCTTCTCGTGCGGTGGGGGCTCCGGCCGGTACACCGTGATGGTGAATGCCAAGGGGTAACGAGCCCTGGGAGAGCGATGTCCGGGTCGGGAAGGATGGGTGTCATCCGGATACCGAGCAGGTGTACGTGGAGCTGACCCCGCTGTAGCCAGTAGAGTGTCGGAATGCTGCTCCTCACCCTCCTCGCCTGTGCCCCCATCCCCGACATCGACGAGGATGGCTTTCCCGATACCATGGACCGGGACGACGAGCTCAGTGCGCCGCGCTCCGGAACCGCTCCCGCACCGCCTGCGACAGCGCCTCCCCCTTGACGCCCTGCGCCATCAGCTCCTGCAGCTGCGGACTGATGTCGCAGTGCTGGTGCAGTGCGTCGAAGTCCATCTCGTGCGCATCGTCGCGGTCGATGGCGGCGCGGTCGATGAGGTTCATCTCGTACAGCAGGTGCTGCATGCCCAGCTCGGTCCGCGACAGGTAGCTCGCGAGTCCGCGCAGCCAGAGGTTCTTGCGCGTATGCCTGCGGGTCACGCCGCCAATGGCGAGGTTTCCGAGGGCCATGGTGTTGGTGGCGCAGGAGTTCTGGAAGTAGTCGTAGGTCTCGGGCGTGTCCGCGACCTCGTTGCAGCGCTTGAGCGCGTTCAGGAGCACCAGGCGGTGGATGAGCCTGCGCTCGTAGGGCAGCGCGTCCGCGGTCATGTCGCGGATGGGGTACATGCAGATGGGATACGGAAACTCGCCGGCCGAGGCGCAGCGGTAGAACGCGTCCTCCTCCGTGGTCATCGTCGGGTACAGGGTCAGGCTGCCGTTGGTGTACGCCCAGAAACCCAGGTCCGGTGCACCGTGGTACTGGTGCCGCCCCTCGACCGAGAGCACCAGGTGCTCGTGGCCCTCGTCGGTCTTGACCCGGAAGTTCAGGAAGACGTGGAAGGGGCTGAACATCAGGTAGACGCCGTCGATGGCATCCATGTCGATGGTTCGCTGCTGGTGGTAGGGCGACGGCCCCTCGGGGATGGGCAGCTTGGCCTTGTTCTTCCACTGCTCCATGTTCATGCTCCGCACGTTGTCGATGTGCGCGGTCTGTCCCTCGAACCTCGCCCGGGTGAGCCAGTGGTTGTTGATGAACCACGGCTTGTCGTTGGTGGGGGGGGTGTTGGCCTTCATCACCCGAACGACCAGGCGGTAGCCGATGAGGACGGGGACCCACAGCGGAACCGTTATCAGCATCCCGAGCAGCCAGACCAGTGCCTTGAGGTGCCAGGATCCTTCGCTGTGCTCACCGCTGACGCGCTTGTTCAGGAAGCTCGCGTACACGAAGTAGAAGGTCGTGCCGATGACCACGGAAGGCGCGATGGTCGGAATGATCTCCGGGGTGCCGGCCGCATAGTGACCGGCCGCCATCGCACCGCCACCGAGCGCCGCCGTCGATGCACCCGAGACCCAGTAGCCAGCGGACGGATTCGAGAAACGGGCGAACACCCACTCGAGGAACAGCACCGCCGTCAGCGTCGCGGTGATGCTCAGCGCTGCCTGCGCGCCCGCAGCCCGGAAGGCCGCATCCAGCCCGTGACCCGAGTTGATATACAGCGCCCAGCTGCCGTATATCAGGCCCGCACCGAGCGCCACGACAAACGGGCGCGCTCGGTCCACCCACGTCGACTCCTCGACAGTACTGTCGCTCAACCCAGCCTCCAGACTCAGCCCACGCAACGGATTGAACCGTGACCCTAGAACGAACGCAGACCGTGCGCCACCGGTAGGCTCGGCCATGCTCTACTCACGAACGCCAGGCCGAGCGAGCGGCTCGTGCTGCTGAGGTTCAGCGCGTCCGTCTCGGTGATGCCACCGCCGTCGATCTGCATGACGCGCAGCGTCAGTGCGCCGTCCTCGTAGATCACTCCGAAGACGCGATCCCCCGAGCCCGCGAACTCGATCCGCATGCGGCCGTCACGATTCGGTCCGACGGACGGCCGCATGACTCCGTCGTCATAGACCGCGACTCCGGCATGCGTGCCGTTGGTTCGGTCCACCCGGCGCGAGACGGCGACCGATCCAGGGGCGTCCGGCAAGACCTCGATCTCGTACGCGATCAGATCCTCGGCCCCCGGGCCGGGACCCAGGGAGAAGATCGGCTCCGGGATCCGCGTCGCGAGGGGAACGCGACGAATCGCGTGCGCCCCGTTCAGGCCGACGTAGAGGAAGCGCCCGTCGGGGGACACGGCCAGCGCATCGGGCTCCGATCCGATGTGGATCGTGTGGGCCATCGAGCCGTCCGCCGGGTCGATCGCCACCACGTGATCGCGATACCCGTGGAGCCGGTTCGAGACGCTGGCGTAGATCAGTCCGCTGATGGGGTCGTGCACCAGGTCTTCGGCCGGGAGATCGACCGTCGTCAGTTCGGCGGTCGCCGTGGCGGTCATCCCCAGCAGAAGCGGGGCGACCAGCGCGATGAGATGGCGTGCGCGCATCGGACAGGCCTCCAGCCCCGAGCCGCTTGATTCTAGTGCCGGAGCGAGTACGGCGATGTGACGCAGGTCGAGTTGCAGCGGACGGTTCCCCGTCGCCGGGAGTCAGACGTGTCCGGTCAACTCGGCGAGCACTCCCACCACGAAGATCGCCGCATAGAGCCTGACGTAAACTCTGCGGAACGTGGCGACTGCGCCCGCTTCCGCACGGCTCTCGATCAGGTTCCGGTACCCGAAGGCGGTGTACGTGAGGAAGAGCACGACGCTTCCGGCGAACGACCGAACGACGATCCACATCTCGGGACGGGCCACACAGACCAGAGGGGCGATCGTGTGGGCCAGAATGCCGAACCGCTTCTCGGTCTTGGGGTACATCAGGAACCAGAGCGTGTAGTCGATCACGAACTTCGAATCGAGGTTCTCGGCGACGTAGAAGAAGCGCTCCGACTGCACCATCCGCATGTCGAGCAGCTGGTGGATCAGATAGAGCGGAGGGATCAGATACAGCGCCCTGAACTTGCCCGTGCCGCTCTTGAACTGGTCGACGCCGACCAGAAGGACGTTGAGCCCGACGAAGAAGATCACGATCCGCGTGAACTGCTCGTCGGTGAAGACGAGCGGCGAGTAGATCAACAGGATCGCCTGGAGGACGAAGAGCCCGTACTTGATCCGCGAGACCACGTGCTCGGACCAGACGGGCGAGAAGACGTCCTTGCCCGCGAGCGACAGCACGACCGGGGCGAGGGGGACGACGACGTACAGCAGCGTCGACGTGTACGTGTTCAGCGTCGCCGAGTATGTGCTGACCCACATCACGAACAAGGCGATCAGGGTCGTGGCGCAGAGCCGCGACGAGAGCTGTGCCATGTCATCTATGGATAGGAAATCCAACTGGGGTGGGACGGTTTACGAAGGCAAGGTGGTGAGGCGTTTCAGGAGGGCGCGAGCGAGGGGTGGGATGGTGCGGATCGGGCTGAGGCGGGTGTGACCGGGGTGGTCCGGGCCGGATGAGGTCGTGCGACCGGGGGGGGCGCGGATGGGCGGGTGGTCCGCAGGCAGCGGCCGAGCCTCGGGATCTGGGCGGATCAGGCGCTCCAGGTGCCGTCGTCTCGGGGGAGGCTCTGATCGAACGGGTCGCGCCCTGGTTGGGGATCGTGCGCGGTGTCCCAGGGCGAGGGCGGATCGTGGGCGAGGAGCTCGGTCTGCGGCGGGCCCCGGGCCGGAGCGACCGGGGGCGGATGCTCGGGAATGGGCAGGTGTCGGAGGATGGGCCGCACGACACCAGGGTCGGTGAGGAAGGCGAGGATCCGCATTTCACCGAGGCAGGCGGGACAGAGCAGCGGCAGCACGTCGTAGATGCGAGCGAGCAGGACGGCCCATCGGATCCTCGCAGGCGAGGCCGGAGCAGGGGCGGGCTCGGAGGATGGGCTGGGTGAGGCGACATCG
>Ga0181579_10001263_pt1 | contig 20918 bp, 24 predicted proteins | sample 071ome_24_FD_132996 | JGI IMG/M metagenome (GOLD analysis project Ga0181579, IMG submission 132996) | Coastal salt marsh microbial communities from the Groves Creek Marsh, Skidaway Island, Georgia - 071402CT metaG (megahit assembly) | ecosystem: Environmental > Aquatic > Marine > Intertidal... | reverse complement strand
GTTGGCTAAAACGTCAGTTCACGCGGAGTTCCTCCGGCAGGAAGAACATGCTGTCCTGATCTTCCGCCACGGTGATATGGCAGGTGATGCAGAATTTAACGTTCTTATCGCCGTGGCCGCCCGTGGTGCCGACGACCTGGCCGTTCGGCATGATCAGCGTGTAACGCCAGTTGCCGCTCGCCTTGTTGAAGTTGCCGCCCATCTTTTCCATCAGGAACAGCGGGCCGACGCTCACGCGGCCATCCTTGCCGACAGTGAAGCTGTCCTTCGCCAGGATGCCGCCCTGCGGCATCTTGCCGGACTTTTCATACTTACCGTATGTGTCGCGCGCCTTCTTGCTGGCGTAATTGCTGACATAGCGGTTGCCGTGCGTACCGGAAACATAGGGCTGTTTGGAAAATGCTTTCCATTCCAGGAACCATTTCGCCCAGAGATTGCCGGATTTGGCGTAGGCGGTCTTCATCTCGCCCTTGAGGCAGTCATAAACCGAGGCAGATTCGGCCGCGGTCAGCTCGACCGGTGCGGCCGCGCCGCAAGGTCCGCACGGGTTGCAGGGATTTGCCGCGCAGGGATTGCATCCCTTCTTGGCGGCAAACGGGTTGCAGCCCTTCTTTGCCGCACAGGGATTGCACGGTCCGCAGCCCTTCTTGGCGGCGCAGGGATTGCACGGTCCGCAGCCCTTCTTGGCGGCGCAGGGATTGCACGGCTTGCAGGCTTTTTTGGCCGCGCACGGACTGCAGGGGTTACAGCCGCGCTTCGCCGCGCACGGGTTGGCGGAAGCCAGGCGCGGCACGACGCATTTGCTGCTATAGGCGGTGGCGCCGGCGGCACAGGGGTTGCACGGGTTACAGGGATTGCAGCCGCGCTTGGCGGCGCAGGGATTACAGCCCTTCTTTGCCGCACAGGGGTTGCAGCCACGCTTGGCCGCGCAGGGATTGCAGCCCTTCTTGGCGGCGCATGGGTTGCACGGATTACAACCTTTTTTCGCCGCGCAGGGATTACAGCCGCATTGCGCGGCACACGGGTTACACCCCTTCTTTGCGGCGCAGGGATTACAGCCTTTCTTTTCATGGTGGGCGGCGATTTGCGTCTGGGCGACCGCGACCGGCATGGCGTAAATTGCCACCACCGCTACACTCGCCGCGACGGCGGCCGGTATGACCGTGCTGCCCAGCAGTCTGGTTTTCATGGGTCTCATCATTTCCTCCTTGGTAATTTTTCGTTCTTTGGCCCGATTTTTCGAACCGAACCCGCCTGCGCGGGGACGTCTTATTCATCAAACTGACGGTTCCATTCGTACTTCATTTAGATGCCGTTCCCGCATAAATTCGGCCTCAACTCTTTGTGAGATGACCCTTTCAGCGCGGCACACGGTATCCGCCTCCTTCCGAGACGATGATTTGCGGGTTGGCGGGATCGGGTTCGATCTTCTGGCGCAGCCGGTAAATATGCGTCTGGAGCGTATGCGTCGTCAGCGGCGTGGAATGGTCCCAGACGCCGCTATACAGCGCCTCGCAACTGACGACGGCATTTCCGGCGCGATAGAGAAACCTCATGATCGCGCATTCCTTTTCGCTGAGCGCGATCTGTTTCCGGGTTTCCGGGTCGACCAGGGCGCGTCCCACGGGCCGGAATATATAGGGACCGATCATAAAGGAAGCGTCTTCACTGGTTTTGTGCTGGCGCAGATGGGCGTGAATTCGCGCCACCAGCACATTCATCCTGAAGGGTTTGGTGATGTAATCATTGGCCCCGGCGTCGAGGCCGAGAATGATATCCGCATCGCTGGTCATAGCGGTGAGCAGGATGATCGGCACGAATATCGATTTGCGGCGCAACAGCCGGCACAGATCGCGCCCGTCCATGTCGGGCAGACCGATATCCAGCAGGATCAGATCGAAAAATCCGTTTTCCGCCAGGCGCAGCGCGTCCGCGCCGGTCGCGGCGGCGGCAATGTCGAACGCCTCCCGCAGCCGGAATTGTTCGACCAGCAAATCGCGCATTTCCGCGTCGTCTTCGATGAGCAGCAGTTTTCTGGGCGCGGTCATGGGCTCCCGGTTCAAATGTACTCCGATCCGCAGAGCCTAGGCCGCGGCGCGGGGCTGACGGAAATCACGGAAAGTCAAATTTATTTGAGCCTCTGGTGCGCTGCGCCCTGTATAATGCCCGAGTCACGACCGGGGAGGATCGCCGCATGCGGATACGGATTTTGCTCGTTATGTGCGCTGCGTTGTTGCTGTTGCCGTCTTCGGGCGGGTTTGCCGCCTGTCTTCTTGGCATGGCGGACAAGACGCTAAAGCTGCATTTCGCCGCTATTCCGAAGCCGCCGGCGGAAGGCTCGGTGCTGATACGATATGTCGGTCACAGCAGTTTTCTGATCGTCTCGCCCAAAGGGGTGACCGCCGTCACCGATTATAACGGGATTCACAGCCCGGGCTTTCCGCCAGAAATCGTGACGATGAACAATTCGCACGGCACCCACTACACGGATTATCCCGAACCGCAGATTACGCATGTGCTGCGCGGCTGGAGCGAGAGGGTCGGCAAGGGGCTGGCCCGGCATGAGGTAACGCTTCGCGATATGAAGGTCTGGAACGTGCCGACCAATATCGGTGAATACGGCGATCCCAATGGCAACGGCAATTCAATTTTTGTGTTTCAGATCGCCAATCTCTGTATCGCCCATCTCGGACATCTGCATCATTTGCTGACCCGCGACCAACTGCTCAAGCTCGGCCGGGTCGATATCCTGTTTGTGCCGGTGGATGGATCATCGACCCTCACTCATCCGCAAGCGGTGGCGGTCATCAATCAGATCGAGCCGCGTCTGGTCTTTCCGATGCATTTCGGGTTTCTCGGTGCGCCCGACCTGTTTTTCGAGGTCGCGAAACCGTTCTGGCAGATCCGCTCGGCGGAAGGCAGCGACATCGTCGTCAATCGCCGAAATCTGCCGAGGCGGACGGAAATCCTGTTTCTCCAGGCCGGCGGACCCGTCGAGTAGGGGACGCGGCGGCTAGTTCCCGGCCAGGAAGGCGTCGCGCAGTTTGGGTTTCTGAACCTTGCCCGCCGGGGTCTTGGGAATGGCGTTCAGAATCCGCACATGCTTCGGGGTCTTGAACCGCGCCAGCTTTTCCTCGCACCAGCCGATGACGTCCTTCTCGGTGAGCGTCGCGCCGGCGCGGCAGACGACATAGGCGACCAGCGCCTCTCCCCATTTTTCGTCCGGCACGCCGAAGACGGTGCAATCGGCGATCGCGTCGTGCGCTTCCAATGTCAGCTCGATCTCTCGCGGGTAGATATTGATCCCGCCGGAAACGATCATGTCCTTGGACCGTCCGATCAGCCGGATGAACCCGTCGGCGTCTCGCGCCGCCAGATCGCCGGTCCAGCCCCAGCCGTCGCCGTTGCGGAAATACAGGCCGGTTTCCGCGGCGTTATCGAAATACCCTTTCATCAAAAACGGGCCGCGCACGATGATTTCGCCGGGCTCGCCGGTGGCGGCTTCGTTGCCGTCTTCATCGACGATTTTGAGGTCCACCCCGATGGCCGGCATTCCGATCGTGTCCGCTTTCTCGCGCGGGTGATGCGGCTTGTAGACGCAGATGGGTCCGGTTTCCGACTGACCGTAATGGTTGGTGAAACGCGCCCAGGGCATTTTCCCGGCGACCTCATGCACCAGACCTTCCGGGGTGATCGCTCCGCCGCAGGCGATATTGGTCAGACACCGCAGCTTGTCCGCGTCGAAATGATCGCCGCGCAAAATCTGCTGCAATTGCAGCGGTACCATCAGCACAGTCGAAATGCCATGCGCGGCCGTCGTCTCGATAAAGGCGTCCGGGTCCCATTCCGGCATCAGGACCGCCGTCGCCCCCAGCATGACCGCCGTCGGCATCCACACCATCGATCCCATCGCGTGATAAAGCGGGGTAAGGACGCCGACCGTGTCTTCTTCGCGCACCGCGTGTTCGATCGCCGTGGTCCAGCTGCTGACATAGCGGCAGGCATGGCTGACCACCGCGCCCTTGGGCAGGCCCGTGGTGCCGCCGGTGAACGTCATCCCCAACGGTTCGGTTGGCGACAAGCCCGTTGGCAGGGAAATGCCGTCGCCGGTCGCCAGAAAATCATCAAGCGTTGCCAGCTCGATCACCGAGTCGAGACAGCCCAAGAATTCGGCCACTGACAGCATTTTCGCCGCGCATTCGGGATCGGCGAAGACGAGTTTCGCTTCGGTGGCGCCGATGATCGCTTCAAGTTCCGCCGACGCGTATGCCGGCATCAGATTGACGATCACCGCGCCCGCCCGGGCGCAGCCGAAATGCGCGATGCAGTATTCGATAGAGTTCCGGCTCATGATGGCGACCCGGTCGCCCGGCGCGATGTTCCGGTTGATCAGGGCGCCGGCGAATCGGTCGGCCGCCATATCCAGAGCGGCATAGTCGATGCGGCGTTCACCGCAAATCAGCGCCGTTTTGGCCGGGATACGGTTCGCGGTAAGACGCAGGACTTCGCCCGCCAGCATCTCGGCCTCTCTGCCTGTTCTTGCGCGCGCGGGAACCCGCGGCCGCCAATTAAGTTTCAGTCAGAGATTGTTGCGCACAAAACTGTTGATAGGCCAGCAAAATTTAGCCTGGCGCGCGTTCAGGCGATCGCCGCCAAGGCCGCGTGCATATAGAGAGCGACCAGAATGCCGAATACGACCAGCAGGATCGTATTTCTGAAGAATTTTCTCATGCCAACCCGCAACATTGCCGGGAATCCCCATTCTGGGAACGGAACGGCTCTTCAAAAGCAATCCGCGTGCCATATTTCAACTTTTCGTGAAAACAATAGCTTGCCTCGATTACATTTTGGAGACTCGCCCGGCTTCTGTCGCAAATTTTGCTGGCGCGGCCGTATTTGGCGCAAATCGCACCGCCGTTGGAATGGTTGTTCCGCTATATTGCGCGTGCGCGGGGGGGTGTTAGTCTCGCGCGGTCGGCATCGGAACAAGGCGCCACCAACAGGGAATTATGGAACGGTCCTTCAAAAAGGAAGTAGAACTGCTCCGTCTCGGTGACGGGGACAGGTTTCATGGCGAGGGTATTCTTGCCGTGACCAAGGCATTGCTCCAGTCCGGCGTTTCCTATGTCGGCGGCTATCAGGGCGCGCCTATTTCGCATTTGATGGATGTGTTGTCCGACGCCGAACCGGTGCTGGATGAGCTTGGCGTTCATTTCGAGGTCTGCGCGAATGAAGCCGCCGCCGCGGCAATGTTGTCCGCGTCGGTTCACTACCCGATGCGGGGTGCGGTGGCCTGGAAATCGGTCGTCGGCACGAATGTCGCCTCGGATGCGTTGTCCAACCTGTCCTCCGCCGGGGTGACGGGCGGTGCGATGATTATTCTGGGCGAGGATTACGGCGAAGGCGCCAGCATCATCCAGGAACGCACCCATGCGTTTGCAATGAAATCCGCCATCTGCCTGCTGGATCCGCGGCCCGATCAGCCGACCATCGTCCGGCTGGTGGAAGAGGGCTTCAACCTTTCCGAGGCGTCGAACATGCCGGTGATGATGGAGCTGCGGATCCGCACTTGCCATATTTACGGCCATTTCGACACCAGCGATAACCGGGTGCCCGCGATTTCCCGCAACACGCCGCTCTCCAAACCGGAATTCGATTTTTCAAAAGTCTGCCTGCCGCCCGCCACCTATGGTCAGGAAAAGCGGAAAGTGGAGGAAAGGCTGCCCGCCGCGATTTCCTTTATCGCCGAAAAGCGTCTCAACGAATTTTTCCAAGGCGACGTCACGGGAACCGGAATTATCGTTCAGGGGGGCATTTACAACACGCTCTTGCGCTCGCTTCACCAGTTCGGGCTGGCCGATATTTTCGGCGCCTGCCGTCTGCCGGTCTATGTGCTGAACGTGACCTATCCGCTGGTGCCGGAGGAAATCGAGAAATTCTGCGCGGGAAAAGAATCTGTTCTGGTCGTCGAGGAAGGTCAGCCCAATTATATAGAGGAAGCCGTCAGCGCCATATTGCGCCGCGCCGATATTAATACCGCTGTTCACGGCAAGGATGTGCTGCCGATGGCGGGGGAATATACCTCGGCCGTTGTGCTTTCGGGCCTTGCCGGATTCTTCGAAAAGCGAGGGCCTGCGGCACTGCAGCTCGGTCCCGCGATCGGGCGTATCCGCGGTCTGCTCAATGACCGGGAGACGGCGTCCCGGGACCTCGCGCCCAATCTTCCGGCGCGGACCCCCGGGTTTTGCACCGGTTGTCCCGAACGACCGATCTTCAGCGCGCTCAATATCCTGAAAGATGAAATCGGTCCGACCCATATCAGCGCCGATATCGGCTGTCATACGTTCGCCGCCCTGCCGCCCTTCAATATCGGACAGACGGTGATGGGGTACGGGTTGGGGCTCGCCAGCGCGGCCGCCGTCGGGCCGAATTTCGACCGCCGCGTCATCAGCATCATGGGCGATGGCGGGTTCTGGCATAACGGGCTTTCCAGCGGCGTCGCCATGGCGCAGGCGAATAACTCGGATTCGATCCTGCTGGTGGTCAATAACGGCCACACCTCCGCCACCGGCTGGCAGCTCTTGCCGTCGAGCCGCAGCGACCGGCACGGGCAACCCCGCGATATGTCGATCCAGAAGGCGCTCAAGGGACTTGGCGTCAAATGGCTCCGGACCGTACGCGCCTATACGATCGAGAAGATGGTCGCGACTTTGCGGGAGGCGATGACCACGGAAGAGGGCGGGCTGAAAGTCATAATCGCCGACGGGGAATGCCAGCTGGCGCGGCAGCGCAGGATCAGGCCGCAGATCGCGGCGCGGATCGCCGCCGGAAAACGCGATGTGCGCACGCGGTTCGGGGTGGATGACGATATCTGCACCGGCGATCACGCCTGCATGCGGCTCTCGGGCTGTCCGTCCCTGACCATCAAACCGACGCCCGATCCGCTGCGGGATCATCCGGTGGCGCGGGTCAATAACGATTGCGTCGGGTGCGGGGTCTGCGGCGAGGTCAGCCATGCCGCCGTGTTGTGCCCGTCATTTTATGAGGCTCGGATTACCCGTAATCCGAATATCCTCGACCGGCTGTTGAACGGGGTACGCCGCGCGGTGATCGGTTTTCTGTCGCCCCGGCGATCATTGACGGGGCAGGGGTGATGGCTGAGGTGTTGCCGCAACATCCAATGACGCTGATGGTGTCGGCCATTGGCGGCGAAGGCGGCGGCGTACTGGCCAACTGGATCGTCGCCGCCGCGCGTCATGCCGATCTGGATGTGCAAAGCACGTCCATTCCCGGCGTGGCGCAGCGGACCGGCGCGACGGTCTATTATCTGGAAATCTATCCCGTGCCTCTGGCCCAACTCGGCGGCAGGCGCCCGGTTCTGGCGATCTATCCCGGTGTCGGCGATGTCGATGTGATGATCGCCAGCGAATTCGCCGAGGCCGGCCGCGCCATCGCCAACGGATTTATCACGCCCGATCGGACAACGCTGATCGCCTCGACCCACCGGGTTTATGCCGTTGATGAAAAGATCGACCCATCCGACGGGCGGATGGATGACGAAACCGTGCTGGCGGCGATCCGGGATCGCGCCGCGCGAGCGCTGCTCGGCGATCTGCGCGCGCTTGCCGAGGAAAATCAAGTCAGTCTCAACGCAATATTGCTGGGCGTTTTCGCGGCGGCGAATTTCGTCCCGATCCCACGGGCATCCTTTGAGGCCGCGATTCGTGAGACCGGCGTTGCGACAGAGCCCAATCTGAAGGGGTTCGATATCGGATTTTCCCACCGGTTCGGCGATGCATCGGGGGCGCTGGCGGGACAAGCGCCCGACGTAAAGCGCCACGCAAGGAAAGGTCCGGCGGCGTTGGAGGCGCGTGTTGGAGAGATCTTGCCCGGTCCCGCATCCGAGGCCGCGATGGAGGGGGTGCGCCGGCTTGCCGGCTATCAGGGGGATTCCTATGCGGCGCTTTTTCTCGACCGGCTGGAAACAGTTGCCCGCGCGGAAATAGCAGCGGGCGGCAATGGCGCCGTGACGCGGGAAGCGTCGCGGCATCTTGCCGTGCGGATGTCTTACGAAGACATCATTCGCGTTGCGCAACTCAAGACCGACCCGGCGCGGATGGACCGTATTCGTGAAGAGGTGCAGGCCGCCCCGGGTGAGCCGGTTACGGTCTATGAATATTTCAAACCGGGTGTCGAAGAGCTTTGCGATATCCTGCCCGCGCCGCTGGGGCGCACGCTGTCGCGTGCCGCTGTCGGCAAGGGTTGGGCGCGAAAGGCGAAGCTGGGATTACGGCTGCGCAGCACCACCGTCACCGGGTTTCTCCTCTTGCGGCTTCTGGCGTCGCTGCGGTGCTCGCGCCCGGTCAGTTTCGGTTACCGAAGGCGGCAGGAGTCAATCAAAGGATATCTGTCGGATATCCGGGCCGCCTGCGCCCTGTCGCTCGATTTCGCGTTTGAGGTCGCGGCTTGTGGCGGTCTGGAAAAGGGCTATGGCGGCACCGCGCAACGCACTGCGGCCAAGGCGGACGATCTGCGCGCCTCGATCATAGAACCGGTGCTTGATGGCAGGATGGCGCCCGCGCTGGGCGCCGATGCCTTGGCCAATGCCCGCGCCGCCGCCGCGCGCGATCCCGACGGGGCGCAACTTCGAGAGGTTCTGGAAAAGGTCGCCGCCGCGTCCTAGCAGATTTCGACCAGGGCGATGTCGAACGTCATGTCCTTACCCGCCAGCGGATGATTGGCGTCCAGAGTGACATTTTCTTCCGTGACCGCGATGACAGTCAGCATCAGCTGCTCGCCGTTGGGGGCGGATGCCTGAAGCTGGGCGCCGATGGTCAGGTCGATTTCATCCGGGATCATTGACCGTTCTACGGTCTGAACGGCTTCTTCCTGATGCGGGCCGTACCCTTCCTCGGCGGCGACCTGCACGGTCGCGCTGTCGCCCGCCTGCATGCCGACGCAGGCGTCTTCCAGCTTGGGGATGATGGTCTTTTCGCCGATGGTGAATTCCAACGGGTCGCGTCCTTCGGAGGAGTCGAAAACCGTGCCGTCATCCAGCTTTCCGGTATAGTGAATGCGGACGGTGTCGCCGCTTTTCGCCGTTGTCATGATACAAAAAAACCTTTCCGTCCCCGCGGTGGCAACACACGGGCACCTGATAAAAATTCCGCTGCCAGGAAATGGATCAATGATGATACGCGGCGAACCTAACATTCCCGTTCCGTCACGGCCACCGGTTTTCCCGCTGAATCAAAGGAGTTTTGCCATGAATCAGACCAAATCCTTCGACGTCCTCGATCCTGAAACCGTTTCGCCCCGAATTGGGTCGGCCTATCCGGCGCCGTTTTCCGAACCCTGCGCGGCGCGGACCAAACACGGGCTGGGCGATGCGTTGGGGCTCAGCCAGTTCGGGGTCAATCTGGTGGAATTGCCGCCGGGCGTCTGGTCCGCGCAGCGCCACTGGCATCGCCGGGAGGATGAATTCGTCATGGTGCTGGAGGGTGAGATCACCCTGATCAGCGATGAGGGAGAACGGGTGCTGAAGCCCGGGCAGGTGACGGGTTTTCCCGCCGGTGTCGAAAACGGGCATCATCTTGTGAATCGTTCGGACGCGCCTGCGCGCTATCTGGAGGTCGGTACGCGTTCCGCCGCGGAGCAGGTGGATTATCCGGATATCGATATGAAGATGGATCGCAAGGCCGTTGGGAAATCCGCTTTCCTCAACAAGGCGGGTGATCCGCTGTGACCGGATGCCGCATTGGGGCGCGCGGCGCGGGGTTTTCCGCCCCGCACGGTTCGCGGTACAGTCAGACCGGTTTTTCGAGGTAATTTGGCGGTCCAGGCAGGAGGATAAAGATGGAATTCGGGATGCAGTTTTTTCCGTGCGTGGAGCCGGAAGAAAAATCCGCGAGCCAGTATTTCAATGAAAGTCTGGAGCTGGTCGGACTGGCGGACGAATACGGTTACACCCATGTCCGGACGGTCGAACATTATTTTCATCCCTATGGCGGTTACAGCCCCAACCCCATCGTGTTCCTGAGCGCCGCCGCGCAGGTCAGCAAGAAGGCGCGGATCGTCACCGGCGCGGTGCTGCCGGTGTTCAATAATCCGCTGAAGCTGGCGGGAGAGATCGGCATGCTGGACGGGTTGTCGAACGGCCGGCTGGAAGTCGGCGTCGCCCGCGCGTTCGTGCCGGAGGAATTCCGCCATTTCAAGGTCGGGCTTAACGAGTCGGTCGCCCGGTTCGATGAAGGGATGGAGCAGCTTGTCCTCTTGCTGGAACAGGAAAACGTCACCCACAACGGCAAGTTCCACGACTTTGCGAACGTGACGTCGCTGCCGCGCCCCGTTCAAAAGCCGCGTCCGCAATTCTGGACGGCGGCTTTCGCCACGCCCGAATCTTTCGAGAAAGCCGGCCGGGCCGGAAACTGGATCATGGGCATTCCGATTGCCGGCGGACAGATGGCCGATTTGCTGGGCATTTATCGTGACGCCTGGAACAGCGCCGGGCACAAACACAAGCCACGCTGCATGCTGGCCTTTCACATGTTCTGTCACGAAGACCGCGAAGAAGCGAAGAATCTGGCGCGCGCGCCGGTCAAGAAATATTTCGACATGCTGGTCGATTCCGCCAGCAGCTGGATCGATGGCGAGGCCTCGGATGATTACAAGGGATACGGAAAGCTGATTGAGGCGCTCAAGAAAGAAGACCTCGATACACAGATGGAAAAATGCTCCGCCTGGGTCGGCACCCCGGACGATATCGTGGAGATCGCCCATGAATATGACCGCCAGTGCGGCGGCTTCGACGATGCCTCTCTTCAGGTTAATTTTACGACCCTGCCGCATGATGCGGCGGTCGCTTCGGTGAAGCTGTTCGGCGAAAAAGTCATTTCCCGTTTCGAAAAGGATTGACGCGGGCGAGCCGACTGGCCAGAAACCTGAAGCAAGGGAAACAAGCGTAACGGTCAATTCTTATGACGGTATTGGTTACCGGGGTCGCCGGGTTCATCGGGTATCATGTGGCGGAAGCGCTTCTGGCGCGTGGCGAGAAGGTCGTCGGGCTGGACATCGTCAACGATTATTACGATGTCCGGTTGAAGGAAGCCCGGCTGGCGCGGCTTGACGGCCGAAATGGATTTTCCTTTCACAAGGTTGATCTCTCCGACCACGAAGCTACGGCGCAAGTCGTCGCCGGGCATAGGGATATCGACAGGATCATTCACCTGGCCGCGCAGGCGGGGGTGCGCTATTCGCTGGAAAATCCTTACGCTTATGTCCAATCGAACCTGATGGGGCATGTGACCATGCTGGAAATAGCGCGGCACCTGCCGGATTGCCGCCACATGGTCTATGCCAGCTCCAGTTCGGTTTATGGCGGCAATACCAAATTGCCTTTCGCGGTCGAGGATCCGACCGACACGCCTGTCTCGCTCTATGCCGCGACGAAAAAATCCGACGAGTTGATGAGCCATTGCTATTCGCATCTTTACGGCATTCCGCAGACCGGATTGCGGTTCTTTACGGTTTATGGACCATGGGGCCGGCCGGATATGGCGATGTATATTTTCTGCAAGAAGATCTGCGGCGGGGAGCCGATCCCGGTGTTCAATAACGGCGACATGGCGCGTGATTTTACCTATATCGACGATATCGTCGGCGGCGTGCTGGCGTCGCTGGATAATCCGCCGGAGGCGGAAGAAGGAAAGCCGCCCTGCCGTGTGTTCAATATCGGCAATCATCGCAGCGAGCCGTTGATGCGGATGATCGAACTGATCGAAACCGCCCTCGGCAAGAAGGCGGAATTCGATTTTCAGCCGATGCAGCCTGGCGACGTGAAGGCGAGTTTCGCCGATATCGAAGCGATAAGGGCCGCGACCGGTTTCGAACCCACGACGCCGATCGATGTCGGGATTCCGCGTTTTGTCGAGTGGTTTCGGGAATATGAAGGGCTATAATCGTGGGCGGCTCGCCGAGGCGTTATCCGGTCCTCGCGGCAGGGGCGGCCTTGGCGATCCTGCTGACCGGTTTTCAAGCGCCGGCGCAAGAGCGCGGCTTCTTCAAGGAATGGTTCACCGAGGACGGCACGAAGCTTCGTGAAATAGAGAAGCCGCGGGCGGCGCGAGAAAAGAAATCGACCGTAACCGTATCGGATTGTCTCAAGAAACTCGAAAAGACGCCTGGTTGGTGCGCGTTGGACGGGGCGCGCATCCGGGACGTATTTCCGACCGGCCAGCCGCGCGCGGTGCGCGGCCGTACCGGCCCTGCCGCGGTCGTCACGAATTGGAGCGGCGCGGCATTCGATCAGAAGGGCGGAAAACTTTATTTCCACGGTGGCGGACATACCGATTATGGCGGCAACGAGGTCTATGAATCCGAAAGCCACGACGACATGGATCGACACGATGAAAGTCATGGTCATCACCCTGATGACGATCATGCTCATGCGCGACCGGCAACGCATCGATATCCTGGTTTATGTGATCGCGGGATCGATCGGCTATTTCGCGTTTAAAGGCGGTCTCTTCTCGATTGCTACGGGCGGCGGTTACACCGTTTGGGGTCCGCCCGATTCCCGGATCGAGGAAAACAACGCGCTCGGCCTTGCGACCGTCATGGTGTTGCCCTTGATCAATTACATCCGCATGCATGCGAAAAATAAATGGGTCCGCCGTTTTCTTCTCTTTGCCATGCCGGTCATGTTTATTTCCGCGCTGGCGTCACAATCCCGCGGCGCGTTCCTGGCGATCGGCATGATGAGTATTTTCCTCTGGTGGAAATCCAAATCTAAATTCGCCATCGGGGTCGGGATGATCATTCTGGTCGCGGGCGCCCTTAGCGTTATGCCTCCGGAGTATTTTGAGCGGCTTGAAACCATTCAGAATTATGACGAGGACCAGTCCGCGATGTCGCGCATCAATGTGTGGCTGCTGGCTTACCGGTTCGCGCTCGATAATCCGATCCTGGGCGGCGGGTTTGATGTGCTTTATTTGCCGAGCGTGTGGGCACAATACTCGGCAGATCCTAACGCCGTTATACACAATGCCCACAGCGTCTATTTCGAGCTGATGGCGATGCAGGGATTTGTCGGACTTGGCCTGTTCCTGATGACCTGCATCGTGACCTTTTTCAGCGGCAACTGGGTTATTAACCGGTGCAAGGGACGGGAAGATCTGAACTGGGCGCGGGACCTCTCCGCGATGTGCCAGGTGAGCCTGATCGGCTTCGCGACGGGCGGCGCCTTCCTCAACCTCGCTTTTTTCGATTTGTTCTGGCATATCGTCGCCATCCCGATAATCGTGCGAGAGATCGTGAAAAAAGAAATTGCAAAATCGCCGGAAGAGCTGGCTGCTGAAGCCGGCGGTGAATACCGTGCTGTTTCCGATGCCGTGCCCCCGGTGCCCGAACCTGTTTACGGGTCTTCGATTGCCGGGCGGGAACCGCAAAGGCGTAAGTCTTTTCTGCGATCCGGCGGTGAAAAAGCGGAACAAAAGAACGCCGGTGACGGGCGCCGTACTTTCCGCAGAACCTGAATACCGGAATAACGATGGGAATTATCGGCCGTTTTTTTGACGCCAACAGGCGGGTCCGCCACTGGATGGAAAGGCGTCTGCCTGACAGGTTTGTCCGCAGTTTCAACGTCCGCTATGTCGAAACCGTCAGCGCATATTTGAATGAGGCCCGGCAGCCGGTCGTCGTCGATATCGGCGCGGGCAAGGAATCTCATTTTATCGACCGGATTTCCGAGGACGTCGCGCCAAGGTTGGTCGGGGTGGATATTGACCCTGCCGAGATCGCGGTAAATCCGGATCTCGATCTGAAGGTTGTCTGCGATGTCGCGCAAAGCCGTGTTTTCGCCGAGCAAAGTGTCGATTTTCTGGTGTCGCGCTCTGTCGTCGAACATCTCCATGACAACGCCGCCTTTATCCGCTCGGCGGGGGAAATTCTCAAACCCGGCGGCATGTTCATCCATCTGTTCCCGGGACGATACGCGCCCTTTGCCATAATCAACAGATTGCTCCCCGATGCCGTGGCGCGCCGAATTCTCTATTTTTTTCATCCCCAGTTTCGGGAACCGTGCGGGTTCAAACCTTATTACGACCGCTGCTATTACAGCGCCATGAAATCAATGCTGGAGGAAAACGGGTTTGAGGTCGTCGCGATCGAACGCCGCTATTACCAATCGCTTTATCTCGATTTTTTCGCGCCGTTTTTCCTGATCGGGCTGCTTTACGACTATCTTGCCTATCTCAGCGGCATCCCCAACCTTGCGTCGCAACTTCTCGTGATCGCCCGCAAGAAATAGGGCCTGGGTCAGGCACTACGGTTTTCCAGGTCTGCGGCGATCCGGGCGGCCGTGCGGCCGTCCCACAAAGGAGGGCATTGAGGAGCGCTTTTCGTGCCCGCGATAATTTCGCTGATCATTCCTTTGAGGGAATATGCCGTCGCCAGTCGGTTCGTGCCTTGCTCGATAGTGATCGGTCTCTCGGTGTTCTCGCGCAGGGTCAGGCAGGGAATGCCAAGATAGGTCGTTTCCTCCTGGATGCCGCCCGAATCCGTAATCACCAGTTTCGACCGCAAGACCAGATTCATAAAGCGTATATAGGACATCGGCTCGGTCACCGTAATGCCCGCCGCGTTTTCCAGCCTCTCCAGCAGGCCAAAAGTTGTGAGATTCTTGCGCGTTCGCGGATGGAGGGCGAAGAGGAGAGGCATATCCGCCGCCGCCGAGGTCAATGTATCGACGATATCGGATAATAAAGCCGGATCGTCGACATTGCTCGGACGGTGGAGGGTCACCACGCCGTATGTGCCTTCGGCAAGCCCGAATTCCTCGGTGCAATTTTCATCTTCGATCCGGCTTCGCATCAATTCGAAGGAATCGATCATAATATTGCCGATCATGGCGATGCGGTCCGGTTTGACGCCTTCGCGCCGCAGATTCTCATCCGCGTCGGATGACGGCGTCCACAAGACATCGGCAATGGAATCGGTGACGATCCGGTTGATTTCCTCGGGCATGGTGCGGTCGCCCGACCGCAACCCGGCTTCCAGATGGGCCACCGGCAGGCATAGTTTCTTGGCCGCCAGCGTACAGGCGAGTGTCGAATTCACATCGCCGACCACGATTGTCCAGTCCGGCGCGTCCTCAAGAAGAATTTTCTCATACGCCGTCATCACGCCTGCGGTCTGCTCCGCGTGCGACCCGCTTCCGACCCCGAGATTGTAGCGCGGCGCGGGCAGGCGCAGATCGTTAAAAAAGGAATCAGACATGTTCGCGTCGTAATGCTGGCCGGTATGGATCAGCACCGGTTCGCACCAGTCCGCCGCCGATAACTCATGCCAGACCGGCGCAACTTTCATAAAGTTGGGGCGCGCCGCGGCTATCAGATGGATCTTCATTCGGGTTTCCGGCTGTTTCCTATCTTAGCGGTGGCGAATAGAAGCCAGTCGCATTTTATTCCTTGCCCGTCGGATATTCTATGAAGACCTGGTTCCATTCCTTGAGCCGGGCATTGGCATTCCAGAAAAAGCCATCCTGCATACGCCAGTAATGCACCGGCAGGAAATCTCGCTTGGCCGCGCTGCAACCCGCGATCCCTTTGTTTTTGTGCGGGGCCGCTCCCGCGATGTTCCAGACCGGCCCCCATGCCTGAAAGGCATTCAACTTGTGAATTTCCCCGGTGACCCATTGGAGCTTTCGGAACCGGCACCAATAACGCAATCCGATCCATGCTGGCCCGTTCGGGTGAAAGTTTTTTTCAGGAATTCGTGTGTCTGACGCGACTTGACCACGGCGAGACGGCCGCGGACACCCTTGAACCAGCGTTTCCTGACCAGTTCGTTGGCCTGTTGCCACTTAATATGGCCGAAATCCCGAACGTTATCCTTCCACTTCGGATCACTCGCGTCCGAGCTGTAAAGTTCAAAATATGATTTCGTCTCCGCGTTATAAACTTTTTTATTGTATAAGCCCTGAGACGGCTTGCCTGCGGACCAACCCGGCGCGGAAAAGGCGCAAAGGATCGAAAAGACCACAGTTCCGGTAGCGATAATTCTCATGCAGAGACAGTATGCATACCTTCGTCGGATTTCAAGATTCTGTCGCTATTCCACGTTAATAGCAGCCTTTATAATCAGCGCTGTTTCGCCGGTCTGCGATGCGCGTGTGCTGGAAGTCGGGCCGGGGAAGAAATTGCGTGCACCCAGCGCGGCAGCCGAAATCGCCCGGAACGGCGATATCATAGAGATCACGGCGGGAGTTTATCGCGGCAATGTCGCGCATCTTGTCAGTGTGCGCCCGAGACCCCATTATGAGACGACGTCCAAGAGGAGATTGATCGATGTCCGAGAGAGGCTTGCACACGCGCCCCGAGGTAACTCCGGAACGCGCTGAGTTTTACGAAAAAATCGACCCGCTCGCGGTGGCGCCGTTGTGGGAACGCCTTTTCTCCATCATGTCCAAGGAACCGCAAATGCGGGCCAAGCCCTATCTCTGGAAATACGATGAAATCCGGCCGAGCCTGATGGAGACCGCGGACCTGATCACGGCGGAAGAAGCCGAACGCCGGGTACTGATCCTGGAGAACCCGTCTTTGAAAGGCGAAACCGCGGCGGCCGATTCGCTGTTTGCCGGGTTGCAGCTCATCATGCCGGGCGAGATCGCGGCGACCCATCGCCATTCGCCCTCGGCACTGCGTTTCATCGTCGAAGGCAACGGCGCCTATACCGCCATCAACGGCGAAAAGGCGCCGATGAAGGTGGGAGATCTGATCTTGACCCCGTCGATGGTGTGGCACGATCACGGCAATGTCGGGACCGAGCCGGTGGTCTGGCTCGACGGGCTGGATATACCGCTGATCCGCGCGCTCGGTACCATGTTCACCGATATCTATAATGGTGGGGAAATCCACCCCGAAGGCCGCCCGGCCTATGACAATGTCGCGCGGTTCGGCGCCAATATGCGGCCGATGAATTACGAGGCGGAGGGGCTCCATTCGCCGGTCTTCCACTACCCGTACGAGACCTCGAAGAAGGCGCTGGTCGAGCTCAAGAAAGCCGACGAGATCGATCCCTGCCACGGCATCAAGCTGCAATATATCAACCCCAATACCGGCGAACCGGTGATGGCGACGCTCGATTGCTATTTGCAGCTGCTGCCCGGCGGGTTCAGCACCCAGGATTACCAGAGCACCGGCACCTGGATCTATTCTGTCGTTGAAGGCACCGGCAAAACGGTGATCGGCGACACTACCTTCGAATGGGGGCCGCGCGATAATTTCGTGGTACCCGGCTGGTTGCCGCATCATCACGAATGCGACGCCGATGACGCCGTGCTGTTCAGCTTTTCCGACAAGGGAACACAGGAAAAGCTCGGCCTCTACCGCGAACGGCGGGGCAACATCACGCATTGATCTGGCTTATCCGGGAATATTCCCTTCAGAACCCTCCTCCTTTTTAAGGGGGAGGGTTAATTTTTGTTCAGGTCCTCAATATCATCCCCCTCCCCTTTGGGGAGGGGCAAGGGGAGGGGACGCCTGTTTCTCAAAAGCAATCGCACCGAGGTAGGGTGAAAAACCTGCGCCGAAATTGATGAAACTCGAACAAAATTTCTGGAGGAAGAGGAGTATCGGGTGGTTTAGAATTGGAACAGCGAACTGTTTCAAATTTGGATGGAATACTTAGAGATTTCCGGTGCAGGCTAGCCACATACGATGGCGACCCCCACCCTAACCCTCCCCCTGGAAGGGGGAGGGAATAAACGAGCGGCCTTTTTGTTAAGCGGAAACCGTTTTATCTCACGCGGCCATCCACATGGGTGGTTTTGCCCGGCCCGACCTTTTCATGTTCGGGTTCCAGATTGACGCGTTCGTTCTTGACGTCATGGGCGAGCCCGGTGACTTGCAGCAGCTCGAGGTCCTCTTCGCCCGTGCTGGCGAACCAGTACGCATTATTGCGCGGCATGATCAGCCCTTCATGCGGGCCATAGACGCCCATCACCTCGTCTTTTTCCGGTCCGTAGAATGTGACCTCTCCCTTCAGCACCATCCAGAAACTGTCCATCCCGGTGTGCGAATGCAGATTATTGTCCCCTTCGCCCGCCTTGACGCATTGAACGACGCCGCGGATCAGATCGGTCTGGCCCAGCGTGACGAAGACCTTGCCCTCGTCGATCCCGGGGTTCTGGTGTTTGAACGGCGCAGGCGGCCGGATGCGGTCACCGCGCTGCGCCTTCTTGCGTGTGGATTTCGAATCGTCTGTTGCTACTTCTGCCATTTCAACCTCCCTCGTAAATGTATAGCGAAATGCTATGCCTGCTTTCCGGCGCTGCAAAGGGGGAACGGAAGAAATCTCAGGCGCGGATTTTGCCGAGGAGGTCCAGCAGGATCGCCTTTTCCGTGTCATCCAGATGACGCGTCATTTGCGCCTCATGTTCGGCCACCTTGCGCTTCAGGTCGCGGATCATATCGGCCCCCGCCGGGGTCAGTTTCAGCGCGTGGCTGCGCCGGTCTTGCGTGGAAATATCGCGGATGACCAGCTTGCGGGCCTCCAGCTTGTCGATGATCTGCACCAGGGTGGAGCGGTCGAAACGCAGCGCGGTCGCGATGGCGCTCTGGCTGATGCCTGAATTGGCCTCGATCATCACCATTGCGCCGAATTGCGGCGGGGTAATTGCGGTCTCGCCGACCGCTTCGCTGAAATGCTGGAACACCGCGACCTGGGCGCAGCGCAGCGCGTAACCGACAAGATCGGGCAGCATACCCATATCGACGCCCTGCGGCTTGCCGCCGCCGCGACCGTCATCCGGGGCAAAAAGGATTTTTCCCTTCATAGCCCCCCATTATTGCACGAATCGGGGCGGCGCCGCGCCGCCCCATCCGCATCGTCAGGCGATGGTGCAGGTAAGCTCGGTCACGCCGTCGACGGAAACCACCATCGTCTCGCCGCTGACCACCGGTCCGACACCGGCCGGCGTGCCGGTCATGATCAGATCGCCCGGTTCCAGCGTCACCAGACCGGACAGGTAGGAAATGCTTTCCGGCACGTTCCAGATCATGTCCTTGATATCGCCGTCCTGTCTGGTCTCGCCATTGACGGTCAGGTGAATACGGCCTTCCGCCGGGTGGCCGATTTCGGCGACGGTGTGAATTTCCGAACAGGGCGCGGAATTGTCGAACCCCTTGCCCATATCCCACGGACGGCCGACCTCGCGCGCGGCGATCTGCACATCGCGCCGCGTCATGTCGAGCCCCACGCCATAGCCGTAAATGCAGTCATTGGCGTCTTCGACGCTGACATCCGTCGCGGTCTTGCCGATGGCGACCACCAGCTCGCCCTCATAATGATAATTGCTGGTCTGGGGCGGGTAGGGGATGGTTTCGCCGTTCTGCACGATGGCGTCGGCGGGCTTCATGAAAAAGAACGGCGGATCGCGCTCATCCATGCCCATTTCGCGGGCATGTTCGGCATAGTTGCGGCCGATGCAGTAAATCCGGCGGACCGGGAACCGGTCTTCGCTGCCGGCGACCGGCAGGCTGGGGATATCCCAGGCGGGGATGACAAAGCTCATGAATTCTCTCCCGAAAAGAAATGCTGTTTGTTGCGTCGCCGGAATTTGGCGCAGCTTTCGGGATTCGGCAAGGGAGCCCCTGCTTGACGCACCTGCGCCGCGCCATATCTACTGATGAATAGTTGGATGAGAGGACATGGATTGATGAGTTTTCCCAACAGGCCGGTCGATGCGATAGAAGGCTGGCACGCCCATATCTATTACGATCCCGCTGAAACCAGAGACTCCGCCGCCGCGTTGCGCACCCGGATCGAAGAGAATTTTCCCGATGTGCGGGTCGGAAGCTGGCATGACGAAGCCGTCGGGCCGCATCTTGTTTCCATGTATCAGGTGGCATTCGAGACCGGGCATTTCGACAAGATCGTGCAATGGCTCGCCGTCAATCGCAACGGGCTGAACGTTCTGGTTCACCCACACACGGAAAATGCCTGGAACGATCACATCATTTTCGGCTTCTGGCTGGGCGAAAAGCTGCCGCTTAACGAAGAACGGCTGAGCGCGATGGCGGACCGGGCCTAGCAAGGCTGGGACGGCGCGCCCCGCTTGACTAATTCGATATAACTAGATATATGGTTATATTGAATTAGGAAGGATGGCCGGTGTGCCGATTTCATTGGAAGAAGCCGCGCAGGGATTTGCCGCCGCCGGGTCCGAACCCCGGCTGGAAGTCCTGCTGACTCTCGTCCGCGCCGGCTATGACGGTCTGTCGGTCGGAGATATTCAGGAACGAATGGCGATTCCGCCCTCGACGTTGGCGCATCATCTGCGTTTTCTGGCGGCGGCCGGGCTGATTGTACAGGAAAAACAGGGCCGCACGGTGATCAATCGGGCCAATTTCGACCATATCGAGGCGCTGGCCGGTTTTCTGTTACGCGAATGCTGCGCCGATGAGGCGGAGGGCCGGGCATGCGCCGAATAGCGATCAATCTGCCGGAACCCGCGCCTTCGCCCAAGGCGCTTATGCTGCTGCCCAGGCCATTCGGCCATTGGAACATGGATTGTGTCTCCGTCGCGCTTTCCGGTGTCGAATGCGTGCAGGAAATAAAGGCGGAGAATTCACAGTAGCGCGCGTTTATCGCGTTCCCCTCAAACGGCGCCGCGCCTGAAATCTGTTTCGAATTCGAGGAGGATGACAGCGGCGCGCCCGAATGGGTGTGGGAGGTTCAGGAAAACCGCTATACCGCGCCGTCGGCGGACCTTACCGCCTTGGCTACCGACCTGACCCGCGATGCCGCCACGGAAACCGAAAAACTTTGCTGCCTGACCGGTCACGCCGCGGAAATTTTCGGATACGGCCATGTCGAGGAACGGTTCAATGACGGGCAAGAGGATGTTCCCGCGATTTGCG
>Ga0181579_10001260_pt1 | contig 20939 bp, 18 predicted proteins | sample 071ome_24_FD_132996 | JGI IMG/M metagenome (GOLD analysis project Ga0181579, IMG submission 132996) | Coastal salt marsh microbial communities from the Groves Creek Marsh, Skidaway Island, Georgia - 071402CT metaG (megahit assembly) | ecosystem: Environmental > Aquatic > Marine > Intertidal... | reverse complement strand
TTAAAGTGGCACGCGAGCTGGGTTCAGAACGTCGTGAGACAGTTCGGTCTCTATCTGTAGTGGGCGTTAGAAATTTGCGTGGATCTGTCTTTAGTACGAGAGGACCGAGATGGACTGACCTCTAGTGTACCGGTTGTTCCGCCAGGGGCATTGCCGGGTAGCTATGTCGGGAAGGGATAAGCACTGAAAGCATATAAGTGCGAAACCCACCACAAGATGAGATTTCTTTTAAGGGTCGTAGGAGACGACTACGTTGATAGGTCACAGGTGTAAAGGCAGTAATGTCTTAGCCGAGTGATACTAATTACCCGTAGGCCTATCGTAGGACTTTTTCTTAGAAGTTGGTCTAAAAAAGCTTTGTTTTAGCAAGTTGCTGTATTTTTTTGATATGTTACCTTATAACTGGTGCCAAAACATCAGGACCGTAAGGGTGGTTATAGCAATAGGGTCCACCTCTTCCCATTCCGAACAGAGAAGTTAAGCCTATTTGCGCAGATGGTACTGCCACTTGGTGGGAGAGTATGTCGCCGCCTTCTTTAAGACCCCAACACCAATGTTGGGGTCTTTTTTTTATCCCTGTTTTATCAGAAAAACACGTACCAAAACCGAAAAACCGTTGTATAAACTTGCTATGCTATTATAGCGCGTAGGCTTTTATGGTCGTAGAACAGATTTGGGGGCTGTTATTTTTCTGAAGTATTAAAAAAAGTGGCAGGCCAAAAGTAAGGAGGGGACTTTAACATTTGACTGTTTTTGACGTTATTCATTTTGATCGCAATTGACCATCCATTGCACGCCAAACTGATCTGTAAGCATCCCGAAATAGGCGCCCCAAAACATATCGTTTAGGGGCATGGTGATTTGCCCTCCTTTTGCCAGGGCATTAAAAAGCCGGGTATTGTGCGCCTTTTTTTGAAGAAAAATCTCCTTTACGGACTTGTTTCCAATGGTTTGAGTTTTGATTGTTGGTAGGTTTCAAAGTTTTGTTTTGATCCTATTGGTGTTGGACCCTTATAAAACGATTGAAATTGGTGATGCCCTAATACATATCCTTAAATTCTTCTCTAAAAAACTTCAATGCCTTAGAAATATGAAACTCAATGCTCTTTATGGACAAACCAAAATGCTCGGCCATTTTTTTATAGGAGGTGTCTTCTTCTCGAGAATATTTAAAAATTGTGGCCGTCTTTTCGGGTAGTTTTTTAAAAACCTTATCAATCCGATCTTGGACATCAAACAAGGTGTCTGCTTTTTGAATCAAGCTCAAACGATCTATTTTTCCCTGGTAAGCGCGTCGTACTTTGAGATGTCTAAAATGATCAATGATTTTATTTTTTAGGGTTTTGAACAAAAAGGCTTCAATGTACTTTGTGTCCCAATTTTTTTGATTTTTGGACTCCCATAATTTGATCAGCGTATCTTGAGCCAGATCCTTGGACAGGGCCACATCCGAAGTGTGTTTTAGACCAAACCGAAACAGAATTAGAAAATAATAGGCGTAGGTTTTTTCAAAAAAAGCAGGTACGTTTGGGGCGTACATAGAGTAATATTTAGATTTAAGGCGCTGCTAAGATAGGGTTTTAATAATTCAAAAAAAAAGCCCTCACTAGAAGGGCATTGAAATTTAATTTTGAGTTGTTATGCGGAGACTAAATCACCTTTGCTGTTTTTTTGAGGCAACTTGGATTGCCCCATCAAAAAAGTATCTATTTGATGCGCAGCTTCTCGCCCTTCGGAGATGGCCCAAACAATTAACGATTGGCCCCGGCGGGCATCCCCAGCACTAAAGATGTGAGGTTTATTGGTTTGATAACTTTTTTGTGTAGCAAGGTTGCCCCGATCCGTAAATGACAGTCCAAATTGAGCGGGCAGCGATTGCTCTGGCCCAGTAAATCCAAGGGCCAAAAGCGCCAAATCGCAAGGCCATTCTTTTTCGCTTCCGGGACGTTCTTCCATCTGAGGACGTGCGCCAGGAATTTTTTTCCAACGTACATCAACGGTTTTAAGTCCTTTTACATGGCCTTTGGCATCTTTTACAAATTCTTTGGTCAAGATGCTCCACTCACGATGCACCCCTTCTTCATGCGAAGAGCTTGTTTTGAGTCTAAAAGGCCAATAAGGCCAAGGATGTTCTTCAGAACGTCCTTCTTGCGGCTTGGGCATGATTTCAAAATTGGTAACACTTTTGGCTCCATGGCGATTGGAGGTGCCAATACAGTCCGATCCGGTATCCCCACCACCAATAACGATCACGTGTTTTCCCTTGGCATGAAGGGCGTTTTCTTCTTTGGTCAAGCCGTCAACGACCTTGTTGTTATGCGGGAGAAAATCCATCGCCTGAACCACCCCTTCTGCATCGGAACCAGGTATGGGTAAGTTTCTTTTTACGGTTGCACCGGTGCATAATACGATGGCGTCAAAATCGTTTTCTAGTGTTGCAGCTGGGATGTCTTTACCGATTTCGATACCGGTCTTAAAAATGATTCCTTCGGCTTCTAAAATCGATACACGTCGATCAATGATCTTTTTTTCGAGTTTAAAATCAGGAATACCATAGCGGAGTAAACCACCAATTTTGGCGTCTCTTTCAAAAACGGTAACACTGTGTCCAGCACGATTAAGTTGCTGTGCAGCTGCCAAACCTGCTGGCCCAGAACCGATTATAGCGACCGTTTTTCCGGTTCGTGTTTTGGGAGGTTGGGCCTGGATCCAGCCCTCGGCAAAACCGCGCTCAACGATGTACTTTTCGATGAGTTCTATCGATACTGGAGGGTTGATAATGCCCAACACACAGGCTTCTTCGCAAGGTGCAGGACATAGACGCCCTGTAAATTCTGGAAAATTATTGGTCGAATGCAGTATGTGCAAGGCTTTTTGCCATTCGTTTTTATAGACCGCATCGTTAAAGTCTGGAATCATATTGCCCAACGGACAACCGCTGTGGCAAAAAGGGACTCCACAATCCATGCAACGTGCCCCTTGATCTTGCACTTTTTGGGTTTCGAGTTCTAGGGTGAACTCCTTATAATGTTGAATACGATCTTTGGGTTCGATGACAGGTTCTTTGATTCTGTCAAATTCCATAAAGCCTCTTAGTTTTCCCATATTTAGGATATTTTTTCTTGTTCGTCTTGTTGCGCCAAAAGTTCTAAGGCGCGTTTATAGTCGGTGGGCATCACCTTGATAAAACAACTGCTGCTATCGGGCCATGTGTCTAGAATGGTTTTGGCCTTGACGCTTCCTGTATAATCAACATGATTTTCTAGTAGTCTCTGAAGCGTTTCGCGGTCTTGTTGGGTCAAGTCTTCGAGTTCGACCATTTCGAGATTGAATTTTTTCTCGTCAAAAATTCCTTTTTCATTGTAAAGGTAGGCGACACCGCCGCTCATTCCTGCAGCAAAATTTCGACCAAAATCACCCAATATAACAGCGATGCCCCCTGTCATATATTCACAGCCGTGATCTCCAATGCCTTCTACAACAGCGGTTGCTCCTGAGTTTCTAACACAAAAGCGTTCTCCAGCAATTCCATTGATATAGGCCGCTCCGTTGATGGCCCCATATAGGGCCACGTTTCCAATGATGATGTTTTCATCGGGTTTAAAGGTTGCTTCTTCAGGTACTTGGGCAATCAGTTTGGCACCCGAAAGGCCTTTTCCAAAATAGTCGTTAGAGGTTCCAACAACTTTCATAAACAATCCTTTGGTGGCAAAGGCCCCAAAGCTTTGACCTGCAGTTCCTTTAAACAATAAGCTCAACGTGTCTTCTGGCAATCCTTTAGCGCCGTGTATTTTAGAAATTTCATTGCTTAACAAGGCACCAACAGATCGGTTGGTGTTTCGTATCGGAAATTCGAGGTGCTGTGCTTCTTTTCTATAAATAGCGGGGTGTGCAGCCGCTACAATTTTAAAATCCAAGACATCTTTGAGTCCATGATCTTGGATTTGAGTGTTATAACAATCAACCGTTTCGGGCACATCGGGTTTGTGCAAAATTGCACTAAGATCAATGCCTTGCGCTTTGTAGTGGGAGATGGCTTTGTTCATGTTAAGTTTTTGGGATTGTCCCACCATTTCGTCAATGCTTCTAAACCCAAGTTGCGCCATAATTTGACGTAATTCTTCGGCAACAAAGTACATGTAGTTGATGACGTGCTCGGGTTGCCCTTTGAAATTTTTGCGCAGTTCGGGATCCTGAGTTGCAATCCCAACTGGGCAGGTGTTGAGGTGGCAGGCCCGCATCATAATACATCCGGAAGCCACTAAGGGTGCGGTCGAAAAGCCAAACTCTTCGGCGCCCAAAAGGCACGCTATGGCAACATCTCTTCCCGTTTTCATTTGCCCGTCACATTCGAGTACGATACGAGATCGCAAGTCGTTGAGTACAAGGGTCTGTTGTGCTTCAGCAATGCCCAATTCCCAGGGCAAGCCCGCATGTTTTAATGAGGTTAGCGGTGAGGCGCCTGTTCCGCCGTCGTAACCCGAAATCAGAATTACATCTGCCTTGGCTTTGGCCACTCCAGCAGCGATGGTTCCTACGCCTACTTCGGAGACCAATTTTACGTTGATACGCGCTTCGCGATTGGCATTTTTTAAATCGTAGATCAGCTGAGCCAAATCTTCAATAGAATAGATGTCATGGTGTGGAGGAGGTGAAATCAATCCAACATAGGGGGTTGAATTTCGAACCGATGCAATGTATGGATTTACTTTTGGACCGGGGAGCTGCCCGCCTTCTCCGGGTTTGGCTCCTTGCGCCATTTTGATTTGAATTTCTTTTGCTGAACTCAAATAATGGCTCGACACCCCAAAGCGGCCCGAAGCCACTTGTTTGATGGCACTGTTGCGCCAGTCGCCACCCAGGTCAGGTTGAAAACGTTTGGGATCTTCTCCTCCTTCGCCAGAGTTGCTTTTGCCTCCAATACGGTTCATGGCAATTGCTAGATTTTCATGCGCTTCTGCGCTGATGGAACCCAATGACATGGCTCCTGTCTTGAAACGTTTGACAATTTTGGTCCAAGGTTCTACTTCGTCAATCGAAATCGGATCGTAGCTCGAAAATTCAAAAAGCCCTCTGAGGGTCATTAATTTTTCGCTTTGCTCGTTGATCAATGCAGAAAATTGACTGTAACTTTCGTAGTTATTCTGACGAACGGCTTGTTGCAATTTGGCAATCGAAGCGGGATTAAACATATGTGCTTCTCCAGAGCGACGCCAGCGGTATTCGCCGCCAATTTCGAGCGAATTGCCATTTTCATCTTTGTGCTGGTAGGCTTTTTTGAAACGGCGGGCAATTTCTTGCTCTAGCTCATAGAGTCCAATTCCTTCGATGCGAGTGGCGGTATTTCGGAAGTATTTTTCAATGAATTTTTTATTCAATCCAAGGGCTTCAAAAATTTGAGCACCACGGTAGGAGTGCAAGGTCGAAATCCCAATTTTGTTCATGACTTTGACAATGCCTTTGGCAATCGCTTTGTTGAAATTTTTGATGGCAGTATCGACAGTAAGGCCAGTAATTTCTTCGGTTTTGATTTGATGCGCAATTATTTCGTTTACCAGATATGGATTTATGGCACTGGCTCCATAGCCAAATAGTAGGGCAAAGTGATGTGGCTCGCGGGGTTCTGCAGATTCGATAATGATGCCAATTTTGGAGCGGAGTTTGGCCGCTTTGATTGAGTGGTGGACATAGGAGCAGGCCAAAAGCATGGGAATTGGAGCAAATTGAGGATTGACTCCACGATCGGATAAAATGATGATGTTTTTTCTTTGTGCAATGGCTTTTTGGGTATCCGACACCAATCGGTTGAGTGCTGCTTCGAGACCATTTAGTCCTGTATTGATTTCATAAAGTGTGTTGATCGAAATGGCATTGAAATCAGGATGTTTTAAAAATTTGATCTTATCCAAGTCCTCGTTAGAAATAACAGGATTTTTAATATTTAGTTTTTTGGCATGGTCGGCCTTGATGTCAAAAATATTGTAATCGCTGCCAATCGACAGGCTGGTGTCCGTTACAATTTCTTCTCGAATGCCATCAAGTGGTGGGTTGGTGACTTGCGCAAAAAGTTGTTTGAAATAGTTGTAGAGTAGTTGCGGCTGATCCGATAGTACGGCCAAAGGCGTGTCTGTTCCCATAGATCCAATAGCTTCTTTGCCCTCCACGATCATGGGATTGAGTATGGTTTTTAGGTCTTCTTGCGTATATCCAAAAATCCGCAACCGTGTTTCGAAGTCTTCGGATTCGGTTGGTGTTGGATTGCCGGTGTAGGAGATGTCTTTGAGGGGCAATAATTCTTTGTTGAGCCATTGGCGATAGGGGTGTTTGGAGACAATTTGTGTTTTGATTTCATCATCTCCGATAATACGACCTTCGTCCATATTGACTAAGAACATTTTGCCGGGCTCTAGGCGTCCATGTTTTACGATGTTTTCGGGAGCAATATCAAGGACTCCGGTTTCTGAAGACATGATGACATAGCCGTCTTTGGTCACAGAGTAGCGCGAAGGTCTGAGCCCATTGCGGTCGAGCAATGCGCCGATATACTTGCCATCTGTAAAGGGAATGGATGCCGGGCCATCCCAAGGCTCCATGATGCACGAATTGTATTCATAAAACGCTTTTTTGTCATCACTCATTGCACTGTGTTTTTCCCAGGCTTCTGGGACAAGCATCATCATTACTTCGGGCAAAGAACGCCCAGTGGCAAGAAGCAACTCGACGACCATATCCATGGAGGCCGAGTCGGATTTTCCTGGAAGGATTATGGGGCATATTTTTTTGAGATCTTCTTTGGAAAACCACTCGCTTGCAAACAGTTCTTCGCGGGCTTGCATACGGCTGAGGTTGCCTCTAAAGGTGTTGATTTCTCCATTGTGGCACATATAGCGAAAAGGTTGTGCCAAATCCCAAGTTGGGAATGTATTGGTAGAAAAACGTTGATGTACCAATGCCAGTCGGGTGACCAATTCAGGGTCTTTGAGGTCTTTGTAATAGACATTGATGTCTTCGGGGACTAATAAGCCTTTGTAGATCAGCGTATGGGTGGACAAGCTTGGAAGGTAAAAATAATTGGCTTGGGAGAGTTTGGAATTCCAAATTTGATGTTCTGCGATTTTGCGTGCAGTAAATAGTTTGATGTTGAAAAGGTGTTCGCTGAGTTGTTCACTGCCTTTGCCCACAAAGACTTGCATGATATAAGGCTCGGTTTGCGCTGCAATTGTCCCAACGGTGCTGCGGTCTACAGGTACCGTGCGCCAGCCCAATACTTCTAATCCCTGATTGACAATTTCTGCTTCAAATTGAGCGATGCAATATTGACGTTGATTTTCTTTGCGGGGCAAAAAAACCATTCCTGCTGCATATTGGTGCGGCTCGGGAAGTTCGAAAGCACAATTTTTCTTTAAAAATAAATGTGGGATTTCGATGAGAATTCCAGCACCATCACCCGTTTTGCCATCGGCACTTACGGCACCACGGTGTTCTAGTTTTACAAGAATATCAAGTGCTTTATGTATGATGTCGTTGGTGCGATTGCCTTCTAAACTACAAATAAACCCAGCACCACAATTGTCGTGCTCATTGGCTGGGGAATAAAGCCCTTGTTCTTTTGGAAACATAAAGTTGTTGTTTTTTTAAGAAATCAAAAATACGGGTTCTCTTTTTTCTACGGGAGCCAAGCGGTTTTAACCTTTTTGAAAATGAAAGAATCCTGATTTTGACCCCAAAAAATTATTAATATAATAATGTAAGACCTATAAAAATTATAAATTGACTAATCCTCATTTCATTCCGATGGTTTTAGTACATTAATCTAAGATTTTATAAAAATGGAAAGAGCGATCTATCGTGTGATTGGATTGATGTCCGGTACTTCTTTGGACGGTGTGGATTTGGCCGAAGTGACCTTCGAAAAAAAAGACCACTGGCACTTTGACATGGGCGTTTGTGCTACGTATCCCTATCCCGATTATTGGTATCAGAAGTTGGCAAATTTGACCTCTTATTCACGAGCTGATTTAGCAGATTTGGATCATGAGTTTACGCGTTATTTGGGAGATTGCGTCAATAGATTTTGTCACGAGCACCAGCTACCCAAAGAAGTTTTTTTATCCTCGCACGGGCATACGGCCCTACACCAGCCACAACGAAGTATTACGTACCAATTGGGAAATTTGCCTGCTTTGGCAAGCCATACACAACGCACCGTTGTTTGTGATTTTAGATCACAGGATGTTGCGCTTGGGGGGCAAGGGGCGCCTTTGGTACCAATAGGGGACCAGTTGTTGTTTTCTACCTACGATGCATGTGTGAATCTTGGTGGTTTTGCCAATATTTCTAACACCCATCAAGGGGCATACAAAGCCTATGATATCTGTGCGGTAAATACGGTTCTAAATCGCTTGGCATCTCGGCTAAACAGGCCCTATGATGAGGATGGTAAATGGGCCCGAAAAGGGCAGATGATTGTTTCTCTTTTTGATCGGCTTCAGGGGTTAGATTTTTATCGTCAAGCGGCTCCAAAGTCTTTGGGGGTAGAATGGGTGTCGGAGCATATAGTGCCAATTTTTTCAGATTTTCAAACGGCCTCAGTAGAAGATTTGCTGCATACCTATACCCAACATATAGCACTTCAAATTGCAAATCAGCTTCCTCAACAAGGTAGGATTTTGATAACGGGTGGTGGTGCTTTCAATCGGTTCTTGATTCAAAGGATTCAAGAACAAACCCAATCCCAAATTGTGGTTCCGGAAGCGGGTATTGTAGCCTATAAAGAGGCGTTGATTTTTGGTTTTCTTGGAGTCTTAAAGCTAAGGAATGAAACAAATTGCCTTGCGGGTGTTACTGGAGCTCAAAAAGACCACAGTTCTGGACAGATATTTTTTCCCTAACACTTTTTTATGACTGAATAATGTTTACTTTAGTTCCGACATATGGAAAGTTTGTTTATGGATAACTTTCAGAAATACAATCATACATGGAACTTCTTCTAATTGCAATCTTTGTAACCGGGTATCTAGCGATTACACTCGAGCATACGCTAAAAATTGATAAGCTGATTCCTGCCTTGACAATGATGGCCCTGTTGTGGGCGATTGTGGCAGTGACCCACCTCCCTGTTTTTGAAGTGGATACTGCCCTTAAAGAATTGAAACCGACCCATCTCGATGAAATTTTATTGCATCATTTGGGGAAAACCGCAGAGATTCTGATTTTCTTATTAGGCGCCATGACCATTGTAGAAATCATTGATTATTTTAATGGATTTGCGACCATAAAATCATTTATAAAAACCAAAAAACTAAAAAGCCTACTCTGGATTTTTACCTTGCTAGCCTTTATACTTTCTGCCATAATTGATAACCTGACCGCTACCATTGTATTGATTACTATTTTGCAAAAAGTGATCAAACAACGCGATCAAAGAATTTGGTTTGCAGGACTGATTATTATTGCTGCAAACGCTGGAGGAGCCTGGTCTCCAATAGGAGACGTTACCACCACAATGTTGTGGATTGGCAAGAAGGTTACTACCATAAAATTGATTAGTTATTTGTTGCTACCATCTTTTGTTTGTCTTGTGGTTCCTGTATTGATCGCGTCTTATTTACCTGCTTTTCGAGGAGAATTGCAAACGGTTGAGAATGATGAGGTCGGAACCGAACACAAGCATGGAGCAACCATGCTTTATTTGGGCCTCTCGGCGATCGTATTTGTGCCTATTTTCAAAACCCTTACCCATCTTCCACCCTATGTAGGTATGATGCTCTCGCTGGCCGTTGTTGCTACATTTGCTGAGATTTTTAGCAATGCAAAAATCAACATCACTTCCATCGATGAAGAACATACGCAACATGCAAACCATAGCCCTGTGCACAGTTCGTTATCTAAAATTGAGTTGCCCAGCATTCTCTTTTTCTTAGGGATACTCATGGCGGTGGCTGCTCTAGAGTCTTTGGGATTGTTGTTTGGTTTTGCCGGTTCACTCAACCAAGCCATACCCAATACAGATATCGTTATTGCCTTGTTGGGCGTGGGCTCTGCTGTCATTGACAATGTGCCTTTGGTAGCTGCAAGTATGGGAATGTTTTCAGAACCTACAGACAATCCACTTTGGCACTTTATTGCCTTCTCGGCAGGAACAGGTGGTAGCATGCTGATTATAGGTTCAGCAGCAGGTGTTGTGGCAATGGGTATGGAAAAAATTGACTTTTTCTGGTATCTGAAAAAAATATCCGGATTGGCCTTTATTGGCTTTGCAACCGGAGCAATAACCTTTATTCTTTTACGCGATTTTATCTTTGTATAATTAATTTTAAAAAAACGCGTTTAATGATATAATCCATCATTAAAAACATGACAGGTATTCAAGACTCAGGACTCCCTATACAAGAAGAAAAAACCCTTTCGCTTATCGAATTGATTCAAAATGGTGGCCTTGGTGGGCAACTAATCATTGGGGTGCTTTTTGTGCTATTGCTTATTGTAATTTACATCTATTTTGAACGGTTGTTCGCAATTCGATCGGCATCCCGATTTGACGCCAACTTTATGCCACAAATACGAACCTATGTCATTGGTGGAAAAATTGAAGGCGCAAAGGCTTTGTGTATAAATCAAAACAAACCCGTGGCACGTATGATATCTAAAGGTATTTCTCGGATTGGGCGCCCCTTAGAAGACATCAATACCGCAATCGAAAATGCCGGGAGATTAGAAGTATATAAATTGGAAAAAAACGTCAGCGTCCTCGCTACCATAGCTGGAGCCGCACCAATGATTGGGTTTTTAGGAACCGTTATTGGGATGATTCTTTCCATCTTTGAAATTTCTAATGCAGGAGGCAATATAGACATGAAACTGCTATCGGATGGTTTGTACACGGCCATGACCACTACGGTTGCGGGTCTTATTGTTGGAATCATTGGTTATATCACCTACAATCATTTGGTTGTAAAAACCAATAAAGTGGTTTATCAAATGGAATCCAGCGCGCTGGATTTTTTGGATTTGCTAAATGAACCCGCTTAAGTCATGAATTTAAGAGGGCGAAATAAAATCACTCCAGAATTCAACATGTCCTCCATGACCGACGTGGTGTTCTTGCTATTGATTTTTTTCATGATTGCTTCGACTTTGGCCAAGCAGCTCAACACCATTGAGGTGCAGCTACCCGAGGCTAAAGGAAAAACCGAAAACCGCAATACCGTAGCGGTCACGATCAGTGCCAATAATCAATTTTATGTAGATGAATTATCGGTTTCTAAAGGAGCATTGCGGAGTACCCTACTACAAAAAGTAAGTCGGCTTAGTACACCTTCAATCGTATTACGCGCAGCTAAAAATGTAGCGATAGATCAAGTTGTTTATGTTATGGATCTTGCCAATCAAAATGGGATTAAGGTTGTTTTAGCAGTTGACACGCAATAAAATGAAATTTTTAGAAACGCAACACGAAAAAAAATCTGCGGTAATAACAACACTAATTGCCTTGCTTCTGATGTTGTTGTTTTTTGTTTTAGGACTTACGTACTATGATCCACCGGTTGCCTATGGTGTTGAGGTCAATTTTGGCACTTCCAATCGGGGTAGTGGACCCGAGCAGCCCCAATCAGCGGTAGCTACACAGCCCAAAACGAAGTCCGTACAACCGACACCAAAGACCACTACCAGCACCCCAAAAGCACAACCCCAAACAAGCCCAAAAGAAGTTCTTACACAAGAAGAAAGTACGGTGAGCATCCCGGAAGAAAAAAAAGAGAAACCGGCCCCCCAAATTCAAGAGGTCAAAGAAACTGAAGCGCCTCCCACCGAAGCTACACCACCCCAGCCTCAAGTTTCTGAAGCGACAAAAAATGTTTTAAAAAATCTGATTCAAGGACAACAACAAAATACCCAAACCCAAACCGGTGAAGGAGACGATACCCAAGCTGGAGATAAAGGAAAAGAAGATGGCAATCCTTACGCCAACAGTTATTATAACACAGCGGGCCCTGGTGGATCGGGTACTGGCTATGGACTAAACGGAAGAAATTTGCAAACCAGTGGAAAAGTAGCTCAGGATTGCAACCAAGAAGGAATTGTTGTAGTCCGTATAACGGTTGATAATAATGGCAACGTAGTAGAGGCACAACCCGGAGTCAAAGGCACCACAAATTCACACCCCTGTTTGTTGACGCCGGCCAAAGAAACGGCGCTGTTGCACCGCTGGAATCCAGACGCCAAAGCGCCAAACAAACAAATCGGTTTTATTGTAATCCAGTTCAAATTACGTGAATAAGCCCCCAAAAAATTATGATGAGGTCATCGATTGGCTTTATCAGCAGTTGCCCCAATTTCAGACCCATGGAGCTGCAGCATTTCGACCTGGTTTAGAAAAAATCACCCGCTTGACCCAATACCTTGGAGATCCACAAAAGCAATATCCAACCCTTCATATTGGAGGCACTAACGGCAAAGGATCGACTTCACATATGCTGGCTGCGGTATTGCAAAAAGCAGGCTATCGAGTAGGTTTGTACACATCCCCACACCTTAAAGATTTTAGAGAACGGATCAAAATCAATGGCCAGCAGATTGCCAAATCACAAGTAGTTGATTTTATTCAGCTGCATTTTTTATTTTTTCAAGAACAACACCCAACTTTTTTTGAACTTACCGTTGCGATGGCGTTTGAAATTTTTAAAATAGAAAAAGTTGATATCGCTGTGATCGAAGTGGGTATGGGTGGCCGATTGGACGCAACCAATATTATAGACCCACTTCTTTCTATAATCACAAACATCAGTCTGGATCACACCCAATATTTGGGGACGGATCGTGCACAAATTGCAAAAGAAAAAGCCGGAATCATTAAGCCCCATACCCCCGTTATTATTGGAGAAAAAGACCCCGAAACCGCCGCTGTTTTTGAGTCCAAAGCCCAAGCCGTATGCGCCCCAATTTTTTATGCCGAGGATTTTGAGCTTCCAAAACCATTACAAACCGATCTGAAGGGGATTTATCAATATAAAAACCTTCAAACCACATGTACTGCTTTGCAACAACTCGAAGGATTCGAAATCGCTTCAGATGCCCTCGAAAATGGATTAACGCAAGTGGCCAAAACCACCGGACTAATGGGGCGTTGGCAAACGATATCTTCAGCACCTAAGATCATCGCAGATGTCAGTCATAATGAAGCAGGATTTGGCTTTTTAAAAGCACAGCTAAAAGGGGAGAATTTCAACAAATTGCACGTGATTATTGGTTTTGTAAAAGACAAAGACCTAAAAAACATCCTTTCTTTTCTACCCCAAGAGGCCTCCTATTATCTGACACAGGCAAATGTTCCCAGATCGTTGGGTGTTTTTGATTTGGAAGCTATTTTTAAAGAAACCACCCTTCGACATTCAACACATCTCAGTGTTGCGGCAGCTTTGGAAAGTGCTAAACACCATGCTGAAAAACAGGATCTGATTTTGATTACGGGAAGCACTTTTGTGGTTGCCGAAATCCTATAAAGCTGTGGGTTTGGAAGCCCACCAATAAACAGTAGGTCAACCGGCCAATGGAAGTTTTTTTTATAGAAATTCTACTCCCCTTTGATTCGTCAAAAAAATTAGATTAATTTATGAGATATTTAATCGAGTAGTCCTATATTTGCCCTCGCAAAGAATTTAAAATTTACAGTTGCTTTTAAAATTCTTTGTTCCTAACTACGGGCGCGTAGCTCAGTTGGTTCAGAGCACCTGGTTTACACCCAGGGGGTCAGGGGTTCGAATCCCTTCGCGCCCACAGCAAGACAAATCCTGATGCTTATTCATCAGGATTTTTTTTGAATTATTTTAAGGTAGTTGAAAAAGATCCTCGACCGTACAGTTGAGGGTTTTTGCAATCTTTAGGGCCAAAACGGTTGATGGGACGTACATGCCGTTTTCGATTGCGTTAATGCTTTTTCTGGAGACCTCGGCATGTTCTGAAAGCTCTTGTTGTGTTAGACCTGCAGATTTACGAAAGGCTTCAAGTTGGTTTAATAGTTTTTTGTGGTCTTTTCCCAAAACTACCTTTTTTCAAATTTTTCGACTGCGTCTGTCAACTCTTTGCCGGTGTTGGGGTATAGGTAACCAGCAATCAGCGTACCAATGCCTATGGTACCGACCAATAATCCGATGCCTTCAAATACGATTCCTAGCCAAACATAGCCGAATAAGTAAAGGCCGAGGCCTACAAAAAATGTAATTACCCCATTTCTTCGATAGTCTATGGGCTCTTTTTTGCGGGCGTCGAAAATGGCAATAAGCTCGTCAATTTTTGAGGCATCGTCTAAATGCTTCGAGATTTCGATTGCAGCTTCGCGCTTGCCTTTATTTTCATGATACTGCCATATGAATACGGCAATCGGGATTATAACTCCAGTGGCCATTCCGAAAAGGGGGATTAAAATTTCCATGATTTTCTTGTTTAATTGTAACGCAAACGTAACAATTTTTTTCAATATGACACGTAAAGGTTACAAAATAATGTAAAAATCTTTTAAGAAATAAAAAGCCCGAACATGGTTCGGGCTTTTGCAAAACAAAAATTATTTTTATTTAGGCGGTATGGAACAGCTTGTCCATTTTTTCTTTTTCTTCATCTGCCAATTGGGCATCTACAAGAATTCTACCACTGTGTTCATCGGTGATGATTTTGGCGCGTGAAGCGATTTCCATTTGCGTTTGTGGCGGAATCGTAAAATACGATCCACCTGAGGCCCCACGATCTACAGCTACAACAGCGAGACCATTTTTTACATTTCCACGGATGCGTTTGTAGGCATCGATCAAATGTTTTTCGATATTTTTTTCGAACTCTTCAGATTTTTTAAGAAGGGCTTCTTCTTCTTTTTGTGTTTCAGATAAGATATCGTTGAGTTCTTTCTTTTTGCTGTCTAGGTGTGCTTGACGGCCCGCAATCTTTTCTTGAAGTTCTTCGATGGTCAGGTTGGTCTGTTCTATTTTGGCTTGAAACTCTTTGATGCGCTTTTCAGAAAGTTGAATTTCTAACTCTTGGTACTCTTGTTCTTTCACAATAGAGTTATACTCTCGGTTATTTCGAACATTTTTGAGATTGGCTTCATACTTTTTTGCAGTTTCTTTAGCCACTTCAATGTTGTTTTTCAACGTTTTTATTTGCGTGTTGTGTTCGCTGATTTCGTCAGTAAACTTTTCCAAGCGCTTATTGAGTCCTTCAACTTCGTTTTCGAGGTCTTCAACCTCAAGAGGGAGTTCTCCACGTACGTTTCTAATTTCGTCAATACGTGTATCGATCAATTGTAAATCGTAGAGTGCTCGAAGTTTTTCTTCTACTGTTATTTCTTTTTTCTTGGCCATAGTTAGAAATAGTTAACTGGATTTGTTGATTGCGCTAAAGCGAACGCAAAATTAGGTATTTTTTTGTTAAGAAAATCAAGGATTAAATTTTTTGTAAACTGCTCACTTTCATAATGTCCTATATCAATCAATAAGAAGGTGGTGTCGCCTTGGAAAAAGTCGTGATATTTAAGGTCTGCCGTCACATAGGCGTCAGCTCCTTGGGCTTTGGCTTGTGCGATAGCAAAGCTGCCCGAGCCACCTAAAACGGCCACTTTTTTGATATTTTTTTTCGGCAAGCGCGAGTGTCTCAAAGGTCCCGTAAGCATTTTTTGATGGACAAAGGCGAGAAAATCTTCTGGAGTTAGAGGAGCTTCTAGTTGGCCGACCATTCCCATACCAATTTTTTGATTGACATTGTCTAGAGGCGTGATCTCATAGGCAATTTCTTCGTACGGATGGGAGGCAAATAGGGCTTTAAGGACATCTGCTTCCAAGTGTTTCTTATAGACCAAATGGAGTTGTACTTCGCTAACTTTTTCATCTTGACCTGCTTTACCTAGGGTGGGGTTGCTGCTTTGATCGCCCCGAAATGCACCCGTACCCGTATTGCTAAAACTACATCGATCATAGCTGCCGATTTGTCCAGCACCCGCTGCATGCAGGGATTCTAAAAGTGTTTCTGCGTGCTGCTGTGGCACATAGGTAGTGAGTTTTTTTATGGTGTTTTTTTTGGTAAGCAACAGTTGCCGATTTTTTAAGCCCAATTGTCGGGCAATACCAAAACTAACCCCCTCGAAGTGATTGTCAAGTGCCGTGTGAAGCGCATAGATGCAGATGTCATTTTTAATTGCTTCGAGGACGGTTTGCTCGACATAATCACTGCCAGTTAGGCGCTTTAGCCCTTTGAATATAATAGGATGAAAGCTTATAATCAGGTTGCAGTTTTTGGATTTTGCTTCTAAAATTGTTTCAGGAAGGGTATCGAGTGTGATCAATGCCCCAGTACATTTTTGGTGTGCATTGCCAACCAGCAAGCCCGTATTGTCAAAATCCTCGGCATAGGCTTTTGGGGCCCAAGCTTCGAGTATGTTAAGTATTTCTTGAATTTTCATTAATTGGTCAATGATTACAAATATAATATTATCTTTTTGGGCATGAAAAAGCGCTTGTGGTTCTTGGCTCCTTTTGCAGGGCTTTATGCACTAGTGATGGAAATTCGCAATCGGTTGTTTGACCTGGGGATTTTTAGTGCATTGATCCCTCCTACATCAAGTATAGGCGTGGGCAATTTGTCTGTAGGGGGGACGGGCAAATCTGTGGTTGTTGATTATCTGATTGCCCAGTTGAAAACCTCTCACAATTTGGGCGTAATCAGCCGGGGGTATGGCCGTAAAACACGTGGCTATTTGATTGCGAATCCTAAAAGCACTGCCGATCAAATTGGGGACGAACCTTTTCAATTTTTACAAAAACATCCCACAATACGACTGGTTGTTTCTGAAAGCCGCAGTTTGGCAGTTCAAAATTTAGGGGTTTCGGATCCGGGGCTCACGCGGCTTATTTTTGATGATTGCTTGCAACATCGTTGGATAAAACCTCAAAAAATGATTTTGACAACCACGTATCAAAATCCTTATTTTTTGGATTTTGTGCTTCCTGTTGGGCGCCTTCGTGAGTTGCAAAAAGGCTGTCGGCGTGCCGATGTGATTTTGGTCACCAAATGCCCCGAAAACCTATCGCCAGAAGTGCAAAACGATTTTGCCAAGCGACTGCAGCTACAACCCCATCAAAAACTATTTTTCTGTACCATCAAATACGCAACATTTTGCCATGGAAAAAAGCGAATGCTAAAGGTGCAGGATCTCAAGTTGCAAGACATTCTATTGATTACAGGTATTGCTAACCCCCAATCACTTTTGGATCAGTTAGCGCAATTAAACCTCATTTTTACACACCTTTCTTTTCCCGATCATCACGAGTTTACGGCCGCGGATATTCAAAAAATCGAAACTACGGCTGCGCAAAAAATTGTGTTGACTACCGAAAAAGACTACGGCCGTTTGGCACCCAAACTCTCCAATATCGACCAATTATATTATTGGCCTATTGACTTGGGTTTTGTGACAGAAGCACAACAAAAAGCATTTAACGGCTGGCTAAACACCTAGATTATTGGATGTGTTTATGGGCTTTATAGCTTGATCTTACAAGGGGGCCACTTTCTACGTGTCTAAACCCAAGGTCTTTGGCAAAGGCTTCGTAGCGACCAAATTCTTCTGGGTTTACAAATCGTGAAACCGGTAGGTGTTTTTTGGTGGGTTGCAAATATTGTCCAATTGTGACTACATCGACATTGGATTTACGAAGGTCGTGGAGGCTTTCGAATACTTCTTCTTCAGTTTCACCAAGACCGAGCATGATTCCAGATTTTGTACGGTGAATGCCTTGCGCTTTTAGGTAGCGAAGTACTTCGAGGCTTTGGTCGTATTTTGCTTGGATTCTAACTTGGCGGGTCAGTCTTCTTACGGTTTCGATATTGTGCGAAACAACCTCTGGAGCAACGGCTATAATCCGATCTAAATTGGTTGTGTTTCCTTGAAAATCGGGGATTAAGGTTTCTAGAGTGGTTTGTGGGTTGAGCCGTCGGATGGCGAGTATGGTTTCTGCCCAAATGATGGATCCCATATCTTTGAGATCATCTCGGTCAACAGAGGTGATCACGGCATGTTTGATGTTCATCAATTTGATGGAACGGGCTACTTTTTCGGGTTCTGCCCAATCTACGGTATCAGGTCGCCCTGTTTTTACACCACAAAATCCACATGAACGGGTGCAGATATTACCCAAAATCATAAAGGTGGCCGTTCCTTCTCCCCAACATTCGGCCATATTGGGGCAACTGCCCGAGGTGCATATGGTGTGTAATTTGTACTTGTCCACAAGACCCCTAAGCTCGGTATATTTTTTCCCAGTAGGAAGCTTTACTCGAATCCATTCGGGTTTGCCAATTTTTGATTTTTTTTCTGCTACAACTGCCACGCGTTCCATTTTTTTTCAAAGATACTAAGTTCCGCTAAAATAGACTGACCAAATACCCAAGGGTAAATCCAGAGAGTAACAAAAGACTCACGATGCTTAATAGGCGTAATCCTTTTTTGGGTTGGTCTTTTTGGGGCATATGCTGGCTGATGACTAAGCGATAATTTAAGAACGCATATAGCGGTGCTGTAATAAAGGATAAGACCGTCGCTATCTGAACCAATAGGCCCATTTCTGATAGTAAAAAAAAGAAGATTAGCGATGTTCCCAAAGCCAAAGCGATGATCCAATGCAGATAGTGGTCTTTATCGTGTTTAAACAAGAGTTGTGTTGTCCGCGACATGGAGCGTGGAGAAGCGTCTAAAGTCGTAATGGTAGTCGAAAACATAGTTGTAAATGCCGCGATGGCAATAAGACCATAGGCTCCTTGCCCAAGATTGGTGGTATAAAGATCGATGAGTTGCCCAGCAAATACAGCACCTTGACTCGAAAAACTTGCCCCCGAACCATACATGACCAATGCGCCTAAACCGATAAAACACAAGCCCAGGACTACAGTAGCGATATAACCAACATTGAAATCAAAGATGGCACCCTTGAGATCCAGGGTTTTTCCTAGGGCTTTCTTTTTTTCTAAAGACCAAATCGAATGCCAAATTGAAATGTCCAACGGCGCAGGCATCCAACCCATAAAAGCAATCAAAAACAACATGCCCGACCCTTTGGGAAATACTTGAGTTATCGGCACTGCTTGCTCAGAATTTGAAAAGGCAATCAAGACGGCCAAAATGCTGCTTAGCGCAAGCGTAAGTATGATGATTTTGATAAATCGGTCTAAGAGGTGGTATTTGCCAATCAACAAAATGGCAAAACATATTGCAGTTAGAATGATGCTCCAATTGACCGCATTGGTCATGCCAAAAAGTTCGGTTGCAATTCCTGCAGTTACCACGGTAACGGCGGTTTGGATGGTAAACATGGTGGCAAAATTTAATATAAAATAGCCCCATAGATATCCTTTTCCCAATCGGTAATAGCCATCTAAAAGACTTTCTCCAGTTGCCAACGCATAACGTGGTCCATATTGGAAAAAGGGGTATTTAAAGAGATTGACAAGCAACAGGGCCCAAAGTAGCCCCCATCCAAAGTCGGCCCCTGCGCGGGTTGATTGTACCAAGTGCGAAACGCCAATGGCAGCTCCTGCAAACAAGAGGCCTGGGCCAAGTTTACGTAGTGTTGTAATCATTAAAATTAATGTGTTCTGCGAGCACTTTTTTGGCCCGCAATAGTTTAACTTTTATAGTATTTATCGGTTGATCCAGCGCAATGCTCAGTTCTTTATAACTGTGTTCTTCAAAAAACCGCAATTGGATCAGCTTGCGGTATTCGGGTTTTAAAATTTTTAGGGCTTTTAGAACCTGCTCTAGGCTTTGAGAAGCAATCATCAACTCTTCTGGGGAAGGGGTCGTAGTGCTGATGGTTTCTGTCGCTTCCTCTTTGGCTGTGGGACCTGTTAGGCGTCTTTGACTTTTACGGATTTGATCAATTTGAAGGTTTTTTGAAATGGTGAGCAGCCAAGTGCTAAACGCATATTCTGGATTATAGGTATCGATTTTATCAAACGCTTTTGCCAGGGTTTGGATGCTCAATTCTTCTGCGGTATGGTCGTTTTTGGTGTTTTTGAGTTGAAAATTGAAAACCAAAGACCAATAATGATCAAACAGGGCATTAAATGCTTTTTGATCGTTATTTTGAGCCGCGACAATGATCTCATGCAACACTTCTGTAGCCATTCCAATTGGATTCTAACCGAAAACTACAAAATTAATTTAGATGTTGGGCAGTGTTACGACACTCTTGTTCTTCAGGCATTTTGCCGCACAACCCACATGGTTTGTTGTCTTTATTGAGAAACGGGCTTTGACTGGCGCAGGTCCCTGCAAATTTTCCATCTTTTTTGGTCCATATTTTTATAGCAATCCCTGCAAAGGCCAATCCCAAAAGTCCAAAAGTGAGTAGAAATAATTTCATGCTCCAAAAGTACACAATTATAAAGGATTTAAAAGGAGCGAAACACCCTGAAAATTGTAGGACATATATTACAATTTTCAATTTGATCAATGGCCATAAAAAAATAGGGATTACCAAAATCCACTTCAATAAAACCAATTATTACTCTAATTACTACAACACACAAATAGGACTGCATATTTGTTTTGCATTCGTTTTTAAAGCGCGATACCTCATTGTACAATCTTATATTTTTGCTAATGAAGCCAACAGTACAAAAAAAATCCATTCTCAATGTTTCCCTTACTCCTAAGGAGTTTTCAGTACTCCAAGCAACGGCCATGGGCTTTGGAGCTGCTGCAATCCAAGAGTTATGGGATTTGAGTGATGATGATTATCGCATAACATGTTCGAGTCTTTTTGCCAAAATGGGCGTCAAAGACTTAGATGAAGACCTGAGCAAAGAGTCCAAATCCTTTTTGATGCGTCATGTGTATCGGGTTCAAAAATTGTCAACCAAATTTTATGAGTTTCGACTGGCCTACAACAATCAGT
>Ga0181579_10001252_pt1 | contig 21052 bp, 19 predicted proteins | sample 071ome_24_FD_132996 | JGI IMG/M metagenome (GOLD analysis project Ga0181579, IMG submission 132996) | Coastal salt marsh microbial communities from the Groves Creek Marsh, Skidaway Island, Georgia - 071402CT metaG (megahit assembly) | ecosystem: Environmental > Aquatic > Marine > Intertidal... | reverse complement strand
GATTCGGAATGCTAGGATTTGAAGAGTCACGGTCTGTTGCGGGGATGAAAACGATGTCGGTAAGCAAGCGCATCCTGTTGGTCGACGATGACGAGTCGCTGCGGGACGCCTTGGCCGAACAACTGGCACTTCATGAAGAGTTCGAAGTGATCGCCAGCGGCACCGGCCAAGACGCCATGGAAAAGGCCAAGGAAGAGACCTTCGATATGGTGCTCCTCGATGTCGGGTTGCCGGACATTGACGGTCGCGAGGTCTGTCGCTTGCTCCGGCGGGCCAACGTCAATGTGCCGGTCATAATGCTGACTGGTGCGGATAGCGATTCGGACCAGATTCTCGGTCTCGATTCCGGGGCCAACGATTACGTCACCAAACCGTTTCGGCTCGGGATCTTGCTCGCCCGCATGCGCGCCCAACTCCGCCAGCATGAGCAAAGCGAAGACGCAACGTTCGGCATCGGCCCGTACAGCTTCCGGCCCGCGGCCAAAATGCTGCTATTGGATGACGAAAAGAAAACCAAGGTGCGGCTCACCGAAAAGGAAACCTCGATCCTCAAATACCTCTGCCGGATCGGCAATAAGGTGGTGCCCCGGGATGTTCTGCTATCGGAGGTATGGGGCTACAACGCCGGCGTGACGACCCACACGCTCGAGACTCACATTTATCGCCTGCGGCAAAAGATCGAAGCCGACCCGTCGAACGCGGTGCTGCTTGTAACCGAGCCCGGCGGTTACCGACTCAACGCCTAATCCACCTTATATATCAGTCTGTTATAGGGTCGCGCCGATCGGGCGCGGCCCAATTGGGTCTTTTCATTCACAGGCCCGTAAGCGAGAATGCCGGACGTTTTTCGGGAGTCGCCGATTTTGTCTGGCAACGATTTTTACGTCCGGTTTTGGGGTGTACGCGGCAGTGTCGCTTGCTCTGCACCCGATATCGTCAAGTATGGCGGGAATACCTCGACCTTAGAGATTTGGTGCGGCGATCACCTATTGGTGTTCGATGCCGGCACCGGTTTGCGCTATCTCGGCAACGAGTTGGTCACCAAAAAGGATCTCAAGGCGAACCTTTACCTCACCCACACCCATTTCGATCATGTGTGCGGCCTGCCGTTTTTCCGGCCGGCCTTTTTCCCGACCAACGAGTTTCAGATTTGGGCCGGCCACCTTCAGCCCAAACACACCATCCGCAATGCGCTGACGGAATTGATGATGGCGCCGCTCTTTCCGGTACCGCTCGAGATTTTCCAGTGCAAGCTGTCGTTCCACGACTTCGAGGCCGGGGCGACGCTCAACCCCTACCCGGACGTCGAGGTAAAAACCTGCGTCCTTAATCACCCCAATGGGGCGACCGGGTATCGGGTTAACTATCAGGGCAAATCGATTTGCTATCTGACGGATACCGAACATACCCCCGGTCAGCCCGATCAAAACATCCTGCAAATGATCGAAGGCGCCGACATCGTCATTTACGACGGGATGTACACCGACGACGAATACAAGAACCGGGTCGGTTGGGGACATTCGACTTGGCAGGAGGGCGCGCGGCTATGCGACCTTGCCAAGGCCAAACAGTACGTCGTCTTTCATCACGACCCAGATCATAGCGACGAATACATGGACGGGGTCGCCAAGCAGGTCGACGAAATGCGACCCGGGTCGCTCGTTGCCCAAGAGGGTATGATCCTGCGTCCCGGAAATCCGGAACCCAGCTTCGCCTAGACGGCGCGGTTCGCGCGCGATGCGCACCCTAACTCAATCATGAACTGGCGCCGACTGCGGCTTGGCCTGCTGACCGTCACCGGCTTGGCGCGGCGCGGCTTTTTCATCCCCTATCGCTACGCAGGCGGTATCGCCGACCGGCAACCGGTGTATGCCGAGATCGAGGCCCTTCTCGAAAAACACGCGCCGGCGTTCGAACAGACGCTTGCCTTGATTGACGGCTTTGCGGCGCCGTTAGAGGCGCTTTCCGGGTCGCCCCCTGCACCGCGTTGGGCGCAAGATTGGTTCCCACGGGCCGATGGCGCGGCCGCCTACACCATGGTGCGCCATCACCAACCGGCGCGGGTGATCGAGGTTGGCTCCGGCCATTCGACCCGCTTCATGGCGCAAGCGGTTGCCGATCAGAACCTTTCATGCGCGATTACAGCGATCGATCCGGCGCCGCGCGCGACGATCGATGCGCTGCCGGTGCAGGTCATCCGTCAACCTGTGCAGCAGGTGGGCAATGAGGTCTTTTCGACCCTGACGGCGGGCGATGTTCTGTTCATCGATTCATCCCATCTGCTGATGCCCGGCACCGATGTCGACGTGCTGTTCAATCGCGTCCTGCCGCAACTGCCAGCCGGAGTCTTCGTCCACATTCACGATATCTTTTTGCCGGACGACTATCCGGCGGCTTGGTCCTGGCGTGGCTACAACGAACAGCTCGCCGTTGCGGCATTGCTCCAAGGCGGCGGATTCGCACCGTTGTGGTCTAGCCGTTATGTCCTGACTCGGATGAAGGAGCAGGTTTCTCGCAGCGTCCTTGCGCGCCTACCGCTGCAGGACGGCGCTTTCGAAAGCAGTCTATGGCTGCGGAAGCTGTAGCGGATTACTTGTAGGGATCGGCTGCGTCGCGCAGCCCGTCGCCGAAGAAATTCAGCGCCAACACGGTGATGATGACCGGAATCACCGGAATCATCAGCCACGGGTGGAGCGCGACGACGTTGATGTTCTGCGCTTCGTTGAGCAAGACGCCCCAACTCGTGATCGGTGGACGCAATCCGAGTCCCAAAAACGACAGCGCGGTTTCGCCGAGAATCATCGACGGAATCGACAGGGTTGCCGAGGCGATCAAATGGCTCATGAAGCTGGGTAGCAAGTGACGCCCGATAACGCGCCGGGGGCTGGCGCCTAACAGCACGGCCGCAGTCGCAAAGTCTTCTTCGCGAAGGGCAAGGAGTTTTGATCGCACCGCGCGGGCCAGACCGGTCCAGTCGATCAGCCCGAGAATGATGGTGATTCCAAAGTAAATCAGAATCGGACTCCACGTGACCGGCAGGGCGGCAGACAGCGCCATCCATAAGGGTAGTTCCGGGAAGGAGCGAATGATCTCGATGGTGCGTTGAACCAGGCTGTCGACCCACCCGCCATAATACCCGGCGAGGCCACCCAGCACGATGCCGAGGAGGAAGCTGATCGTGATCCCGACCAGGCCGACGGTCAGCGAGATTCGGGTGCCGTAGATAATCCGCGACAGCATGTCGCGTCCCAACCGATCGGTTCCCAGGAGATAGAACGTGCCGCCTTCGGCGGGGCACACGAAATGGAAACTGCCTTTGATCTGGCCCCAGAATTTGTATTCGTCGCCGCGACAGAAGAAGCGGAGTTTGTAGACCTTGTCGGGGTTGGGCGTGTATTCGCGTTGAAGCGTCTCAAGGTTGAGCTTTTGGTCGTAGCCGTACACGAAGGGCCCAACGAACTTGCCTTCGTGAAACAGATGGATGCCCTGCGGTGGCGCAAAGATGCTGCGCCGATCGCGGAAGTTCAGGTCGTAGGGCGCCAAAAACTCGCTGATCAAGATCGACGCATAAAGCACCAACAGGATGACGCCCGAAATCACCGCGAGTTTGTGGCGCAGCAACTTCCACCACATCATTTTCCATTGCGAGGCCATGAAGAAACGCTCCTGCTCGGGGGTCATGGTCTCGATGGAATAGGGGTCGAACGGCTCCTGGCTTACGAAGTGCTCGAGCGGATTTTCTGTCGAACGATCGGTCATCGGGTGCCGCTCGCGCCGAGGCGAATACGAGGATCAAGTAAGGCCAGGGCAACATCCGAAAGAAACATACCGACGACAGTCAGCAGCGCGAGCCCCATGAGGAAGGAGCCGGCGAGGAACTGGTCTTGCGATTCAAGCGCTTGCAGCAACATCGGGCCCGTCGTGGGCAGCGACAACACAACCGAGACGATCGCGGCGCCGGATACGACTTGCGGCAAGAGGTTGCCGATGTCGGCGATGAACGGGTTCAGCGACATCCGTAGCGGATACTTCATCAGGAGGCGGAACCGGCCCAGGCCCTTTGCGCGTCCGGTCGTCACGTATTGCTTTTGCAGTTCGTCCAAGAGATTGGCGCGCAACCGGCGAATCATTCCCGCCGTGCCGGAGGTGCCGATCACCACGACCGGGACCCAAAGGTGTTCGAGAACTGATACAAACTTGCCGAAACTCCAGGGCTGATCGAGGTACTGGTCGTCCATCAAGCCGCCGATCTCGGTGCCGAACCACACATTGGCGAGATATAGCAACACCAGCGCCAGTAGGAAGTTCGGGGTGGCGAGACCCAAAAACCCTATAAACGTGAGGCTGTGATCGCCCCAACTGTACTGATGCGTGGCCGAATAGACGCCGATCGGGAACGACACCAGCCAGGTGAAGATAATCGTGGCGAACGACACGATGACCGACAGCCAAATCCGGTCGCCGACCACATCGGTCACGGGCAAATCGAACTCGAACGAATGCCCCATGTCGCCTTGCAACATGCCGGAGAATCCGTCGGGCCCCGGCCATACACCGAGCCACACCGCGTATTGCTCGAAGAACGGTCGATCGAGGCCGTATTGGGCGCGCAAGAACTCGATCCGTTCGGTTGCGGCGCTGTCGCCCTGCGATTGCAATTCGGCCAGCCGGTTGGACAGAAAGTCCCCCGGGGGCAGCTGGATGATGATGAACACCAACAAGCTGATCACCAGCAAGGTGGGGATCATGATCAGCAAACGCTGGATCAAATAGTTGAACATCGGGAACTTTCCGCCAGCGCCGGTCTAGCGGTCGAACCAGAATGTATCGGGCCGGTAGATACCGAAATGAGCGCCGGGGTCCCAGTTGTAGATGCCTTCCTTGGGCACGTTGTTGAGTCCTTCGCGCACGACGATCGGCTGCATCACGCCGGAGACGATCCCGATCGTAAAGACCTGATCGGCATGGATGGTCAGCATTTTGTGCCAAATCGCCTCACGTTCGTCGGGGTCGCGGGTCGCGAGCCACTCGGCATGGAGGGCGTCGAGCTGCTGCGCTTCAGGCATATCGACCGGTTCGCCGCTTTTGCCCTTGGTTTCGTAATGCTGACCCCATTGCGGCCATTGGTACTGATGTTGCGACGTGACGGCGAGTTCTTTGGGTCGGAAACGCGCGGTCGGCACGCCGTTTTCCCAGCCGGTCCACACCGCCATTTGGGTTTGACCGGCGAAAATCCGGTTGCGAAACACCTCACGTTGCGAGGGCTTGCTGAAGATTTTGACGCCGATCTCCGCCCAGGATTCGGTGATAAGTTGCAGCACGTCGGTTTCTTCGGTGCTTTCGCCGGCGGTCTCGATGACGATTTCGATCGGGCGTCCGTCCGGCATCAGGCGTGTGCCATCGCTGTTACGCTCGGTGAGACCCATTGCGTCGAGCAAGTCGTTGGATTCGTCTGGATCGAAGGTCGCCCATTTGAGTTGGTACTCATCTTTGAACAGCGGGCTGTCGGGCAGCACGGTGTTGTTGCCCTCGATCGCCAGGCCGAAATAGAGCGCTTCGTTGATCAAGCTCCGGTCGACGGCCATCGATAGGGCGCGACGGAAACGCACGTCACGGAATAGTGCCCGCCAACCGGGATCGTCGATGTTGAGATTGGGGTAGAGCGCGATGTGCGAGCCTTTGGCTTCCCGCCAAAGGTGCGTCACATAGTCGTTGCGCTTTTCGCCCTGTTTCAGGAACGGGAAATTGTTGAAGAAGATGGCGCGCGCCTGCAGATCGACTTCGCCCGAACCGGCCTTGGCCGGAATGAGTTGTGCGGACGCCTGGCTCATGAAAATCCGGTCGACATAAGGAAGTTGGCGACCGGCTTCATCGATGCGGTGATAGTAGGGGTTGCGCACGGCCTCAAAGCGATTAGCGGGCGGGCGCGTCACGTTCATCCACGGCTGCAGCGTCGGCAGGTCGGGGTTGTCGAACTTGTAGAGGTTGTCGACGCGGTTGTGGCGGGCGGCCCAGCTGCGCGACCCGCCGGCGTTGGCGTCGAGTTCCTCGGCTGTGGCGTGGTCGATGTGGAACTTCTTCAGGAAATGCGCGGGGCGATAGATGAACAGTGGCGATGCGCCGGCCAAGCGTTCGAGGAACGACGGGTTCGGCGCCGACCAGCTGTAGCGCACCGTTGTTTAGTCGATCACCTCGAAGATCGGCGGTTGCCCGTCGACCAACATGTCGACTGGCGGTCCGGCCGGCGACAGGTTCGGGTTGTTGGCGACGTCCTCCCACCAGTAGCGAAAATCTTCGGCCGTGAAGGGGGCGCCGTCCGACCATTTGTGACCTTCGCGCAGATGAAGCGTGAAGACGCGATCGTCTTCGTTGTCGACCGCTTCGAGCAGGTCGGGCTCGAGCTCCAGCTGCTCGTTATAGCCAACCAAACGGGCATAGCCGTAGACCACGAGCAAGCGCACATCGCGGGCGCGCCCGATCAGGGTCTTGATCGTCCCCCCGTGACGGCCGATGCGTTTGTCGCCCTCGAGCGTGACCACCGACGGCTCGGCCGGCACACGATCCTCGACCGCGGGCAGCGTGCCATCGCGGACGGCATCGCGGAACATCGGCGTTTCGACCAAGTTTGCCGCACCCACCGGCGCTTGCAGTGCTCCGACAGCCAGGAGAAGGCCCGAGACAGCACCAAGGATGGGGCGGATAAGACCAGGGTTTCGGCTCATGCGCGCAAGTCCTCCATTGCGAGGTTTTCGCCGACGGCGCGGACGAAGTGACCGTCGCCTAAATCGACCATATGAGAGGGGTTGGACCCGTTCAAGGCGTAGGGTTTCGGCCACGCTTCGGGGTTCGACGCTTTGCCTTCCCGCAGCGCCTGGAAGTCGAGCCGCCGGTCCGGATTGGGGTCGGGGACGGCCGACAACAGCGCCTTGGTATAGGGGTGGACCGGGTTGTCGAAGAACCTATCGCGCGGTGCGCTTTCCACGACACGCCCGGCGCACATCACCACGACGTGGTCCGCGATGTAATCGATCACCGCCAGATTGTGCGAGATGAACAAGTAGGTCAGCCCAAGTTCTTGCTGCAGGTCTTTTAGAAGGTTCAGCACTTGTGCTTGGATCGATACGTCGAGCGCGGAGACCGGCTCGTCGCAAATGATCAAGTCGGGCTGCAACGCAAGCGCGCGGGCAATGCCGATGCGCTGGCGCTGTCCGCCCGAGAACGAATGCGGATAGCGGCGCAAATAGGGCACCGGCAACCCGACCAAGGTCATCAGCTCGCGCACGCGCTCCATGCGTTCTTCGGCGTCGCCGATTTCATGGATCACCAACGGCTCGCTGATGATGTCGAACACCGTCATGCGCGGGTTTAACGAGCTGTAGGGGTCCTGGAAGATGTACTGGACGCGGCGGCGGTAATTAAGCAGATCGGCGCCGCGGAGTTTGAGCACGTCGACCGCACTGCCGCGGTTGTTGAACATGATCTCGCCCGAGTCGGCCATCAGGGCGCGCATGATCATTTTGCTGGTCGTGGTCTTGCCGCAACCCGATTCGCCGACCAGCCCGACGCAGGTGCCGAGGGGCACATCGAAGCTCACGTTGTCGACGGCTTTCACCGCGCCACTGCTCTTGCCGCCGAACAGACCGCTTTTGCGAATTTGGAACTCTTTGCTCAGGTTGCGCACGCTAAGCAGCGGCTTGTCGGTCGCGCTGCCTTCGGGCCACGGGTCCCGAGTTTTGAGCAGACTGCCGGCCTCGGTTTTGATTTCGCGGATCGGCACCAGGCGCTCGTCGTCTTTCATGCCGAAACGCGGCACGGCTTTCAGCAACGCCTGGAGATAAGGATGTTCGGCATGGCGGAAGATGTGATCGAGCGTGCCTTGCTCCATCACCTTGCCGTGGTACATGACGACGATCTCGTCGGCCATGTTGGCAACGACGCCGAGGTCATGGGTGATCATCAGGATCGCCATTTGCAGCTGGCTCTGGAGATCTTTCATGAGCTGAAGGATCTGGGCCTGAATGGTGACGTCGAGCGCGGTTGTCGGTTCGTCGGCAATCAGCATGGCGGGCCGGCAAACCAACGCCATCGCAATCATGGCGCGTTGGCGCAGTCCACCCGACAGTTCGAAGGGATAGGTCTTGACCGCTTGGTTGGCATTGGGAAAGCCGACCATGTCGAGCATTTCCCGTGTGGCGTCGATGCCCTCGGCCTTGGTCGCGTTGGTATGCAAAAGGAAGGCTTCGCTGATTTGGTCACCGACCGTGTGCAGCGGCGACAGCGACGTCATCGGTTCTTGGAAGATGATCGAGATACGGCCGCCGCGCAGGCGCCGCATTTCGGGTTCTTTGATTTTGACGATATCGACGAAATTTTGCGGCTTGTCGGGATCGAAGAAGATGATCTCCCCATCCGAGATACGGCCGGCTTTGGGCAGGATGCCCATGATCGATTGCGACACGACCGATTTGCCCGAACCCGATTCGCCGACAAGCGCGACGGTCTTGCCTTGCGGCACGCGAAACGATACGCCGCGAACGGCTTCGATGCGCCCTTCGGGCGCCATGAAGTCGACGTTTAGGTTGCGGACGATTAGTACGTTTCCCATCGGGTCTCGATTACCGCTGTTTCATCCCGTGTCACCAATGCCCATGGCGTTGAAGTTGGTCCAACTCGTGGGGCTAAGTTCGATCTCGCGTCGTCGCGCAACATCCGCGACGTCGCGCGCGATGTCCTCAAACCCAGCTATCGAAGAATCCACCGCAACCGTCGAGCCACCACCCCTAAGCTTCAGGCTCATCCAGCCGCGCTCGTGGTCACGACGCGTCGAATAGTATCGAAGTTGAACGCTCTCCAATGCCTCCCAATCGAACCCGCGGCCCAGGATGCCGCGCATTCGAATGCCTTTTTCGGACAGTTCTAACACCCGTGTGTGACGGATGGCCGTCCTTATCGCAAAAACCAAAAACAACCCTGTAAGTACCGAAAAAACATATAGCCAGAATCGGGAAAGATCATCCAGGAATAGCGGTCCTGCCGAAATAATCAGCCCAACGACCGCTTTGACGTCATCGAACAAAAGCGTCCGAATCGGGTACCGGAACTGTCTCACCGGACCGCTGAAATCACGTCGTCGACCGTGAGCCACCGCACCTGGGACCCGAGCCGCTCGAAAAGCGTCTCCAAGAAACCCCACGCTTCGGGGTCGTGTACCGCATGATGGGTCAAAATCCCGGTCGGTTCCCCTTCCTTTCCCGCCGAACGCAGCGCGGCCAAGCGATCGCATAATCTGCCCAGAATAGGCAGATCTCCGCCATAGCCGCGCGTGCCGCGCCAATCGATTATGTCGATATGGACATCGATGACAGTGATGCCGGTCACCGTTACCCGCGTCGCTTTGCCGGAAAGGGCGGTGTACCCGGCCTGGGCCAGCGCCGCGGCGGCGGTCGATCCCAGGCGATTCCACGGCGGGACGAAGATCGGGCGAGATCGGGCGCCCAGCCCCATCTGGACCCGGCGCAGACCTTCGCCAAGCTCGCGGGCCATTTCGGCCGCCGGGCGATGGTCGCCGAATTCAGCCTTTTTTTCGTCGCCCGGCGCCTGATTGGCATGCGCGTAGCCATGTGGCACCACGATTGTGTTCGCCGCGTGCTGGGCCACCCAGGGTCCAAATTCCGGGTCGAGCGCGGCTGGAATCGCCGCAAGACAGACCGGCACGTCGTGGGCGGCGCAGGTATCGAGCAGCGTTGCGAGGGCCGGTGTGGGTCCCGTGGCGTCATCGTCGCGGAGCCAGAACAGGGGGGGCGACGTCCAGCGTCCGATCTCCTCCGCCAGCGCCTGCCAGGGGTCGGTCACGTTCAGGGCACCGCGTCGGCCCATTCGGCGATCAGGGTCGCGCTGGTGGCCGCACCGTTGGTGTTGAGCATACCGTTGGCTGGCGGGGATCGGTCCCACGCCGCATCGACGGCGGCCGCCAGAGTTTGCGACGAGAGCGCGGATTCATCGAGTACTTCGATCGGGGTGTGGCGGGCAAGTTCCTGGGCGCGCATCGTTTGTTCGGTTTCGGCGCCCCCGGCATAGGGCACGATGACCGCGCGCGTGCCGGCCTCCAGCACCTCCATCACCGTGTTGTAGCCGCCTTGGCTGATCGATAGGGCGGCATTGGTGACCAGCGCCGTGAAATCGGGTCGGCTGCGCTCAACGACGATCCCGGGACCAGACAGGGCGGCGAGGGCGTCGAACGTGGCCTGATCCACGGTGACCCCGACCAGAACGCGCCAGGTGCGATTATGGAGCTTGCTGAGCGCCCGGGCGGCGATCGCGGTCTTTAGAAGGTCGGCCCCTACGGCGCCGCCGCCTGCCGACACGATCACCTCGTCCGATCCTTGACCGGTGTTGATCGCGCCGCGACCGGAACGGTCCACGACATAGCCGGTGTAGTGAAGTTTGTCGCGAATCCGTTCCGCCAAAGGAAACGTGCGATCGAACGGGATCAGCGCGTCGTCGCCATGGATCAAGACGTGATCGAAATACTTCTCGACCCGCTGCAGCATCTCTTCGTTCCGCTCTGGTTTTTCTTGCGCGACGAGAATGTCGCGCACCGAGGAGACGATCACCGGGCGTTCGCGGCGTCCCACGGCATCCTGCAAGACCGATTCGATCTCGAACCGCATCTGCCGGCGCCCGAAAGGGAACAACTCGAACATCAAGAGATGCGCATTGGTGGCGCGATAGGCGTCGAAAAGCGCCTTGGCGCGCCGTTCCTTCCACTCTCCATCGATGGGCCGATCGTCTTCGTCGACAAGTTCCTTAAAGAACAGGTCGGTCGCGCGGGTCGAGGGCAACTGGATGAACTCGGCATCGCCGATATTGAGCCCGGGGATGTCGTGACCGCCCGACACGATGGTGACGGCGAGGTCTTGTTCGGCCATCGCCCGCGCCAGCGTCGCGGCGCGCTTCAGGTGGCCGATCCCCAGCAAATGTTGGACGTAGAACAAAACGCGGCGCTGCACTATTCGTCACTTTCCAAGGAGACGTTCATTTCGCGCACCCTAATTGTTCCAGGCGCGATGTCGAACAGATGCGCGGTCGCGGACCGGATCTTAACCGGTGGCTTGCCGAGCATGTCCCAGCCGAAGGCGGTCGCCATGACGACGCGAATGACGCCAAGGTGGGTCACCCCGACGGTATCCTCGCCACGCGCCGCCACCTCTTCGATCCAGGGCCTGACACGGTCGAGGACATCGCGCGGCGATTCGCCGTCCTCGGGCCGAAAGTCGAAGCCGCCCGCTTCGTTTTGCGCCATGGCATCGCCCAGCGTGTCGCGCAGCTCGCCAATCGTGCGACCTTCCCATTTCCCCCACGCCATTTCCACCAGGCGGGGTTCCGTCGCGGCGTTCCCGAACAAAAGACGCGCGGTTTCTTGGGCGCGGCCCAAGGGACTGGCGACGACGGGGAGACCGGTCAGAATGTCGGGCGCGCGCCAGGTGGCGACCTTTACGCGCCCTTCCGCGCTCAACGGCACATCGGTGCGGCCTTGGGCGCGCTTTTCCGCATTCCACGCCGTCGGGCCATGCCGAATAAGGGCAAGCAGCGTCATGTCGCCCGCTCGGTCAGCGGCGCGAGAAGCGCGTCGAGCCGCGGTGCTGCGCCGACGAGCGAGCGGTCCTGTGCGACAAAAGCTGCGGCATGACGGCCCATCGTCGCGCGCAGCGCGGTGTCGTCCAACAGTTGCGCGACCATGATGGCGAGCGCTTTCGCGGCGCGTGGCGGGGCCAGCAACCCGGTCGTACCGTCTTGCACGACGTCCGGCACGCCGCGTTCGTTGCCCGCCACGACAGGGCAACCGGTGGCTTGGGCTTCCAGGAATGCCATGCCGAAGGCTTCTTCGACCGCCGGCCATAGATAGAGATCGGCCGCCGCGTAAAAGCCTGGCAGGGCGTCCGGCGTGACGGCGCCGACGAAGCGAACGCGATCGTGCCAGGGGTCCAACATTTCTTTGATGTCGTCGGCCGCCGGTCCGTCGCCGACAATCAAATAGTGGAAGTCCGACCGGTCGAGCGCCGCCATGACCTCGGCGATAACGGCGTAAGACTCGCGCTTGGCGTCGTCCCGCATCATGGCGACGGTCAGGAGCCACGGCGCGTCGGGGTCCAGATCGTATTGCGTCGCCAGGCGGGTCCGCTGCGCATCCCGTTGCGCGGCGGCTGTTTCAAAAGGCGTGTGGTCGAGGAACGGCGGGAAAAAGACATTGCGCTGTGGCGGCTGAATCAACGGCGCGATGCAGTTCATATCGAGCTTGGTGGGGCTAAGGATGAGGTCGGCCGCCCGTATGGCGTCGCCGGTCGCCTCGTGGCCCAGCGCCCAAGGCCCGCCGGCACGCTTAGGGGCGTAGGACGCTTCGGCGATGACATAGGGGATTTTCAGGGCGCGACAGACCGCCGGTCCGATCCAATCCGGCGCCTTGTAATAGACGTGGTAGGTCAACCAGACGCCGGGCGGATCGTCTCGCCATGCCGCGACAAGACGGTTGGCTTCGGCTGCGGCCTCGCATTGTCGTTCCGCCAGCCCCTCGGGGGTTCGGCACCACGTGCGTAACGTCGAGACGACCTCCGGCGCGTAGCCCGCCGTGCGCAGGGCGGCCATAAACAGGCGCGCGATACTCCGATCGCCCGAGGGCACCGCATGATCGGGCGGTTTCATCGGCGCATAGAACGCGGCACGCATGCCTAGGCCGCCGAGCGTTGACGAATACCGAAGCGCGCGGCCAGGACAGCGAGCCCGGTTCCCATACCGAATTGCTCGCGCACGCGGCGTTCGCCGGCAGCGCCGAGTTGGGCGCGCAGGGCCGGGTCGCCGCACAGTTCGACGATCGCATCGGCAAGGGCTTGCGGATGATCGGGTGGGACAAGCCGGCCCGTTTCGCGATCGATGATGAGTTCCGGGATCGCCGCGGTGTCCGTGGCGATGCAGGCGAGCCCTTGGCTTTGCGCCTCCATCAAAACGTTGGGCAAACCGTCGCGGTCACCGCTGTCGGCAACACGGCTGGCCAGCACGAACAGGTCGGCTTCCCGATAAAGCTCAAGCACGGATTCTTGCGCCAACGCGCCGCGAAAGTCGACGCGATCGCCAATGTGCAAGTCCTTCGCGAGGCTATGCAGCTTGGTCGCCAAAGCACCGCCCCCGACGTGAATGAAGCGCCAATGGACCGTGCTGGGGATGCGCGCCAGGGCACGCAGCAGGACGTCGTAACCCTTCTTCTCGACGGCGCGACCGACCGACAAAATAATGATGGGATTGAACGTGTCGCGGCCGTCCTTGTCGGTGCGTGCGCCGGGCCGGGGCGAAAACCGGTCGAGGTTCAGTCCGTGGTAGGACAGCGCGACCTTGTTGGTCCCGGCGAGGTCGGCAAGGTGTTCGCAGTGGCCGGCGGTGCAGGTAACCGCCCAATCCGCGTCGGCCAGTTTTTCTTCTTTTTCCCAAGTCGGGATCGTCCAAATGTCTTTGGCGTGGGCCGACATCGAGAACGGGCGGCCGCGCATGATGGCGGCGTAGCGTGCCACCGATCCGGGGGTGTGCATGAAATGGGCATGGAAGCGAGTGATGGTCTCGGGGGCTTCGGCCGCCAACACCACGGCTTGACCGAAGCGGCGGATGCGGTTCGGGGTGACATCGCGGGCGAGGTCCTTGAGCCAAACGCGTCGCGCCGCGCGATAGTCCGGCAGGCGGCGCGCGATTCGCCAGGCCCGTAGAACACGTTTCGGTTCTTGGTAGAGATACTCCGGCAGGTACAGCACGGGCGCGCGAATCTCGCGGTGTACCGGATGCGTCGCCGGATCGGTCGGATGACGGAGCGAGACGATTCGGATATCGAGACCCATCTCCTCGAGGGCGCGAATCTCCTGGGCGATGAAGGTTTCGGAGAGCCGGGGGTAGCCTTTAAGGACGAACGCGACCGGGCCAGTCACCACGGGCACGAGATCACGCCTGGCGGGTGATCTGGTCGTCGTTGGCTGCTTGGGCGACGTCGGTGATCCACGGTTGGATCAGGCGGTTGACGTTTTCCAGGCCTTCCAAAAGCCCCGGTACCACCACTTCGGACGGGCACTTTTGCTGTGGGAGTTCGCGTATGGCGTCGGCCATCACGCTGGCATCCAACGATCCTGTGGCTTCCAGCATGCGGATTAGGCCGAGTTCCTGCGCGCGTGAGGCGCGGATGTATTGCTCCAAACGAGGTTCGGTTCGGGGCACCACGATCGCACGCTTGTCGAGCGAAAGGATTTCGCAAAAGGTGTTGTAGCCGCCCATCGCGATGATCCCGGCCGCGTTGGCCTCGAGCGATTCCATTTGCGGATCGAAGGTGATGGCTTCGACACGTTTGAGTTTGGCTACGCGGCGCTTGAATTCGTCTTGCCGCTCGGGCTGCATGAAGGGCCCGAGAACAAGAAGCGCCGGATAGGGGAGCAAGGGCTCGCTCTCGTAGGCGCTGATCACCCATTCGATCAGTTCCTCACCGTCGCCGCCGCCGCCGGGGGTGACCAACAGGTAAGGCTCTTTGGTGACTTCAGGGGCCGCGCGCGGCAAAGCCGATTGCGGCACGTTGCGCCGCAGGTAGCCGGTATAGGTCATTTTGTCGGCGACACTGCGCGGCATCGGCAGGTCGGCCAGCGGTTCGCAGATTTGCGGCAAGCCGTAAATCCAAATCTCGTCGTAGAGCCGGCGCAGCGCCGGCATGGCGTTTTTGCGTTGCCACTCCGGCGCGAGCAACGTCGGCGAATCCATCACATCGCGCAGACCCAGCACCAGGCGGGTGCCGCGCTCCTTGAGCATTTCGAGCGTGTCGGTGACTTCTCCGCGGAGGCCGAGAGGCTCTTTGTCGACGATGAAGACGTCAGGGTCGAAGATATCCGCGGTGTGCCGAATGATCGACGAGCGCATCGACAGCGTCTTTTCGAGGTCGATATCCAGGTTCAGCGTTGTGTATTCGCCGTTCCGCAGCTTGATGACACCGGGGACGCGAATGAAGTCCACGCGAGCGCGAAAGTCGAAACTGCCGATGATCGGCGAGCCCGACAGGATCAGGACCGACAGGTTCTCGTATCGGCGCACCAAGGAGTGCGCGATCGCACGGCAGCGCCGCAAATGGCCCAGACCCATGGTGTCGTGGCTATAGATCAAGACCCGGGCATTCGCCTCGCGCTTGCGCTTAGGCTTCATTTCTTTCGCCATGGCCGGGACTATGGCATAGCCCCTTAGGCTGGCCCAAACGCAATTTTTGTCTATGCTGCGGTACCTTAGACAGCGTTGGGACGGTGTTCGCAGTGGGGGGCGACGCCGGTGGGCGGGGCGCCTTTATGGAACACAGTATTTTCAAGTACATCCTGCGCTTCAGTGCGCGGCAGCAGATCACCTTGACGGTCATGGCTGCCCTGTCGTTCCCCTTCGTTTACGCCTTCTACGAGCTGCCCAAGCTCATCATCAACAGCGCAATCCAGGCCAATCCAGAGGATTTTCCGCGGGAATTCGAGATTTTTGGGCTCGATCTCAGCGCGATCGGGGTCCCGGAAGTGGGGCAACTGCCGTGGCTATTCGCGCTGTGTGGCTTGTTCCTGACGCTCGTCCTCATCAACCAGGGCTTCAAATACACGATCAACGTCTACAAGGGGCTGACCGGCGAGCGGATGCTGCGGCGGCTGCGGTTCGATCTTTACAGCCGGGTGCTGCGTTTTCCCAAAAGCACGTTTCGCAATATGTCCCAGGGCGAGATCATCCCGATGATCACTGCCGAGGTGGAGCCGCTGGGCGGGTTTATCGGCGACGCCTATTCGCAGCCGGCATTTCAGGGCGGGCAGCTGCTTGTCATTCTGGGCTTTTTGTTTGCGCAGGATTGGCGCATGGCGGCCGCGGCCGTCGCGCTCTATCCGATCCAGCTCTACATCATCCCCAAACTGCAACGTCGGGTGAACCTGCTGGGCAAAGAACGTGTGCGGCTGGTGCGACAGCTATCGGATCGGATCGGCGAAACGGTCAACGGGGTCGAGGAAGTTCACGTTCACGACGCCTCGCGGCGCGAGCGCGCCGAGTTCGCCCGGCGCTTGGGCACGATTTTCGGCGTGCGTTACAAAATCTACCGCCAAAAATTCGTCATCAAGTTTCTCAATAACTTCATCCAGCAACTCGGGCCGTTCTTCTTCTATTCGATCGGTGGCTATCTCGCGATTCAAGGCCAGCTCGAAGTCGGCACGCTGGTTGCCGCGATCACCGCGCATAAGGATTTGGCGGCGCCTTGGAAAGAGCTCCTCAACTATTACCAGCAACAAGCCGATGCGCGGATCAAGTACGAAGTTGTGGTGTCGCAGTTCGAACCGGCCGGCATTCTCGACGCCGAAGCGCAAGATTTCGAACCCGAAACAGCGACGCCGTTGGAAGGCAACGCGGCTTTGGTCAACGTGACGCTCTACGACGACCAAGAAACCGCGGTTGTCGACAGCGCCAGCCTCGAGTTTCCGCTCGATCAACGGATCGGGCTTGTCGGTTCGCCCGGTAGCGGCCGCGAAGATATCGCGATGCTGCTCGCGCGCTTGGTACGGCCCTCGTCCGGGTCGATCAAGGTCGGCGGGGTCGATCTCGCGACGGCGCCGGAATCGATCATCGGTCGTCGTATGTCGTATGTCGGGCCCGGCGGATTCGTTTTTGCCGCGACCATCGGCGACAACCTTTACTACGGCCTGCGGCACAAACAGATCGCGCCGAATGCCGACGAAGAAGCTGCGGCCGAACACAAGGCGGCCGTGGGTGAGGCCGAGGCCGCCGGCAACTCGACAGACGACGTTGCGGGCGAGTGGACCGACTATGCTGCGGCCGGCACCGACGGACCCGAAGCATTGGCGGCCCGTGCGTTGGCCGTTCTCGATATGGTCGAGTTGTCGGCCGACGTTTATCAGTTCGGTCTGCGCGGGACGATCGACCCGGAGGCCGAGCCCGAGATTGCAGCGGCCGTCCTGCGGGCGCGGAAGCGGCTGCGCGAACGGCTCGATGCGGACGAATCGGCGGGCCATTTGGTCGAACGCTTCGATCCGGCGCTTTACAACACCAACGCGACGGTCGGCGAGAACCTACTGTTCGGCAACCCCGTCGGCGACGCCTTCAACATGGACAAGCTGGGCGAGAATACCTATGTGCTGGAGGTGCTGGACAAAGCCGGCTTGACCGAAACGATGCTGCAAACGGGCCATCAAGTGGCGGCGACGATGGTCGAGTTGTTTGCCGACTTGCCGCCGGACCACGAGTTCTTCCAGCAGTTCAGCTTTATTTCTTCCGAAGATTTGCCACAGTACCAAGCGATTTTGGGCCGCGTCGGCAAAGATAACCTGGATCAACTCAAGCCCGACGAGCGGGGCCGGTTGATGTCTTTGCCGTTCCTGATCATCCCGGCGCGGCATCGTTTGGGAATCGTGACAGAAGAATTCCAAGCGCAGATTCTCGAGGCGCGGCGGGTCTTCGCCGACAACCTGCCGGACGAGTTGCGCGGGGCGATCCAGATCTACGATCCCGACCACTACATCGGCGCGAGCAACCTTCAGGACAATATTTTGTTCGGCAAGGTTTCGTACGGCGAAGCCGAAGCGGCGGCCCGGGTCGGCCAATTGCTGTCCGATGTCATCGACGAAACCGATCTGCACGAAACGGTGGTGCGAGTCGGTCTCAACTTCCACGTCGGAATCGCGGGTACGCGTCTGACGCCGGCGCAGCGGCAAAAACTCATTCTCGCGCGATCCGTCGTCAAACATCCCGATTTGTTGATCGTTTCCGACGGGCTTTCGGCGCTGGATCCCTCGACTCTGCGCCGTTTGGCGGAACGTTTGGTCGAAGAATTCAACGGCCGCAGCCTGATCTGGTTGTTGCAACAACCAGATCTCGCGGAGCTGTTTGATCGTGTGGTGGTGATGAGAAGCGGTAAGGTAGTGAAGTCCGGTACCTATGAAGAACTAAATGCGGGCGACGGCTTGGCGAAGCTAATCGAAGACAAAGTTTCTTAGGGGAGAAACGCGTGAGCTTGAATGAAGAAGTCGAACTCCTGCGGAATGTGCCGCTGTTCGCGAACCTCGAGCCCTCCAAACTCAAGCTGTTGGCCTTTACCAGCGAACGGCTGACGTTTCGGAAAGACCAAGACCTCTGCACGGAGGGCGATATGGGGGATGCCGCCTTCATCATTATCGAGGGCGAGTGCGACATTCTGATTTCCACGGCCGACGACGTCATGATGTCGGTGGCCAAAGCCAAGAAGCACGACTTTGTCGGCGAGATCGCGATCTTGTGTGACGTCCCGCGGACTGCGACCGTCCGCGCGCTCACCGATGTGACGACGCTGCGCATTTCGAAAGATTTGTTTTTCCGGCTCGTGCGCGAGTTTCCCGAAATGGCCGTGCAGATCATGCGCGAACTCGCCGCCCGCGTGGAGCGCACCAACTCGCAGCTCGGTCGCGCGCTCGGTCGAGCCTCGAGCTAACTCTCTTAGTCGGCGAGTTCCACAAGAACCGGCGCATGGTCGGAGGGATTCTTCCAGCCGCGGACGCGATCGGCGACCTCTATGGAGCTCAGTCGCGGCTGAAGCGCGCGATTGATCCAAACATGATCTAAACGCCGACCCTTGTTGGCGCGACGCCAGTCGGGCGCGCGATAGCTCCACCACGTGTAGAGCTGGTCTTCGGGCGGGACGACTTCGCGCATGGCGTCGACCCAGTCATGGGCGGAGAAGGCACGCTCATAGTGTTCGACCTCGATCGGCGTGTGGGAAACCACCCGCAGCAACTGCTTGTGCGACCAAACGTCGGTCTCTAGCGGCGCCACGTTGAGATCGCCCACCAAAACGCGCGGTTTGGCGCTCAGGTCGCGACCCCATGACTCGAGCTCTCGGTAGAACTGCAGCTTTTCTTTGAATTTGGGATTGATTGTCGGGTCGGCGACGTCGCCCCCGGCTGGGATGTAGAAATTATGCAACTCGATCCCCCCCGGCAGGGTCGCAAAGACGTGCCGGGTATCGGCGCTGCCGCACCATTGTTTCGTCCCAACCGCCTCTAGCGGTACGCGCGAAATGATGGCGACGCCGTGATAGCCCTTCTGTCCGTGGATCGCGAAGTGGGTGTAGCCGAGATCTTCAAAACCGGCGCGCGGGAACTTTTCGTTCACCACTTTGGTTTCTTGCAGACACAGAACGTCGGGTTGCCAAATGCGCGCGAAGCGGCGTGCCAAAGCCAAGCGGTGGCGCACGGAGTTGATGTTCCATGTGGCAACACGGAGCGCCATACGGGTGCTCAGAAAATCGAAAACGTGGTGCCGACTACGCCGAACGGCAGACGCCCGCTTTCGAACAAGCGAAACTTCAGCGCAAACGGATGGTCGCCCTCGGCGCCGGCGGCGAGCACAAGCGTTGCCTGGTAAGCTCCGGCGACGGCCCAACCGGCGGCCGCGTTGAGAAACGACTCTTCGTCGGACTCAGGTTGGTACCCCGCATCGATTGCGGCATTGCTGATCGCGTCGACGGCGACCCCGGCACATTGCGCGGACACATGGTTCAAAGCGTTGGTCAGTTCCGCTTCGTGCACATGATCCAACGAGCGCGCAATCAGCGCGGCCTTGAGTTGCTCTTCGGTTTCCCACCAATCGCTATTCCAATTGGGGTTTTCCGCGACAGCGACCGCGTCGTCCCAGCTTTCGACCGGCGCTACGGCGGCGTCGGGAAAGCCGGCGGCGCTGAGGTAGGCAGTAGCGATGGCGGTGTCGTCGGCGGTGAGCGGCGTGCCGATGCGGCTGAACCAGGGGGTATCGATCACGGTCCGCCCGAACCGCGCCATGATGGTCAGGCGTTGGACCTGCTGGTCGAGAACCTCGTCGTAGACCTCTTCGTCGTCGTCTTCGATGTCGTCGTTCATGTCGTGTCGCCCCGGCGTTGTTGCGTACGGCGGCGCGCGGCGGCGCCGAACGCCTCGAACAGCGCGCGATAGAAGGCGTTGTTTTCCGCGTCGAATTCTGGGTGCCACTGCACGCCTACGGCAAACGCCGCCGCTCCATTGACGCTAAGCGCTTCGATCGTTGAATCCGGCGCCGTCGCTTCCACGGTGGTGCCGGGCGCCGCTTTGTCGATGCCTTGGCCGTGCAAAGAGTTCACACCCGCCGTGTCGCCGCCCGCCATCTCCGCTAATGGCCCGTCCGGGCGCAGCGAAATGTCGTGGCAGACACCCATCTGGGCCTCCATCGGTTTGGTCCGATCCCGTCGGTGATCGAACCGACCGGGAACCTCGTGCAGGAACTGATGCAACGTGCCGCCCAACGCCACGTTGAATTCCTGGAACCCACGGCAGATGGCAAAGACCGGGACACCGGTATCGATGGCCGCGCGAATCAACGGAAACGTCGTCGTATCCCGTTGGGGGTCATGCATGTCGCCTTCGCGGGCGGGCGGGCCGTCGTAATGATGTGGTTCGATGTTGGAGGCTCCGCCGGTCAACAAGAGCCCGTCGAGATGACCGACAAAATCCGCGGCGTCGATGTCCTCGCCCAGCGCCGGGATCACAACGGGGTGGCACTGAGCGACCCGCGCCGTCGCGGTGGCGTTCAGGTGGCCGATCGCGTGCAAAGGAAATTGGCGGACATTGAACACGCTGGCGGGGATTCCCACGACGGGTTTTCGTGCAGTCATTGCATTCCTGCCGGCGATCTAGGTGGGTGAGTCGAAAAAGGCGATCCGGAAGCCCCCGATACAAAGGCATTCCGCCGCCGCTTTCAAGGTGCGTCGCCGTCCCTATCGAAATGCCGGAACGGGTTGGGGTCGACAAAGCGGAAAAGTTTGTCGTCCAGGACAATGTTCGTGCGGACCTCCGAGAGTGCGACCGTCGTCTTCCGGCCCTGCGCATCGATCACCCGCCACTGGCGCAAGGCAAGCGGGGCGTCGCTGAAAATCAGGGTTATTTCGCCTTCGCCGGGGTTGTCGGGGTCGACAATGGCCACGCTGATTACGCCGGGGTCGCGTTGGATCCGCGTGATCTCGATGTCGTCG
>Ga0181579_10001248_pt1 | contig 21083 bp, 14 predicted proteins | sample 071ome_24_FD_132996 | JGI IMG/M metagenome (GOLD analysis project Ga0181579, IMG submission 132996) | Coastal salt marsh microbial communities from the Groves Creek Marsh, Skidaway Island, Georgia - 071402CT metaG (megahit assembly) | ecosystem: Environmental > Aquatic > Marine > Intertidal... | reverse complement strand
GATTGCCTGCGCTTGCTGTGGCCCGACGCCCCATTCTGTGCGAGCATGCGAAATTTCCCGACTAAAATAACAGGATCCTTTATGACACTGATGATTGGCCAGAATAGCGTGGTTTCCATGCACTACACCCTCAAGAACGATGACGGCGAAGTTATGGACAGCTCAAATGGCAAAGAGCCCATGGTCTATCTGCATGGTGCCAACAACCTGATCCCAGGCCTGGAAGCAGAGCTCACCGGGAAAACCTCAGGCGCCACCTTCAATGCCAGCATTCCTCCCGACAAAGCCTACGGCGAATTAAGCGACGAATTGATCCAGGTAATCAGCAAGAGTATGTTTCAAGGCGTGGAATCCATCGAACCCGGTATGTCTTTTGTTGCGCAGGGAGACGGTGGCGCCCAGCGCCAGGTGCGAGTTACGCAAGTAGAAGGTGATGATGTCACCATCGATGCCAATCACCCGCTGGCAGGGCAGACTCTACATTTCGAAGTTGAGGTAGTCGATGTACGAGAAGGCACGCCACAGGAAATCGAACACGGGCATGTCCATGCCGGCGGCGAAGATCACTAGCCGCGATTGTTTGAAGCCAGCCGGTCAGCACACTGGCTGACACTACAAAATAGATCCCGTGAAGTCTCTGTTCAGCCTCATTTTTGGGGTTGAACAGAATCATCGGTTCAAGCTGGTACAGTGCTTGTCTCAGTGGACGTGACGGGAATAAGCGGATTGCGCGTGTTAGTAAATGCGGGAGCGTCAGCAAACACTGTACCGGCAAAACACGAAAACAACGATTTTCTCAAACCGCGAACTCTTTAAAACATCTCAATTACGTATTCTTTGTTGTTAAATCAATCTCTCGTTAAACAGTTCCAGCACAGCAGGGGCATCCCATGGCGCCGCTAGCCATGACGGATTCTGCCGCCTTGACGTTTTGTTGAGCCGTGCGCCGGGTCGCCGCAGCGTTAGCAACACTGCCGCTAGTCAACTGTTCCGGCGAAGTCATTACGATTTTCTGTCCAAAGTAGCCGGTATAGATTTCATATTGATGTCGCTGGATGTCTGTGTGTACTCGAATCGTGTTGGCATCGACCACCTCCACATCGCTGTTTCTCACGCCATCCTGTAAAACCACGGCGTTCGCGGCATCAGGCAGGTTCGTCACTCTCCAGCTTGTGGGCCTGCGTTCAGCGTTTCGGTCTGCGGCGTAAGTACCGATATGCAGTGCGCCAGTTGTCTTGTCATTCCAGGCTCTATCGACACCGAGCGCCGGGTAATCGACTCCTTCCAGGGTTGGAGCCGTATATTTATCCAGATGCTTAACCGAAAAAGCGTCTTTCCAGCTTCCTTCGGCGATCTCATTGACCATCTGCTGGGCTGCGCCTTGCCCTCGTGGATACGGTTCGCCATTATTAAACCACCAGCCGAATTTCTCCATGTCATCGCCAAACCAGCGCGGCTCGGAGTATTGTTCAGCGGCCAGCCGTAATTTTTCGAACACCGTTTCATCACCCAAGGACTTGGCGATTGCCATGCCCAGCGCGCTCGGCCGGACGTCACGAGAAGCGTCACGCCATCCGTTTGAATTAGCCATGGCATCATAGATTTGTGTCGCTATTTCTGTTGATTGTGGCAGCAGATAAAAAGCGACACCTGCCCCTGCTGCTGAGACTCCAGGCGTATTAACTTTAAACTGTTCCAACGGGTCATAATAGAGTGTCATCCATTCAATCTGATTCTGGCCGTTGATCCCCATATAACTGTCTTTCATGAACTCGATCCAGTTCTCGAAGACACCATGGGCATTCGTCACACCCAATTGATCAGATAGATAGATGCCCAACCCGGCGGCAGCATTACAGAACGGCCAGATCTTGGTATTTTCGCAATGCGGTCCCTCTGGATGGTCGAGATATTGCTGCTGCAGGTGTTCTACGATGGCTGGTTGGGTCCACTCAAAGTGTTCATTTTCGTAGCCTGCGATCTGCCAGGGCTGTTCCCACTTATCATCTCCAGACACGTACTTATAGATAGACAAAACCAGATTCAGCCAGCCACGGAAAAATAGATTGCCATCTGCGCCGATCGGATCCGGCTGCAGCCCCCAGGGCTCAACGCCATTCGCAGTCCAGCCCGGTGAGTCGTAATTGCCGCGTACGCGTTCAGGCCAGGCCTGAAAACCAGGCGCATTGGAAAGCCCATATTTTGCCCGATCCGGGCTGGGGCCGATAAAAGTATTCCAGTCTATCGCTGCCCAGTAAGAGGTATGGCGGGTGGCAAGCTCGTCCATGATGCGGGTATAAACTTCACGCCAGGCTGGCGTCTGATCCGCCATAAGCATCACGCCATAACTGGAATCTGCAAGATCGAAGCGCGGATAGCTGAGCATTGGTGCGCCGGTATATTGGTCCCACCAGGGATGGGGGCCAATGCCGTCATCATTCCAATCGATCTCCCCTCGATCGATGTTTATTCCCCAGGGCTTTTCCAGATTTTCTCGATAGGCCCAATCATCCGCGGTGGTCGCCTTTTGCCAGATATAGCGCAGCCACCCTTTCGTGCGGTCATTATGACTCGGGTAAGAAGCCGAGGTCAGTGGGGAAGTCGCGCAGGCGCCCAAGGCTGCACCACCGCCCACTATGGTGGAATTTTTTAAGAACGCGCGGCGCGAAGAAACTCTGGATCCGCTCATAGACTAACCTGTTGGCCACAATTTGATGGCGTTGTTGTTGCTTCTGTTGTTACTTCAGTTGTAACAGTCTTGCTGAATCAGTTCAATCTGGCCTTGAAGCAAAGTGATCGGAGGCTTGCTTATGATATTGAGAATCATTATCATTTGCGCCATTGCAAATTCGCTAGCTTCGCAGACCCGGTTGGGGAAGCTACCTGGGAACCACGATGATCCGCAAAGCACTCTTCTGGATGCACCTCAGTGCAGGCGTCAGCGCCGGCCTGATCATATTGATGATGTCAGTTACCGGCGTGATTCTGACCTATGAGCGTCAGCTTCAAACCTGGGAAGATGGTCCCTACTACACTGAACCAGAGGCCGGGCAGCGCCTGAGCATAGATGAGCTGATTGCTGCCGCGAATCAGACCGAGGGCTTCGAGGCCTCCAGCCTGATCGTAAATTCCGAGGCCAGTGCACCGTTTATTGCCCGCATGGGTCGCTCCCAGACTCAGCACCTGAACCCCTACACTGGTGCGATATATGAACCCCACAGCGACTCACTGAGCGCTTTCTTCTCTGATGTGCGCAGCCTGCACCGCTGGTTCCTGGTGACCGGTGACGGCAGGGCGACCGCTCGCGATATCACCGGCGCTGCCAATCTGTTGTTTTTGTTTCTGCTGCTAAGTGGCGTCTACTTGTGGCTGCCCAAGATTATCAATTGGGCAACCGTGAAGGTACGCATCTGGTTCAATCCAATGGTGAGTAACTCCGCCGCGAGGGATTTCAATTGGCATCACGTTTTTGCGTTCTGGGCCGCACTGCCGCTGCTGGTGATAATTCCTACCGCCTCGGTATTTAATTACGGCTGGGCGAACAGCCTTGTTTATACCCTGGCCGGAGATACACTGCCGCAACGCAGCCCGGCTGTAACACCTGACCCCTTAAATGAACCAGTTCGAGTGCAAAGCTACGAGGCCCTGGTCGACACCGCCGCGACCTACCGTGAAAACTGGCGCACCATCAGTTTCTCGCTACCACAAGCGGGCGCCGAAACCATTACCCTCACCATCGATGAAGGCAACGGCGGGCAGCCGCAGTTGCGTCACAACCTGACCCTCGATAGGACTTCCGGAGCAGAAGCGAATTGGGTGCCGTTCACGGCACAGTCGTCCGGCGTAAAGGCGAGGCGCTGGGTGCGCTTTCTGCACACCGGTGAAGCACTGGGGCTAACTGGCCAAACGATCGCGGGCTTTGCGTCAATCGCGGGGTCAATCCTGGTGTGGACTGGCCTGGCACTGGCGCTGCGCCGCTTTCTGCGCTGGCGCGCTCGTACCCGAAGGCCGGTAGTGGCCAATGAAAACACCGGCGAATTAGCAAGCTAGTTCAGCCGGTGTTATGAATGCCGTTTGTCTAGTTTGCAAGGTACTTCTAGCAACAAACCTTTTTATCGAACCCTTCTAGAGAAGCGTGTTGGTGGCCCTTTTTAAAGTGCCGGTATCATGCCTGTTATCGCGCCGCAGCCCGCACCGCCATGTCATTGAGGACGTCGATGTAATGGACCTGGGTGCCAAAACCACAGTGACCGTGATAAGGCAACCAGTTGAACTGTGCGTTGGCGGCTGGTGCCTCCATCAGATTGAGGGTTTCTTCCAGGAAGCGCAGGCCATTGGTGAGATAGTAGTTGTCCATATCTCCCATCCAGAACTGCAGCTTGCCTGTAAGGTCTGAGCCCATCCGGGACCAGTTTTCTTTGACATAAATCTCCAGATCCCAGGGTCGCCAGGAGTTTGCTACCGCAGGATTTATCTCACCTGTCGCCTGATTCCAAACCGGTATAGGATCACCGTTCTCATCGGGCTGGCCGTAGACCGCATTCCAGGCGCCCCACTGCGCGCCGGAGTTCACATAGCTTCCGCCTCGCCCCATCACCGCTTCCAGGCGCACCTCATCGGCGATGCTGAATCTCGGATCACCATTGGTTGACCGTGCGCTGGGGCGCTGCATACCGCTGGCGCTGACAAACGCGTTATCGTCATCATAGAGATTGACCAGCTGAAAGGCGCGGAAGCTGGGTGAATCGGGGCTCAGTGAATAGGCACCATTAAAGTAGTCTGGATATAGAATCTGCAGCGCCATGGAAACCCAGCCCCCGGTTGAGCAACCCGTCACAAAACGACTGGTGGGAATATCATCAATAGGAAACTGTTCTGCCAGATAGGGAAACAGCTCAGTGAAGTTCGCATCGGCATAGGGACCGGATACCGCGCTGTTCATTTGATAGGAGTCGCCATAGGGAGATTCGCCGTCAAGAAATACAATAACCGCGGGCGGCGTCGAATCATCCAGCCAGTACTCCATGAACTCGCTGTCATTCATCAAGCGCTGACTGCGGGTATAGCGGCCATTGAGTCCAGCCACATGGAACAGAACCGGATAACTGTCTCCGCTGCCCCGCTCGTAGGCGGGCGGCAGCAATACCGAAGCGCGCAGATACATATCCTGGTCATAGAATTCTGATAACAGGTCCGAGCGAATGCGCACGAACTTCAGCAAGTCTGTATCTTCCGGCAGCATTTCCTCCGGCACCCTTTCCGACAGGTTGAAACTCAGTTCTTGCGAACCGCTGCCCACCTCAATGGACTGCGGCGTGGAGTAATAGTTGCCGGGCGAATCCAGATCGGACAGCACTTGATTTACATCCAGCAAGGCCTGCACCTGCCAGGTCCCTGAGCCCAATTCCATCACCGACTGAATCGGGAAACCTGCATCAGATTGAAACTCAATCGTGCTGCCATCCCAATTCTCCACATCCACGGCAAAAAATGGCGAGGCATCACGGGGCGCTGGTGAGTCACTGATGCTGAGCCTGGGCTCCCTGCGCGTATCTTTGGTAAAAACCACGAACAGACGTCCAGTCTGGGATGCATCGGCATCTGGCAATGCAATCATGATTTCCGTAACTTCCGCCTGAAGCGTCTGCAGAGACAGCCCCAGCACACAAGAAAAGCCAACCACCAGAGTCGATAAGCGCATCCACAGTCTCCTTGGAACTTCATAAACAATTTGAAGCGATAAGAGTACGTTGATTTCACAACGCGTCAAGTGACTAAGCATCGCAGGAACAGGCGTGGAATATACGGGAGCATGCAGCCCCAAACTTGTGCACTTTCAAAGTCGCTTGCCTCACGGCAAAAAGTGTAGAGAATGAGTGTCAGAATTCCTCAACAGGTCCGCTAATATGCCCTTATCCAGACGCCAGCTATTACAACTAAGCGCCAGCCTTGGCGCACTGACGGCTAGCGCTGGTCTGCCTTCTGCCTCACTAGCAGCCCAGACAGGCGCCACCATCAAGCCTGCACGCTTGCGTCCGGGCATGACGGTTGGCCTGGTGACCCCGGCCAGCAATGTGCCGGAGGATGAGGACCTGCTTGCCGCTATGGATCTGGTCCGCTCTTTAGGCTTCGAAGCCAAGGCGTCCCCTAACCTTCGCAGCCGCAAGCAATACCTCGCGGGCAGCGATGCGCAGCGCGCCGGCGATCTCAACGCCATGTTCGCAGACCCGGATGTGGATGCCATCTTTTGTGTGCGCGGCGGCTACGGGTCCGGTCGCTTACTGCGCGATCTCGACTACGGCATGATTGCCAGCAATCCCAAGATACTGATGGGCTATAGCGACATCACAGCGATTCTAAATGCCATTCATGTGCGCACGGGACTTCTGACTATGCATGGCCCGATTGCTGGAGACAATTTTTCCGAGTACACCTATGACCAATACCGGCGCGTACTTGTAGAACCGAGCCAGATCACACAGATTGGCGAAGCACCCCCCTTCCAGTCCAGCCCCGGTGTCGTTGAACGCAGCAACAGGCTTACTCCGATTGTGGCCGGTAGCGCCGAGGGCAAGCTGATCGGAGGCAATCTGTCGCTGATGGTTACGTTAATGGGTACACCCTTTGAGCCCGATTTTGACGGCGCCATCCTGTTCCTGGAAGATGTCTCGGAACCTCCCTACGCCGTAGATCGCATGCTCACCCACCTGTGGTTGACTGGCAAGCTGGAGCAGGTCGCTGGCATTGCCTTCGGTAAATTCACCGACGACGGCTACGACAGCAACACTCTGAGTATGGAACAGGTACTTAGGGAACGCTGCGAACCCATGGGGATTCCTACCCTGCGCGGCCTCATGATTGGTCACGTGGATGATATGACTGTGGTGCCGGTGGGAGCACGTGCGCGCCTCGACGTGGATGCCGGGACGCTTACGCTGCTGGAGCAGGCGGTCCTCTAATAATCTACAATCAAGCTTGCTGTCGACTCACCGAGTCGCGGGCGTAGGCGCGAATCCATTGCGAGCGAACCAGAGCACCAGTGCTAGCACCAATAGCGCAGGTAATACGAACACCATTACCCCATTCCAGCCAATGGCTGCAAGCAACACCCCCGCACTCAATGAGCCTACGCCCTGCAGCCCAAATACGAGGAAATCGTTTACGGCCTGCACCTTGAATCGCTCTGCGCTGCGATAGCACTGAGTGAGCAAGGTGGTTCCGCCCAGGAACAAAAAGTTCCACCCGACCCCAAGAAATATTAATGCACCCAGATAATGAAAGAACTCTGGATTCCCCCACCCAATCGCAACACAAACCAGCATCAGCACAAAACCAGCTTTGATGACTTTGAGCGGTCCGAATCGGGTGATTAATGCGCCGCTGAAAAATGACGGCAAATACATAGCCAGAATATGACTCTGAATAACACGGGTCGTCGCTTCCAGTGAGAAATTGTCAATCTCGTGCATGCTCAGTGGCGTCGCTGTCATCACCAGCGCCATGACGCTGTAGGCGATTGCTGCAGCGGCAACCGCCAGCATTAATTTGGGCTGTTTGAGTATTTCAGAAAGCGACCGCTTTGATTCGTTCTGAGTCTCGGACTCAATATAGGAATTCCTGTAAAACAGCAGCAGGATGACAAATGAGATCGAGAGCAAGGCTGCCAATCCCAGAAACGAACCGACGTAGAGCGGCAGGCCCTCTACTGCACTGAAGCGTCGCCCCACTTCTGGCCCGAGCAGGGCCGAAACAATACCAGCCAACATGAGAATGGACAGACTGCGGGGGATAAGTTCGCTGGGCACAGATTCGGCAACCGCAAAGCGAAACTGCTGCATGAAGGCGATATAAACCCCGATCAGAAATCCTGCAAATACGAACAGGGCAAAAGACGCTCGGCTAATGGCGTAGGCGGCTAGCAACGCCGCACAGATGGCCAGGGCCGTGCCGGCAAGAAACCCTGCTTTTCTGCCTGCTCTTGACATAAACATTGAAGCAGGGATTGCGGAGCTGGCAATACCCAAAATTTGCACGGCGATCGGCAGTGTTGCCAGGTCGGGTGAAGGCGCTATCTGCGCACCTACGATCCCACCCAACAATACCAGAATTGGCGCAGCGGTATGGCCAAAGCATTGTGCGATCGTGAGCACGATCAGCGTTCTGTATTTATCCAAGACGGAAGCGCTCGCTTTGATTTCTTGCTAAAACAACCTGCAAAAAACGATTAAATGGGTGCCCTACTAAAAAGGGGACAGGTTAAGGTCAGGACGATCAGAGTGGAAAACGCGTCTTGCCAATAAACGCGTTCACGGCTTCCAGCAGTCCTGTGCTGGCGTCACTCACGACAAACACCGACTCTTCCCGTTCGCCGGGTGTCAGGTCGTGGTGATCAATCAGGACTATTTCATCTCCATGGGATGGAATCACCTCACCATCCAGTGAGTAGTATTCCGCCTCGGCAATAGCATCGAGCTGCCCCGCATCAAACTCGGCATAGAGTTCCGGGAATGTGTTGGTTCTGCGAACTATCACACCATCGGGCGCGCGCCGGTCCACATCGCGCTCTGCGGCCATGCCGCGCACCACGCCCACAGTCTTGCCGATGAAGTCATTGATGTGGTTATAGGATGCTTCATCCTCAGGCCTGATTCTTAGCGCTCTTCTCTCGTAGAGAAAAGGATCTGAGAAAGTGGCGCCCTCACTCTCTCTATCGGAGAAGCTCGCCACATTGGTCGCTACCAGGTCGACTTCGTTATTGCTGGCTAATAGCCAGGATTCACTGAACGGCACCTCTACCCAGTCTATGTTGAAACCCTGCTCAGCGGAAAAGCGCTCCACATACTCCTTAATCCAGAGCTGGGAATCATAGGGATCGGTCGGCGCCTCTCGGGTCACGGCAACCCTGAGGATTCCCGGAGTGATTGTCTGGATTTGCTCGTCGGCGGCACAAGCGGCCAAAAAAACGAGTACCCAGGGTAGTATCAGGAGACGGAAACGGCGCTGAGGAACATGGGTATTTTTCATGCCCCGAGAATAAATAGGGTAGCAGCAAAAATACAGCGATTTCTTACCACTCCGGCAACAGCGCAGCGCATGATGTGTGGTCAAAGTCTTTTTCTATTTCAGGCAATAGACAGCTCTATCCTGCGCAGACCGTGCAAATGCGGCATTGGGAAAAGTGTCAAATTGACGTAGACTGCTGTGCATCATCACCATAATAATCTAATAAAAACACTGCCCAACAAAGATTATCAGGGCCCGGGAGAATCCAAATGAGGAACAGGCTTTACCAATACACACTCTCAGTGTTTGCCATTTCGCTCTTTGCACAAGCTGTTGGGCAGACTTCCACTCCAGCCAATCTTCTGAATTCATACACTCCCATTGATGACCAGGTAATGCAGGACCCACCCGCCGCAGACTGGCTGATGTGGAGAAACCGTTATGATCTCAGTGGGCATAGCGCATTGAATCTGATCAATCGCGACAATGTCGCCGAACTTGGGGAAGCCTGGAGCATTCCTCTTTCACAGGGCGGCAACATGACCACCCCACTGGTACATGATGGCGTTATGTTTATTGCGGATACCAATAACATTCTGCTGGCTCTCGATGCGCGCAGTGGAATCGAGCTATGGCGCTATCAACACGAGTCAGAGAACTTTGACGGTCGACGGCAGGGTATTGCACTCTACGATGACATGGTATTTGTACCACACAATGACCTCGACCTGGTTGCCCTAAATGTGCGTACTGGCGCCGTTGAATGGGAAACCTCAATTACTACACCAGCTCAAGCCATGCGCGGATACTATGGTCTGCGCGGCGCGCCCATGGTGGCCGACGGCATATTGATTCAGGGAGTTACGGCAACCATGGTGCCACAGGGGGGCTTCATAGTCGGACTGGATATCGAAACTGGTCGTGAGCAGTGGCGTTTCCATACCGTAGCGCGCCCTGATGGCCCTGGCGGTAATACCTGGAACAATTTGTCCCTGCAGGAACGCAGCGGCGGCTCGGTATGGAACTCCGGTAGCTACGATGCCGAACTTGACCTGGTTTATTTTGGTGCTGCACCCACTTACGACACGGGACCATTATTGGAAGACCTGGGCATCTCTGGCGTGAGTAACGATGCCCTCTATACGAACTCGACAATAGCGCTACGGCCACGGACCGGGGAGCTGGTTTGGCACTTCCAACATATGCCAAATGATCAGTTGGACTTAGACTGGGTTTACGAACGTCAGTTAGATGAATTGGAGATTAATGGCCGCAACCGCAAAGTTGTGTTTACTGCAGGCAAGTTGGCGCTTTATGACGTGGTCGATGCGCAAACTGGTGAATATTTGGATTCGCTTGATCTTGGTGTACAAAACGTAGTCACGGCGGTGGATCCGGAAACCGGTGCCAAGTCGATCAACCCGGATTCAATTCCGAATAAGGAAAGCAATCATTTGGTCTGCCCCTACTTTCTGGGTGGGCGAAACTGGCAGTCTGGCGCCTACAACCCTGACACCAGGATGCTTTACTTACCGGTTCTGGAAATGTGCATGATGGCTGGCCTGATGGCTGATGGTACCTTGCTCTCAACCGGCATCGAAGCCACCCCGGCGCCACGCGCCGACAGCGATGGTCAGTTCGGTCGCCTGCAGGCAATCAATATGGACACCATGGAGTTGGCCTGGCGCCACCGCGAGACTACACCACCTTCTACACCGCTGCTGTCAACTGGCGGGGGGTTGGTGTTTGGCGGCAACCTCGACAGCTCATTCAAGGCCTACGATGCTGAGACAGGAGCTGTATTGTGGCGAGCTGCACTGGGTAATCTGCCTTCATCTTTCCCTATCACCTATGCGGTTGATGGCAAGCAATATGTGGCGGTCGTACAGGGTCAGCCCAGCCGCTTCACTGGCTCACTGTATGGCATCATTTCTAATTTTCTCGGCGAGGATAATCCTGCGATCAAGACGCCAACAGACCAGCCTAAACTGGTTGTCTTCTCTTTGGATTGAGCGCAGACAACACGCTCAAATTCAGGTCTCCAAACGAAAAAGCCCGGATCGAAAGACCCGGGCTTTTTCGTTAGAGAATCAGGTATCTCTATTCAGGCGCCATTTCCAACTCTTTTAGCATGGTGCGTGAGGCGAGATAAAAATGGATGCTGGACCAAATCATCACGGTAGGCAAGAGTGCCAACATTGAATAGCGCAAAGACTCAGCACCAAGCGTTGGCGCGAGGAAATCACTCAACAGGCCCACCGCGAATGGTCCCATTCCTAGCCCGATAACATTGAGAATAAAAAACAGAATCGCCGAAGCGGTGGAACGCCAGCGCAGCCCGACCAGGTTGTGTGTCGTAGCAATGGAATTACCGAGATAAACATTCTGCAGTGTCCCCGGAATGAACACGCACACCAGCGCGACGTATTGATTATCGGTAAGCAACACAATAATCATAAATGGCACGACCATGATCGTGGCAAGCCCGGGTATCCAGGTGTACCAGCGCTTATCCCGCCCTCCCAGTTTGTCACCGAGGATCCCCCCGATCAGTACACCTATCGCGCCAAACAGACCGGTGGATAGGGCCAGCCAGGTGCCGAGTTCGCCGGTAGACATCTCGTGGGTTCGAATAAAGAATGACGCAAGCCAGTTAACCGTGCCATAGCCTGCGAAAGCATTGAGTCCGCAGGCAAGCGCCATGTGCCTGAATGTTTTTCGTTGCCACAACAGGGTAATGACGTCTTTGAAGGGCACCTGCTTATCGGAGGCTTGTTTGTTCTCAACCAGCCCTCTGACAGGCTCTCGTACAGTAGTTCTGACCAGTATTGCCAGCATGATGCCGGGCACACCAACCACCATAAAAGCAACTCTCCAGCCGAAAAATTCGTTCAGCCAGCCGCCGAACAAAAAGCCGAACAGAATGCCAAGATTGACGCCCGTGGAATAAAAGGCAAGCGCGCTGGCGCGCTGCTTCTTGGGAAAAATATCCGAAACAATCGAATGTGATGGCGGGCTGCCACCCGCCTCCCCTACACCAACGCCGACTCGAGCTAACAGCAATTGCAGATAGTTCTGCACAAACCCACTGATAGCCGTCATAAAGCTCCAAAGACCAACAGATACCGCAACAATATTGCGGCGATTGCTGCGATCAGCCAGACGCGCAATCGGGATGCCCGCAGTGACATAGAACATCGCGAACGCAAATCCAGTCAGCAGTCCCAACTGGGCATCACTCAAGGACAGGTCGAGCTTGATTGCTTCCTGCAAAATAGAAAGCAGCTGGCGATCAATGAAGTTAAAGGTATAAACCAGCGTCAGCACTACCAGCACGTAATTTCTGCGGGCTGTGCTGGCATAAGGGTTTTCTAGTTCGGGCAAAGGCTGGGCTTTTCCAGAGCCAGTGTTTTCCTGGGCGTGATCTGTCATGGCAAACTCTTTCTTATTATTGACAAAAATTCAGACTGAACAGCAAGTTACAACACTTTCACGCGGAAGCCCAACTTTAGTGATAACGATGCTGGGCGTCGCTATAGCTTTGAGTCGCTGCTTGGGTTATCAGAGATGACGCGAGCCGCTGAGGCCAGGCTCTCGTTGACATCAAGCCAACAGCCTTGCAGGTGAAACCACGTCGCGAAAACTGTCCAGGGATGCGAAGCCTTCCGAGAGCGTGGACCCTGTAACAAGCGAGCCTGCCAACTTGGCCAGGCCTGGCGCGCTTTGCACACCATAACCTCCTTGCCCCGCCATCCAGAAGAAGCCGTCAGCTCGAGGATCAAACCCCACCACGAATTCTCCGTCTGGGGCAAATGTGCGAAGGCCTGCCCACTTGTGTTCTATGCGATTAATTGCAAGCGACGTTACTTGCTCAAGGCGATCCATGGCCAGAGCAATGTCTAGTTCTTCTGGCCGTGCATCACAGGCAATACTGGGCGTCTCATCTGCAGGTGAAACCAGCAGCAAACCGGCGTCAGGCTTGAAATAGAATTGCTCTTCGACATCGATCGTCAGCGGCCATTCCGATGCGTCTATGGCGTCAGGCAACTTGACCAGAAGCGCAGTCCGGCGCCGTGGCTGAAGACCGAGGTCGCCAAACCCAGCCAGCTTGCCTAACTCTCCTGCCCAGGAGCCCGCGGCGTTAACAACTATGCCGCAGCGCACTTCTTCTCGTTTGTGCTTGTTGGACAACTTCACAGCATTCAACGAAAGCGCCCATTCACCGGGTAGCTGCGCAATTGAATCCACCTGTCGGCCACAACACAGCGTGCCGCCTGCTGCCCTGAAGCGACGCAGATAACCCTGCAATATGGCATCCACTTCCAGGTCGCCACCTCCAGTCTCTAACAAGCCTTCACTGAGATAATTCGAATCAAGAATAGGCACTCGCCGCAGCACCTCGTCCTGATTGAGAACCTGCAGCTGGGGCACTTCCTGGTGAAACTCACGCATCTTCTCGAGCTGATCCTGACGGGCAATAAACACCGCATCACGGGGATGCAGCAAGCACAGCTCAGTGAAGCCATCTGGAGGCTTGCGGTAAAACTGTTCGCTGGCAGCGGTTATGCCTCGCACCGCCGCAGTGCCATATGAAGCAGAGAAATAGGCGGCAGAGCGGCCGGTGGAGTGATAGCCGGGCTGTGACTCCATCTCCAGCAGCAAAACCCGGGCCGAAGGCGCTAACTCGGCTGCGATGGACGCACCGGCAATACCGGCACCGATCACCACTATGTCATAGCGTAAATCCATATATCACCACTTTGCTCTATAAGTTGGCGTGGCCGCATTAACGACGGGCTGATATTGAAACGGCGGAAGCATCCGGCTAGATCGCGTACAGATTAATCAACCAACCTAGCAACAATACCTGGGGCACTGTAATGAGCGGCAGGAACAAAGCTATTTTCAGCGATCGAGTGGCATCTTTCAGCACCATGATCTCGGTATAGTCCGTCGCCACACCCCCCATCAGGAAGGCAAAACTATTGCCGGGAGCGCCCGCCCTGTTCAGAATGTCCGCCGCTATTGGCGTCGAGCCCTCAGAACACACCTCAAGAATCGTTGCGACCACTATGGTAACGCCCAAGCCCATTAGAGTGGGCCCGAAATAAGTCGTAAAAGCCTCGGGCGAAACAATAGCGCGCACCAGGCTTGCGAGCAGAACGCCGAACAGGATCCAGCGCAGGACCATTTTCGATTCAACCAGACCATCCATCATCGCCTGCCGCATATTGCCCAGACTGAAGTCAGCTTGCGCAAGCTGCTTGCGGGCCTCTGGCCAGAACTGAAAATCCAAGGGCAAGTCGATCTGTTGCGTGTTCTGCGGCAGCACGCCACGACTCACGCAATAGTCAAATAGCAGGCCCGTGAGAAAAGCGATAATCATGGATAAAACGATGAAGCCCAATGTCCACGGCAAGCCGACAAGCGCGATTAGAATTAAGGTTAATGAAAAGGAGTTCCAGGGGCTGGCTACAAGAAAAGCCATGACCTGCCCAGCGCTGGCACCTCGCTCGTATAATTTGGCACCAACCATAAGGATACCGTGACTGCAGAGATCCAGCAGCACACCGGCGAATGTGGCGCGCCAGATTCCACTCGCTCCTTGTCGAGTACCCAACACGCTCATCACGAACTCCTTCGGCACTTTGCCGAGAATCGCGATCATGACAATGCCAAGCGCCACACCCCACCAGATGGTATTTGCCAACTCAAAAACCGAATGCGAAAGCAGCATGAGCCAACCCGCGGGCATGGACTCTCCCAAGAGCAGATGAGCAACGTACAGCAGCACGAAAAGCACAGCACAAATTCTCAATAACCAGTCGGGCTTATCAATATTGGCATGGCAGGAAGGAACATGCGCGGACTGACTCTTGTGAGAGTCGCTATGGCAAGGTGGTGTGGCCATTTCTTCCTCCTGGTGATTTCTCTGTTTCAAAGCTTAGGGCTATTCTCACTAATCGCGCCTGATTTGTAGACTCCAGTGCGACCGGATCTATCTGAATGAATCAACATTGTACCCGCGTACATTTACAGCCATTCGTTCAAAACCAGAATTTGAGCCCTATCAGCCAGTGCGTATCTTCACGGTTTTCATCGGGTAACAACAGATCAGCAGTGCGACCATATTTTACTACGCGCTCCACACCAAAATATGGCGCCAACTGTCTATCGAATTCATAGCGCATTCTAAATCCAGCCTTGACCGTTGACAGGCCTGCGCCCTGGCGCATGACTTCGTCAGTCTTGCCGTAGGCATGAACATCAAGTCGTGGCTGAATCACCAGGCGCTGGGTCACCAGCAGATCATACTCGGCCTCGATGTCGAGCAGAGAATTACCGTTCTCTCCAAGAAACAGGCTGGCGTCCACCTCAAACCAGTATGGGGCTAAACCAACCAGACCAATTGACGCCCAATTCCTGTCGTCCTCTTCCCTGACTTCGCGACGCACGCCTAGCCGAATATCCCAGAACGGAGATATTGCGCGCGAATACAGCAAGTCGATTTCAGCGACCTCCAGTGAATCGTTGATAATCTCAACTTCGCTGCGCAGCATATAGCGAGTATAGCTATCTCCAATCCAGGCGTGGCCCTCAAATTCAGTCGCGTCGGTATCGTGGGACTCCACATATTCGAATCGATCCACCCAGAGACCGGTAAAATTGGTCTCGTCTGCCAAACTGATACGACTGCCGTTGGCCAGGGCATAAGGGCCAGCCCCGCGCTCGAAGCCATCAGAATAGGCATGGGGGTCACGCAGCGAACCAGGCTGCTGAGCTGGCATTGCCATATTCGCGTTCAACTGCATCGCCTCATGGTCGGTAGTGCCGGCTTCCGCAGTAGCTTCATCATGGCTTGCGGCGTTGTGATCCCCATGGGCTTGGTGTCCGGGCAAGTGTGCTGTCGATGCAGGGGTCGCTGCGGGAGCTGATCCATGTTGAGAATGCTGTGCCGCAGCCTCCTCTTGTCCGCCATGGTCATGAGTCTGCGCCACGGCATTGGCCTGCAAGGCAAGGGAGACGCCGAGACTGACAACGAGCGAATATCTCATGTGACAACGACCTCACGAAACATTCCAGCATCCATATGCAACAACAAATGGCAGTGCCATGCCCATCGGCCCAAGGCGTCAGCTGTCACACTAAAACTAACTCGCTGGGCTGGCTGTACCGGAATAATATGGCGGCGGGCCAGAAAATTGCCGTTTGCGTCTTCCAGATCACTCCACATTCCGTGAAGATGCATCGGGTGCGTCATCATGGTGTCGTTATGAATGTGCACACGCAGCTTCTCACCATGGCGGAAATGCACTGGACTCGACTTGCCGTACTCAAGCCCGTCAATGGACCAGCTGTAGCGCTCCATATTGCCGGTGAGGTGCAGCTCAATTTCACGCCCAGGTTCCCGCGGATCGGGGTTTCCGCCTACCGAGCGAAGATCTGCCAGAGTAAGTACACGGCGTGAGGTGTCGCGCAGACCGATTCCTGGGTCATCGAGGTTTGTGCGCGGGTAATCCACACGCATGTCTGTGCTGGCCCCGAATTCAGTGCTGGCATGCCGCGCCATAACAGGCTCAGGACTCGCCATGCTCATCATGTTATGACCACCCTGGTGGTTTCCAGCTCCATGCCCGCCTGTCTCGTTTTCCATAGTCATGCCACCATGATCCATAGCCTGCATGTTGCCCATCATGTCCGTCATTGTCAGCCAGGGCGCTGACCGCTGGGCGGGTACGGGCGCGCTCAGGCCTGGACGGGTCGCCAAGGTGCCGCGGGCAAAGCCGGAGCGATCCATGGTCTCAGCAAAGATCGTGCAGGCATCGTCCTGGGGTCTAATTACAACATCGAATGTCTCTCCCGGACCGAAGCGCAGCTCGTCAACTGTTACCGGCTCTACCGGCAGTCCATCGACCTCCACCACAGTCATCGGTAGTTCGGGGATGCGCACATCGAAGAAAGTGTTTCCAGCTGCGTTTATCAGGCGCAGCCGTACCCGCTCACCTTTATTGAACAGGAATGAACCGTTCCCGGCAGGGGTGATGCCATTCATCAGGTAGGTCAAGGTATCAGCGGATAAGTCGGCCAAATCAGTAGGCTTCATACGCATGACGTTGAACATGTCACGGCGGGTCTTGGCTGACTTGAGCCCATCGGCTTCAATGTCATTCAGAAGTTGTGGCAGGGTTGGCTGATTGAAATTATAAAGGTGGCCCATGGTTTTCAATTTCTGAAACACGTACATGGGATCCTCGTCGGTCCATTCCGACAGCAGCACCACGTGATCCTGATCAGCCTGCACCCTGTCACCATCGGCCGGATCGATGATGATGGCGCCGTACATGCCCGTCATTTCCTGAAACGCCGAATGGGAGTGGTACCAATAGGTGCCACTCTGCTGCAGTTTGAAGCGATACTGAAAGGTTTCACCCGGAGCAATACCGGAGAAACTAATACCTGGAACGCCGTCCATCTGGTAGGGCAAGATGAAGCCATGCCAGTGAATTGAAGTGGACTCGCGCAGGCGATTTGTTACGTTGATGGTAACGGTATCTCCTTCCTTCAAGCGCAGCGTCGGCGCCGGGATGGATCCGTTAATGGTGGTTGCAGTCCGCACAGTGCCGGTAAAATTTACCAGGCGCTCTTCGATAAGGAGGTCAATTGTCGTTCCCCGCAAAACAGGCGCGACGTGGCTAACCCGCTCCGGCTCAGCCTGTGCCAATTGACTAAAGGGCAAAATGGACCCCGCCACTCCGCCTCCAATCAAACCCTGCACAAAGCGACGGCGTGAAGTTTGAATTCTGTTTCCTGCTACTAGCAAGTTCTGTAATCGAGAACTCTTGTCTCGCATTTTCTGCTCCTGAGATTCGGCGCATCACGGTATCAATACCGAAATATTAAAATGAGGAAAGCACAGGATCAGGAGCGAAATGTGTGACGCCAGGCTGCAGCGGCAAGCGTCGTACCAATCGTTTAATCAATCGGTAGTAAGAGAATGGCGCACTGATCCGCTAGGCGCGGATTGGTGGCCTGAACAGCAACTCTGGATGCGTTGAAGTAAGCCCTGCTGTGGTAGCAGCCAGTAACCTGACCTGGCCGTAACGCTTGGACTGGCTGGAGACGACTGCGAGACTAGAACAGTGATTGCTACAGGACATGCAGTGTTCTTCGCAGTCCTCTTCACTGTGCCCATCGTGCTCATCGTGCTCATCGTGAGCTCCACCATGCATCGAGTGAGATTGGTGGTGGTCAGCGCTGGAAGCGGCGCCTGCATGGTGATCAGGGCGGGTGTGCTCGTGCACCCCCATCGCTGTGATGGCAGCGTTGCTATCAGCCATGGACATAGACATCCACGCCGCCGCACCTGAATTCAGGGGAGCAAACAACGATACAGCTAATATTATGGCGAGGCTCTTCTGGAGCATTCGTCTAATCTCATCACAGGAAAGTCTATTTAAAGGCCTAGAGTGGCTCTAAGGTCAACGTCGCCGATCTATTCTTGGATTACCGCCAGAGCAATACGGACAAACTATTGTCAAATTTTAACTCACAGCAGTTTCGGACCTTTATTATTACCCTCAATCAGTTGTTGCTTCGATAACTAGCCAGTAAATCGAAAAACCAGTCCTGGGTAATTTTCAATTGACCGTCGCAAATCGCCACATAGGGTATCTCGCTGACGGCACTGCGGGTCGCGATCTTTTCGATAAACTCTTCCGCGCTGCCGATTAGCTCTTCATTTAGTGCCATCTTTGATTGCAAATGTCCCAGAAACTCCCGACTGGAGTAGGTAATATCATTGCGGACGAAGCGGCAGCTGCTGCTTTCCACAGCGTCGAGTAAATATTGGATTGCGGCTTCCTGACTGGCAGCTGAAACTCCAGCCCCAGCAGGAATCAATATCGCGACAAACAAAAACGAATAGATTGATCGGATCATGCTAATTTCACCAGACGATTCCGCCAAACCATTCCGCTACAGCCAGGGCGTCGGACGGAGATTACACTATTATTTTCTGAGCCTAAATTGATTCAGAACCGCATACAAGCAGAAAGCAGGGTTGAGATCAGAATCTTACAATAATGGATCGTCAGGATTACAGGCCGGCCTGCACTAAAGGCGAAACCAAGGCCAATATCGGCCTCGGTTACGACAGCTATCATCTTCAATGCAGGGCCATAACGATCTCCTGACTGGATTCAGCCCACGACGCCAGATTCTTCGGCCTGGTAATTCAGGTCAAAGTTGCCTAACGGTAACTGCCTGATGCGCAAACCGGTAGCGTCGAACACCGCGTTGGCCAGAGCCGGAGCGATTCCAGGCGTACCCGGTTCACCGGCGCCGCCAATATCATGGCCACTGTTGATAACGTATGTCTCGATAAGCGGTGCTTCGTTCATCCTGACAGACTTGTAGTCATCGAAGTTGCTCTGAGCCACGGCGCCATTCTCGATGCTAATCTCTCCGTGCAAGGCGGCGGTAAGACCATAGATGATGCCGGATTCCAGCTGAGCAGCGATGCCGTCTGGCGCAACCGCTAGCCCTGGATCGATCACTGCGACCACACGATCGACAGCCACCTGTCCATCTGCCACGGTCACTTCCACCACCTGGGCAACCAGCGAACCAAAAGACTCTTGCAGAGAGATACCGCGTCCTCGACCTGCTGGTAGTGGACGACTCCACTGCGCTTCCTCGGCGACCCGGGTCAGCACCGCGAGATGACGCGGACTATTCTGCAGCAACTCGGCCCGGAATTCATAAGGGTCCTTGCCAGCCGCGTTGGCGGCTTCATCAATAAATGACTCGGTGAAGAAACCGTGCTGGGAATGATCCACGCTGCGCCAGGCACCGAACGGGATATGCACCGGGCTACTGACATAACCGATATCCTGAGCGGGCACCGAGTAGGGAATCAGTGGCGCTTCGATAGGCTCATTCTTGTTGGTGTACGTATTTTCCCACGCGATCAAATTATCATCACTGTCGAAGGCGGCGCGAAAGCGACTCTGTACAGCCGGACGATAAAAATCCTGACGCACATCTTCTTCCCGTGACCAGATCAGCTGCACCGGGCGGCCCACGGCCCGGGAGAGCAATGCAACCTGCATCGCATAGTCTGGACGGGCCTTGCGTCCAAAGCCTCCACCCATGATGTGATTGTTCAGGGTGACATTCTCAGGATCCATACCAAGTATGCTGGCGACATCGCGGCGGAATCCCAGGGGGTTCTGACAACCCACCCAGATTTCGGCGCTGTCACTCTTCACGTCTGCAGTTGCGTTCAACGGCTCCATACAGGTGTGCGCCAGGAATGGCACGTGATAGTCAGCATCAAGGACTCTAGCCGCCGATGCAAACGCGGATTCTGTTTCACCTGCCTTGCGATCAGTTTCACGCTCGGTTTTCGCGGAGATGTCGCGTTCGAACTGGGCATAGATGTCGTCACTGGAGACAGATTCGAAGCCGGTCTCGCTCCAGGTGATATTGAGAGCCTGCACAGCACGATTGGCTGTCCAGTAACTATCGGCCACCACCGCTACCGCCTCGGTAGACAACGTCTCTCCTAACATGCCACCTACGGAAGATTTCGGAATGACTACTACATCCACTACTCCCTCAATCGCACGGGCGGCGGCATCATCGACCGATACCACGCTACCACCGGGCACTGGAGAGCGCACGACACTGGCATAGGCCATATCGGGCAGGCGGACGTCCAGCGCGAACTGTGCAGAGCCATCCACCTTGGCCGGAATATCACGACGAGGCACATACTTGCCCACGATCTTATAGTCTGCGGGATCCTTGAAAGTTGGTGTTTGAGAAGGCGTCATTTCTGCGACAGCAGCGGCGAACGCTGAGTAAGGCTCTCTTCTGTTGCTTGCCGCATGCACGACATGGCTATTCTCGGTAGTGACCTCTGTCACCGGCACGCCCCAGGCATCAGCCGCGGCTGTCTGCATCATCTCTCGGGTCGCGGCACCAGCGATACGCATGGCCAGGATACCGGTAGTGCGTACACTCATGCTGCCGCCTGTAATTTGCAGGTTCAGCATGTCGGCCACATTCATCATCAT